>Ga0070696_100001405_pt1 | contig 15743 bp, 14 predicted proteins | sample KBSK1253metaG_FD_65474 | JGI IMG/M metagenome (GOLD analysis project Ga0070696, IMG submission 65474) | Corn, switchgrass and miscanthus rhizosphere microbial communities from Kellogg Biological Station, Michigan, USA - KBS K1-25-3 metaG | ecosystem: Host-associated > Plants > Roots >... | reverse complement strand
GAGTTCTGGAAGATCTTCGTCGCCACGGCACTCGGCTTCCCGCTGCTGACGATCATCATTGATCTCACCGACCATCTCAACACCTACCTGAATCGCAATCTCGGCAACGGGCAGATCGCGCTCAGCTATCTGTACTGGATTCCCGACTCGATGTTCATGGTGCTTCCGGCCGCGGTGCTCTTTGCCACGGTGTTCTCCATCGGAGCGCTCACGCGACACTCCGAGGTCACGGCGGCCAAGGCGTCGGGCATCAGCTTTCACCGCATGGTGATGCCGATCTTCTTCGGCGCCGCGCTGGCCGCCCTCTTCGGATTGTTTCTGGGCGAACTCGTCCCGGTCACGGACGCCAGGCGGAACCAGATTCTCGAGGAGCACACGTTCTCCACGACGGACCGTTTCAACTTCGCCTTCGAGGGCCAGCGCGGGCGCGTCTATCAGATCTCGTCGCTCGACGTGGACCGGCATTACATTGACAACCTTGCGATTTCGCGGAAGGGCAACGGCCCGGATTATCCCACGTATCTGCTGGCCGCGCAGAACGCGCAGTGGGACACGACCACGCACAAGTGGACGCTGCGGCAGGGCGACCTGCATATCATTCCGGACTCCTCACACACGTTCGCCGTGCACTTCGACTCGTCGCGCGACAACGTCTTCACTGAACCGCCGGCCAATCTCACGCTCGCGCCGCGCAGCCCGGATGAGATGCGCTACCTTGAACTGGGCCGGTACATTGCCGCGCTGGAGCGATCCGGTGCCGACGCGAACGAACTGAAGGTGGAGCGCGCCCTCAAGATCGCGATTCCCATCACGTGCATCATCATCGCCATCTTCGGCGCGCCGCTCGCCACGAGTTCGCAGCGCGGGGGCGCCGCGTATGGCGTGGGCATCAGCCTTGCGGTGACGGTCATCTTTCTCATGCTCATCCAGATCACGAAAGCCGTCGGACAGGGCGGCGTGATTCCACCCACGCTGGCGGCCTGGCTGCCGAACATCCTGTTCGGCGCGCTCGGTGGGCTGCTCCTCACCAGGGTTCGCACGTGACTCGTCCCACGCCCCGGCCGGCGTGAGCACCACGCTTCGCAGGGACGACCGCCATCGTCCGACCAGCTCGTTGCCCCTGCCTCAGCGCTACGCCGTGTACTTCTTCCGGGGAATGGCACGGTGGGGAGCCGGACTCTTCGAGGAAATCGGTCGCCGCGTCTACTTCCTGCGCGAGATCTTCCGCGCGCTCGGCGAGCCACGCACGTATCTGCCGCTGACAGTGGCGCAGATGCGAACCATTGGCGTGGACTCCATACCGCTCGTCGGGATCGTGGCCGCCTTCATTGGCGCGGTGACGGCGTACCAGACGACGTTTCAGCTCTTTCCCGGCGTGCAGCTCTCCGTGGTGGGGTGGATCACGCGCCAGAGTCTCGTGCTCGAGCTGGGTCCGCTGCTCACGGCGCTCGTGCTTGCGGGTCGCGTGGGGGCGCGCATGACCGCGGAAATCGGCACCATGCGTGTCACCGAACAGATTGACGCGCTCGAGACGCTGGCGTACGACCCGGTGGCGTATCTCGTCGTGCCGCGCACCATCGCGGGGCTCACCATGGTGCCACTGCTCACGATCGTGGCGATCGCCACCGGCATCGTGTTCGGCGGCATCACGGTGCTGCTCGCCACCAAGGTGCGTCTGGCCGACTACACGTCGGGTTTGCGACTCACGTTCATTCCGTTCCAGATCTACTACGCGCTCATCAAGGCCACCCTGTTCGGCACCGCCATTGCGCTCATCTGCTCGTACGAGGGATATGTGGCGGAGACGGGCGCCGAAGGCGTGGGTCGTTCCACCGCGCGGGCCGTGGTGATCTCCTCGGTGGTCATCCTGCTGCTCGACGCGCTCACCGCGCTTTACCTCGCACCCAAACTGGCCGCATGAAGCGACGCGACGAAGTCATCGTAGGCGTGTTCGTGACCCTGGCCGTCGTCATCGGCATCGTGGGCACGCTCTGGCTGGCGCACCGCGGATTCTCGCGCAGCTACCCCATGTACGCGCGCTTCGCGTGGGGGAGCAACCTGAAGGTGGGGCAGCCCGTGCTGCTCGCGGGTGTCCAGGTGGGATACGTGGACAAGGTGGCACTCAACCCGAAGGGTTTCCTGGATGTCACGCTGTCGGTGGACAAGCAGTGGAAGATTCCGGAGGGCACGACAGCGCTGGTGCAGAACGAGGGGTTCTTCGGCGACAAGTCCATCGCGCTCAAGCCGTGTCTCAGGACGACGGCGCTGCCCAAGCCGGGTGCGCCCGCGCCGCTCTGCTATCCCTCAACGTTCATGCCCACCGGCGACACGATTCCGGCCGGCGTCCCGTCGCCGAGCGTGGATCAACTGATCGGCCGCGTGGACTCGATGAGCACGGCGCTGTCCACGGTCGTGCAGGCTGTGCGCCTGCAGATGGTGCAGCAGGGAGGAATCAAGGATCTGCGCCAGACCATCGCGTCCACCAATGCGCTCGTCGCGCAGCTCAACCAGGTGGCGGCCGACCAGTCCAGGGGACTCACGCTCACGCTCAACACCTTGCGCCGGAGCGTATCCGCGCTGGACAGCGCGGCCATTGATTCGACCGTGCACAACATGCAGGCCGCGTCCGCGAACATGAACGCGCTCACCAGGAATCTGCAGGAAACGAGCACGCACTTGAACAGCGTGATGGCCAAGGTGGAAACCGGCAACGGCACGGTGGCCCGTCTGCTCGATGACCCGGGTGTGTACAACGAGCTGCGCGGCTCGCTTGCCCGCCTGGATTCGCTGCTGGCTGACGTGAAGGCGAACCCGAAGCGCTATATCAACGTGAAGGTGTTCTAGGCAGCGAGGCGGCGCGCAGCGGAGCGCGCCGCCGGCTACGGCTCGGTGGCCGGGCTGGCCGCGCGGCGGCGACCCACCGTCGCATAGTAGACCGGGATGCCCAGCAGCACGCCGCCCAGCACCGCCACTGTCGCCCAGCGGCTGGAGGGATCCAGCAGCGCGTTCACCAGCAGGCAGATCGTCGCCAGAATGAACAGCCCGGGGATCACCGGGTAGCCCGGCACACGGAACGGTGGATCGTACCCGGCCTGCTTGCGCAGCGGGAACACCGCCGCCACGGCCAGCGCGAGGAACGGGACGATCGCGATGACGAAGGCATCGGCGAGCTGCTCGAAGTTGCGCACGAGCACGAACGCGATACCCAGACAGGCGGCAAGGATGATCGCGACCCAGGGCGTCTGATAGCGGGGGTGCACCGAGGCGACCTTGCGCACCAACATGCCGTCGTCCGCCATGGCGAAGAAGATGCGCGGCGACGTCAGGATGGAGCCGTTGAGCGTGCCGAATGTCGAGAGCATGACGGTGGACGCCACGAAGATGACACCCGGCGTACCCATGAGCCGCTGGGCGACATCGGCCGCGACGAGCGGGGAGCGACGCACCGCGTCAACCGGCAGCACCGCCAGATAGGCCACGTTGGCCAGCAGATAGATGGCGATGACGGCAATGGTCCCGGCGACAATGGCGAGTGGCAGATTGCGCCGCGGATTCTTCACCTCACCCCCGACGAAGCTCACGTCCTCCCACCCATCGTACGCCCAGAGGACTGACACCAGCGCGAGACCGAACGCCGAGATGCTGAAGCTCCCGGGCGGTGCGGCCGGAGTGAAGTGTCCGCCCGTTCGCGGCAGGCCAAGCGCGAGTGCCAGGAGCACGATGAAGAGCAGTCCGCCGTACTTGGCGACGGTCGTGAGATTCTGCACCAGCGAACCCCACTTCAGTCCCAGTATGTTGAACATCGCGACCACCGCAATGGCGACGGCCGCAATGAGGTGCACGTACCAGTTGTACGGCGCCACCGAGGGATCGTAGCCCAGTACGCGCAGCAGATACTCGGAGAACGTGGTGGCGATGGCGCCGAGTGCAGCGGCGCGAATGATCACCAGCTCGGACCATCCGAAGAGGAACGCCGGGAGCTTGCCCCACCCTTCCCGCAGATAGACGTACAGTCCACCCGTGCGCGGGAGAGCCCCCGCGATCTCCGCCAGCGTGAGCGCGCCGCACAGCGCGAAGAGTCCGCCCGTGGTCCACACCGCCAGCAGCGGCAGCGGACCCGGCAGACGCTCGGCGATGCCCGCCGGCGAACGAAAAATGCCGGAGCCGATCGTCGAGCCGATCAGGACCGCGGTGGTGCTCAGGAAGCCGAGCTGGCGAGGGAGTCTGGATTCGGACATGCAGCAATATGAGAGTGCGAATGGGCAATGGCCAACCGCTGGATGCAACGAGTCGCTCACGGGCGAGGACAGGTGCTCATCGCCGTGCGAAACAGCCCGGCACTGGTGTCCGGCCGGGCTCTCTGTCACTTTTCATGAGCTATCCCATTCCCCGACTCATTGACTCTTGGCTGATCTGATATTCTGGGTCTCCGTCGCGTGCTGCGTGATGGCGGAAATTGCCATTGTGCGGTCGACTCTCCGAGTGAGCACGGATCGCTCCATGTCGGAGAGCGGCATTCTGAGACCCAGGCGCCTGACTGAAATTGCGTGGACGGTGCTGCCGGCCCTGGCGCTTGCCGCCGTGCTCGTGTTCACGTGGCACGCCATGCATCCGCGCGTCAACCCGGCAGCGCCCGTCACCCGGTTCGAGCACCGGTCATGAGGTTCGCATCGTGACCGCCCTCAAACGCCTGTCGTACCTCACGCTCGCACTCGCGCTCACGCATGTCGTGTTTGGCGCGATCGTACGCATCTCCGGATCCGGACTCGGGTGCGGCGAGAACTGGCCGCGCTGCTATGGCCACTGGTTCCCGCCGCTCGACCACCCGACCATCGTCATCGAATGGAGCCACCGGTTGCTCGCGGCGCTGCTCACCACGGCCATTGTCGTGCTGGCGGCAACGGCATTCGCGAAGCGCACGGAGCCGGGCGTGGGCGGCCGCGGCGGCGTGCTGCGCGCGACGGGACTCGCGGTCGTCATCGTGATCATCACCGCCATCTTCGGCGCGATCACGGTGAAGCTCGGCAACGCCTGGTACGCGACGCTGGGCCACTGGTTCCTGGCCGCCACGCTCCTGGCCACTCTCGCCTGCGCCGTGATCCGCGCCGGAGGATTCGGCGGGGCAGCCGCGCAGAGTCAGCGCGGCAGCGCGCGCGCCATGCGCGGGTCCACGGCCGGCGCCGGGATTGCGCTCGTCACCGTACTGATGGGCGGAATGACGGCAACCTACCCCGGCGCCTCGGTGGCATGTCTGGGTTTTCCGCTGTGCAGCGGGCAGCTGCTTCCGGCGCTGCCCACGCAGCACATACAATGGACACACCGGCTCCTCGCCTTCCTGCTCTTCTTCCACGTGCTTGGATTGCTCATTGGATTCACCAGACGACGCGAAGCCCCGGTGGTGCTGCGCGCCGTGCGCGTTGCCTTCGGGCTGATCCTGCTGCAGATCGGCATTGCCGCGGTCATGGTGGAGCTGCACCTGCCGGCGGCGTGGCGCTCGCTGCACCAGGCCAATGGCGTGCTCATCTGGCTGGCGCTCGTGTCCCTGGCCTATCTGGCGCGCGTCGTCTCGCGTCACGCGGAGGCACCTGAGCCGCTCGGCGTCCCTGGCGCCGAGCGCGGCACCGCGCCGGCGGGCGTGCATTTCCCCGAGGTTACATCATGACCGGCGTCGCCGTACCCGAGGAGCGCACCAGCTCGCTCACGCGCGACCTGGTGATGCTCACCAAGCCGCGCATCATCTCGCTGCTGCTCGTCACCACGATCGCACCGATGTTCGTGGCGGGCAGCCCGAGTGTCGGGCTCGTACTGCTGGTCACGCTGGGCGGATATCTCATGGCGGGCGGCGCGAACGCGGTGAACATGTACATTGACCGCGACATTGACGATCGCATGGCGCGCACGCGGCTGCGCCCCATTCCCAGTGGGCGCATGGATCCGCGCGCGGTGCTGGCGTTCGGCGTGGCACTCGCGACCGCGGCCACCGCGCTCCTGGCCTACACCGTCAATCTGCTCACCGCGGGACTGGCCCTCGCGGGATTCTATTTCTACGTCTTTCTCTACACGCGCTGGCTGAAGCGCCGCACGCCGCAGAACATCGTGATCGGTGGTGCGGCCGGCGCGTTCCCGCCGCTCGTGGGGTGGGCCGCGGTCACCGGACGCATCGATCTCGCCGCCGTCTATCTCTTCCTGATCATCTTCTACTGGACGCCGCCGCACTTCTGGGCGCTTGCCCTGCTCAAGCAGCGTGACTATGGTCGCGCGGGCGTCCCCATGGCGCCGCTCCTGTGGGGTGAGCGCGAGACGATGTGGCAGATGCTCTGGTACACCGTCATCCTGGTACCGCTCACGCTGCTCCCCGTCGCGTTCGGGGCGTTCGGCGTGGTGTATGGTATTTCGGCCGCGATACTCGGCGCGCTGCTGCTCGTCGGCATCGTGCGCGTGATGCGAGCGGCCCAGTGGACAGCGCCGGCGTGGCGCGTCTACAAGTTTTCGCTGCTCTATCTCGCCCTGCTCTTCGTGGCCATGGCTGTTGATCGCGGCATCGCGCGTCCATGACGGATCGCGCCGACACGCCGGACACAGCGCCTCTCCCCGGCGAGCTGGGCGTGCTCATTGCCGAAGGCGCGGGTGAACCCGACCGGCTCATCATGCTCGGCCGGCCCGTGAATGGGCAGGTGCACGTGCGCGAGTGGAGTACGGGCAATTGGGCCACGGCACCGCTCGAACGGGACACGTCCGTGGCTGACGCGCTCGCGATCTTTCAGAAGGCCTACGATGCACGGCGCCGCATGAACGTGTCACTCGGAGACATTCGCTCATGGCTCGACGGCCGACTCGCCTGAACGGCGCCACGGCTGACGGCGACGGGCGCGCGCGCGGCGTGCCCGCGCCCGATGCGCTGCGACCGCTGCTGGCGCGGATGCTCCCCCACCGGTGGAGCCTCATCGTCGGCGGCATCGCGCTCGTCCTGAGCGCCGCGGTGACGCTCGCCTTCCCGGCCATTGTCAGCAAGCTGCTCGACGCGGCGTTCGTCAAGGGAAGCTCGCGCCGTCTCGACGAGATCGCGCTCTTCCTGCTCGCGATGTTCGCCGTGCAGGGCGTGCTGAATTACGGCCAGGTGTGGCTGCTGACGTCCATGTCGGAGAAGGTGATCGCCAGTCTCCGCGAGGATCTCTTCGCGCACCTCGTGCGGCTGTCACCAGGATTCTTCACCGAGCGGCGGAGTGGCGAGCTCACCAGCCGGCTCTCGACGGACGTCACGCTGCTGCAGTCGGTGATGAACTACCAGATGACCGAGCTCGCGCGACAGGTGCTTTTTCTGGTGGGCGGTGTCGTCCTGCTCACGGTCACGAATCCGCGTCTCACGGTGACCACGCTGCTCGTCGTGCCGGTGGTCGTGGGAACGGCGTGGCTGTTCGGCCGGTCGCTGCGGCGCGCCAGCACGGGCGTACAGGATCGCGTCGCGGAAGCCATGGGGACGGCGGAAGAGGCGTTCGGGCAGATTCGCACCGTCCAGAGCTTCACGCGCGAGGCGGAGGAGTCACGGCGCTACGCGGCGCACCTGCATGACGTGGTCACGGCCGCGATCCGGCGCGCGAGCATTCGCGGCGTGTTCTTCGGCGTGATCACGTTCTTCGGATTCGGCGGCGTGGTGGCGGTGCTCTGGCAGGGCGGTCGGCTGGTACTCTCCGGACAGCTCACGCCCGGCGCGCTGGTGGAGTTCCTGTTATACGCCGTGTTCGTGGCCGCGGCCGTTGGGTCGCTCGCGTCGCTCTTCGGAAGCTACCAGGAAGCCATTGGGGCGGCACGGCGCGTGTTCGAGCTGCTCGGTACGCGGCCCACCATAGAGGAACCCGGCGTGCCGGTGGCGCTCGTGAAGCCGGTGCGTGGTGACGTGCGCTTCGAGCACGTGCGCTTCGCGTACGGCCCGGATCTTCCCGACGTGCTCAACGACCTCTCGCTCCGCATTGCGCCCGGCGAGGTCGTGGCGCTGGTTGGCCCGTCCGGTGCGGGCAAGACGACGGTGGCGTCGCTCATTCCCCGTTTCTGGGACGTGCAGCACGGATGCATCTCGCTCGACGGCACGGATGTGCGCGAGCTCGCGCTGCTCGAGCTGCGCGGCGCGATCGGCATGGTGCCGCAGGAGCCCACGCTCTTCAGCGGTTCCGTGCGCGAGAACGTCGCCTATGCGCGTCCCGATGCGAGCGACGCCGAGGTCGTGGCCGCCGCGCGGGCCGCGCATGCCTGGGAGTTCATCGAGCGACTGCCCGAAGGGCTGGACACGCGCGTTGGGGATCGTGGAGTCAAGCTCAGTGGCGGACAGCGCCAGCGCATCGCGATCGCGCGCGTGTTCGTCAAGAATCCGGCCGTGGTCGTTCTCGACGAAGCGACGTCGAGCCTGGACGGCGAGAGCGAGCAGCTCGTGGGCGCCGCGATGGAGCAGTTGCTGCAGGGACGCTCGACACTGATCATCGCCCACCGCCTGAGCACGGTACGCCGCGCCGACCGCGTACTCGTGATCGACCGCGGACAGATCATCGAGGAGGGCTCGCACGCCGAGCTGCTCGCCGAGGACGGCATGTACGCGAGATTGTACCGGGTGCAATTCCCCGAGGAGATCGGGGCCTGACGCTTCACGTCAATGCTTGCCGGCGATCAACGGCCACGCCACTGCACGCCAGTCCGGGATTGACAGGATTCACCGGATGCACCCAATGGTTTTTCGACACCGGTAACGACTGGACAGGATTTCAGGATTCACAGGACTCACACTGAGCCGTTCCCAAAGCAGTTGCCGTCATCCAGCGGACGGACTGAAACTTCGGGACTCGGCTCCCCACAATCCTGCCAATCCTGTCCATCCTGTAAATCCTGTCCAGCTGTTGCGTGCGTCCAAAAGCCATTCTGTAAATCCTGTCCAGCACCGGGAGATCCACCGAGAGTTCCGAGTCTCCCGATGGTCATCTTCAACCCGCTATCAGCTCCGGCGCCTGGTAATGGCATACACGAGTACCCCCACCAGCAGAATCCCCGTCCCCACCAGCGACATCCGCACCGACTCGTAGAACGACGCGACAATGGCCGCCGCGGCGGCGAGCACGAAGAACGCCGGCACCACCGGATAGCCGAGCGTGCGGTATGGGCGCACCGCGTCGGCCATTTTGCGACGCAGCACGAAGACGCTTGCCGCACCCAGTCCGAAGAAGATCCAGTCGGCGAACACGACGCCGCTGAGCAGCACGCCCACGTCGCCGCGCGCGAGCAGGAGCAGCGCGATGCTCCACCCCGCCATGACCAGAATGGCCACGTGCGGCGAGCCGTGGCGCCGGTGCACGCGCCCCGCCGCCTCCAGAAAGAGACCATCGCGGGCCATGGCATACACGATGCGCGAGTTCGCGAGCACCGTGACGTTCACGAAGCCGAAAATGGACACCATGGCCGCGAGCGAGATGAACGACGCGCCCACGGTGCCGAACATCCGCGTGGCGGTGTCCGCGGCAACAGCGGTGGACAGCGCCAGTCCATCGCGGCCGAGCGCGCGCAGGTAGATCGCGTTGGCACCGAGGTAGCAGGCGACCACAATGGTGACGCCAATCGCGAGCGCGCGCGGAATGTTCCGCCCGGGCTCGCGAATCTCTCCCGCCACCATGTTCATCTGCTGCCAGCCGCCCATGGTGAACAGCACGGGCACGAACGCGGCGCCGAGCCCCGCGATGAGCGGCGTGCGTGGCGCCGGCGCGCCCGCGATCGGGAGCGGCCAGGCCATCTTCGACCAGAGCGCGAAGCCCGCCACGATGAGCAACCCGAGCGCCACCACCTTGGCCACCGTCAGGATGTTCTGTACGACGGCGCCGGGTTTCACACCGAAGTAGTTCACCGATGAGAGCACGACGATCGTCGCGACCGCCACGCCAATGCGTCCGCCCACCGCGCCCAGCGGCACGAAGTGCTCGACGTAGCCCGAGAAGCCCATCGCGACGGCGGCAATGGCGCCCGAGGCGATGAGCAGCAGCGACATCCAGCCGTACAGGAAGGCGGGCAGCCCGCCGAACGACTCGCGGATGTACACGTACGGGCCGCCCGCATGCGGCAGCAGCGCGCCGAGCTCCGCGTACGTGAGCGCGCCCGCGAACGCCACCACGCCACCGAACGCCCAGATCGCCATGACCCAGCCAGCGGAGGGGAGCGCGATGGCGGCTTCGGACGGCGTGAAGAAAATGCCGCTGCCAATGATCCCGCCCACCACGATCATGGCGGCGGAAAAGACGCCGAGCTCGCGGCGCAGCTCCGAGTACGCCGCCGGCGAGGTCGTCAAACGAGGATCAGGTCGCGCTGGAAGTCCCGCGGCGTCACCGTCAGCGTTCCCTCTCCCACGCAGGCGTTCACCTCGCTGCGCATGCCGATCTCGCCGGTGATGTACACGCCCGGCTCGATCGAAAATCCGACACCGGGAATCAGCGTGCGCTCCTCGCGCGTCTCGAAGTTGTCAATATGGGGCCCGGAGCCGTGCAGCTCGCGCGAATCAATGGAGTGGCCGGTGCGATGTGTGAAGTATTCGCCGAATCCGCGTTCGGTGATCACCGCGCGGGCCGCGTCATCAATGTCCGCGCCGCGTACACGCTCGCCGTGCGTCACCTTGTTGCGGAGCGCCGCGATGGCGGCGTCGCGCGCATCCCGCACCGCTTCCCACACCTGCTGCGCGCGCGGCGACGGGGTGCCGAGGGCGCCCATCCACGTCTGGTCCGCATACACGCCCCCGGGCTCGCGTGCCCAGAGGTCAATGAGCAGGATATCGCCGGTCGCAATGACGCGTGGACGCTTCGACGATGGCTCGTAGTGCGGGTTGGCCGCGTTCGCGCCGGCCGCGACGATGGGTGGGTGGTCGAACTCGAGCCCCTGCTGCGCGAAGTGCTCGGTGATCCAGCGTGCCAGCTCATGCTCGGCGATGCACTCACCGGATCGCGCGCGCGTTCCGGCGAACGCCATCGCCTCGCGCGCGGTAGTGGCGACCAGCTCGGCGGCGCGCAGATGCGAGGCGAGATGCTCCGCCGTCCACACGGCATAGAACTTCGTCACCAGCTCGGCGGACGAGACCACCTGGGCACCGGCGGTGCGCACCATTTCGAGCACACCGGCCGGCACGCGATCCAGGTACGGTACGGCGTCACCGGGCGAGTACTCCATGGCAATGCGCTTGCCATGCACGAGACGGCGCAGCGTCTCCTCGAGGGTGTTCCACGTGCTGTAGCTCTCGCGCTTCCACCCCTCGGGCCAGTCGCGCCAGGCGCCCTGTTCGATGTTGTGCGTGATAGCCACCGGTGCGCCCGACCGCGGGATGAACGCGAAGATGCGGCGCGTCACCATGCCGTGGAGTCCCAGCACACCGCCCGCGATGGGATTCGTGCCGTGAAAATCGAAAAGCAGCCACCCATCGAGATCCGCCTCGGCGAGTGCGGACTGGAGAGCGGGCAGCAGAGCTGGTGTGATCATGACGCAGACCGTGGTTGAAGATCAACGCGGCCGCGGCGTACCAACCGCTGATACGCCGCGCCGCTATGCGCTGTGTCGGGCGGCCTCGGGCTCCGCGCGATCGGCCAGCCGCCACTCGGTGCGCCACTCGCACGCCCCGTCCCCTCGCGACACGCAGCGGATATGCTCCACCTGTCCGTCGCGAGCGCCGAGCAGAGTCAGCAATTCCTGCAGAAACGCTTCGTAATACACGCACCCCGCGCTGGTGGGCGCGCTGTGCACGGTGGCGCTGTGCGGTATCGCCAGCATGACCGTCATGCCGCTGCTCTGCAGCGTGCCATCAAGATAACGTTTGACGATGCGGCGACTCTGCCGCATGGCCATTGGCCGGCTCACGAATGCAGGGAGCGACGCAATGAGACCGCGCCTGGGCGCCGCGATGGACTGGTATGTCTGCTGGGCCAGATAGCGGCCGGCGGCGCGGAACACTCGCGCCGCATCGGGGCGCCGGCCAATGAGCGTCGCGATGGCCGCGGCTTCGTCGAAGAGAAGCCGCTGATGGCGCCGCACCGCCTCGGAATAGCGCCGGATCTGCGCGTAGACCGTATCGGTGAGGCCCAGTCGCTTGTTGCGGAATTCGGGCGTGAGCTCGGTCTCGAGATCATCGTCCGGGCTGTCGACGTTCCGCACCCCCTCCAGAAAACTCAGCGGGAGCAACGCGTCAACGGTGGCTGTCATTGAAATGGGCAGGAGTCAGGCAGGCACGGGAAAGTAACGGTGGGCGGGGGCCTGTTCAAGAGAACCGATGCCGGCAGTGAACTGTAACCAGCCGGGAACCTGCCCGCGTACCCATTGGTTCACAGGGTGGCCACCGCTTGCATTCAGCAGGATTTGCCCCGCACCTTCCAGCCATGTCCGATTCGCAGTCCAGTCACCAGGAGCTCAACTGCGCCGAAGTGCTCACGCGCATCTACGAATTTCTCGATGGCGAACTGACGGAGCGTGTGGAGCAGGACATCCGCGACCATCTTGCGATCTGCCGCAACTGCTATCCGCACTTCCGGCACGAAGAGGTCTTTCTCCAGTTTCTCGCCCGCCGCGCACAGATCGAGAAGGCACCGCCTGCCTTGCGCCACCGCATCATGAAAATGCTCGTGGACGCCGAGGCGGCACGCTTCCCTGAGTGATCGTACGGGCGATCGCGGGACTCGTTCTGGCGTGCACGATCGCGTTGATTGCGGTGCGCGCCAGGGCACTCACGCGATCGGGGATGATCGGCGCGATCATCCTGGGAACGATCGCCGTCGCCGCCGGGTGGGGATGGGGCGCGCTGCTCTTCACGTTCTTCTTCAGCGCCACCGGCTGGTCGCACTTCCAGGCGGAAAACAAGCTGGCCCAGGCCGGCTCACGCGTGGCCAAGGCCGGAGCACGGGACAGCGTGCAGGTAGTCGCCAATGGCGGCCTGTTCGGCGTGGCCGCGCTGTTGTCGCTCATCAGTCCCTGGGACGGCTGGCTCGCCATCGGTGCCGGGGCACTCGCGGCGGCGACGGCGGATACATGGGCAACGGAGCTCGGCATGCTCGATTGGGGCGGGCCACCGCGCCTCATCACGAACTGGCGGACCGTTCCCGTGGGCACCTCGGGCGCCGTATCGCGCAGGGGGCTTCTGGCTGCGATGTCGGGCGCCGTGCTCATTGCGCTCCTCGCCGCGGCGTTTCGCTGGCCGCCGTGGGTGGTGGTCGGCGCCGCCGCAGGCGGAGTGGTGGGTTCACTTGGCGACTCCGTCATTGGCGCCCTGTGGCAGCGACAGCGCTGGTGCCCACGCTGCCAGATGGGCACCGAACGTGCGGTCCACGTGTGTGGCACGCGGACGGAGCACCTGCGAGGCATTCAATGGCTGGACAACGATGTCGTGAATCTGTTGTGCACGCTGATCGGTGCGATCGTGGCCCTGCTGTTCGCGGTCTGGTGACACGCGGCGTGGTGAGATGAGCAGCGCAGTGGCGCCGCGGTCCACCAGGCCGCGGGTGCTCCTGGTGAGCGCCAATCGCGAACGGCAGCCCATGCCAGTGGTCCCGAACGGCGTCGCGTGCGTCGCGGCTGCCCTCGACGACGCGGGGTACGACGTGCGCGTGTCGGATCTGTGCTTCGCAGCCGACCCGCAGCGCGCCGCCGACCGGGCGGCGCGCGACTTCCGTCCCGATGTGATCGGCCTGTCGGTTCGGAACATCGATAACAGCGATCTCGTGGCGCTCCGGCACTACACGCCCGAAGCGGTGGACGTGCTTCGCGCGCTGCGTGCGGCAGCGCCGCAGGCACGGGTGCTCGCTGGTGGCGCGGCCTTTGGCGTTGCGCCCGCGGGGCTGTTCGACACCCTCGGCGTGGACTACGCCGTGGCCGGCGACGGCGAGCGGGCCAGCCGCGCGCTGCTCGATGCGCTGGCCGCCGGTCGCCAGCCGGGCGACATCCCGGGTGTCGTGCGGCGCGATGGCGCGGGCATCGCGGTCACACCGCCGCGCGCCGACGCGGGTCTCGATGATCTCGCGCCCACCCACATGCACCGCTGGCTCGATCTGCGCGCGTACGAGCGGCACGGCGGCACCGTTCCCATCCAGACCAAGCGCGGCTGCGTCTTCCAGTGCATCTACTGCACGTATCTCAACGTGGAGGGGTGGGGCTACCGGTTGCGTGACGCCGACAGCGTGGTGGATGAGATGACCGAGCTGCATGACGCCGCCGGCATACGCCGCTTCGAGTTCGTGGACTCCACCTTCAACGCGCCGCCGCGCCACGCAGCGCGGATCTGCGAGACCATCGTGCGCCGCGGGCTCAACGTCCACCTGGACACCACGAACTTCACGCCGGCGAGCGTACCGCCGTACCTGCTGCCGCTCATGCGGCGCGCCGGCTTCCGCTGGCTCGGCATCACGGCGGAGAGCGCGAGCGATCCGGTCCTCGAACAGTTGCAAAAGGGGTTCGATGTCGCGCGCGTGCGCACCGTTGCGGAGGAGGTGGAGCGCGCCGGCATTCGCGTGCTCTGGATCTTTCTCGTGGGCGGACCCGGCGAAACGGCGGCGACGCTCGAAGACACGCTGCGCTTCGCCGAGTGGCGCCTCGAGCGCGGCGATGCGGTGTATGTCACCGTCGGGCTCCGGATCTATCCCGGCACCACACTGCAGCGCATCGCGGTCGACGAGGGCGTCATTGCCGGCGACGACTCCCTGCTCCTGCCGCGGTTCTACTTTTCGGGAGCGCTGCCGCTGGCGAGAGCCGTACAGCGCATGCGCGCGTTCGCCGTGCGCTATCCGCGATTCATGTTCTCCGCGGATTCGCGTTCGCCCATCCTGCCCTGGCTCACGCGCGCCGCCTCGCTGATGCACCTGCCGCGGCCGCACTGGCGCTACATGGGCGTGTTCCAGCGCGTGAGCCGACTGGGACGGCGCGCGGAGATCCCGGGCTGATGGATGCGCAGGTCATTGTCGTGGGCGGCGGGCCGGCGGGCGCTTCCACCGCATGGCATCTCGCGCGTGCGGGTGTGGACGTCCTCGTGCTGGAACGGGCGTGCTTCCCGCGCGACAAGCCGTGCGCGGAGTATCTGAGTCCGCAGGCCTCGCGCATTCTCGCGAACATGGACGCGCTCGAGTTGTGCGAGCGCTCCGGCGCCGCGCACCTGGCGGGCATGATCGTGCGCGCGCCCAATGGCGCGCGCATTCAGGGCGACTATGCGGCGTCGCACGGCTTCACGGGGTTCCGCGACCGCGGTCTCGCGCTGCCCCGCCCCGTCCTCGACGAGATACTGCTCGACCGGGCTCGCGCGGCGGGGGCGCGCGTACAGGAAGGCGTTCGCGTGAGCGATGTCGTGCGCGACGCGCGCGGCGCGGTGTGCGGCGTGCGTGCACAGCGAGCAGGTGAGAGCGCCGGTGACGTCATCGCCAGCGTCGTGGTGGGCGCGGACGGCCTGCGCTCGGTCGTGAGTCGGCGGCTCGGTCTGGGCCGTATGGCGCGCGCGCCGCGGCGCATCGCGTTCGTGTGTCACTATCGCGGGGTAGGCGATATCACGTCGTACGGCGAGATGCACGTCGAGCGCGATGGCTATGTGGGACTCGCCGACGTCGGCGGCGGCGTGACGAACGTCGCCATGGTGCTTCCCGCCGCGGCCGCGCGCGGCGCCCAGGGCAATCCGGCACAGCTCTTCGACCGGTGGCTGGGAAGCCGGCGGCACCTGGCGCCCCGCTTCGCGCAGGCGGAGCGCATATCGCCCGTGCGCGCGGTGG
>Ga0070696_100001403_pt1 | contig 15746 bp, 15 predicted proteins | sample KBSK1253metaG_FD_65474 | JGI IMG/M metagenome (GOLD analysis project Ga0070696, IMG submission 65474) | Corn, switchgrass and miscanthus rhizosphere microbial communities from Kellogg Biological Station, Michigan, USA - KBS K1-25-3 metaG | ecosystem: Host-associated > Plants > Roots >... | reverse complement strand
TCGACGCCGCCGATCGCCCGCTGCGCGGCTACAGCAAGGGGATGCTCCAGCGCGCGGGGCTGGCGCAGGCGCTGCTGAACGACCCGCGCCTGGTCTTTCTCGACGAGCCGACCTCGGGTCTCGACCCGCTCGGCCGGCTGCTGGTGCGCGGCATCATCGACGAACTGCGCGCCGGCGGCGCGACGGTGTTCCTCAATTCGCATCTGCTCGGTGAAGTGGAAGCCACCTGCGATCGAGTCGCCTTCGTCAAGCGCGGCCGCCTCGTGGAGGAGCGCCGCCTCGCGGCTCCGACCGCGGTCGTCGACCTGGAAGTCCGGGTCGGCCCGGTGACCGCGACGACGCTGGACGGGTTGTCGCGCTTCGGCACCAACGTCGTCCAACCGCGGCCCGATCTGATCGCCTTGCGCGTCGAGACCGATGCGGCGGTGCCGGCGATCGTGTCGTGGCTGGTCCAGCAGGGCGTGTCGATTCACGCGGTCCAGCCGCGCCGCCAATCGCTCGAGGATGTCTTTCTCGACGTGATCGGAGACGATGAGCGACCCGGGTAGCCGATGCGCGATGTGATCACCGTGGCCCACCTCACGCTGCTCGAGGCACGGCGCCGGCGCATCGTGCTGGCGGGCGCCGTGTGCGCGCTGGCGTTTCTCACCGTCTTCTCCGTCGCGGTGGTGTTCGCGTACCGCGAGATGGCCCGCGATGGCACCATCTCGTTCATCGAGCGCCAGGGCACGCTGACGGCGATCATGCTGGTCGGCTTCATGGCCGCGAACTTCCTGTCGGTGATCTTCGCGATCCTGCTGCCGGTGGATACGCTGTCGGGGGAAATCGATTCGGGGGTGGTGCAGACGCTCGCCTCCAAGCCGATCGACCGCGCCCAGATCGTGCTCGGCAAGTGGGCCGGCCATCTGCTGCTGGCGCTCTCGTATCTGCTGCTGCTCGCTGCCGGCATCCTGCTCGTGATCCGCGTGGTCGCCGGCCTTGCGCCAGCGGGCGTGCCGCGCGCGCTGCCGCTGCTGATGCTCGAGATCACGCTCTCGCTCACGGTCGCCGTGGCCGGCGGCGCGCGGTTCAGCACGGTGACCAATGCGATCACGGCGGTCGGCTTTTACGGCGTCGCGTTCATCGGCGGCTTCGTCGAGCAGATCGGCGGGCTCGCCGGCGTCGGCTCGATGCGCACCATCGGCATCCTCGTGAGCCTCGTCAGCCCGGCCGATTCGATGTGGCGCCTCGCCGCTCACTACATGGAGCCGGAGATCCTGCGCAGCACCGGCATGCTGGCGCTCGGCGCCTCGGTGCCGTCGCCGCTGATGGTGTGGTGGGCGATCGGATTCACCGCGCTGACGCTGCTCTACGCCATCCGCGCGTTCCGCCGCCGGGCGTTGTAGCGCCCCGACCGCCACGGATCGGCCAGCCAGCACACCGACGGCGCACCCACACGATACCGGTCGAGCTTGGTTGTCGAACCGTGCGCGATACACTGCAGTCACGATCCGACACGCCCGGCGACACCACCTATGAGCCGCGACACGACGCCCTCCCCCCCTACCGATCCACGCTATCTCGCGCTCGTCGACGGCATCCCCGGCGTCGTCTGGGAGGCGTACGGTCAGCCGGATCACGCGCAGCAACGCATCGATTTCGTCTCGCCCGCCGTCCAGGCCATGCTCGGCTACTCCGTCGAGGAATGGCTGCAGACGCCGAACTTCTGGCTGTCAATCGTGCACCCCGACGATCGCGAGCGGGCGGCGCGCGTCGCGGCCGATGCGTTCGCGCGCGGCGCCACCCACGTCAATGAGTTCCGCTGGATGACAAAGGACGGCCGCACGCTGTGGGTCGAGACGCATTCAACGGTGATCCGGGACGAGGCCGGCACGCCGGTGGGCATGCGCGGCGTGACGCTCGACGTCAGCGCGCGGAAGCGGACCGAGGAGGAGTTGCGCCAGAACCTCGAAGACCTGTCGCGGATGCAGCAGGTCAGCACGCGGCTGACGCAGGCCGGGAACTTCGCGGATCTCCTGCACGACATCCTCGCCGCCGCCATCGAGATCACCGGCGCGCGCATGGGAAACATTCAGCTGGTCGAGGGCGGCACGCTTCGCATCGCCGTGCAGCAGGGGCTGCCGCAGCAGTTCCTGGAATTCTTCGAGGATGCGGAACGGCAGCAGGCGGCATGCTACGCCGCGCTGGAGCGGCGCGAGCGCGTGATCGTCGAAGACGTGACGAGGAGCCCGATTTTTGCCGGCACGCCGACGCTCGACGTGCTGCTGGCCGCCGGCGCGAGGGCGGTCCAGTCCACGCCCCTCGTCAGTCGCTCGGGCCGGACGCTCGGCATGCTGTCCACACACTACGGGCATGCGCCGGCGCGGCCGACCGATCGCGCCCTGCGGCTGCTCGATATCCTGGCGCGGCAGGCGGCGGACCTGATCGAAGCGACGCAGGCCAACGAAGCGCTGCGCGCGCGGGAGTCGCAGCTGCAGCGGTTGATCAGCGAGACGCCGTTCATGCTGACGCGGTGCAGCCGCGATTTACGCTACGTCTTCGTCAGCCGCGCCTACGCCGACATGGTGGACAGAGAACCGGCTGAGATCGAGGGACGGCCGGTCGCCGAGATCATGGGCGACGAAGGCTTTGCGACGATCCGGCCCTTCATCGAGGCGGTGCTGGCCGGGAACCGTGTCGAGTACGAGAGCGACGTCACGTTTGCCGGCGTCGGGCAGCGATCCTTGCAGGTCGTCTACGTTCCCGATCGAGACGGCGAGGGAAACGTGATCGGCTGGATCGCCTCGATCCTCGACGTCACCGAACAGAAACAGGCGAGCGACGCGCGCGCGCTGGTCAGCAGCATCGTCGAGACCTCGTACGACGCCGTCGTCACCAAGGATCTCACCGGCATCGTCACGTCGTGGAACCCGGCCGCGGCGCAGCTGTTCGGCTACTCCGCGGCGGAGATGATCGGCAACTCGATTCGCGTCCTGATTCCGCCCGACCGCCAGGCCGAAGAGGACGACATCCTGGCCCGGCTGCGGCGCGGCGAGCGGGTCGAGCACTTCGAGACCGTCCGGATTGCGAAGAACGGCCGGCCGATGAACGTATCGGTGACGATTTCGCCGCTGCGAAACGCGGCCGGCACCGTCATCGGCGCCTCGAAGATTGCGCGCGACGTCTCGGCGTTGCGGGCGGCGGAGTCGGAACGGGTTCGGCTCCTCGAAGAGAACGCCGCCGTGATGGAGCGGCTCAACAACGTCGGCGCCGTTGTCGCGTCGGATCTGAATCGGGAGACCGTCGTCCAGGCGGTGACCGACGCCGGCACTGAACTGACGACCGCCGAGTTTGGCGCGTTCTTCTATAACGTCGTCAACGACGCCGGCGAATCGTACACGCTGTACACGATCTCCGGCGTCCCCCGGGAGGCGTTCTCGAAATTCCCGATGCCGCGGAACACCGAAGTCTTCGAGCCGACGTTCAAAGGAACCGGCGTCGTGAGGAGCGCGGACATCACGAAGGATCCGCGCTACGGGAAGAACCCGCCACACTACGGGATGCCGCGCGGGCACCTGCCGGTGCGCAGCTACCTCGCGGTGCCGGTGAAGGGCCGCCTCGGCGATGTGATCGGCGGCCTCTTCTTCGGTCATCCCGAAGTCGGACGATTCACCGAGCAGCATGAACGGCTGGCCGTCGGCGTGGCGTCCTGGGCGTCGGTGGCGCTCGAGAACGCCCGGATGTTCAGCATGGTGCAGGAAGCGAGCCGCCTGAAGGACGAGTTCCTCGCCAGCCTGTCGCACGAGCTGAGGACGCCGCTCAATGCGGTGCTCGGCTACGCGCGCATGCTCCGCGCCGGCGTCATGAGCGCCGACAAACAGACACGAGCGGTCGAGACCATCGAGCGGAACGCCACCTCGCTCGCCCAGATCGTCGAGGACGTGCTCGACATCTCCCGCATCATCTCGGGCAAGATCCGCTTGAACGTTCAGGCGGTGGATTTCGCGAGCGTCGCGGCGAACGCCGTCGAGGCCGTCTCGCCTGCCGCCGACGCCAGGGGCGTCCGGCTCGAAACCGTGATCGATCCGCAAGCCGGCCCGGTGTCGGGCGATCCGGAGCGCCTGCAGCAGGTGCTGTGGAATCTCCTCTCGAACGCCGTCAAGTTCACGAATCGAGGCGGGAAGGTGCAGGTCCGTCTCGAGCGGGTCGGCTCACACGTCGAATTGTCCGTCGCCGACACCGGGATCGGCATCGCGCCGGAGTTCCTGCCGCACGTCTTCGAGCGCTTCCGGCAGGCGGACGCCACGTTCGCGCGCGAGCGCGGCGGCCTCGGGCTCGGGCTGTCGATCGCGCGGCAGCTCGCCGAGATGCACGGGGGAACAATCATGGCGGCCAGCGGTGGGCTCGGCCAGGGCTCGACATTCACGCTCAGGCTGCCGGTGTTGTCGGTCGATCCCGTAGCGCGCGTCGATTCGGAGCGCGCGCAGCCCGGCGCGGCAGCGGGCACACAGACGATTCCGGCCGGCGACCTGCAGGGCGTGCACGTCGTCGCCGTCGACGACGATGCCGATGCCCTGGCGCTGGTGACGGAGCTGCTGGAAGCGGCCGGCGCACGCGTCACCACGGCGGGATCGGCGGAGGAGGCGCTGCGCGTGATGGAAACCGAGCCGCCGCACGTCCTGGTCACCGATCTGGGGATGCCGCGCGTCGATGGCTTTCAGCTGATCGAACGGATCCGGACTCATCACAACCCGCTCGTGCGTCGGCTGCCGGCCGCGGCGTTGACGGCGTATGCCAGGTCCGAGGACCGCGTCAAAGCCTTACGTGCCGGCTTCGAGGTCCACCTGCCGAAACCGATCGACCCTGCGGAGCTGGTCACCGCAATCGCCCGCCTGGCGCAGCGAAAATGAAAAGCGAGGCGACGCCGCCCGGCTGAATCGCCAGAGCGCGACCAGGTACGCCGCCGCGACGACGTCATAGGAACCGCAGAACGCCGGCCACCACGGCGGGACGCCCGCGTTCGCGATCAGCTGAGGATGCACGGCATCGAAAACGCCGTGAGCCGCGAGCGCGATCGCCGCGAGCCGCAGATCGAACCGGAAGCCGAGGACCGCGACGCCGACGAACGCGCCCATCGCGAGCGACTCGAGGATGAGCGTGCGCGTGGAGCCGCCCATCGCCGCGAACAACACGTAGTAGGAGGCGACGACGATCGCCACTACCGGGTAGAACGCTCGATCCCGATCGAGCCGGACGGCGGTCGCCAACACCCCGACGCCGAGCGCGAGAACCAGGCCGATTAGGTACGCCATCGCTTTTTCCTCCAGCTTCAATACTGCCGTTGATGGACTACCGGCCCGTGCCGGTCGATGCCGCGCCTTCGATCTTCGAGGCTCTGATGACATCGCCCTCGACGTCGCCCGTCACGGTCACGGTCTCACCGGCATGGGCGCGCAGCTGCTGGTCCTTTTGATTGGCGAACGTGTAGACCCTTCCAGCCGAGACGAGCACGTATTCCGCGCCCTGCTCCGCGCACGCGCGCGTGCAATCACGCGCCGTCATGCCGGCCATGTGCGTCACGCCGCAGTTGCTCGCGCTGATTTCCCCGGTCAACGTCTGGTTCGACGCGTGGACGACGTAACGGAGGTAGAGGGGCTGGGAGCCGAGGGCGATGAGCGTGGCGAGGGCGATCGCGTAGATGCGGGCGAACCGATTCGACGGCCGTGACATGATGCGCTCCTTGTCCGGGGCTGACGTGATGTCAACGCCATGGAGTCTCGCATCCGGCCTGCCCGCGAGGATTGGACGAAGCGGCTATTGTCCTTGAACGAATCAGCTATTCTGCCGGCGGCCCGGGGCGTCGGCCCGGGAGGCGTTGAAGGGTGAGTCGATTTCGATGAACTCGCCGCGCATCAACACCGATGGCGCCATGCCGAACATCTGGTAGAAGGTCCGCGTCAGGTGCGCCGCATCGGCGAAGTCTGCGGCGTGGGCCGCGGCCGCAATCGTTCCGGCGGAGCCGATCGCCACCATCGCGCGCGTCAATTTGCGCCACAACATGTAGCGGCTGAACGGCAGGCCGACCTGTTCGCGGAACAGGTGCGCGAAACGGCTGGGCGACAAAAACGCCTTCTCCGCCGCGGTTTCCAGCGAAATCCGCAGGTCCTCCGACGCCCGGATCGCATCCAGCACCGTGGTCACCCGCGAGTCGAGGCGGCGTGCCGGCGCGCGCCCGGGCCGCAGGCTCTGGACGCTCCGACACACCACGGCGCCGACGTCTTCGGCATCGTCTGGCCGATCGACGAACCGGCGCAGCTCCGGCACGATCGCATCGAGCTGCGCATCCGGCACGATGGTGATGTCCTGCCGAAGCGAGGTGCACAGCCAGGCGCCTTCGCTCGATTCCGGGTCGACGAACAGCATCACCCCCATCGCCCCGTTGCAGTCGAACGAGTGCTCGACGTCCGGCCGGACGACGAGGCCCCGGCTGTCGCGCCAGCCGTCGTGCTCGCCGCAGATGGCGACGCGGCCATCGAGCGCGATGACGATCTGAATCGCGTGGTGCGCGTGCGACGGGACGACGCCCTGAGCGCGGGCAATCAGCAGGAAGCCGCCCTCCCACAGGTACCAGCGCGGTTCGCTCAGCCAGCGATACGCCTCCACGCGCGGCTGCTTCTGGATGTTGTCTGGGGATGTCACCGCGCGGGCCACTGCCTTCGGCAGGCTCGTATTCTACCAGCGGCGGTTCCGAGTGCCCGTGCCGGCCCGAGCCGCCGTCGCGCCCGCGTCGGCGGACTTATGATCGGGTCCGGAGGCGCTCATGCGGCGGTTGCTGACTCACCCATGGGCACGCGCTGCGTTCCCGGCGCTGTCGATGGTCATCGCCACCTGCGGCACGGCAGCGGCCCAGGAATTCGCCGGGCGCGAGAAGCTGCGCGCCCACACCGCCGAGTTCCGCCGCGAGGTGATCAAGGTCGCCGACGGCGTCTGGGTCGCGGTTGGATTCTCCGACGCCAACTCGGCGTTGATCGTGGGAGACGGCGGGTCGATCGTGGTCGACACGACCAGCGACGTGGAAAACGCGAAGGCGGTGAAAGCCGAGTTCGCGAAGCTCTCCACCGCGCCGGTGCGCGCGATCATCTACACGCATGCGCACCCCGATCACACCGGCGGCGCGGGGATATTCGCGGGTAACGACCGGCCCGGGATTTTCGCTCACCAGCTCTTCGTCGACCGCTTCCCGGATGTCGGCCGCAACGGCCGCGACGGCGGCGATCAGTTCGGGTCCACCTTGCCCGACGCACTCTTCATCAACGCCGGCACGGGCCTGGAGTTTGGCCGCCACCCGGCGCCGACCGCGTTCCTCACGCCGACGCGAACCTTCAGCGGCGAGCGGCTCGAGCTGACCATCGCCGGCGTGCGCGTGCACCTGCTCCACACGCCGGGCGAGACCCGCGAAAACATCGCCGTCTGGCTGCCCGACCGCCTGGTGCTGCTGCCGGGCGACGACTTCTACAAATCCTTTCCGACGCTCTATGCGATTCGCGGCGCCCGCCTGCGGCCGATCGATCAGTGGGTGGCGAGCCTGGCTGCGATGATCGATCTCGGCGCCGAGTCGCTGGTGCCGGGGCACACGCGTCCGGTCGTCGGCAGCGCCAACGTGCGCGCGGCTCTGACCGCCTATCGCGACGGCATCACGTCGATCGTCGATCAGACGCTGGAAGGAATGAGGAAGGGCGAGCGCCCGGACGAACTGGTGCAGCACGTCGCGCTGCCGCCGGCGCTGGCCGCCAATCCGTACCTGCAGGAATTCTACGGAACCGTCGCCTGGTCGGTCCGCGCCCTCTACGCCGACTACGCAGGGTGGTTCGATGGCAATCCGGCGAAGCTGTTCCCGCTGCCCGAAAACGATCGCGCGGCGCGGGTCGTCGATCTCGCCGGCGGCCGCGAGCAGGTGCTGTCGCGCGCGCGGCGGGCTCTCGCCGACAAGGACTTCCAGTGGGCGGCGGAATTGAGCGATTACGTGCTGGCGAACGACGAAGGCCACGTCGAAGCCAGGCGCCTGAAGGCGGCGGCGCTCAGCGAGCTCGGCGAGCGGCAGACGAGCGCCATCGCGCGGAACTACTACCTGTCGGCCGCCCAGTATCTATTGCGCGAGTCGCCCGCCCGCTGAGGCGCACGAAGACGGCGTGCCGATCACCGTTTTCGGCGCACCAGCGCCGCCGCCGCGGCCATCAACTCGCCCGGCTCGATCGGCTTCGACAGGTGGACCTCGAAGCCGCTACGCATCGCCCGTACCCGATCCTCGGAGCGCGCGAAGGCGGTCAACGCTGCCGCTGGAATCTCTCGAGTCGCGATCTCGCGCGATGCGCGAATTCGTTCGAGCAGCTCGAACCCGTCCATCCGCGGCATGGCGAGGTCGGCGATCAGCACGTCGGCGACGCCGTTGGCCAGCTTGTCGAGGGCGTCCTGACCGGACTCGGCTGTCGTCACGATCGCGCCGGTCACTTCCAGGATCTCGCGTGACAGCGCCAGCGCATCCCGGTCGTCGTCGACCAGCAGAATCCGGATGCCATCGAGGCGTGGTACGCGCAGCTCCGCAGCGCCGCCGGGGTCTGCGGGATGAACGCGAAGCTCACCGGTGGCCGCCGGCTCGACGGCTCGAGCCGGCAACTCGATTCGGAACCTCGACCCGCGCCCGAGGCCATCGCTGTGCGCGGAGATACGGCCGCCCTGGAGCTCGATGAGGTGCCGGGTGATGGCCAGGCCGAGGCCGAGGCCGCTGTGGACCCGGGTGCTCCCCGCGTCGGCCTGGGTGAACCGCTCGAACAAATGCGGCAGAAACGCGGGCTCGATGCCGATGCCGGTATCGGTGACGGTGATCTCGACGTGTGAATTCACCCGCTCGAGCCCGACCACGACGCGCCCGCCGCGCTCGGAAAACTTGACCGCGTTCGAGCAGAGGTTCCAGAGCACCTGCCGCAGGCGATCGGGATCGCCCGACACCAGGATGTCGTGCGAGTCGACGATGACCTGGACGCGTATCCCCTTGGCGTCCGCCGCCGGCTGCGCCGTCTCGACCGCCTCGCGCACGATCTGCGACAGGTCGACCGCCTGCACGTTCAGGCGGAGCTTGCCGGAAACGATCCGCGAGACGTCGAGGACGTCTTCGACAATCTGCGTCAACGAGGCGGCGTTCCGGACCACCGTTTCCAGCGCCCTGGTCTGTTTCTCACCGCCGGCGATCATGCCCGCCTGCAGCATCCGCGAATAGCCGACGATCGCATTCAGCGGCGTGCGGAGCTCATGCGACAGCGTGGCGAGGAATTCGTCCTTGAGACTGTTGGCCGACCGCGCGATCTCCAGCAGCCGCTTCCGCTCCTCGTCGGCGCGGATCCGCTCGCTGATGTCGCGCGCGATCTTCGAAGCGCCGATGACCACGCCGCGCTCGTTGCGAATCGGCGAGACCGTCAATGAAATCGGCACCAGGCTGCCGTCCTTGCGCTGGCGGGTGGTCTCGAAATGATCGAGCGTCTCGCCCCGGCTCACCGCGCTCAGCACATCATCTTCTTCGCTCTGGCGATCTTTCGGGACAATCAGGCGGATCGACCGGCCGATGATCTCCGCGGCGGTGTAACCAAACAGCCGTTCGGCCGAGGCATTCCAGGTCACGACGGTGCCGTCGAGCGTCTTGCTGATAATCGCATCGTCGCTCGACGCCACGATCGCGGCAAAGTGACGGGCATCGCGCTCGAGGCGCTTCGCCTGCGTGATGTCGCGCGCCACTTCGGAGGCGCCGACGATGGTGCCGTCAGGCAACTTGATCGGCGAGACGGTCAAGGAGATTTGAACGGCCTTTCCGCTCTTCGTCCGGCGCACCGTCTCGTAGTGCTCGATGCCCTCGCCCGCGCGAACGCGGCGCAGCACATCGTCTTCTTCGTGCTGGAGATCAGCCGGAACGATCGGCCGGGTCGACTGGCCGACCGTCTCGCTCGCTGTGTAACCGAATATCCTCTCAGCCGCCATGTTCCACGAGGTGATCGTCCCATCCAGGTCCTTGCCGATGATCGCGTCGTCGGACGACGAGACGATCGCGGCAAGGATGAGCTGGTCTTGATTCGAGCTGTGGGACACACAAGTACTGTAGTCGGGTTCTCCGAGAGATTCGCGAAAACCCGTCAACGAACGTCGATTTAAGTCTGGCGATTCGAGATAGCGGCCGCGAAGCTCGATCGTCGTTGCGGCACTCTCGAAAAAAAGACGTGTCGGGAGGCCGATGCCCCCCGTCGAGGGGAAGGTTGTTTGTCGCTACCCAGGTCGGGCCGCGAGCGATGCTGTCATCACTACAGCAATCGCGGTGCCATCATCACCGTCCGGGCTCTCGCAGCGGCCGGCGCTTTCCGGCCAGTTTCGTCAAGCGATCGACGGCTCGCTCCCGCAGCGCGGCGGCATCGCGCGCGATGGCGGCCTCGCCGGCCCGCTCGACGCGCGGCACGCGCCGATCCAGCGCCGCGATCAGGTCTTCGAGTTCGCGCACGCGCTCAGGCTTGCGAGTCACCAGTGCCATCGAACCCTCACGCAGGCTTTGGTGAGGATCAGGCCAGGAATGGCCGAAGGGCTCAGAAAAGCAGGAACGCAAATCATATCCGATCCGAAGAGTGCGCCCTTTCGCACATGGTTCACCGCCGCCGATCGACTACGCTCACTCGGGAAGCTCGGGGAGGATCGTGTGGCAGTCGTCACCGCAGCCGAAGGTGCGCTTCTTGATCGCGTCCTCGACACGAGATACCACAAGGCGACCAGCGGCCTGCAGCGGCGAGCGTGCGGGATCTTGCACGCGGCCCGGATGAAGACGAGCTGGGGCCAGCGGCATCAGCGAACGCTCGCGCTCATCGAAGGGCCCGAACTCCTCGCCAGCGCGGAACGCTACGACCTGACCGGCACGTGCGAGGGGCGAGGCGTGCGCATCTGCGCCATCGGGTCGGCGCACGGCGAAACGAACGGTGCGGGCGCTGGCCACGCGCGTGAACTCGTCGACAGGCTGATCGCCGCCGCCGCGCAGGACGGTGCGGAAATCGCGCTGCTCTTCTCGGACACCGTCGACGATGCAATTGGCGAGGGCTTCGAGCCGATCCCGGGCACTGATGTGATGCTCGCCGTCGCACAGTCACCGCGCCACGGGGCGCCGATGACGATGGTGCGAGCGGGCGAAGAGCGCGACCTCGCGGCCATTGTGGCGATGGGAAGGGCGCGTGCCGCAGCGTTCCGTTTCCATCTCGATCGTGACGTCGACTTCGTGCAGTACGCGCTGACGTCGAAGCGCCTGCTCGCAGGGCTCGGGAGGGCCAACGCGCGGCAACTGCACTTCTTCATCGCCGAAGAAGGCATTACCGCCGCCGCCTATGTGGTGCTGTCGGTCGCCGGCGCGGAGTGGACGCTCGAAGAATGCGGCGATCGCGACGCGTCAGGCGCCCGCGTCGGTGCGCTGCTGCAGGCGTTGATTGCGCGCGAGCCCATGGAGCAGCGCCCGACGATCCGCGGCTGGCTGCCGCACGGCTTCGTCCCGCCCCAGGTCACGATTGCGTCCGCGGCGCCTTCGGCCCATACCATCAAGCTTCGCCGGCTCGACTCGACGACGATGATGCCGCCGTTGGCGGCTGCCGATGTGCTGTGGTGGCGCAGCGACGTGTTCTGACGCCTGCTGGCGCCTCGCGGCGATCAATCGCGCGGCGTCAACCCTGCGAGCGCGCTTGCGTCATCCCTGCGAGCCGTCCTCGCGTGCGCCGATCGCATCCTCCGCGATCGCGATGTCGTCGTTGGGCAGCCCGTCATCGTCCAACCCGGGAGCATTCGACTCGTCGCACGAATCAACGTTCTCGACGGCTCCCTTGCGCACGTCGGCGTCGGCTGGTGAGTCGATGATGGGACGCATATTCTCTACAGGAGTATCGCCGTTGCCACCGTCCGGCGGTGTGCAATAGCGCACAGCGCCGCGAGCTCGTCTGCGCATACACTCACCGGGTGTTTGGTTCCCCGCCGGATGCGTCGAGACAGGTCGAGCGCATCGAGCAGCTGATCGAGCAGTACCGTCAGGAGAAGCGTCGCCAGCGCCTGGCGCGCGCCATCAAGCTGTGGCGCCTGTCGATGCCCCGGCTCCCGCCGGAGCGCTTTCATTGACGGCACGACGCTGAGATACAGGTGAAATCATGTTGAACACTATGACCCGCGCGCGAGTGATCCAGGTGTGGTTCGTCGTCGCCGGGCTGGCTGTTGTCACTGCGGTGGCGTTCGGCGTGCAGATGACGTTGGCGACCGCCGGGATGCTGCTGGCACTGGCCCTCGTGCCTCCCCTGGTCCTCTTCCTGCTGTGGCCCGGTCCGCAATCGGTCACCGCTGGAGAGGTGCTGCGCGGCACCGATCGCCAGGGTTGAAACGCCGCACGGCGTGCGTGTCACACGCCGTGCAATTGACGGTAGATCCAGACGAGCATCCGCACCAACAGCGCCACCGGTGTGCCGATCACGAGGATGGCGGTTGGCAGCATCACGACCACCAACAGCAATAACCCGACATCCCCCAGCAGACCGCTGATCCTCTTCGCGAGAGACGGTCCGGCGACACGTCGCTCGGATACCCCGCCGAGCGCGGCAGGAAGTGTCCGCGATCGTGCGGCTTCCCCATGGCTTCCGATGACCAGGTTCATGTTTTTCGTTCCCGCCGTCGAGCGCCTACGGCGTTCCGCTCGGACAGATAGCCAACCTATCGCGGCTGCCTGAACCGCCGCCGTCCTGTTTTGCACAGCCGCGCGTGCACATCCTCAGGCCTACACGTCCCGATGACGGGCGAGGGCCGCGGCCGCACGCGGCATCACAGGTTTGCGATGAGGCTCCATTCGTGGCACGCTCAAATGGACGATCGAAGGTGGGCGATGAAAAAGACGAAACGCGCAGCATCGGCGAAGGCGGCCGCCCTCGTTGATTGGACGGGCGCGGCGACCGAGCGGGTCGATTACGAACGCGACACGAAGATTTTTGCCCAGGGCGATCCGGCCAGCAGCGTCATGTACGTGGCGGAGGGCGCCGTCCGGCTGTCGGTGCTGTCGCACAGCGGCAAAGAAGCGGTGATCGCCGTCCTGGAGCGAGGCCATTTCTTCGGTGAAGGCTGCCTCGCCGGACAGCCCTACCGCATGGCGACGGCCGCGGCGATGTCTCCGGCCACGATCCTCGTCGTGCAGAAGCCGGACATGGTCCGGCACCTCCAGACGAACCGGCCATTCGCCGAGCAGTTCCTCACCCACATGCTGGCGAGGAACATCCGCATCGAAGAGGACCTGATCGACCAGCTGTTCAATTCGAGCGAGAAGCGGCTGGCGAGGACGCTATTGCTGCTGGCGCGCTACGGCGAACCGGAGGCGACTCATCGCGCCCTGCCGAGGGTGTCGCAGGAAACCCTGGCGGAAATGATCGGGACGACGCGCTCGCGCGTGAACTTCTTCATGAACAAGTTCCGCAAGCTCGGGTTCATCGAATACAACGGCGACTTGAAGGTCAACAACTCGCTGCTGAGCGTGGTCCTGCGCGACTGAGCGCGCCTATTGCGGCGGAAGGGGCGTCAGATCCCGCACGATCTTGCCCTCCGCGATTTCCATCTGCGCAGTGACGGTGACTTTTTCGGCGCAAATCACCCTCGGCGTGCATCCCCGAGCGAGCTGGGCGGCGCGAAGCCCCGAAAGCACCGCGAACTCGAAGGCGTTGAAGCGACTGGGTCGTTGTACCACCGGCCGTCCTTTCTGCGTGAACCAGGAATCAGGAAAAGCGATCGGACGACGAGCGGCGCGGGCGGACGAGAGACCACGCGAAGATCTGCTGGCATGCGCGCCCTCACCGCAAGGCTTTGGTGAGGGCTGGGCCGAGACGGCCGAGGGCTCAGAAAAGCAGAGGTCAAGTATACGCGATCCGGCGCTCGACGACGTGCCGAATGTCTGCCGGGCTGGGACCAGCCCGAGCCCGGCCTGGTTTATCGCTACTTCTTCCCGGTCGTCGACACCGCCCCGCTGAACTTATCGGGGTACTGCTTGACGATGCCCTCCGCGAGCGCATCGGACATGTGCAGGATGTGATCGTAGACGGCGTCGAACGCCTTCACGTCCGCATCCCAGTTCTTCGTCAACCGTGCCACCACCTCGTCGGTCGTCGTCGACAGATGTTTGTTCATCATGTCGACCAGGGTCGCGCGCGGCCAGTTCGGGTTCGCCTTGCTCAGGAACTCGGCGATCTGCGTCGCGTTCTGGTGCCACTTCGTGTCCGCCTGCTGCTGCGCGGCCTTGTCGCTCGCCTTTGCCGCTTTGATCAGATCGACGGCAATCGAGATGTGCTCCTTCAGCAGTGTCGTGAGCTGCTGTCCGGCGCCGGCGCCGTAATAGGCGGCGACCGCCTGGCCGATGTCTTCCTGGTTCTTCATCAGACGAGCCGCCGCGGCCTGAGCGTCGGGCTGATCCGCCACGGCGGCGACGATGTAGTCGCGCGTCCAGACGACGTGATCGGTCCACAGCTTGCGCATGTCCTGCTTCAGCGCCGCTGCTTTTTCGCTTCGCTTCGCATCGTCCTTTGCGTCGGCTGCCGGAGCCGCGATCGCGCTCGCGCCGAAGAGCCAGACGCACGTCGCCACGACCGAACCGATTGCACGCACTCTCATGGAAATCCTCCCCACACAAACGGTTGAGCTGTTGACGACCGCCGATAAAGGAACCGTTATCTATTTTGGCTAGCAACAAGGTTGCCGAAGTTCGGAGGTGGTTGATCCGTTGAGTGGTGTGCCTCTTGCTCAAAAGCGACGCCGGAGGACCAATGAGCAGGACGAACGCTTTGACACGAGTTGCGGATCAGCCGGCACTGGATCAGATCGCCGAGCCGCTCGGCGCGGCGGTGCGGAACGCGTTTGCGGCAGGCGGCGCGCTCGGGCAGCAGGCGAAAAATGCCTTGCACGGCGTCTGGCTCGAGCACCCGCTTCACCCGGTGTTCACCGACGTGCCGATCGGCGCCTGGACCACCGCGCTGGCCCTCGACTGCTCCGCGAACGGCGATCGCGGGATGCGGCGCGCATCGACCTTCGCGCTTGGCGTGGGGCTGCTCGGCGCGCTCGGTGCGGCGGTGACGGGGCTGACCGACTGGAGCGAGACGCAAGGCGAGTCGCGCAGGACCGGGCTGGTGCACGGGCTGATGAACATCGCGGCGACATCGCTCGTCGCGGCCGCGTACCTGCAGCGCAAGAGCAATTCGCGCGCGACCGGTCGAGCCTGCGCCTGGTCCGGATACGGGATCGCGCTCGCGTCAGCGTATCTGGGCGGCGATCTGGTGTACGCGCAGCGCGTCGGCGTGACGCATGCCGATGTCGAAGCGCCGGAAGAATTCACGGCCGTCGCCCAGAGCGGAACGCTGGCCGAGAACTCGATGACGCGGGCGCGCGCAGGCGATGCCGACGTGCTCCTGGCGCGGCAGCATGGCCGCGTGTGCGCGCTGATTCATTCGTGCGCTCACCTCGGCGGGCCGCTCTCGGAAGGGACGCTCAAGGACGGCTCGGTGGTCTGCCCGTGGCATGGCTCCGAGTTCGCGCTCGACGACGGACGCGTGCTGAATGGACCGTCGACGCACAATCAGCCGTGCCTGCCCGCGCGCGAGCGCGACGGCCGGATCGAGGTCAAGTCGGCCGACTGACGACTATCGGGAGACGTACGCGCGACGCTGACCGTAGAGTCCCCGCCGCAGACG
>Ga0070696_100001401_pt1 | contig 15762 bp, 20 predicted proteins | sample KBSK1253metaG_FD_65474 | JGI IMG/M metagenome (GOLD analysis project Ga0070696, IMG submission 65474) | Corn, switchgrass and miscanthus rhizosphere microbial communities from Kellogg Biological Station, Michigan, USA - KBS K1-25-3 metaG | ecosystem: Host-associated > Plants > Roots >... | reverse complement strand
CGGCAGGTTCGCGTCGCGTCGCTCGACCTGCACGTGGGGCCGGGCACGTTCAAGCCGGTCGAGACGGAAGATCTGTCACACCATCCGATGCATGCCGAGGCGTTCGATATCACACCGGGCGCGGCGGAGTGGATCAATCGGGCGAGGGCCAAGGGATTCGGGATTTGGGCCGTCGGAACAACAGTCGTGCGTGCGTTGGAGTCGTCCGTGGACGCGAACGGGTCGATCCGGAGTGGCTCCGGTGAGACGAGTCTGTTCATTCGCCCGCCTTATGAGTTCAAGATCGTCAGTCACCTCATCACGAATTTCCACCTGCCGCGTTCGACCTTGCTGATGCTCGTGTGTGCGTTCGGTGGATACGAGCAGGTGATGAAGGCTTACCGCGAAGCGGTGAAACAGGGCTACCGCTTCTATTCTTATGGCGACGCCATGGTGATCATCTAGTGTTCGATTTCTGGATCGACGGCCAGTCGGGACTCGCACGCTCGGGCTCCTTGACCCTGCCGCACGGCACGGTCGAGACGCCGGTCTTCATGCCCGTCGGCACGCAGGCGACCGTGCGCTCGCTCTCCCCCGCCGATCTGAAAGCGGTCGGCGCGCAGATCGTGCTCGCGAACACCTATCACCTGCACGTCCGTCCCGGCGAAGACGTCATCGCGCAGCTCGGCGGGCTGCACAGGTTCATGGCGTGGGAACGGCCGCTCCTCACCGATTCCGGTGGCTTTCAAGTGTTCTCGCTGGAGGGCTTCCGCAAAGTCGACGAGGACGGCGTCGAGTTTCAAAGTCACGTCGACGGCGGTCGCCGCAAACTCACACCGGAGAAGGCGATCGAGATTCAGGCAACGCTCGGCGCCGATGTCGCGATGGCGTTCGATCACGTGATCCCGGGCGGCGCCGACGAGGCGACGGCGCGGGACGCGCTGGACCGGACCCTCCGCTGGCTGAGGCGCTGCAAACAACGCCACGAGGAGCTGAAGACCCGCGAGCAAACGTTGTGGCCCATCGTGCAGGGTGGGACGCTGCCGGCCCTGCGCACCGAAAGCCTCGATCGAATTCTGGAACTGGGTCCCTGGACCGGGATCGCCATTGGCGGACTCTCGGTCGGTGAGCCAAAGGACAAGATGTACGCCACTATTGACGTGCTGGAATCGCGGCTGCCAGCTACACTGCCCCGTTATCTTATGGGAGTCGGGTTTCCCGCAGACCTAGTGGCGGCGGTTGAGCGCGGCATCGATCTGTTCGATTGCGTCGCACCGACGCGCGGCGGCCGCAACGGCTCGGCGTTCACGCCGGAGGGCACGCTGAACATCCGCAACGCCGGCTACCGTACAGACGACGGCCCGCTGGACCCGAGCTGTGATTGTGAGACCTGTACGACGTACTCGCGCGGGTACCTGCGTCATCTGTTCGTCGCCGGCGAGCTGCTCGGCCTGCGGCTGCTGTCGCTGCACAACGTCCGGTACTTGATCCGCCTCGCTGCGGAGATGCGCGCCGCCATCCAGCGGGGCGGCGACGCATTCGCGATCTGGGCCAGAGACTTTCGCCGCCGCTACCAACACACAGGAGTCGCATGAATACGGGATCGTTTTTGCTGGCGCTCTTCGCCCCATCCGGCGCGGGTGGGCCCGGAGCGACCGCTTTCATCATTCAGATCGGCCTGTTCATTGCGATCTTCTACTTCATCCTGATCCGGCCGCAGCGCCGTCAGCAGCAAGAGCACAAGCAGCTGCTCGCCTCGCTGCAGCGCGGCGACAAGATCGTGACGTCGAGCGGGATCGTGGGGGAAGTCGTGCACATCAAGGACGAGGAGGTCACGATCCGCAGCGGCGAAGCCAAGTTCGTGATCCTGCGCAGCGGCGTCGCGAGCATCACCAATCGCACGGCCACGCCCGCGCCCGCCCCCGCGGAGGCGAAGAAAGCGTGACGGTTCGCACGCTCCACCTGCTCGGCTCGCCCGTGCTGCGGCAGCACGCGGCCCGCGTCGCGCGGGTGGATGACGCGGTGCAGCAGCTCGTCGACGACCTGTTCGAGACGATGCGCGCGGCCAAAGGCGTCGGCCTCGCCGCCAATCAGATTGGCGTCGCGCGGCGCGTCGCGGTCGTCGATGTCGGGGAAGAAGACCCGCCGCCGCTCGCGCTGATCAATCCCGTCATCGTGGAGCGCGGCGCCGAGCTGGAGACCGCCGAGGAAGGCTGCCTCTCGATCCCCGACATCTTCGGCGACGTGGAGCGGCCAGCGCGCATCGTGGTGGAAGCGCTGGACCGCGACGGCAAAACCTTTCGCGCGGAAGCGCACGGCTACAAAGCGCGAGCGATCCAGCACGAGATCGACCACCTCGACGGCGTGCTGTTCCTCGACCACCTCAGCGCGGTGAAGCGCAGCCTGCTGCTCGCGAAGTGGAAGAAGTCGCGCAAAGGGAAGAGCGGTTATCTCAAGGAGGTCACGCCGGAGCCGGCGGGTGAGCTGTAAGTGCGCGTGGCGTTCTTTGGTACGCCCGATTTCGCGGTGCCCTCGCTGCACGCGCTCGTGGGCGAAGGATTCGACGTCGCCGCCGTCGTCACCCAACCCGATGCGCCGCAGGGCCGGTCCCGCTCCACGCTGATTCCGCCCCCGGTGAAAGTCGCCGCGGAGGCCGAGGACCTGCTGGTCCTCCAACCCAGGAAGCCGACCAACACAGATTTTCTGCGCACGCTGCGAGATCTGCGGCCCGAGATCGGCGTGGTCGTCGCGTACGGCCACATCCTCAAGCCGGACCTCCTCGCGCTGCCGCCGCGCGGCATGATCAACGTGCATCCGTCGTTGTTGCCGGGTTTGCGCGGCGCGGCGCCGGTCGAATGGGCGATCATCCGCGGTCACGAGATCACCGGCGTCACGATCATGCAGCTGGACGCGGGCATGGATTCGGGACCCATCCTGCATCAGATCCCGCACCGCATCGGCTCCGAGGTGACCGGCGGCGAGCTCTCGGCGCATCTCGCCGAAATGGGCGCGCAAGCGCTCGTCGAGACGCTCACGATGCTGGAGCAGAGCGATCCGCCGCCCGCGCCGGTGCCGCAGAACGACGCGCGCGCGACGCTCGCCCCCAAGCTCACGCGCGAGACCGCGCGGATCGACTGGACCAAGGGCGCGTCCGCGATTGGCGGCCTGATCCGGGGCCTGGACCCGCGGCCCGGCGCGTGGACCGCATTGGACGGCGCGGAGCTGAAGCTCTTCACACCGAAAGTGATGGAAGCGCCGTTTCCGGGGACCGGCGCGCCCGGAGAAATCCTGGCGGCGAACGGCTCGCTCGTGATCGCGACCGGACCGCTCAAGGATCTGGGCGGCGGCTCGGTGCAGATCTTCGAAGTGCAGCCCGCCGGCAAGGATCGCATGCCGACCGCTGACTGGCTGCGCGGCGCGCGCCTCAAGCCCGGCGCGATGTTCTCGTGAGGCCGCCGCTCCCGCGGCTGCATGCGATTACCGACGAACGCATCGCGCGGCGCGCGGATTTGGACGACATCGCACGCGAGCTGGCCGTCGGTGGCGGATCCGACCTGGCGGTTCACGCGCGCGGGCGGGAGCTCACCGGCCGCGAGCATTACGATCTGGCGGTCCGACTGTCGAACAGTCAGACCGTCCGGCTGTTCGTCAACGACCGCCTCGACGTCGCTCTCGCCGTTCCCACCGCGGGCGTTCAGCTCGGTCACGGCAGCCTCCCCGTCAGCGCCGCACGCGCGCTGAATCCGCTGTGGTGGATCGGCAAGTCGGTTCATGACTTGGCGGAGGCCGACGCCGCAAGAGCCGAGGGAGCCGACTATCTTGTGGTAGGGCCGGTGTTCGCTACGGCAACGCACCCGGGCCGCTCGCCGCTCGGTCTCGCCAAATTGCAGCAGATCGCGGCGGCGGCCGGCGAGATTCCGGTCATCGCCATCGGCGGCATAACAGCCGATCGCGTCCGAGAAGTGCGGAGCAGTGGAGCGTATGGCGTGGCCGCGATTCGGGCGTTCTGGGATGATGTTGAGCCGGCCGCCGCCGCGCGGAGGATGCGAGAGTGGATGTCGTAATCAATGGAGAGCGCAAGGAAATCAGAGGCGGCACGCTGCTCGACGTGCTCGAGGAGCTCGAGCTCGATCCGCGCGCCGTCGTCGTGGAGCACAATCGGAAAATCGTTCGTCGCGCGGGGCTTGGCGGCGTGCAGATCAGCGACGGGGATTCGCTCGAGCTCGTACACTTCGTCGGTGGGGGTTAGGGCCTAGGGTGAGGGACTCGGGAATGACTACAGCAGTTGAGACAATGCAGGACCAGCCACTCGTCGTCGCTGGGCACACGTTCCAGTCGCGCCTCATGGTCGGGACGGGGAAGTATCCCGACATGGACACGATGGTGCGCGCGATCGACGCGTCGGGCGCCGAAGTCGTGACGGTCGCCGTGCGGCGGGTGAACCTCGACCGCTCGAAAGAATCGAGCGTCCTGCACTTCCTCGATCCTAAGAAGATCTTCCTGCTCGCCAACACCGCGGGCTGTTACACCGCCGCCGATGCGATTCGCTACGCGCGACTCGCCCGCGAGGCGGGGTTCAACGACTTCGTGAAACTCGAAGTGATCGGCGACGAAGAGACGTTGCTCCCCGACGTCGCCGGTCTGCTCGAGGCGGCGAAGGTGTTGGTCCAGGAAGGCTTCAAGGTGCTCGCCTATACGAATGAAGACCTCGTCACCGCGCTGCGGCTCGAAGACGCGGGCTGCGCGGCGGTGATGCCGCTCGCCTCGCCCATCGGCAGCGGGCTGGGTCTGCTGAATCCGTTCAGCGTGCGCACGATCAAGCGACGGCTGCACGTGCCCGTGATCGTGGATGCCGGGGTGGGCACCGCGTCCGACGCGTGCGTCACCATGGAGCAGGGCGTAGACGGGATCCTGATGAACACTGCCATCGCCGCCGCGCAGGATCCGGTCGCTATGGCGAACGCGATGCGGCTGGCCACACTCGCGGGCCGCACGGCTTATCTCGCCGGCCGGATGCCGCGCCGCGAAGTCGCGATGCCGTCTTCCCCCACCCGGGGGATGCTGGATTAAACCAGCAACTGCCGCCCGTCGCGCGGCTCTCGAGATTCTCCGCGAAGTTCGGGCCGGCAGGCCGCTCGCAGACGCGCGCGACCGCCACCTGCAGGGACTCGCCGAGCGCGATCGCCGCCTGGCGTACGAGCTGTCCTCCGGCGTGCTGCGCCATCAACGCGAGCTGGACACTTCGCTCGAGCTCGACCGGGCCGATCCCCGTCTCCACGACGTCCTCCGCCTCGGCGCCTATCAGTTGCGCTGGTTGACGCGGGTGCCGTCGCATGCGGCGGTGTCGACGTCCGTTGAACTTGCCCGGGATACGGTTGGAGAGGCGAGTACGGGTTATGTCAATCGATCGTTAAGAAGGCTATCGGCTAATGGCTATCGGCTATCGGGTAACAGCCAAACGCACCCTGACTGGCTCGTTGACCGATGGAAATCACGATTCGGTCCGGATGAGACCGCGCGCCTGATCGAATGGAATGACAAGACGCCGGAATTGTTTCTACAGCCTGCCCGCTGGAACCAGGAGAGGTTGCTCGCGCAGCTCCGCGATGCAGGAGTCAATGCCGACGAGGCTCCGTTTGGCGCCGGAATCCGCTTTTACCCAATAGCCAATAGCCGATACCCGATAGCCAAGGATCTTCCCGGCTACACCGAAGGCGCGTTCATCGTCCAAGACCCGGCGCATGCGCTGATTGCGCGATTCGCGGGCATCCAACCGGGCGAACAGGTGTACGACGCCTGCGCGGCCCCCGGCGGCAAAGCCGTCGCGCTCGAAGCCGCGGGCGCCCGAGTCCTGGCCGGTGACGCGCGGCACGAACGGCTGGGTCGTCTCGCCGACACGACTCGGCGCGCGGGAGTGGCGATTCGGTGCATCGCCGCCAATCTTGAGGCGGCGCCGCTGCGCCCGGCGAGCGTCGCCGCAGTGTTCGTCGACGCACCATGCACGGCGACCGGAACGATGCGGCGCCATCCCGACGCGCGTTGGCGCTTGAGATCTTCGGTGTTTGCACGCGCCGCAGCCCGGCAGCGCGAGCTGCTGGGCGCGGCGGCCCCGCTGGTGCGACCGGGCGGGTTGCTGATCTACGCCACCTGCTCGCTCGAGCCGGAGGAGAATGAACAAGTCGTGGAGCAATTTCTGAAAGCACATCTGGAGTTCACACGCTCACCGGGGGGGCAGACAGTTCCCGCGGAATTGCTCACCCCGGCCGGTGACTTTCAATCGCTGCCACAGCGCCATTGCATCGACGGCGCGTACGCCGCTCGTTTGGTGCGAGGTCGCTGATGCGCGTACGCCGGCACTTCGAATCAATTCAAGAATTCAAACTCGACCGTCGCGTCTGGAAATGGGTCGGCATCGGCGTCGGCATGCTGCTCGCGGGCTATCTCACGGCCTTCATCATGTTCCCCGCGCCGATTCTGCCGGGCCACCAGGCCGTCCCCCGCGTCCTCGGGCTCACGGTCCCCGAGGCGCAGGCCGAGATCCAAAAGGCCAGGCTGCAGGTCAACGACGGCGGCGCCGAGCCGCACCCGAGCGCGCCGCAGGGCATCGTGATCTGGCAGGATCCGCCCCCCGACGTCATCGCGCCCGAAGGCACCAAGGTCACCCTGGTGTCGAGTTCGGGTCCGCCCAAGATTCCGGTACCCGACGTGGGCGGGCTCGATGCCACACTCGCGCAGTCGCTGATCGCCGCAGCCGGGCTGACCGTGAGCCAGGTGGAATCGGTCCAGGCCGCGGCGCCCACCGGTCTCGCGATGATGACGCGCCCGCCCGCAGGTACCGCGCTGGCCCCAGGGGCCGGGTTGACCGTCGTGGTGAGTCGCGGCGCGCCGACGATCCCCGTTCCTGACCTCCTTGGCATGGCATCAGCGGATGCGCGCACCAGACTGGAGACTGAGGGCTTGCAGCTCGGCACCGTGACCCGGCGGCGGACGACGGAGGGTTCTCCGGGAACAGTCGTCGCGCAGAGTCCCGGCGCGGGAACCCTGGCGGCACCCGGGACAGTCGTGGATATCGTCGTGGCGCGGAGCCCACAGTGACGAACGGTGTACGGATCGCTCCAAGCGTGCTATCCGCGGATCTCGCGCGCTTGGCGGATGAGGTAGAGCAAGTGCTGGAGGCGGGCGCCGACTGGTTGCACGTCGACGTGATGGACGGGCGTTTCGTTCCGAACATCACGTTCGGCACCAATATGATCGAGACGCTGCGCAAGCTCACGGACAAGCCGATCGACGTGCACCTGATGGTGGTCGAGCCCGAGCACTACATCGAGTCGTTCGCGGGTGCGGGCGCATCGGTGTTCACGTTTCATCCCGAGGCGACGATTCACGTCCAACGCCAGCTCGATGCGGTGAAGAAGCAGGGCATGATGGCCGGCCTCGCGCTCAATCCCGCGACGCCGCTCGCGCACGCCGAAGAGGTGGTGCGCGATCTCGACTTGCTGCTGATTATGACGGTGAACCCGGGGTTTGGCGGCCAGACCTACCTGCCCGGATCGAACGATAAGATCCGGCGTGCCCACGCCCTACGCACGACGCACGACGCACGGTTTTTCTTGGAGGTCGATGGCGGAATCACCAAACAGACGATCGCCGCCGCGCATCAGGCCGGCGCGGATACGTTCGTGGCGGGGAACGCGATCTTCGCGAGTGCCGATCCCGGGCGCGAGGTGCAGGAGCTGCGCCGCCGCTGCATGGTGACCGCATGACGAACCGGCAACAGTGGACTTTGATCGCCGGCGTCGTGACGACGGCCGTGTTCGGTGTCGCCCTGGCCATCAAGCTGCGGCCGCAGCTCGATCTCCTGGAGGTTGGCTCCAAGGCCCCGGCATTCAATGCCACCGATCTCCGGACGAGCCGGCCGTCCGGCATCGCGGACTATCGCGGCAAGGTCGTCCTGCTCAACATTTGGGCGACGTGGTGTCCGCCGTGCCGCGCCGAAATGCCTTCCATGGAGCGGTTGCACAAGAAGCTGGAGGGGACCGATTTCCGGATTGCGGCGGTCAGCGTCGACGGCGACGCGTTCTATCCTCAGGAACAGGCGGGCCCGAAGGACATCATGGCGTTCGCAGACAACCTGGGCCTGACCTTCGATATCCTCCACGACCCGAGTGGTGGAATCCGGAAGTCGTACGACATTTTCGGTGTACCGGAGAGCTATCTGATCGATCGCAATGGCGTCATCGTGAAACGCGTCATCGGCGCGGCCAACTGGGACGACCCGATCAACGAGATGTTGATCCGGCGCCTCCTGAATGGCGAGTAGCGTCGTGCAGTGGCTCACCCGCAACTGGCCGATCAAGGGCGCGGCGCTGTTTCTGGCGCTGATGCTCTACGTCGCGGTCCAGCTCCAGCAGCCGGTCACGACCAGCTTCGACGTCACGCTCAACGTGCAGCTGCCGCCGGGGCGGGCCCTGATGAACAAGACTCCGAAAGTCCGGGTCCAGATTTCCGGCAAGGGCAGCCAGATCCTGAAACTCCGCTCCCTCGCGGGCAACATCACGCGCCGGGTCCCCGACACGCTCACGTCTTCCACCTGGGCGATTCACCTCGATCCGGCCGAAGTCGAGCTTGCACTGCCGAAGGGCGCCGACGTCCGCGTGATGGAGGTGCGGCCGAGCGAAATCACGATCGCGCTCGACAGCGTCAGCCGCAAACAGGTGCGCATTGTATCCCTCGTGAGTGTGACGCCCGAATCCGGCCAGGTGCTGCACGGCGGCCTTTCGATGACGCCGACGACGGTGCGGCTCGTCGGTCCCGAGAAGAGCCTCGCGTCGATCGACTCGGTGACGACGGTGCCGATGGAGATCACCAACGTCAACGGCGAGTTCACCCGACAAGTGCCGATCGATACGATGCCGCTTGGCATCCTGCGGCTCTCGCCGAAACAGGTCACCGTCACCGGCGAGATGGGCCGTATCGCCGAGCGCTCGTTCGGCGGGATACCGGTCGAGACGGGCGCGGGCGCGATCACCAGCTTCATCGTTACTCCCGCACGGGTGTCGGTCTCCGTCCGTGGCCCGGAAGAGCGTGTACAGGCGCTGACGCGCGACTCGCTGCGCGTCGTCGCGCATATCACGGGATCGAGTGGCGGATCCGCCCGGATTACCGTGATCGCGCCGCGCGGCATCATCGCGCGCGCGATTCCCGACTCGGTCACGTTGCGGCGCCGCACGCCGCCGGCCGCGTCCCCGCGCCGTCGTGGCTGACGCCGTCCTCGGCATCGAAACGTCGTGCGACGAGACATCGTCCGCCGTCCTCGTGGGCGGTGAGCTCGCGAGTCTCGTCATCCTGTCGCAGGACATCCACAAGATCTTCGGCGGCGTGGTTCCCGAGCTCGCGAGTCGCGCGCATCTCACCGCGCTGCCCGCGGTCGTCGATCGTGCGCTCGCGGAAGCCGGCCTCGCCCCAGCGGCGATCGACGCCGTAGCGGTGACTGCCGGACCCGGACTCGCGGGCGCGCTGCTCGTCGGCGTCGTGTACGCCAAGTCGTTTGCGTACGCCGGCGATCGCGCGCTCATCGGCGTGCACCACATGGAAGGGCACCTGTTCGCCCCGGCCATCGAGGATCGCGATCTCGCGCCGCCGTTCGTCGCGCTGCTCGTGTCCGGGGGGCACACGTTGTTGCTCGACGTGCCGGCCTGGGGCCGCTATCGGCTGCTCGGGGAAACGCGTGACGATGCCGCGGGTGAAGCGTTTGACAAAGTCGCTACGCTGCTCGGCCTCGGGTATCCGGGCGGGCCGGCCATCGAAAAGCTCGCCCGCGAGGGCGATCCCAAGCGGTTCACCTTTCCGCGGCCGATGATTCACGATGGATTCGAATTCTCCTTCTCCGGCCTGAAGACCGCGGTGTTGCACGCCGTGCGTGCATCCGACGATCTGGATCGCGATCGCGCTCACATCGCGCGCGGATTCCAGGATGCGGTGCTCGACGTGCTCGTCACCAAGCTGGAGCGCGCCATCCACACGACCGGCTATAAGACAGCGGTCCTGGGTGGCGGCGTTGCGTGCAGCCGAGCCCTCAGCGGTTTGGCGGCTCAGCGGCTCGGCGGCTTGGCCCGAGTGGCCGTCGCAAGCCCGCGGCTCAACGCCGACAACGCCGCGATGATCGCGCGCGCCGGCTGGCATCGACTGCGCCTCGGCGAGCGCAGCGACTGGACGCTCGACGCGCGGGCTGACCTTCCTCTGCCTGGACTCGAGATGACCGAAACGACGCACGACGTACGACGCACGGCCTTTCCATGACCGTTTACCCATTCACGATTCACCTCGGGCCGCTCGAGCTCACCGGTTACGGCCTGATGATGATGGTGGCGTTCCTGATGGCGGGGTGGGCGATCCAGCTCGACCTGCGCGATCGCGGGCTCGACGAAGACTACGCCGCCGACATTATCATCGCGGGCGTCATTGGCGGCTTGGTCGGCGCCAAGCTCTGGTACGTGTTCCTCACCGGCGAGGCGGACGCGCTCTTCCGGCGCGGCGGCTTCGTCTGGTACGGCGGCTTCCTCGGCGCCACCGCCGGCATCCTGCTGAACGGCTGGCGCCGGCGCGTGCCCGCCCGCTTCACCGCCGAGCTCTGTGCCGCGCCCCTCGCGCTTGGCTACGCGCTAGGCCGAGTCGGCTGTTTCCTGGTGAATGACGACTACGGCATCCCGACGAGCCTGCCCTGGGGCATGAAGTTCCCGAACGGCTTGCCGCCGACCACGGTGCAGAATCTTCAGATGATGGGCGTCCACTACCCCGCCGGCACCAATCCGATGGAGGTCGTCGCGGTGCATCCGACCCAGATCTACGAGACGGTTCTCATGCTGCTCGTGTTCTGGTGGCTGTGGCGGCGCCGCAATCACGGCCACGCGATCGGCTGGCTGTTCGCCTGGTATCTCGTGTTTGCGGGAGCGGAGCGGTTTGTGGTGGAGATCGTGCGGGCCAAGGACGACCGGCTGCTGGGGCCGTTTACGCTCGCTCAGGCGATGAGTCTGGTGCTGATCGCGGTCGGAAGCGCGCTGCTATACCAGTGGCGGCAGCCGGCGGGTCCGCAGCAGCTACCGGAATCATTGCGACCGAAGCAGGTCGCCGTCCGGAGCGGCTGACGCTTTGAGTTTCGTTCGCATCACCCAGATGGCGGCCGCCACTGCGAGTACCAGCAAGAGTCCCTGCACGATCAGGGACTCGAGCGTCGGATAAATGCCGAGTACGGGAATGCGCGGGGCGCCCTCGATGACGGTCAGCGGCACGAGCTGCGCGCCCTGGAGCTCCGCGATCCCCTTCCCCGCGAACACGAACGCCATGTAGTAGAGCATCACGCCGGTCACGGCAAAGAATGGCTTCATCGCCACGCGCAGTCCCAGCTGATTCACGAGCAGATAGATCGCGACCAGTCCCACCGATCCGGCGGCGATGCCGGCCACGACCGGCACGCCGCTCGCTCCGCCTCCGGATGTAAACAGCGCCTTGTAAAACAGGATCGTCTCGAAGCCCTCGCGATAGACGGCCAGAAACGCGACCGCGCTGAGGGCGGCGCCCGATCCTGACGACAGCGCGCTCTGCATCTTGCCGCGCACGAACGCGGTCCACTTCGCGGCCTCGATCTTGGAGAGCAGCCAGTAGCTGACGTAGAACAGCACCACGGCCGCGAGCAGCATCGTACCGCCCTCGATTATCTCGCGTTGCCCCGGGGTGATCTGCAACAACAGCTCGAGCAGTGCCCAGGTCAGCACGCTGGCGCCGACGGCGATCCAGGCCCCGCGTGCCACGTCGCGCCGCCGCTCCGGCGCACCCGCCTTGGCGAGGAAGGTCATCAGCGCGGCGACGATGAGGATCGCCTCGAAGCCCTCGCGAATGAGCAGGAAGAACGAGTTGACGAACAGGCTCGCCCCCGACGGGCGATCGGCGACGACGCGCTCGGCGCGCTCCAGCCCCGCGAGCAGCCGCTCACGAATCGTATTCCGCTCCGCCTGATCGGCCTTCACCGCGCGCGTGCGCAGCCAGGCGAAGTTGCCCTCGAGCTCGCTCGCGAGACCCGCATTCTTGGCCCGGATCGCCGTCTCCACCTGCTCGAACGTCATATACGCGTCGACGCCGAGTTTGTCGGAGCGTTTCGCGAGCGCGGAATCGATCTGGTGGCGCACCGCGTTGAAAATCGCCGCCGTCGCCGAACCACCGTACTGCAAGGCCTGCACATAGGACGCGACCGCCCAGCGATCCTCCGCCGAGACGTCCTCGGCGAATTCGGGCATCGCGGTGCCGGGCGTGCCGATCGCGATCCGGCGGAAAATGTCGAGCAGCGACTTGTCGCCCATGACGCTGGGATCGGCGAGATTCGCCGGCGGCGGACCCTTCAGCGATTTGGCCTTGGGACCGTCGCCGCGACCGGTTTCCCCGTGACAGGCGGCGCAGCGCTCGCGAAACACGATCGCGCCACGCTCGACCGATGGCGGCCTGGTCGGCAGGGGCTCGATGACTTTTGGTCCCCCCGCCGCAGCAGTAATGGTGGCAATCAGGCTGTCGGTTACGCGATTGACGGTGTCGGGAGGAGCGAGAGCGTCGAGGAGCTGCGCGATCCGGTTCAGCGCGTGCTGCGTAGATGCCCGCGCCGCGGTGGGGAGGCCGGCCACGTCGTACTGCGCCTGCTGAATGAAGAGCTTGGCCTCGTCTACCTCTTCCGGCTGCGTGATCTGCCCGCCGGCCGGAACGACACCCAAAGCGTATTCCTTGGAGGCGAGCGAAGCGGCCGCCACGACCCGACGCGCCAGGGCCAAAGAGTCAGTCGCCTGCCCCGCGAGTGGCTGAGCAAGGCAGGCGCTGAGAACCAGGGAGATGCTGCCGAACCGCACGGCAGCAAAGTAGAGTAACTTTGTCGGGAATTCAATCCGTTGACAGTACTGCGATTGCGATGGCCGCCTCGTGAGTGTGGGAGAGGGACAGTAAGACGCGGTTCACCCGAAGTTCCTTGGCACGATGCGCCGCCGTTCCGGTGAGCCGCACATCCGGGCGCCCATCGGGAGCCCGGGTCACCTCGATGTCACGCCACCCGATACCCCGCGCGGCGTCACTCCCCTGCAACGCCTTGTAGACCGCTTCCTTGGCCGCCAGCCGCACCGCGACATGCTCGGCGGGATCGGGGCGCGAGCGGCAGTACTCCGCTTCCGCCGGAGTGAGCAGACGATCGAACACGTGCGCGCCCTTGTCGGCCAGCATCGCGCGCGCGCGTGAGACTTCGACCAGGTCGACGCCGACGCCGACGGCGCTCACGGCGCCCCCCCTGGACGGGCGACGAACAGCCGCCGCCGGTAGTGGTGGCCGTCGATGTCCACGATGACGATGTACGCGCCGTTCACGACGCGTCGCGATCCGATCATGAGATCCCAAACATATTCATTGCTCGCCGGAGCGACGGTCGTCGCGAAGAGCTGCTCGCCGGTGAATGTGAAGACGAACACGCGCGCGCTGCCCGTGCCCGTCGGCCAGGAGATGACGACCTGATCGCCGCGCACGGGATTCTCGGAGACTGCTGCCTGGGCGAACGCGCCCGTGGCGAGTGCACCCGACAGCAGCAGCGCTAGAAGCCCAGCTGGGCGGCGAGCCATGCGGGAGCGGGCAGATAGCCGCCGAGGATCAGGCCAAGCCAGGCGAGAATGATGGTGAGCGGCGTCCAGACGACAAAAACCGGCCACAAGGGCGGACGCCAGGCCGCCAGCACGTCGAGCTCGTGCGTCCACCGCGCGCGCTCTTCTTCCACCTCGGCTTCGAGCGCGAGCCAGGCGGCTTCGAGCCGCCGCGCGACGGTCCGCAGCGCTTCCTGCCACTCGGCATGCGCGTCCTTCTCGAGCACGGAGGCGTCGCCCGCGCGGCCAGCCGCCGCCTCGAGCGCGTCGAGCGCGGCGACGAACGTGCCGCCCCCCGCCCCGAGCCGCGCGACGATCGCGCGCTTCTCCGCGTTCGTGAGCAAGTGGCGCCGCAGGCGGCGGCGCGGTAACCGCACCTGCCGGGCAACGCGGGTGATCTCGGCATCGAGCGCCTCGGCGACGCGCGCGCCCGCGCGGCGGACCGCATGCTCCCACGCGGCGGCCCACGCGCGCCGGCCGGTCACCTCGAGCACAACCGCCCGCGCGTCGCGCTCCGAGGCGGCGCGTCCCTCGCCGCCCAGCTCGAGCACCCGCGTCGCCAGCTCTTCGCGGATGTCGTCGAGCGGCACCCAGGGATCGAACAGGCGCCGTGGCACGATAATGCGGCCGAGCGACGGCGCCAGCTCAGGGACGCGCAGTGGCATGAACAGCTTGAGCGGCTGATTCATTCAGACCGCGGGCTCCGACCGGGAGACGCGCGCCTGGCGACCGGTTCGCTTCTCGTACGCGTCCTTGAAGTATGGAAGTGATTCGGTCAGGAATGACTCGCGCGGCAGACCCGTCGTCACGATCGCCCGCTCGATTTCATCCGGCGTGCCTTCGACCTCCAACAAAACGTCCATCGCCGGATACCACTCCAGACGCAAGCTCGCGTCGCCGAGCCGATACTGCTCGATCGCCCGGTCGATCCGCGTGACGATCTTGTAGCCGAGGTGCCGCAGCACGACCAGCACGGCGCGCGGATCGTCGACGCGCGACTCCCATTCCTCGCGGTGCTTGTAGCCGTTCCGCTCACTCACGGGCCCCTTCCACCCGAGCACGCCCCATTCCTGGGAGCGATCGGCGGGATGATACACCCGCAGGCGGACGACTTCGTCGCGACGCTTCAATCGGTCCTTGCGATCGAACCGCCGATCCATCATCGCGCCGCGATATACGAGCTCGGCACCAGCGGCGAGCAGCTTGCGCCGCACGGCGTCGGGATCGTCGACGCGCGCCTTGAGCTCGAGCTCTTCGCGGGTAACCGTCACGAAAACAGCGTGCGCAGCACGGCTTGGGTATCGCCGAGGGTTTCGAAAACGTGCGTTGCCCCCGCGGCGCGCAGCGCGGCGGCGTTGTAAAAACCGGTCGCAACCGCGACGGTCCGCGCGCCCATCGGACGCGCGCACGCGACGTCATCCGGTGTGTCGCCGATGATGACGATGTCGGCGCCGGTGAACGGGCGGCCCGTCCGCTCGGTCGCCCGCCGGGCCGCGACGGCCGGCAGCTCGGGGCGCGCGTGCGAATCGGAGCCGAACGCCCCGACGGTAAAGCGCGAAGGATCGAGACCCGCCGAGCGCAGCTTGAGCGCCGCGCCGGCCTGCACGTTGCCCGTCAGCAGTCCGACGAGTGCGCGTCCGTCGGCTTCGTAGGGCTCGAGCGCCGCCAGGAGATCGGCGATGCCGGGATAGAGTCTGGTGGCCTGTGTCGGCTTCTCGAGCTCGGCCGTGAGCAAGTCGACGTAGCGCCGGCACACGGCGGTGATGCGATCCTCGGATTCACTGTCCGGATGACCGGCCAGCGCGAGCAGCTCGCGGACGATCTGCGGGTCGGTCTTGCCGTCGAAACGGTAGCTCTCGATTGGTCCCGCCGTGCCGATCTCGTCGAGCAGCGCGCGGTGGATGGCTCGGCGCCCCGCGCCGTCGGTCCAGAGGAGGGTACCGTCTATGTCGAAGAGGATCAGGCGCATCGAGAGAAAATAGACGGTTAGACGGCTACTGGGTTAGCCAGTCACTAACCGACTAACCGTCTAACACCTACAAGGTTCTCCCGCATCCGCACCATGCGAGGCTCATCACCAAACAGGTGGTCGCCCGCCACGCCCCCGCGCGACAGCGCCGCATGC
>Ga0070696_100001398_pt1 | contig 15775 bp, 12 predicted proteins | sample KBSK1253metaG_FD_65474 | JGI IMG/M metagenome (GOLD analysis project Ga0070696, IMG submission 65474) | Corn, switchgrass and miscanthus rhizosphere microbial communities from Kellogg Biological Station, Michigan, USA - KBS K1-25-3 metaG | ecosystem: Host-associated > Plants > Roots >... | reverse complement strand
CGTCGCGTTCCTCGAAGCCGGGGAACTCGCCGTCGTGTACTTCTGGATGCACGCGGCGAAGAACCATACCATCTGGCCCTGGGCAAACCACGGCGAGGTGCCGATCCTGTTCTGCTTCATCTTTCTCTTCATCTGGACGTCGGGCGGCGGCAGCAAGACGCTCGACGCGTGGCTCGCCAAGCGGAGGGCTCCATGATGCTGACACTCGCGCTCCTCGCCATCGTCCAGCAGGCTCCGACGATTCAGGAATGGAACGTGCCCTGGGCGGGCACGCGCCCCCGCGATCCGTACCTCGACCGCGCCGGCCGCGTGTGGTTCGTCGGACAAACCGGGCATTACGTCGGCATGCTCGATCCCACCACCGGGGAGTTCAAGAAATACGACCTCGCGCCCGGCACGGGGCCGCACAATCTGATTCTCGACAGCACCGGGATCGTGTGGTACTCGGGCAACGCGTCGTCACACATCGGGCGCCTCGATCCCAAAGACGGAAGCATCACGCGGATTCCGATGTCCGATTCGACCGCGCGCGACCCGCACACGATGGTCTGGGATCGTCACGGGGATATCTGGTTCACCGTGCAGGGCGGCAACTTCATCGGCAAGGTGACGGTGGCGAGTGGAACGATGCGTCTGGTCCGCGTGCCGACGCCGCGCGCGCGGCCCTACGGCATCGCGCTCGATCGCGCCGGTCGTCCCTGGGTCGTGCTGTTCGGCACCAACAAGATTGCGACGGTGGACCCCACCACGTTCGTTCTGACGGAGTACCCCCTGCCCCGCGCCGATGCGCGGCCGCGGCGCATGGCCATCACCTCCGACGGGGCCATCTGGTACGGCGACTATGCCGGCGGCATGCTGGGGCGCTTCGACCCGGGCACCAAGAAGGTCGAGGAGTGGCCGCTGCCCGGTGGGGCGGGCGCGCGTCCCTACGCCGTCACCGTGGATGATCAGGACCGCATCTGGGTCGTGGAGACTGGCTCGCAGCCCAACCGGTTCGTCGGATTCGACACCCGGACCCACCGGTTTCTGCCGCCCGCCGACGTCCCCAGCGGCGGCGGGACAATTCGCAACATGGTCTACGACCCCCGCGCGCGCGCCATCTGGTTCGGGAGCGATGCCAACACGATCGGCCGGGCCCAGCTGCCCAATCCCCCTGCGACGCCTGTTCCGTAGGCCCGCCGCGCTGGCTTTGGTCGGCGCGTCGCTCGCGGCGGTCCCGGTCTTCAAGACGGGACCGCCGCCCGGGCACACCGGGGGGTTCGGCGAGCCGACGTGTCGGGCCTGCCATTCCGACGCGGGGCTCAACGAGCCCGGAGGCGAGCTCACCGTGAGTGGAGCGCCGGCGCAATACGAACCCGGCCAGACGTACCAATTGGAGGTCGTGCTGCGGCGCGCGGGGATGCTCAAGGGCGGATTCCAGCTCGCGGCGCGCTTCGCCGAGGGTCCTGCAGCGGGCGCACAGGCAGGCGTGCTCGCGCCCACCGACGCGCGCGCGATCGTCACCTGGGACACTTTGACCCAGGTGAGTTACATCGAACACAACCTGGCCGGCACCGCACTCACAGGTGACGCGGGTCACTGGATCGTCCGCTGGACCGCGCCGGCGACTGCCACCAGGGCCGTGGCGTTCAACGTGGCGGGCAATGCCGCCAACGACGACGATTCCCCACTCGGCGATTTCATTTACACGACCGCCCTGCGAGTGGCGCCGGCGGCTCGCCGGTGACAAATTAGGTCGTGCCTTTAACCAGTCGTCTGCTTGCCGACCGTCGCGGCGGGGTGGACCGCAGAACCGTGCCGCGCCGTACGACGTTGGCGCGTGTCCCCGTCGATCGGCGCCGCGTGGTGGACCTGCGCCACGGGGCCGAGCGCCGCAGTACGCTCGATCGGCGCAATCGGGCCGGCCGGCCGCGAACGTCGGAGACGCCTTCCGAGCACGTCCGCAACGCGCTCCAGTTGATTCATCACGTGAACGAGACTGACGGGCTCGATGTCGAGCAGCGCGCCGACCTGGCGGCTGCCCTCCGGCGACTCGAGCGCGCGCTCGACCTGTTAGAGCGTCGCGCCCTGGTCTAGCGCTTCCCATCGCCACCGTCTCGCGGTGAACAAACAAGAGAGCGCCGGGGATTCGAACGTAGCCCGCCGGCGAGAGATTCTTCGCCAGGCGAGCGTGGCGCTGCAAGGCCGCGTCGTCGCGATGTGGGAAGTCACGCCGCGCGCGCAGGTGCTCCCGATCCTGACGAGCGCGCTGCAGGCCCCGCCGGAAGCGACCACGTTCGACCTGAGCGCCACGCTGCAGCGCTGGAGCGCCCCAATCATTCAGGGGAGCCGCTGGGTGGGATGCCGGCTCGACGACTTCGACCGCTGGTGCATCGCGCCGGTGCGGAGTCAGCCGCCGGCCCCGCCGCCCGGCGGCGTGGAGCGCCGCAGTCGCGAGCGCATGACCCTGGAGCTCGCCGGCCTGTGTCTGGGCCTGATCGATCAGACGCCGCGTATGACGGCGCGACCGCGCACTCCCGAGTCGGACGCCCTGGCCGAGCTCGTCCGCCAGCCCAGTGTCATCGCGCACGAGGTCGCCAACCCGTTGACCGCCGCGCTGGCGGGACTCGACTGGTGCTTTAAGCGCGTGCGTGAAGCGGTGTCGCTCGATCCCGCATTGCGGGCCGGCATTCTCGAGGACCTCACCGGCGTCGCCGAGGGCATGGACCAGGCGATCGCGTTCCTGCGGTCGATCCAGGACCGCGCGCGCGGCGGGCTCGCCCGCTGGGAGCGGTTCGACGCCGGCCAGGTGATCCGGTCCTGTGTCGCGCTGGAACGGCCGCTGGCCCGTAAGGCCGGCATCGCGCTCGAGGGTAGCGTCGCGATCAGCGGCGTCTACCTTCAGGGTGACCCCAACGCGCTGTATCAAGTGCTGACGAATCTCATCCGCAATGCCGTTTCCGCGTCGCAGGGCGGCAGGACGCCCGTGGTGGTGACGCTCGCGCACGCTGGTGACGTCCTGCGCCTCGCGGTGCAGGACCGCGGCGTGGGCATCGCCACCGAGCATCGCGACCGGATCTTCGATCCGGGATTCACGACGCGTGCGTTTGGATCGGGCTCGGGAACCGGACTGACCGTCGTCCGGGAAATCACGCAGGAGATGTTCAAAGGCCAGGTGGACGTACAGTCCGCCCTGGGTCAGGGCACGACGTTTACCGTGACTCTGCCGATTCCGCCGCAGCGCGCGCCGCGGGGGCGCTGACGGCGATCACCTGAAGGAACGCGCCGAACACCTGGTCGGACCACCAGCCGCGACGTCGCGTCATCTCGGCGATGGCCTGCTCGAGCGTCATCCCCGGGCGATCGCCCCGCTTCGTCGTGAGCGAGTCGTACACGTCGAGGATGCCGACGATCTGCGCGGCGAGCGGAATCTCCTCGCGCTTCAAGTGATCGGGGTACCCGGTCCCGTCGAAGTGCTCGTGGTGGGACCGAATGATCGGCTTCAGCTCCCACGGGAACTCGACGGTCGCCAGGAGATCGAGGCCCCAGATGGGATGCATCTGCAGCACGCGCTGCTCTTCGCTCGAGAGCGGGCCCGGCTTCCTGAGGATCTCGTGCGGCACCCGCACCATACCGAGGTCGTGGAGGTACGCGCCGAGCAGGATCGTCGTCTCGGCCTGCTCGTCGAGCCCCAGGACGCGGGCCATCGCCACGGCGTTCGTGGCCACGCGCTCGCAGTGGCCGTACGTGTAGTTGTCGGTCGATTCGAGCGACTGGCCCCACGCGCGGACGAGCGCCAGGTAGCTGCCTTCCAGCTCCGCCATCTTGCCGCCGACGTCCACCAGGTCCACGCGCGCGTCGAGGCGGCGGAAGAGCCGGTACGCGGCGTTGAGGAGACTCAGGGCTTCGACATTCCGTCCCATCGTCTGGTGCAACAACGCCAGCTCGCGCGAGGCTTCCGCCTCGCCTAACGCTGAACCCGCGGCGCTGGCGAGGTCGATCGCCGAGCGCAGCCGTGACTCGGCCAGCGCGGGACGGCCCGTTTCGCGATACACCATGCCGAACACGCGGTAGGTGTCCGCCTTGGCGCGCTGCGCCCCGAGCTGGTCGAATATGGCGAGCGCCGACTCCGCGTTCTGCCGCGCATCCTCGAAGCGCTGCCGGGCAACGTGCACTTCGGCGTGATTGAGGAGGCAGAGCGCCCAGAGATGGACGTCGCCGACGCGTTCCGCGAATGACCGGCTCTCCTGGAAATAGCAATCCGCCGCGTCGAGGCGCCCGCGGTCGGCGCTCACCATGCCCAGGTTGTGATACGCGATCGCGCAGCCGTGCTCGTCGCCGCAGTTCCGGTACGCGTCGAGCGAGCGTTCGTATCGCGCCACGGCCTCGCTCAACTGCCCCTGGATGTTGGCGACGATCCCGAGATTCTGTTCGGCACGCGCGCGTAACGCCTGACTCGCGCCGCCGAGGTCCAGGACCCTGAGGAACGTCTCGCGCGCGTCCTGGAGCGACCCCGTGGTGATGTCCATGACGCCGAGCGTATTGAGCGCTTCGGCGGCGAGCACGTCGTCGCCGATGTGGTGCGCTACGCCGTAGCTCCTGACGCAGAGGCCGCGTGCCTGATCGGTGTCTCCACGTTGGTGCCGCACGACGGCGAAACGGCGCAGCGCCTCCGCCAGCACCGGTTGGTCGCCGACCTGCTGTGCCGTCGCAATCGCCGTTTCGTAGCGCTCGATCGCTTCGGGCAGACTCCCCGCCCGTTCGCGCTCGCGCGCCTGTTGGAGCAGTGCGGCGGGTGGAGTGAACGGCGCTCTGTTCGTCCCGTCACCAGGCAAGGGCATACTCGGAGAAGTGCTGGATCTTACCGCGCACCGTCTGAGAGAAGACGTTATCCAGCGACGGCAGGTAGTCGAGGATGGTAAGATCGGCGCTGACGTACGCGACTCGCTTCGGGAGCAAGGAGCCCAGGAGATCGCAGTTCGCGTAGCTCATCCGGAGGGTGGTGTACCCGTTGAAGACCAGACCCTCCGGCTGGAACTGAATCCGATTGATCGTATCCGACGGCGTGACGGCGGTGATCGTCACCGCCGTGTCCAGGGCTCCGGCGGGCACCGTGAAGGAGTGCGGGCCCACCAGAATGGTCCCGCCTTCAGGCCCAATCGTTTGCGTGACGGAATCGTACGGAAGCGGCGTGCATTGGAGCAGGCCGGTGCGTTTGGTCAGGTCGCCGAAGAGGTCGCCGTCGAACAGGCCGGCCTGCGGCGGGGGACTCGTGGGTTCCGCGCAGCTGACCACGACGAGCGCGATGCACGCGAGTAACGCGGCGCGCCCGAGACCGATGGTTTTCAGTACCTGACTCATTACCTGCCCCTCCCATGGTCTTCGAGCACGAGGCCCGGCGGTGTGCTGCGGGCGCCCACGCGGGCGTCATCCAGGGCCGTCCCCGCATCGAAGCGCCGCACCCAGGGATAGCCGGGTTCGGGCCGGCCGTTCCGCACCGCCGCCGCCGCGCGTCCCAGCAGCGCGACGGGATCGATCGGCGCGTACTTCAAGTTCCCGACGGCATCGTACCCGACGCGGATCCCCGGCGTCACGGTGGTGTCACGGCTGCCGCCCGGAGACGAGCACAGAGCCGAAGCGACGCGCTGCGCGAAGCGGAGAGCGCCCGTGTCCGTCGTGCCGGGAGCGAGCACCGCGAACTCGCCGGGCGCCAACGACCCGACCACATCGCACACGCGGGCGGTCTGCAGGAGCAGGTTCGCCGCCCGCGGATCCACCGGACCCTCGACGGCGAACACGACGCAGGCGAGCGCGCCGTGATGGCGGGCCATCAGCGCGCCCAACTCGCGCGCCCGTCGCGCGAGGCCGGGCCGGCTGTGCAGTCCCGTCAACGGATCGAACAGGCCTTCGGCGAGCGTCGCATCGATGTTGCGCTTAGCCTGGATGTACGTCTCGAGCTTGAGCGAGATCTCGTCCGCGTCGCCCCCGTACCGGACAAAATCCCACACCCCGGCGCGCAGCGCCGTCACGCGCTGCTCCGGCGTCGGCGGACCCGAGGTGAGCATGAGGATCGGGACGTTGCGGCCGATGTGCGGCTCGCCACGGAAGAGCCGGCATGCCTCGAGCCCCGTGAGGTCGGGAAGGTCCGCATCGAGAATGATGACGTCGGGCCGCGTCTCGCGGGCCCGCTCGAGGGCTCGAGCGCCCGACGGCGACTCGACGACCGTGTAGCCGTTGGCGCCGAGGGCACGCATGAGGGAGCGGTCGCGACGGATCGCGACGAGGACCACGGGGAGATTGGGGGTGGTGCTCATATCGGCCACGGTCCGGGGTCGCAACAAGCGGGCCCGGCGGTCTGGATGGCGCCCCTCACGTCATAACGAAGACCGGCGCCCGTTTTGCCGGGCGCCGGCTACAACTGCGGCGTGAACGCAACAACAGGGGGGGCTAGAGCCCGAGCCAGTAGTTGACCTTGATGAGGAAGATGTTCGCCGACGGCCCCCGGAACAGGGCACCGGCGTCGCTCCCGAAGTCGATGGAGCCACGGCCGAGTGACGACTCGCCGCTCCGGGTCCACACGACGAAAATCGTAGACCCGGGCCGGTACTCCCACCGCAGCACGGCGTTGCCGCGCAGCGAGCGGAACGTGAAGTCCTGTTTCGGTATCACGAACGGGGCCGCCGGGCCGGCGCCGTCCGGATCGATCGAATCCCCTGCCGCGACCGGCGTGGAAGTCCCGATGTCCTGGCCGTAGACGAGCTTTTGCTGTTGGCGCGGCGCCGCGAACTCCTTGTAGCGCGAGAAGGCGCCGCTCACGATCAGCGGCTGCACGAACAGCTCGAACGTGAGCGTCGGTGAGAACGTCATGTTGAAGCGCGTCTCCATCGAGATGGAGTTCTGCGTCAGGTCGGAGAACACGTAGCGCTTGCCGTAGAAGGCGGTCGCCGTCGAGTCCGGCTGGGCCATGATGTACTGCGTGCCGTCTTCATCGTGCCCGATCGACGGACCGAGCGACAGCGTGATGTTCGACGCGGGCTTGAGTTGCGCCGAGACGTTGGCGGACCGGCTGCAGTAGTGCTCGGTGTTGCATCCGAGCTCCGCATTCAGTTGAAACACGAGGTTCTTGCGCGAGTCGGTCGAGACGTTGGCGCTCCAGAAGTCGATGCCCGGCCGCCGTACGACCGGTCCGCCGCGCGTCAAGCGGTCGTCGAACGTGCTCGGCCGGTGAATCCAGAACCCTTGGATGTTCCAGTAGTTGCGCATCTGGATGTAGCCGAACGATTGGAACTGCCGGTCCGTCAGATCGCCGTCGAAGTTGTACTGCTGCTGCGCGCCGGCGATGAAGAACAGCTGCCGATACCACTTGGTCGGCTTGAGCCACTGCGGGAAGATGTTGCCGCCCATGTACCAGTAGTCCGCGCGCGAGAAGAACGTGATGTCGTTGTTGTCGAACCCCGGCGTACGCAGATTGGTCGAAACCTCCCACAGCAACTTGCCCGACTCCCGCGCGAGCCGGGCGTACGCGCCCACACCGCGCATCGCCGTGAGCGACGAGTCGTACGCATCACTCAGGAAGCCGTTGCTGCCATTCTTCCGGTCGGGCCGCTGGAAGTAGCGCGCGCTATTGCGCTGCAGCCGGAGCATCGCGGCGGAGTCACCCGTGACTTGCGTCCCCGCCACCTGCGCCATCAAGTGCAGGGTCCGCTTGTTGAACCACATGTCCGACCCGAAGCCGAGGGCCTCCGAATGCCGTGACAGACGGTCCGTGATGAAGGGGTCGCTGCCGTCCCGCACGACCGACGTCCCCATGACGCGGAGCTGAGTGGCGCCACCGCGGAGGTCCTTCGCCAAACGGCCGACGAAATAGTTCGAAAACGGCTCGACGGTCACGCCGTAGCGTGACAGGTCGCTGCGCTGCACCGTCGCCTGCTCCCGTTTCGTCACCGCGTCGAGCACGCCGATCGACCAGCCCGTCGGCGTGCGGCCGGTGAGCTTGGCGGCGCCCAGGATCGTCGTATTTTCGGGGACGTCAGCGTAGCGGTCGGCGGTGTCGCGCATCGCCGGCATCTGCGGCGAGCGGCCGATGCGCCGGGTGCTGATCATCGACAGGCTCGAGACGTTGGAGCAGAAGAAACAACTCAGGCCGCCCAGGCCAAAGTAGCCGGCGCCCTCGACGAAGAACGGCCGGCGCTCCTGGAAGAACGTCTCGAATGCGCTGAGGTTGACGACGGCTGGGTCGACCTCCACCTGCCCGAAGTCGGGATTGATCGTGGCGTTGAGCGTCAGGTTCGACGTCAGCAACACGCGCGCGTCGGCGCCCATACGGCCGTCCAAGGCGTGCGGATCAAAGAACGGATCGGACGCATCCCCCGGCACGTTGGCGGAGCGTCCCACCATGTATGGCAGGATCTCGGCGCGTCCCGGTGCCCGCGTGATGACGAGCCCCTCGAGATGCCCGAACCGGGGTGGGCCTCCCGTTTCGGTCAGTTTCCAGAACGACCACTGCGAATTCTCGTTGAGCCGGTTCTCCTGGCGCCACATCTGCAGGCCCCAGGTTTGCTCCTTCGCCGTCGACGGATAGCGCAGCTGCGCGAACGGAATCCGCATTTCCGCTGTCCAGCCGAGCGAGTCGATCGTCGTCTTCACCTCCCACACCGGGTCCCACGAATCGTCGCCGCCGCCGCCCAGGCCGTTGGCGTCGTTCTTCACCCCCGACGGGTTCACCAGGAAAAAGAGCCGGCCGATGTGATCGTGATACGTGTCGAAGATGACCTGGAAGTAGTCGGAGCTCGGATCGCCGTCGCGCCGCACGAGGCGCGTTTTCACGCCGGCGGCCCCCTCCGTGTCAAACATCCGCGCTCCCACGTAGATCGCGGCGCCGTCAAACACGAACCGCACCTCGGTGCGTTGCGTGGCGGGTTCGCCCTCTTTGGGTTGGTTCTGCGTAAAACCAGTTGCGGGAGGGGCGGACTGCCAGATCGCCTCATCCAACTTGCCGTCGATCCGAATCTCTCCCTGGAGCGGGACGGCTCGGGCGACGGGCGGCGTCGTGGGATGGATGTTCTGGCCAACGAGGGGCCCGGCGAGCGTGCCGAGCATTGCGAACAGGACGATCGTTCTCGACATCGCGGCGGCTCTGTGTGGGGACACTACTCTGACGCTCATCGCAGGTGAAAGGTTGCTGTGCTCGAATGACCGCGACGTCCGGAGAAAGTCAGGAATGGGTCCGACTCCGGAAGTCGTTGCCCGAGTGACGTTTTGACCCGACATTCCTGCGATGCCGATGACCTTCCGCGCCGAGCTCCGCGCGATGATGCGCCTGGCGGTGCCGATCGTCGCCGTCCAGTTGGGGCAGATGTTGATGGGCGTCGTGGATACGATCATGGTCGGCCGGGTATCGGCCGAGTCGATCGCCGCCGTCGCGCTCGGGAACCTCTACTTCTTCGGGGCGGCGATCTTCGGGATGGGCGCCCTCATGGCGCTCGACCCGGTCGTGGCTCAGGCGGTGGGGGCGGGTGACACGGTCGCGGTCGCGCGCGGCGTGCAACGCGGCGTCGTGCTGTCACTAGGGTTGAGCGTCGTCGCCACCGCCCTCCTCCTCCCTGCCCGTCCAGTCCTGGCGCTGCTCCATCAACCGCCAGCGGTGGCCGACGTGGCGGCGACCTTCGCGCGCGTGGAGATCGCCGGCATTCTTCCTTTCTATATCTTCGGCGCCCTGCGGCAGAGCCTGCAGGCCCTGAAGCGCATCGCCCCGATCGTCGGCGCCATGATCGTCGGCAACCTCACGAACCTCGCGCTCAACTACGTCTGGATCTACGGAAGGCTCGGCTTCCCGGCCGGCGGAGCCATTGGATCGGCGTGGGCTACGGTCGTCAGTCGCTGGGTGATGCTGGCCCTGCTCCTCGCGGTGGCGTGGCGCTCGCTCCGGCCGCAGCTCCTCCCGTGGCGCCGCGAGGCCCTCGCCTGGGAGCCGCTGCGCCGCATGGTGGTGCTCGGCGCACCGATCGGCATTCAGTATGAGCTCGAGTACGGCGTGTTCGCGGTCGTGGGCATCATGATGGGCTGGATGGGCACGGCGCAGCTGGCGGGCCACCAGGTGGCCTTGAACCTGGCATCGCTCGCGTTCATGGTGCCGCTCGGCGTCTCGGCGTCCGCCGCCGTACTGGTCGGCCACGCCGTCGGGCGCGGCGATGCCGCCGAGGCGCGCCGCGCGGCCGCGGCGGGACTGGTGTGCGGCGTGGGCTTCATGTCCGCCAGCGCGCTCGTCATGCTGCTGGTGCCGACCTTCCTGGCCCGGATCTACACGCCGGACCCGGGCGTGGTGGCGCTCGCGGCGAGCCTGATCCCGATCGCCGGCGTGTTTCAAGTCTTCGACGGCATCCAGGTCGTCTCGATCGGCATCCTGCGCGGCGTTGCCGATACCCGCACGCCGATGATCGTCAACGTGCTGGGCTTTTGGCTCGTCGGACTGCCGGTGAGCGCCGCATTGGGGTTCGGCGCTCACGGCGGTCCGCGGGGCCTGTGGTGGGGCCTGACGGTCGGTCTCGTGTTGGTCGCGCTCGTGCTGATCTGGCGGGTGCGCAGACGGCTGTCGCGGGACGTCGCCCGCGTCGTCATCGATCGCGACGTGGCCCCGGCGTGACCTATATTGGCGCCATGAACCCGTTTCTCATCGGCGCCGCTGTTCTCGTCCTCGGCGTAATCTGGATCTTCAACCGGCTCACGCGCCTGCGGCAACTGTCGGACAACGCGTGGGCCGATATCGACGTGCAACTCAAGCGGCGGCACGACTTGATTCCACAGGTCGTGGCAGTCGTGAAGGGGCACGCGGGTTACGAGCGGCAGACGCTCGAGGCCGTCGTCGCCGCCCGAGGCCGAGCGATGCAAGCCACCGCGGGCAGCCCCGCGGCGCGCTTCCGCGAGGAGACGCCGGTCGAGCAATCGTTGTCACGGATCTTCGCGATCGCCGAGGCCTATCCCGACCTCAAGGCCGTCGCCAGCTTCGCCGCCCTGCAGCAGACCCTTACGCAAGTCGAAGACACGCTGCAAAACGCGCGGCGCTACTACAACGCGGTGGTGCGGGATTGGAATACGGGGATCGCGCAGTTCCCCGCGAGTCTGTTGGCCAACACGATGGGCTTCAAGCCCCGGGAGTTCTTCGGGATCGACGACGCCGCCGAGCGGGCGGCGCCCACGGTCGACACGTCGGCGTAGGCCCGGCGTCAGTGGCCGGGGTGGTACTCCCGCTCCGTGTGCCCCACCAGCTGTGAGCGGTAGAAGTACACGTCCCGCAGGTTGCCCGACGCGTAGCGCTCCGCTTGATCGTTAAAGTGCGGCGAACGCGGATCGCCGCTCTCGCCGCCCGCCGTCACGGCGCGGGCGCGCACGCTATCGCCAAACTCCACGACCGCCACGAAACTGTTGCCGCTCGTTCCGTACCATTTCTTGGTATTGGCGTACGGGCGTGCGCCGAACGACGCCAGCGAACCCCATGACGCTGACGTGAACGGCACCGGAATGCTGGAGCCGGCGTCGTCGAAGTGCGGCGCGATGTCGTCGTGGAGCCGCTGGAAGCGATTGATCTCGCCCCAGGGCGTCTTCCACGAACCGAAGTCGGCGGTCAATGCGTCGGATGCGGCGCCGAGCGCCGCGAGCAGATCGGCCGCGGCGGCGCGATCGACGTAGGTCAGCGGCGACACGCCCGCGGCCCGCGCAGCGGGGGCCAGCCGCCGCACGGCTTGCTCACCCCAATACACGGCGAGCGATGTGGGCACCGACGTCGCGCTCCAGCGATAGTCCCAGGTACGCAGCATCGCCACCTGCTCCGCGAATCGCGCCTTGACCGAATCGGACGCCTGATCGTAGGCGCGCAGCAAGGCGGGGAGTGTACGCTCGAACGCGGGCAGGTAGCTGTCGAAGGCCGCGGCGCGCAGACCTTCCATGGTGAAGTCCCTGCGGCCAGCCAGGACGCGGAGCGCGTGATAGCCGCGCGGCGTCTCCTCTGTCCCGTTCTCCACGTAGCGCGGGAACGCGTCCCGACTCGGGCTGTCCGGACCGGCCGCCGACCACGGCCAGTTGTTGGCGTTGTACACCCAGCCGCTCGGCGGATTCACCACATTGGGCGTCTCGTTGAACGACAAGACCCCGCGATAGTCGGTTGCGGGATTGCTGCCCTCGACCGGCTTGCTCCAGTCGAACGTCGTGTCGCGGCGCGGGATGTAGTTGGAGTGGAAGTAAGCGATGTTGCCCGAGGCGTCGGCGAAGAGCGTGTTATTGGACGAGTTGGTGTGCAGATCCATGACCCGCGTGAACGCCGCGTAGTCTTTGGCCTTGGTGCGCGAGTAGGACTGGATCAGCGCGTTGACGGGGCTCTGCATCAGACTGATGCTCACCCAGCGGTCGCCCGTCTTGCGGACAATGGGGCCGTGGCGCGTGTAGAACACGGTGAACGTCTTTCGCACCATCCCACCATCACCGCGGTACGGCACGGTGATCCGGCGAACCGTGACCGGGAGCTCCGCGGCGCCGTGGCGGTAGTAGTACCGGCCCCCCCGCTCTGTCACCGTCTCGAGGAATTCGTCGATGTTGTCCACGCCGCTCGACGTGTGCATCCAGCCGGCCGTGGCGTTGAAGCCCTGATAAATGAAGATCTGTCCCCAAGTGACGGCGCCATAGGCGTTGAGCCCCTCGTCGCTCACCATCTGGAGCTCGGACCGGAAATAGAACGACGTGTGCGGGTTGATCCACAACAGCGCGTGATGGCCCTGCGTGTTCGCCGGCGCGATCGCGATGCCGTTCGAGCCGCTCGGCTCCGCGAGCGGATCGTCGTCATCGGCCCCCGTGCTCGCGGGCGACCCGGCGCCCGATTCATAGAACGCCTGCAGGTCCCGCAGGTTGACCCGCTCGATGTCGCCGCCAATGGACCCTTCGGTGAAGGAGAGCGCCATCCACGGCTCGAACCGGGTGATGACCCGCGGTTTCACCTCGGGATGATTGGAAAGAAAGAAGTTCAACCCGTCGGCCCAGGCGTTCATGAGTTTCTTGAGCCACGCGGGGCTCGCCGCGTACCGGACCCTGAGCGAGTCGGGGTTGATGAACAGCTTCATGCGCAAGTCCTGATAGATCGCTGACTCCCCTTCCGCCTCGGCCAGCCGCCCCAGCGAATTCAGATAGTTGGTCTCGACGCGATTGAAGTCGTCTTCGGCCTGGGCGTAGATCATGCCGAAGACGGCGTCGGCGTCAGTCTTGCCATAGACGTGGGCAATGCCCCAGTCGTCGCGGATGATCGTGACGTTCTGTGCCTGGCGCTCCCAGCGCGCGGCATCCTGCAGGATCGCCCGGGCGGATGTGGGGACGGCGATGACAGCCGCGAGCGTGAGAGCGATCGTCCTCATGAATGACCCGTCGCGCGAAGGGGACTCCAAAGCTATTGTGTCGCATGCCACATGGGAAAGCGCTTCTCGCCCTGCTCATCTGTTGCGCGTCGCCCGCAGCCGCGCAGCGCTCGTACACGGTCGAGCGTTTCGAGGCCGCGATCCACGTCAACAAAGACGCCAGCATCGACGTGACGGAGACGATCACCGCGCGCTTCGTCGGCTCCTACAACGGCCTCTACCGCAAGATCCCCGTCATCTACCGGATGCCACAGGGGCTCAACTGGACCATCGGCGTAAGCCTGCAAAGCGTGACCGACAGTGGCGGCCGACGGCTCAAAGTCGAGACCAGTCGCGAGCAACACTACATCAAGTTCAAGGTCTGGGTCCCCGGCGCCGCGAATGCGACGCGCACGATCGTCCTCCACTACCGCGCCACGAACGGGCTGCGGTTCTTCGAGGACCACGACGAACTGTACTGGAACGTCACGGGCAATGAGTGGGACGTCCCCATCCGGGCGACCAGCGCGCGCATCGAGCTGCCGGCAGGCGCGGAAGGTGTCCGCGCGATCGCGTTCAACGGCGCCTACGGGTCGGTGGCACAGGACGCGGCGATCGACACGAGCGGGACGTCGGTCCGCATCACGATGCCTCATTCCCTCGCGTTTCACGAAGGGCTGACGGCCGTCGTCGGGTGGAATCCGGGCGCCGTGCGGCGGCCGACCCTGTTCGACCGGATCGCGAGGATCATCGGCGACAACTGGCCCCTCGCGCTGCCCCTGGTGGCGTTTGCCGTGGCGTTCACCACGTGGCGGCGTCGCGGCCGCGATCCCAAGCAGCGCCCCATCGCCGTCCAGTACGAGCCACCCGCGGGCATCACGCCCGCCGAAGCCGGCACGCTCATCGACAACTCCGCCGATCTCCGCGACATCACCGCGACGTTGGTCGACCTCGCGGTGCGGGGCTACCTGAAGATCGTAGAGCATGAGGAGCCCAAGCTGCTGGGCTTCATCGGCGGGGGACGCACCTACGAGTTCCACCTGCTCAATCCGCCGGCGGGGGCGCAGCCGTTGGCCCCGCACGAGGCGAAGGTCTACAAGGGCGTGTTCGATGGCCGCGGAACGAGTGTGAAGCTCGACCAGCTCGACGCGGAGTTCTATTCCGAGCTCCCAGGTATCCGCAACGCCATCTTCGACCGACTGCTCGAGCAGGGGTTCTACCACGCTCGCCCCGATCACGTGCAGCGGCGCTGGATGATCGGCGCGGTCGTCACCGGGATGTTCGTCGCTATCGGCGGCTCCATCATCTCGCGTGCCGTCTTGCTGACCCCCGTGCCCTTCATTGTCGCCGGAATTCTCGTCGGCGCGATCCTGCTCGTGTTCGCCCTGATCATGCCGGCCCGCACGGAAGCGGGGACGCGCGCCCTGGAGCAGGTCCTCGGCCTCGAGGCGTTTCTGCGGCGCGTCGAGTCGGAGACCTACAAGAACGTCATCGCGGGCCGGCCCGAGCTGTTCGACAAGTGCCTCCCTTATGCGATGGTCTTCGGCCTCGAAAAGAAGTGGGCGCGGGCCTTCGAGGGGATCTACACGACGCCGCCCAACTGGTACGTCGGATCGCGCGGGGAATTCAGCGTGAGCCGCTTCTCCCTGAGCCTCAACAGCCTCATGAGCGACGCGGGCAGCGCCATGACGTCCTCCCCGCGCAGCACATGGTCGTCGTCCGGCGATTCGGGGCCAAGCACCTCCTGGGGGTCCGGATTCGGCGGGGGCGGCGGTGGGGGGGGCGGTGGCTTTTCGGGGGGCGGCGGCGGCGGCGGTGGCGGCGGGGCGTTCTGAGCCCGCGGCTCGGCGCCGTGTGGCGGCAGCGTTGCCCCGTGTGTTTTCAGGGGGCGATGTTCCGCGGCCGCTTTGCGATGAATACCGTGTGCCCGGTGTGTGGGCACCGGTTCGAACGAGAGCCTGGGTTTTTCCAAGGCGCGATGTACGTCAGCTACGGCATCGGCATCGTCTACTTGGGCGTCCTCGGTCTCGTCGCGAATCTCTTCGTGGTGCCCCGCTACGGAGTCACCGCCGGAGTTGCAGGCGTGGTGCTCGTCCACCTCGCCTGCATTCCCGTGGTGTTTCGTTACTCGCGCGTGATTTGGGCGCACGTCAACGCGCGCACGATTCGTCCTTGACCGCCGACTAGCGAGGGAGGCGCGGCCGCTCCGCCACCAATTCTTGGACGAGGTCGGCGAGTCGATTGGCGAGCCCTTCGAGCTCCTTCGCTCGACGGTTCGTGCTGCCGCGATAGACCGTGCGCGCGGTCAAATAGGTAGTTCCGAGCCACACGGGGACGAGGGCCGCCAGCAGTGGCCCGGCCACGTGCAACGCGCCACCGAGGATACCCAGAATCGGACCCAACCCGCCCCCGCCCATCCCGCC
>Ga0070696_100001396_pt1 | contig 15785 bp, 7 predicted proteins | sample KBSK1253metaG_FD_65474 | JGI IMG/M metagenome (GOLD analysis project Ga0070696, IMG submission 65474) | Corn, switchgrass and miscanthus rhizosphere microbial communities from Kellogg Biological Station, Michigan, USA - KBS K1-25-3 metaG | ecosystem: Host-associated > Plants > Roots >... | reverse complement strand
CGGTCTTGGCCCGAAGCTCCGCTTTCGGGTCGAAGCCCGCGAAGCGGTTCTTGAGGGTCCCGAGCGTACCCGGCGCGGCGAGCCCGGCGTGGAACGGCCCGGCGAGCGTTGTGTCGCGATCGTGCGCCCAGAGCCATCGTACGAGGGAACGCGCGGTGAGAAGGTTCTGCGGGGAGAGTCCGGAGCCGTCCACGAGCGATAGATCGAGCGTGTCGACTCCCGCCTCGGCCGCGAAGCGGCGCACTTCGCGGAGCCCCGCGTCGCGGTGCTTCTCGGTCGGCGCGGGATCGAGGAGGCGAAGGAGCGCCTCGGCCTCCGCGTTCAAGCTGATGGCGTTGACGATGCCCGCGAGCTCCGCCGCGGTGGGTGAGGTGAGCGCCGTCACGATCGCCGTCCGGTTCTTCGACACGCCGCCCCATCCAGAGGTGGACCCCGCGGGCGCGGGGGCCGGGACGCGGTCACCGCCCTTCGAGGCGGAGCCCGCTCCTGCGATCCCCGCGTGCGGCACGACTCGCACGCGCGAGTCCCCGAGTTCGATGCCGGCCCGCCGCATGGCCCCGAGCAACACGAGCCCCGCCGTGGAATCCGGATCCGGGACGGAGATCTGCTTTCGCACCGTGCCATCGAGGGGCACCATCCCGCGCACCCTCAGCCGTGCGTCGAATGGCCGTCGGTCCACATCCAGCCATCCCGCTTCCCCCGCTCCCCCGACCTTCACCGCGGACTCCACGACGAGGGGCACTTCCGGTGGCTCGAATTCGCAGCTCACGCCCTTCGCTCCTGCCGTGACCACGAGCGTCGCCGCATTCCCGTTGGCCATGATCGCGTTCACGGGGGCACCGTACGCGTTCGGAACGTCCTCCAGGGCCCAGCTCGGCGCGTAGTACTCGGCGGCGAAGAGCGTCCCGTCGACCCAGAGCGTTCCCTCGAATCGATCGAGTCCCTCGTTCCGGAGGAGGAACGCGAGCGAGTCGAGGAGGCCGCGCGATCCGGCCGAGAGGAGTTGGGTCACGTCCGGTGCCCCGCTTCCCCGGAGAATCAGATCGCCCTTGAGACGCACGCGCCCGCCGGCTTTCCGGTTGGCGCGGCCGCGCGCCTCGAGGTAGGTCGTGCAGCGTGCGGCCGCACCGAATCGACGGAGAAAGGCGGAGGTCGTGAGCAGCTTGGCCGAGCTGCCCGGAATGAGGCGGCGGCCGGCGTGGAGCGCCACGAGCGTGTCCCCTCGGTCGAGCGAGATCGCGAGGAGGCCCGTCTCTCGGCTTTGCGCGGCGGCGAGGAGGGTCCGGATCGAGTCCGCGAGGGGATCCGACCCGGAGGGATGGGCGGCGGTCGCCGGAGTCCCGGCGAGCCCGAGCGCGGCCGCCAGACAGAGCACGCACGCCAAGACGGAACCGGGGCGGATCGAACGCGATCCGCCCCGGAACGACCTGCGCTGGTTTCGACCCGTCAAAACTCGATGCTGAGCGAGACTTGCTGGTTGTCGTCGAAGAACTCGCCCACGTGCGTCCCCGCCCAATCGAGCGCGAACGGCCGATCGCCCAACTTGAAGTTGAAGCCGGCGCCGTAGGTGTACGAGTAGAGGTAATCCTGCTGCCGGTCCTCTTCGCTGATCGCCAGCTGACCGACGTAACCGCCCCGAAGGGCCAGGAAGCTGCCGATCGGGAATTCGGCCCCGATCCGATACTCATCAGTGGAGAAGTTGTTTCCCTGGAACGCGCCGTAGACCGACGCGTGACGGTCCTCCCCCATCGGGAGGTCGTACGAGACCCCGATCTGGAGGTAGGAGGGAATTTCGAACGACGCTGACTGCAGCCGAACGACGTGCGGCTGGGCGCTCGGATCGTCCCCCGGCACCTGGATGCGCTGCTCGAGATTGGCGCCGCTGAATTGCATGTCGGGCCCGACGTTCTTCATGGCGAAGCCGAACCGAAGACCGCGCCACCCCGTGTCGTACTGAACGCCGAGGTCGACGGCGAAGCCGTTCGCGCTCACTTCCGCCACTTTCTCGCTGACATAAGCCCCGCTGATCCCGAGCAGGACCCGATCGGTCATCCGCCGGCCGTACGTCACGCCGAGCACGGCGAAATTGGGATTCAGGATCTCACCGGTTCCCTCGGGCGCCGTCTCCGTGGTCACGATGATGTCCCCCACGTTCAGCACCTTGACCGAAAACGCCAGGTTCCCCTGGGTTCCAATCTTGGTCGAGACGGCCGCGTAGTTCACCTTGGAGTCCGCGAGATAGCTGCTATAGGAGACGAGCGCCTGGCTCTCGTCGACGGCCGCCAAGGAGGCCGGATTGTAGAACATGTTCCCCAGGCCGTTCCCGAGCGCGACGGCGGAGCCTCCGATGGCCACCGAAGCCGCCCCCACGGGGATCCTGAGTTCCTGCGCCCCCGCGGTGCCGACGCGGTCGAGCCCACCGGCGTTCGCGGGGGATGCCTGCGCGAGAAGCACCGCCGGTAGAACCAAACGTGCCACGAGCCATCTCATGGATGGGCCCCTCCGTCCGTTGGAAGGTATCGAATGTCGTGTCATTGCGGTCCGCCCCCTCATCAGAAGTTGTCGAGCCGCTCCTGCTCGATGAAGACGGCGATGCGGTCGGTCTTGCTCCCCACCCCGTCAACGTCGACGCGATAGATGTAGACGCCGCTCGCCACCGGCAGGTTGCGTTCGGTGTTGAGGTCCCACGAGATCTCCGCCGAGGCCATTTGGTCGGCCGTGGTTGCTTCCCGTGTGATCGTGCGGACCAGATCCCCCGCCAGGTTGAAGATGCGGATCGTCACCTTGCGGGAGGCCGGGATGTTCGTGAACTTCATCACCCGGTCGAATTGCGTGAGCTCGTAGGCCGAGTGCGCGTAGTACGGATTTGGAACCGCCAGCACCTTCTTCACGTCGTTCCCGACCACGCTCCCGGGTGCGCTTCCGACCGGCGACGTCCGGAACTCGTACACGTCGGCCGATGTGAACCGCGCGCTGATCAGGCGAATCGTGGTGGGCGGCGGAATCAGCGAGTCGGGATTGGCCGTCTTGTACGCCGGACGGTCCAAACGGAATTCGAACGGCCCGAGCGACTGATCCGAGCCGTCCGGCACGTAATCGGTCGACTTGGTCCCGGGCGTCGTCCATGCGACCGAGGCGTAGGGGATCTGCCGGAAGTAGATTCGATCGTTCCAGTCCCAGAGCCCGTTCGGCGGGGCCTGCCGATCGCGTGCCATCAGGCTGATCTTCACGTCGTCGCTCGCGTCGCTGAGCGAGTTGAATCCAAGGTCCCAGACCTCGAACGGCACCTTGTAGGTCTGGACGAACGAGACTTCCCCGGATCCGTACGTCCACGCGTACTGCGTCGTGTCCGGAAGGATTCGAATCTCGTAGTCGTGGTTCGTGGGTGTGCCCACGAAGAGGAACGGGCTGAAGTCCCGGAGGTGCCACGTCCCGGTCGAGTCGGTCGCGTCCCCGCTCATGTCGGTGATGGTGCTGTCGGCGTTCAGCTCCCCGAACGCGACGATCCCGCGAGGCGCGGTGACGCGGAGCATGAAGCCCTCGGTCACCGGGCTGTCGAAGCCGCCGTCGATGTTCGTCTGGTTCGAGAGGAGCGTATTGGCGTCGGTCACGTTCGTGAGCGTCCACCGTTCCAGGTCGTCGAACGTGACCCGGTAGAGATCGCCGGTGATGTCGCCCTGGACCACCTGTTCCGCCGTGACGGAGCCGTCTGGGTTGAGCGGCCCCGAAGCGGTCGGGGTCGCATCCAGCGTGAAGACCGCGCTGCTCGATCGAGGTTGGATGCGGATCGGGTTTCGAGCGCTCTCGAGGACCTCCGAGACGATTCCGATCTGGTTCCCTCCCACGACGTACGGGACGGCATTGTTGACGTCGTAGGAGTAGGCGGTGACGGCGTAGTAGTAGTCCTGGTTGTTGATCAGGGAGCCACCCTTGATGGCGTCCTGGGTGATGTCGATCTGGAACGTGACCCCGGCATCGGATCCCGCGACCTTCAGCAGCCGCTCGACGACGCCGCTCGTGGGGTTGAACTCGTCGGAGAAGATGCTCGTGACGCCGTTCACTTCGTCGAACGTGGCGATCACGGTGGGGTTGGCGTCGGCGCTGTTGGAGGACATCTGCCAGACGCGGATCCCCTCGAAGTGGAATTCCTGGCCGAGGCTGGGATTCGTCTGGATGTTCCCGACCGGCTCGTTCCCCCAGATCAGGCGGATTCCCTTGTCCAGCGCCTGGGCGTAGATCGTCGGAGACGGCGGCGGCGCCGGAATGTCGAAGTTCAGGTCGAACACCAGCTGGGCGATCGCGTCCTTCGACTTCATGTCGTTGATCGACGCGATGCGGTCGCTCCCACGGCCGATGATGATCGCGGTCACGACCTCTTGCGTGTCGCCGGGCGCCATGGTGAAGGGCCCCGAGGACAGGAAGAGGCGCCGGTCGGCGGGGTTCGAGTCGAGCCAGTTCGTGGGCCCGGACACGCCGCCCGGATTGAGCCCCGACACCTGGTAATGGGTGATGGGCTGGAGCGGATCGTCGTTGACGTAGATCGGCGTGCCGTCCCCCTTGAGCCCGCTCATGTAGTTGTACGTCTCCTCGGCGGAGGCGGGATCGGTGCCGTTGATGTACTTGTTGAACGAGGTCATGCCCAGCGTGTCGTAGACGCCCGGCGAGACCTGCACGATCGGGCCGCGGAAGAAGTCGTATCCGACAGCCGGCGGGGTCGATCCGTACTGCTGGTCCTGGTTCGTTGCGTTGTAGACGTACCCGATGCTCAACGTCGTGTCACAGCCGACCAGGTCGTCCGTGAATCCGCCGAGATCCGGGTCGCTCCAGACGGAGACGAAGGTGCTGTCCAGCGTGTCCGAGCCCTTGTTGATGAATTTCCACTTCACGAAGATGATGCTGCCCAAGGGGCCGGCCCGATTGAAGGCGAAGACCGTCTGCTGCACCTCGAGCCCGAGCGGATCGGTGCTTCCCGCGTCGTTCGTGTGGACGCCCGGATCGGCGTCGTTGAAGACGCTCCAGATCGTCGCGTCGCCGAGGAGGAGCGGATTCCCGAGGGAATCGAGCGGCGCCCCGTGCGGCCACGGCCAGTTCAGGTAGTCCGAGGAGGTGGTGTTGCCGCGAACGATCTTGTAGTTCCGGAAGGAGTCCTGATCCGCGACGGCGACGCCGCCGCGCATGACGCCGGGCGTGAACTCCTGCGAATACTCGCCGATGGCGAGACGGATCTCGCCGGCCACCTTGGCGCCCACCCAGAGCCCCGACGCGAAGACGGCGGTGTGCGTGCTCCCCTTCGGAAAGATGAGCCCCGCGTTTCCCGTGATCAGGTCGTACGCGATGGAGCCGTGGTTCGTGACGACCATGTCCAGGTTGTTCGCGTCCATGCGGCCCGAGTTGTCGATGAATTGCGCGGCTTTCCGCACCTTGGTCGCACGGGGAGCGGTCCCCGACGAGCCGCGCGGCGCCCCCATCGCATCCGGAGCGGACAGCGTCACGATCAGCGCCGCCGCCCCGAGCCATCTCAAAGAACGCATCCGTTGGGCCCTCCTTAGCCTCGGAACCCTCATCGTTAGAAGCTCAATTTGGCGCCGAACCGCACCATCCGCGGAAGTCCGTGCAGCGACGGATCCAACTCTGCCAAGCGGTAGCGCTCGCGCGCCACGTCCTCGCCGTAGGTCGCGGCGTTGGTGGCCAGGAAGGCCTCACCCGCCGACGTGTTCAGGAAGTTCGTCGTCGCGGCCGATCCGGTGGACGTGTAGACGTTGTTCGTGTTGTCCCGATTGAAGATGTTGAGGACCCAAATGTAGAGGTCGATGTTCTGGCGTCCGAACCCGATCGTCTTGTTCATCTTCGCGTCGACCTGGAACGTCCAGGGACCGTACCGCGAGTTGAGCGGTCCGAGCGGCTCCACGGCCGTGGCCGCGAGCGTGACCTCGTTGTAGACCTTCGTCGGCGTGTAGGGCGTGCCGCTCGCCGCGTTCAGGAGGACGTTCAGGCCCGCGTTCTCGAGGAAGTGCTTCGAGCCCCAGAGCGGACCCTGTCCCTTGTCATAGCGGAAATCCATGTTCCAGGAGAACTTGTGACGCTGGTCGAAGGCCAGCGGCGTGGAGATCTTCGGGACCTCGCTCGCGGTCCAGGCGATGTTGCGCTGCGTCTGCGAGACCGAGCCGGTTCCGGCCGCCCACGAAAGGCTGTAGGAAGCGGTCATGGACACGAGCCCCGTGCGGCGGAGCGTGTAGGCGAGATCGAGTCCCTTGATCGTCGCGAAGTCGCGGTTCCGATACGATGAGAAGCTGTTCGGAGCCGACGGGATGTTCGTGATCTCGACCAGGTCCTTCACGTCCTTGTAGTAGGCCGAGAGCTGGATTCGGGAGCGATCGGTCGGCGTGTGCGTCAGGCCCAGCTCGTACGCCGTCGTTTGCTCCGGCTTCAGGTTCGGGTTTCCGAATCCGACGAAGTAGCCTCCGGTCCGCACCTTGTGCTCGAGGAAGGCGTAGGAGACGTAGAGGTCCTGCAGGTTCGGCTGCTGGAAGAATTTCCCGTAGTTGACGTGGATCAGCGTCTGATCGCTCACGGGGAAGCCAACTCCGATGCGCGGGCTCAGGCGGTTGTAGACCTTCGACGCCTGGAGGTCCGTGGATTGGAGCCGCGAATCGTTGACCGCGTCGGGATCGAGCGGAAGCGATTCGCTCCGAAGCGACTGGGTATTCGGCGTCAGGTAATCCCACCGGAGCCCGGTGTTGAGGACGAGGCCGAGCCGCTCGTACTTGCCCTGCACGTACACCGAGGCGACCTTCGGATGCTTCGGTCCGTCCAGCGGGTCGTCGTAGAGGCCGTTGCCGTTCGAGTCGTTGAACGGCTCCCCGACGTCGTAGGACCCGTTGCCGTTCGAGTCGGTGAAGGTGTCGCCGTCGTCCAGCTCGTTCCCCAGCGCGTCGTATCCGTAGCGGTCGGCGTCGCGGATGTTGTCGGGGTTCCCGTTCGCGTCATAGAGCTGGACCGGGAAGTAGTGATCGTAATAGCGCAGCGTGTGCCGCTGGAAGTCGGCTCCCGCCTTCAACTGGAAGGCGCGGCTCAACTGATTCGCGTAGTTGGCGGCCACGCCCCAGTACGAGGACTTCCGGTGGAGGAAGTCGTCGAACACGTGCGCGCCGGTCGGGTTGCCGTCCGAGTCCACATCGTAGTCGCCGTACCAGAAGAGCGCTTCGTTGGGGTCGAAGGTCGGGTTCGAGCTGGGTCGCGCGTACGCCCTCAGATCATCGAAGTGAACCCCGTCGCCGCGGAGCCGCTCGGTCGTGAAGTAGTTCGCCTTCAACTCGTAGTAGGAACGCTCGCTCAAGCTGTGATTCCAGGTCGAGTAGAGCGAGTAGTTCTTGTCCTCGTATCTCGGAGAGTGGGCCAGGTTGAAGCGGTAGGTGTTCAGGTACTGCTGCCACTTCTCCTCGTTGAAGGTGCCCCCCAGCTTCAGGGTCTGTAGGGGCGAGGGCTTGAACGTCAGCTTGCCGACCGTGGCATACGCCGCGCTCGAGTTGGACGGCAGCTTGCCGCTCTCGTAGAAGTCCGCCGAGACGGTTGGGTTCGGCTCGAGAGAGTAGGCGATGTCCTCGGTGATCGAACTCGGATTCCGGTCGCGATTGAAGCGCCGCTCGCCGGAGAGGTAGAAGGAGATGTTCTTGACCTTGGGCGCGATCGGGCCGCCGAAACTGAGGCCGTAGGTGTTGTTGTCACGGCGCGGCGCCTTGATCCAATCCCCGGAGAGCGCGTCCGTGATGCCCTCGATCGACCCGAAGTACCGCTCCGCACCCTCCCGGGTCACGACGTTCACGACGCCGGAGTTGATGCGGCCGTACTCGGCGTTGAATCCGCCCGACTGCACGACCACCTCGTCGATCGCGTCGCTGTTGATCAACGTCGTCGAGAAGCCGGTAAGCGGATCCTGCTGCGAGAAGCCGTCCACGTAGTAGGCCACCTCGTTGGGCCGGCCGCCGCGGATGATCAACGTATTGCCGTTCAAGGCTTCATTGTCGAAGCCTGCAAGATTGAAGTTGGGCCGATAGTTCACCACGCCGGCCTGCTGCGCCACCGCGTCCTGATAACCGCGCAGGGGCTGGTGGGAGATGTCCTCCCCCGAGAGGAAGCGTGTGGTCCCGGTGACGTCCTTCTGGATCAAGGGCCGCTCCGCCGTCACGACGACTTCGGCGACGTCCGTGAGCACGGTCGGCTCGAGGCTCCAGTCGATCCTGGCGACGAAGTCCTGGATCACCTCGACGCCCTCGCGAGCCTGCGGCACGTAGCCCAAGAGCGCGACGCGAACCGTGTACTTGCCCGGCGGGAGGTTCAGGATGAAGAAATTCCCCTGAGGATCCGAGACCGCGCCCCGCTTCAAATCGGGAATCGTGACGCTCGCCAGCCCGATGGGCTCCCCGGTCTTCCCGTCCCGGACGGTCCCGGAAATCTGGCCCGTCGTCCCCGCGAGTGCGGTTCCGGAAATAAAAATGGCGCACACCACGAGTGTGGCGACGCCGAACAACCAACGCGTCCGAGGTCGAAGCATGACTGACCCTCCCTTGTACTTCTGTGGATACGCCATGCGGGGGTCTTTTCCTCCCTGGTGACACGGTCTCGAACCCGCGCTCCGCGACTTACGCCGCACCCCAACGCCCTTCAATGGGCCCCTCATCGGCATTCTTCCACGCAAACCGGCTCTTTCTTTCGGATCTCCTCCGCTCGTGAGTCCCGCGACACACGCCCCGTCTTGGGGCGCAACACGTTGCATCAATTGAACCCTAGGTAGGATACCGGACACTTGTCAACGATTTTCGCAAGAAAAGGGCCCTCCGATCGACATCCGACCGGAGGGCCCGGGACCGTTGCCGGAGCCCGAAAGCCCGGCAAAGACCGTGTGCTGTCTAGTAGTGGTACGTGGCCGACACGCGCGTGAACGGCGTCGCCTCGTCGCCCGACAAGATGTACCCGCCCGACAGAGGGAATGCCTCGTTGAGCGTCATGTCGACGTCGAGGTTGTTCCACTTGATGCCCGTTCCGAGGCTGAAGTTGAACTCGGATTCGCGGGTCTTCGTCGTGGAGGCAAACACCGGCGCGCCGAAATCCGTGAACTCGTCACGGCTCGACACCATCGCGCGGCTCCCGCCGATGCGGACCGTGAGCCAGCTCGTCGCCTGGGTCTCGATGGCCGCAAAAACCAGCGGCATCATGGTGTGCTTCTCTTCGAACGTCTTCACCGCGCCCGAAGCCACGGCGTCGTTGTTGTCGGTGCGCTCGTAGCTATGCTTGTCCTGAGCGAACATCACACCCCAGAGGAGCAGATTGTCGCTGTTGACCCGCATGTTGTCCGAGATCCCGATTCCGAACTGCTTGTAGCTCTCGTCGGCGCTGCGCGCGGTCGGCGTCACGCCGGTGACTTCCCAGGAGAGGTCGTCGTTGACGTACCACGCGGCCGGATACCAGGTGTGGGTTCCACCGCGGTGCAGGATCGCGCGAGCATTGAGCGCGTAGGACGCGTTGCCGCCGTCTTGCCACGTCTCGCCGGGGGCCGGGCTGTCGCTCCGGTCCAGCGTGTAGCGACGGTAGGTAGCGGCCGCCTCGAAGCGATCGTCATTGTCCATGTGGATCGCGATGGCGGGCGTAATGCCGTACGTGTTGATCTCGACGCCCGTTCCGACGATCGCGTCGTTGAAGAAGGCGGCGCCGAACGGATACGGGTCACCCGAGAAGTCGATGCCGTGCGCGTCGTAACCGAACGGCGTCGTGTCCGTGAACTCAAGCGAGGAGTTCGTGATGTCGAGACGAACAGCGAAATCGAAGCTGGAGAATGCCTTTCCCCAGATGATGTCGAGCTGCTCGTTGTTCAAGTTGTCCGATGCCACCGTGGAGTTGAGCGCGTTCTGCTTCATCTGGAACGCGATCGATCCGAGCCGCGGGAAATTGCGGACGAGCGTGAAGGCCTGGTCGTCCGTGTCCACGCTGTTCACGTCGCCGCTCGGGTTGTTTCCGAGCTCCGCCCAAACGATGTTGTTCTGACGAACGACCGACGTCGGGTAGGCGAACATATTGGCATAGTCGTCGGTGAACTGGCTCATCGCCGGCACGGTGAGGCCCATACCCTCGACGCGCGACCACGAGCCTTGGCTCACGCCCGCCGTCATGGCGAGCAGAACCGCGACACTGAGGACCACAATCAGCTTGCGCTGAAACATCTGTTTTTGCCTCCTTGAGTTAGCGGACCCCGGACAATCCAGGGTCCTCGAGCCCGAACCGTGCACTGCATGTTGGATGATTGGTCCGGGGAGATCCGAGAGAGCAGTCCTGCTCGTTGGACCTTCGCTCGCCACCCCCTTTCGTTAGGCATTTGCGGTGCTACGCCGTCGTCCGAAAGCGCCGACGCTTCATCAGTTGCGGCAGCGTTTCCCCTGTTCGGGCCCGTCCTCAAAACCGGGCGCAACATAGAGTCCCTGGGAATCCCTGTCAAACAAATTATTCGGAAATGGGCTGTAACTATTTAGGGGACTTGGCGTTGAAGGCTTCTAGCCGGGGAGCTATTTCCGGCGGGCGGCCCGACAGCGGGCACAGATGCCCTGAATTCGGGCCGAGGCTTCGTCCGGCTCAAATCCGGCGCGGCGTGCAAGATCCAGAAGTCCGCGACTGACCGCTTGATCGGGCACCTCCTGCACGCTGCCGCATCGACTGCAGGCCAACTCGTGGCGGGGCTCGTCGGGACGCGCGATCTTGTAGAAGGCTGACCCGGCGGCCGATTGGCCCCGACGGACGATGCCGCTTCCCTGGAGAAGCGCGAGCGTACGGTAGACGGTGGCCCGAGAGAGGCGGCGGCCCTGGCCCTTTAGCCGGAGACGCAGGGTCTCCGCATCGAAGTGCCCTGGGGATTGGGCGATCGCTTCCAGCACGTTCCGCCGCGAGACGGTCGCCCGCAACTTGTGGCGGGCCAGGAACTCCGCCCACTTCTTCCGTGGATCCGCGGAAGCCACGCGGTCAGGAAGACGACCGGTTGGGGTCCAGCTCGTAGCGCCCGAACCCGTCCTTGTCGACGAAGAAGTAGGTCTTTCGAGCCCGGTAGTAGTACCAGATCTCCTCGGGCGGACGGTCGAAGTTGAAGGGGTTTCGAACGATCTCATCGGGCTTCCCGTGCCGGATGTAGATGCACCCCATATCGGTCTTCCATCCGGGCGTTCCGACGCCGAACTGCTGGTTGGCGTAGCGGACGCGCTGGGAGAACTCATCCAGCGCTTCGTTCCGCGGCGTGTCGGGGGTCGGATCCCGCCGCTTCCAGAACGCCTCCCAGAAGGCGAACTTCGCCTCCTGGGTTTTGAGCCTCGACATCTCGGTCTGCTCGTCGGAGGTCGCGATGCAGTGGAGCACCTCGATCGAGGAACGGGGATCCGCCGCGAAGGAGGCGAGCGACTGCTCCACGTCGAAGGACTTGTCCCGGCGAACCGTGACCGTCCGCTTCTTCTGGTCCGCGGCGGGCTGGAGCGGAGCCTTCAACTCCACGACGAACCGATACGGGCCCGGTTCGAAACGTGGCAGTCGCGGCGTGAGCAGGAATGGGGTTCGGATCCCGGCGCGCACGACCGTGGTGTCCGCCCGGAAGAGAACCTCGGAGAACCCGTTCTCCACCCGATACTCGATCTTGTAGCGCTCGCCCGCGGCCGCGGAAGGGCGGGCGTCCACCAGCTCGCCGTATACGGCAAGCGCGGCGATGTCCTCTCCATAGCGGCGCGACGGATTCGGGTCGAGCCGGCTCCGCACGTCCGCGCTATCGGCGGCTCGCGTGGAGAGCGTGCCGAGCGAGAGGTCCGTGAACCAGAGCTGGCCTGCCGGTTGGGCCGGGACCGTGAAGTCGAACGAGGTGCCGGAGATCCGCTCCGCGACGAGATCGGTGATGGCGACTTCGACGACGTACTTCCCCGGCGGAACGCGAAAGACGACGTGATCCACGATGTCCTGTCCCATGATGCGCGTCTCGCCATAGTTCCCGACCTGTAGCTCCCGCTGGAAGAGGTCCCCGACCTCCTGACGCCCGCGCTTCCCCTTTGTAAAGATCACGCGTACTTCATAGGCCGCGCGATATCCGGATGGTCCCCGCTCGAACAGCAGTTCGGTCCGGGCCAGGCGATAGTCGAGCCGCACGTCGGGGGCGCCGCCTTCTCCCGGTTGGATCGCGGCGTCCACCGAGAACCGCGGCCGGGTCGGGCTGATGCCGGGTACCGGGATTTCGCCGGAGCCCGACAGATCGCCCGCCGGAAACTGGGCGAGCGCGCCGCCCGCCGGAATGGCGGACCAGGCTGCTGCGGCGAACGCGATCCCGAGCACCCGCCGGAGCACACGTCGGGTCCTATCGAAGGAGCGTGATCGTTCGCGCGTCGTCAAGGCCCGCTCCTTCTAAGTGGAGGAAATAGATTCCGTCGGGCACGCGCCGTCCGGCGTCGTCGCGACCGTCCCAGGAGATACTGCCGAAACCGCCGGCCGCCGGCACGGTGGCAGGGATGGTTCGGATCAGCCGGCCCGATACCTCGTGGACGCGCAGCGTGAGAGATCGCCCCGTCGACCCGGCGGGAGCCAGATACGGAAGCGTGGTACCGCCCGCCGAGGGCCGATAGGGATTGGGATACGGCCGGCCCACCCTCGCCCCCGAAGCGACGAGTATCGACCCTTCGCCAATCTTCCGAGACCCTCCGTCGGGCAGGTGCACCGATACCGGTTGGAGGCGAATCATCGACGACTCCCGTCGCGTCCGGCGGAAGCAGCGCCTGGTTCACCCTCCGGCCGTCCGGATCCGGCGCGCCCCCGGTGGCCGGACCCAGGTCCCGGTAGACGTTAAAGCCCACGACGCCCCCGAGCGACACGGGGCTCCAGGAAATGCGAACGATCGGGAGCGCGCCCTGCACGTCATTCTGGAGCGTGAGCGACGGGACGGTGGCTACGGCGGAGGCCGTGAACCGCTCCAGCGCCAGCCCAGCCGCGACGAGCAGCGTGTCCCCGACCCAGGCGCCGTCCCGGGCAAAACCCGGGACCGCGATCGGGCCCCTCACGAACGGCACGGACGGGACCGCCACGTCGACGGCCAGGATTCCCGCATCACCGAGGAAGAGCGCGGCGGTGCCTCCCGACCGCGCGACGCCCTGGATGGCGGGGACAGGCAATTCGAAGCGCAAGGCCGGCGACGCCGGCGTCGTGACGTCCACGACCTGAAGCCCGCGCGTGCGCGTGCCCACGAGAAGCGTGTTCCCGGTCAGGTCCAGGTCGCGCGCCCCGATGCCGGACGCGGCCCCTAGGGCCGTCGGCGCCAGCGGATCGCTGAACTGAAGCGAGAGGAGCCCGAGCTGGTCGTCGGCGACGAAGAGCACGGTGCCGCGCGCGGCGAGCGCGCGCGGATCCTGCACCAAGGGCGCGTCGACCGAGCCGAGAGCAAAGGGCCCGCTCGCGATCGTCACGTCGACGAACGTCACGCCCGGGGTGCCGCGCCGCGCGACGGCCACGAGGTTGGGCCCCGCGATCGCGACGGCGCTCGCGAACCCCGAAACCGCAAGCGATCCGGCGAACGCCGGCGAGGAGGGATCGGAGACGTCGACGACCCAGAGGCCGCCGAATCCCGCCGCGAGATAGGCGAGCGATCGCGAGCCGTCGAGCGCCAGGTCCACGATCCGGTCCGTGGCGGAAACCGGAAGAACGCCGACGAGCGACGTGTCGGGCCCCGAGGCCCGATAGATTCGAAGCCCCCCCGTGTAGTCGGCGACGTACGCGAGCCCAGCCTGCCACGCGACGCGTCGCGTCTTCCCCGTGCCGCCGACCGGGAGCGGGCCGGGTACGCCGGAGAGGCGGGCGAATTCCAGCGTGCACCGTCCGACTTCATCCGGCTCGACGGGTGAGACCTGGTCGTACGTCGAAGCGATGGCGAGGTCGCCCCGCAGGCGGACGTGGAGTGCCTCCTGATCGAGCGGATCGACCCCGAGCACCGCGAGCGAGTCCAGGGCCGCGCCGGCGCGCCGGTATCTCGCGAGCACCTTCCCTTGCGCAACGGCGACGACGGCCGTGTCGCTGGCGTCGATGGAGACGGTGTATTGGCTCGCCTGGACGGGCACGCTTCGAACGGGCGATCCCGTCCCGACGTTCAGCACGAGAACCCCGAGGTTTCCGTCCGCGATGAAGGCGAGCGGTCCGTTCCACGCGACGTCGAGGGCTTCGTGGCCGTTGACGGCGAATTCACGAAGAGACTCGGGAACGGATGAGCCCTGTTGCAACCGGTACAGCGTGACGATGAGCCGGGGAATCGGGCCCGGCCGCGTGCTCGCCACGAGAAAGGAATCGGACCGGGCGAGGATCGCGCCGATCCGGCGGCCATCGGTGAACGTGACCGAGCGAAGCGGCGTCATTCCGCCGGCGCCATCGGCGGCGAGGATGTGGAGCGTCGAGTCCCCGTCGCTCACCGCGAGCCCATGCCCGACCGGCAACGCGGCGCCCATCGTGACCGGCCCCAGTCCCGTGAGCGACCCGATGGCAGCGGGCGAGGACGGCGCGGAGAGGTCGACCGCCACGATGCCCCGATCGCCGGCAAAGAGATACGCGACCGTGCCCGAGACCGCGGCGCGGTCGATCGAGCCCGGCGCGCGAAACGATCCGATGACGTCCGCGGCTCCGAGCGCGGTGTCGCGAATCTCGATGCCTGCTCCGGTTGGAACGAGAAAGAGACCGTCGCCGCTTCCGGCCCCGATCGAGATCGCGGGCCCGTACTCCGCCGAGAGGGAGGAAGGAGCGTGACGATCGGCTACGATCTCGGAGACGTTCGGAGCCAGGGAGGTCGCGAGTGCGGAGCCGGTCGAGCCCAGAAACAGGCAGCCGGCGAGGGCGGCCCGAGACCACGAACGCGGGCGCCGGCGCGGGAGTGAATTCATCTCCCTCGACGCTACCATGCTCCGCGCAAGAGCCTCAAGAATGAAGTCTTTCCGCTTGTGGCGATCACGGCGCGTCCGCTAGGGTCCGGGCCGTGGAATTCCTCGAAAAACTGATCGCGCCCCTATCCGCGTTCATTCTCGCGACGATCTCATCCTGGGGATACGGCGGCATCGTGATCTGCATGGCGATCGAGAGCGCGTGCATTCCCCTCCCGAGCGAAATCATCATGCCGTACTCGGGGTACCTCGCCTCGACCGGGCGATTCACTCTGTGGGGCGTGACCCTCGCGGGCGCGGTCGGAAACGTCCTCGGCTCCTGGGTCGCCTACTGGCTCGGGATGAAGGGAGGGCGACCCCTCGCGGAGCGCCTCGCGAAGTGGCACGTCATCCGGATGGCGGAGTACGATCAGGCTGACGGGTGGCTCAAGCGGCACGGACTGAAGGTCGCGTTCTGGACGCGCCTCCTCCCGATCGTCCGGACGTTCGTCTCCTTCCCCGCCGGCGCGGCGCGTGTCCCCTTCTGGAGGTTCACGCTCTACACGTTTCTCGGCTCCGCGCCCTGGGCGTTCGCGCTGGCGTGGGTCGGCGCGCTCCTGGGCGCGCACTGGCACGACATCAAGACGTTCTGGCGCGGATTCGATCTCGTGATCGTCGCCGCGCTGTTGGTGCTTTTCATCCTTTGGCTTCGCTACCATTATCGAAGTGGAAGGTCGGGTGTGCCGTCCGGCGGGGGTGGCCCGGCAAATTGACGGTCCCGGGGGCGCGTGGTAGAATTCGCGGCCCTCTGGGGGATCGTCCAGTGGTAGGACACGTGGCTCTGGACCACGGTACAGGGGTTCGAATCCTCTTCCCCCAGCCATT
>Ga0070696_100001395_pt1 | contig 15787 bp, 20 predicted proteins | sample KBSK1253metaG_FD_65474 | JGI IMG/M metagenome (GOLD analysis project Ga0070696, IMG submission 65474) | Corn, switchgrass and miscanthus rhizosphere microbial communities from Kellogg Biological Station, Michigan, USA - KBS K1-25-3 metaG | ecosystem: Host-associated > Plants > Roots >... | reverse complement strand
CATCGAGCCGGCGCTTTGTCCTGCGATCGGCGCCCCCCGCACGTGGGAGATGGGCGACGCGGTCCGCGCGCTCGCCGATCGATTGCGGGCGCAGGGCCAGCCCGTGTCGGGTCCCGCGCTCTTCGTGTGCCGGCACCACGTCTTCGGCGTGGGCACGTTCGCCGCCGCAGCGGTGTTGGCGGGCGACCGGCTCGTCGCGGAGGCTGGGGCGAGCGGTAAACCTGCAGGGATCCTCGTTGGGACCATCTCGAGCTGTCACGGCGCGGTGAATCTCTTGAGTCTGGGAGCAGCGTGACCCCTGAGGAGCGGCGCGGCTACCTCGAGAATGCCCGCGAGCTCTTCAATACCGGCGAGTATTGGCTCGCGCACGAAGCGCTGGAAACCGTGTGGCGTTCTATTATTAAGGAAGACGAGGCACGAGTCTTTCAGGGATTGATTCAAGCCGCCGCCGCGCTGCTGCACTCGAGCCGTGGCAATCGACACGGCACGGTGGTGGTGGGCGCCGCAGCCCTGGAGCGACTCGCCGGGCCCGAGCGGCCCGAGGTGGAGTTCGAGACGGCTCATTTCCGCGCGCAGCTGGCGCGGGCTCTGTCGGGGGAGGGCGATCCCCCCCAATTGGAATTCAAAGTGGAATTTCGGAACGCATGACTGGCAACGGCAAACGCGAATACGACGTCATCATCGTCGGTGCCGGGCCCGCGGGGCTGTGCGCCGCGTTGTATGCGGGACGGGGGATGCTCAAGACGCTCACGATCGAGCGCGGCGCCCCCGGCGGTGAGCTGCTGAACACCGACCTGATCGAGGACTACATCGGGTTCGAGAGCATCAAGGGCTGGGAGCTTGCCGAGAAGATGACCGAGCACGCCAAGAAATTCGGGGCGGAGATCCTCACCGACACGGTCGATCGGGTGCACAAGGCGCCGGACGGCTGGTTCGACGTCGTCACCGCGCGCGGAGACACCTATCGCGCTCGCGCCGTGATCTTCACCGCCGGCGGCACGCCGGTGAAACTCGGCGTCCCCGGTGAGAAGGAGTACGCCGGCAAGGGCGTCTCCTACTGCGCCGTCTGCGACGGGGCGTTCTTCAAGGGTGAGCACCTCGCCGTGGTGGGTGGCGGGGACGCTGCCGTGGAGGAAGCCGACTACCTGACCCGATACGCGAGCAAGGTGACGCTCGTGCATCGGCGCGAGGACTTCCGGGCCTCCCAGATCCTGCAGGAGCGCACCTTCGCGAACCCGAAGATTGACGTGATTCGCAATACCACGGTGCCCGAGATCGTTGGCAACGAAAAGGGCGTGCAGCACGTCGTGCTCGAGAACACGCGCACCGGCAAGCGCAGCAACCTCGACGTCGGCGGCGTGTTTGTGTTCGTCGGGTTCAAGCCGAACACGCAGCTCATCGACGGTCACGTGCACCACGATCCCAGTGGTTACTTCATCACGGACGAGCGCATGATGACGTCCATCCCCGGTTTGTTCGCGGCGGGGGACGTGCGCAGCCAACTGACGCGCCAGATCACCACGGCCGTGGGTGATGCGACGACCGCGGCGATCGCGGTCGAGAAGTACCTGAAGGCCCTGCGCGAAAAGGGCGATTGATGCAGATCGTCCAGATCCCCAACGGGCAGTTCATGGAGAACTGCTATCTCGTCGTAGACGAGCAGGCGCGGGAGTGCGCCGTCGTCGATCCCGGCGAAGAAGCGGGCCTGATCCTCCACAAGCTGGCCGCCACAGGCGCGAAGGCGGTGGCCATCTGGCTCACCCATGCCCACATCGATCACGTCCTCGGTGTCGCCCGCGTCGCGGCGGAGACCGGCGCCCCGGTTTGGCTCCACGCCGGCGACCGGCCGCTCTACGACGCCGTCCCCGAGCAGGCGGCGTGGTTCGGGCTCGAGGCGCCGGCGCTGCCGCCCCCGGACCGGACCTTCGCACACGGCGACACGGTGCGCGTCGGCGAGCTGGCGTTCCAGGTCCGCCACGCCCCGGGGCACTCGCCGGGGAGCGTGTGTCTCGTGGGTCCCGGCGTGGTCCTGGGAGGGGATGTGCTGTTCGCGGGGTCCATCGGGCGGACGGACCTGCCGGGGGGCGACTTCGACACCCTGATTGCCAGCATCGAGCGCGAGTTGCTCTCCCTCCCCGAAGCGACCATCGTGTACACCGGCCATGGACCCGAAACCACCGTCGGACACGAACGCCGTTCCAATCCCTTCCTCACCGGCGCTGTCCGGCCCGCCTAAGGCGCGCGGCCGGCCCACCTGTCTGCGCTGCGGCGCCGAGGTGCGGCCCAAGCCATGGGGGTGCAAGAATCCCTGCTCCAACTGCGGCTTCATGTATCCCCTGGGCGACTGCTCTGACTGACCTCGTCGTGACGTTCCTGCCCGACGGTGCCACCGTGTCCGCGGGCGCGCGTGGGTTTGGGGGTAAGACGCTCCTCGACATTGCGGACCTCACCGACACACCACTCAAGACCGTGTGCGGCGGCGTCGGGAACTGCACGAGCTGCCGCGTGCGCGTGGTGGCCGGCGATCTCCCGGCGGCGCCGATCGACCACGCGCGCCTCGGCCCGTTCGTGGCGCAAGGTTGGCGGCTTGCCTGCCAGCACGTGCCGCGCGGGCCGCTCATCCTCGAGCGCCCGCCCTCGATGCACGACCTGTGAGTCACCTCCTCGCGCTGCTGCTCATCGCCGTCGATTGCGTCACCCGCGTGTGGCGCATCCAGCTGGCGATTTGGGCCGCGGGCGGGTCGTTGTCGTTCAGCGACGCGCTCCGCCTGAACCTGTACGGCGAAGCGGCGTCGACCCTGACGCCGAACCGGCTGGGTGGAGAGCCGGCGCGCTTCCTAGGATTGACCTGGTCAGGTATCCGGCCCGTCACCGCGCTCGTCGCGCTCGGTGTCGAGGTGGCTGCCGAGTGGCCGGTCTTTGGACTGATCGTCTTGGCACTCGGCGTTCACTACATCCCCGATTGGAGTCAGCGGGCCGGGCGTTGGCTGGGACACAGCCTGGCCCGGGACCTGCTCACGGTCGAGGTCGTGGCCCTCGTCGTGCTCCTCGTGATCTACGGGCTGCAGCGGCTGGTGCGCGCGGGCGCCATCCGGCACCGCGTGCGGCGACAGTGGCGCGTCGCGATCGCGCACGTGCGCCGTGCGCCCTGGTGGGTCATGGGCCTCGGGGCGCTGTTGACGTTCGCGAGCCTGATCGCCCGGGCCCTGGTGCTGCCCGCGCTCGCGGTGGGCATGCCCGGTGCGCCCCCGTTCGGCGAGATGTTCTTCGGCGCGTTGGCGCTGCTGCAGGCGGGCCTGCTGGTCCCGTTGCCCTCGGGCGGCGGCGGTATCGAGGTCGCGTTTCTGTCGGGCTTCGCGGGAGACTTCCCGCCGAGCCACAACGTGATCGTGTTGCTCCTATGGCGTTTCTACACGACGGTGTTGCTCACTGTCCTCGGCGTTTACCTGTTGGTGCGCACGCACGGCGCCCAGGCGGCGAAGGAGCTATTCACCGTCGGTTGGTTCAAACGCCGCCGCTAGGGCGCCGGGGAGATCGCGACGAGGACTACCGTGCGGGTTTCCGCGCGCTCCACACCGTGCGGGACGCCCGCGGGGGCCAAGATCAGGTCTCCCGGACCGGCCGTGACCGTGCGCTCGCCGACGACGAAATTGGCCTTTCCGCTCAGCACCACATAGAATTTGTCGGCGCCGGCGTGGGCGTGGACCGCCTGGGACTGGCCGGGCTCGAAGCAATTGAGCCCCACGAGCAGGCGCTCGGAGCGGAAGCAGTCGACCTTGGCCATCTTGTCGGCGCTGAAGACCGCGCGATCTGGCAGGTGCATGGGCGATTCCTGGCTCGAGACGAACGGCAGTCGCACGGAACGGAATGAGGCGATGAGCGCAACGCGCGTCGAACGCGATCCTCTGGGCGAGTTGCCCGTCCCCGCCGCGGCCCTGTGGGGCATTCAGACCGAGCGGGCGCGACTCAACTTTCCCATCTCCAATCTGCGCCCCCTCGCCCCCTTCGTCGACGCCGTCGTCCGCATCAAGAAAGCCGCCGCCCTCACACACAAAGAGACCCGCCGCCTCGATGCCAAACTCGCCGATGCCATCATGCGGGCCGCCGACGAGATCTTGGGAGGGCAGCACCGCGATCAGTTCGTGGTCGACCCCTATCAGGCCGGGGCAGGGACCTCCCACAACATGAACGCGAACGAGGTCCTGGCGAATCGCGCCAATGAGCTGCTGGGTGGGAAACGGGGCGATTACAAGCCGGTGCATCCGAACGATCACGTCAACATGGCGCAATCCACGAATGACGTGATCCCCACCGCGATTCGTCTGGCCACCCTCAACGAGCTGCCGGGCCTGCTCGAGGCGCTGGACCGGCTCGCCCGCGCGTTCCTCGCCAAAGGCCAGGCGTTCGACTCGATCGTGAAGTCGGGCCGTACGCACCTCCAAGACGCGACGCCGATCCGGCTGGGGCAGGAGTTCACCGCCTATGGACACACGGTGGAGCGCAACCGGGAGCGCATCGTGCGCGCGGCGGACGATCTGCGCGACCTGGGCATCGGCGGGACGGCGGTCGGGACCGGCCTGAACGCCGAGCCGCGGTATCCGGCCCTGATGGTGAAGCATCTCACATCGATCAGCGGCGTCGCGCTGCGCGAGGGGAAGGATCGGGTGCAGCTGATGCAGTCGATGGGCGACCCGGCGGCGTTCTCGGGGGCGCTGCGCACGTACGCCGCGGACTTGGGAAAGATCGCGAGCGATCTGCGCCTGCTCGCGTCGGGGCCGCGCACCGGATTCGCGGAGATCGTGCTGCCGGCTGTGCAGCCCGGCTCGAGCATCATGCCGGGCAAGGTGAATCCGTCGATCCCCGAGATGGTGAACATGGTGTGCTTCCAGGCGATCGGGAACGATGTCGCGGTCGCGACCGCGGCGGAGGCGGGGCAGCTCGAGCTGAACGTGATGATGCCGGTCATCGCGCACAACATCCTCGCGTCGATGCTGATCCTCGGCAACGCGACTCGGGTGCTCGCGGAGCGGTGCGTCGAGGGGATCGAAGCGGACGCGGCGCAGTGCGCGCACTGGCTCGAGCGCAGCCCGGCGCTCGTGACCGCATTGGCGCCGAAGATCGGCTATGCCGAAGCCGCCAAGCTCGCCAAGGAGGCCGTGGCCAAGAACGTCACGGTGCGGCAGCTCGTGATCGAAAAGGGCTTGCTCAAGGGCAAGGAGCTCGACGAAGTGCTGGACCTGCGGGCGATGACGGAGTTGGGGGTGCCCGGGGAGCGGAAGTAGCCCACTCTCTTCAGGAGGAGCACGTATGAGTTGGATCGTCGCGGGACTCATCGCGGGCGTGGTAGCGTACGTGTCGGACTGGATCATGTGGAGCTACGTCTTCAACAAAGGAATGGACGCCTTCGTCAACGCCCCCGCCCCGGGCCAGCCGATGAACATGGGGCCGATGCTCGCCAAATCGGCGGTGTTGTCCCTCGTATTCGGCTTGCTGCTCGCCTACTTCTACAAACAGTTCATGGGGTGTCTCTGGGTGGCGGGCGGTGGCCCGCTGGCGGGGATGGAGTTCGCGGCCGTGCTGTGGCTGCCGACGATCTGTCTCGAGACCATGGGCGGTTCCGTGTGGTATGTGAAGGTGAAGCCCCTCTTTAACGCGACGTGCTGGGCCTGGCTGGTGCGGATGCTCGCCGCCGGGTTGGTCGTCGGATTGCTCATCAAATAGTGTTGCGCGGGCGCAGCGGGTGACGGGAGTCACCGCGCCGGCTGCGCCCGCGGAGTAGAAGTGTTTCCCATGCGTACATTCTACCTGAGCGTGACCCTGCTCACGCTTGCCGGCGGCGCCGCGGCCCAGGGCCGCGCGCGCATCGGCCCGACCGTCTCGACGATTGCGATCCAGGACGGCTCGGGCACGAGTCATTCGTATGCTTCGTTCGGCGGCACCCTCGCGCTGATTACGAGCGACGACGGTGAGTTCGGACTCGCTATCTCCCGTTATGGGGACCTCTCCTCCGACGCCTGTATCCGAGCCCTAACGTTTTTCGGCGTCGAGTCGAACTACTATCCCGTGGGCGCCAAGGGCATCGCGCCGTTTGCGTCGACGGCGATCGGACTCGCGCGGGTCACGGAGTCGAACCCGCACTTCGGCTGCGGCCTGATCACGAACACCGACACGACAAACCAACTCGGGCTTGGCTTCGGCTTGGGGGTGCGGGTCAACGTCGGCAACCAGATCGCCGCGGTGCTCGAGGGCCGGTTCTTCCAGGTCCCGAACAGCGCGATCCAGTCGCTCGAGGGTCGCGCCAACGTGTCGATCGCGTTCGGCAAGCCACGCCGCACCGAGCTGCTCAACGGAACGCTCGGCCCGGCGGTGGGTCTCCTCATCCCGGTGAGTGGGCCGTTCGAAGGACGCGCGCCCACCCTCGGCGTTCGCTTCCGGCGCGACACCAAGAAGGGGACGCTCGGCCTGCAGATCGATTACGCGGCGCTCCGCGTCACGCAGGGATGCCCCGGCAATTGCGAGCCGTATGCGATTCTCTTCGCCCCGGGCTACGAAGCCTCGCTTCATCCGGCGTGGGGGCGGATCTACGGCGAGTTGGGGCCCCTGCTCGCGGGGTTCCCCTCCCAGGGGAGCGACCGCGGCATCGCCCAGGGCGCACAAGGTGGGCTGGGGGCGGACATCTTCGGCAGCGGCTCATTGATGTGGAACGTGAACGCGCGGGTGCTCTGGTTGCAGCGCAACAGCGGGGAGAACGCGTTCTTGATGCAGTTGGGCGTGAGCATCAGTCCGAAGCTGGAGCCGGCGGTGACCGCGGGCGGGGGCCATTGAATCCCGACAGCGGCCGTCCCATATTCCGTCCATGCGCGTCACTACCTGGGCGGAATACGGGCTGATCGTTTCGATCCACCTCGCTCGCCGCGCCGGGCAGGGCCCCGTCGCGGCGCGCGAGCTGTCCGAGCACGAACGCCTCCCCCACGACTACGTCGAGCAGATTCTCCTGCGGATGCGGCGCGCCGGCATCGTCGATTCGGTGCGGGGCGCTAAAGGCGGCTATCTGCTCGCCCGCGAGCCGCAGGCGGTCAGCGTCAAGGATGTGATCGAGGCGTCGGAGCACGTGACCTTCGAGGTCAACTGCGACGTGCACCGAGTGGACGCCGACCGCTGCGACCCGAGCACCGCGTGCAGCATCCGACCGGTGTGGCGTCTGCTCGAGCGGCGCATCAACGACCTGCTCGCCGGGATTACCCTCGCCGACCTGCTGCACGCCGAGCCGGAAGTGTACCAGATCGCCGGGGTCGCGGCCGGAAGCTGAGCGGTATGCTGTCGCCCGCGGAAACCCTGCGGTACTCGCGGCACCTGATTCTCCCCGACATCGGTCTCGCAGGCCAGGAACGCCTGAAGGCGGGTCGCGTGCTTCTCGTGGGCGCGGGCGGCCTCGGCTCTCCCGCCGCGCTCTATCTGGCCGCCGCCGGCGTGGGCACGATCGGCCTGGTCGATTGGGACGTCGTCGACGTCACGAACCTCCAACGCCAGATCATGCATGGGACCTCGGGGATCGGGGTCTCGAAGCTCGACTCGGCGCGCGCTCGGTTGCTCGACCTCAACCCGCACGTTCGGGTCGAGACGTTCGCCACGCGTCTCACGTCGGACAACGCGCTCGACATCCTGCGTGGATTCGACGTGGTCGTCGATGGGTCAGATAATTTTCCCACGCGCTATCTCGTGAACGACGCCTGCGTGCTGCTCGGCAAGCCCAACGTCTACGGCTCGATCTTCCGGTTCGACGGACAGGCATCGGTATTCGACGCCCGGGTGGGGCCCTGCTATCGCTGCCTCTTCGCGGACCCGCCGCCGCCGGATCTCGTGCCGTCGTGCGCCGAGGGTGGCGTGTTGGGCGTGCTGCCCGGCATCATCGGGTCGATCCAGGCTCTGGAGGCGATTAAGCTGATCATCGGCGTGGGAGACTCGCTCGTGGGCCGGCTGCTCCTCTGCGACGCGCGTCGCATGCAATTCCGCGAGCTCGCACTGGCCAAGGATCCCGACTGCCCGGTTTGCGGAGCGCACCCGACGGTCACTGGGCTGATCGACTACGAGGCGTTTTGCGGAATGGGGGACGGGAGACGGCGGATGGGAGATGGGGTAGAGATCGCGGCCGCCGAGTTGAAACGCGAATGGATCGCCAACCCGAACCTCGTCCTGATCGACGTGCGGGAACCGCACGAGTACGCGATCGCGCGGATCGACGGCGCGCGCCTCATTCCGCTGAGCGAGCTGCCCGGACGGCTGCCGGAGATCGACGCACGCGCAGAGATTGTCACGCACTGCCACCACGGGATGCGCTCGCTGGCCGCGCTCGAGCTGCTCCGGGGGGCGGGGTTTGCGAACGTGCGCAGCTTGCAAGGTGGGATCGACGCATGGAGCGTCGACGTGGATCCGGAGGTGCCGCGGTACTGAGTGCCGAAGGGGGGACTCGAACCCCCACGGGCTTGCGCCCACTGGCTCCTGAAGCCAGCGCGTCTACCAGTTCCACCACTTCGGCCCGTATTTCGCGGAACGGCAAATCTAGATCGTTGTATAACCCCAAGTCAACGCGTATCTTGCCCTTCGACATCGTGGACAAAGTCTCCATCGCCAGGAACCCGCGGGCCCGGCACGACTACCATCTCCTCGAGACGTGGGAGGCGGGCCTAGTGCTGACAGGCACAGAGGTGAAGTCGCTCCGCGACCGCAAGGCGAGCCTCGGTGAGGCGTACGCGCATGTGCGCAACGGCGAGGTGTGGCTCGAGGGAATGACGATCTCCCACTACGGACCCGGCAGCTACAACAATCCTCCGCCCGCCCGCTCCCGCAAGCTGCTCCTCCACAAACGTGAGATCCGCAAGCTCCTCGGGGCCACGACGCAGAAGGGACTGACGATCGTGCCCCTGGAGGTCTACTTCAAGGACGGCCTCGCGAAGATCGCGATCGCGCTCGCCCGGGCCAAAAAGGACCACGACAAGCGCGAGGACTTGAAGCGGCGTGTCGCGGAGCGCGAGATGGCGCGCGTGACGAAGGGCAGGCGGGAATGATCGCGCTGCTCTGGATCGTGCTCCTGCCACAGCAAGTGTTGATCGCGACGCCGCGCGGACTGGCGAGCGTGCCGGTCAGCACCGAACGCGGCGTGGCCGCCGTGGCGGCGGCCCGGCTGGCGCAACCCCTGGGACTGGTGATGTCGCTCGAGGGCTCGGCCGCGCGGATCGTGCTCGGCGGCCGCGCGTTCGATTTCGATCTCGGCGCCCCCTTCGTCCGGATCGGCGACTCGGCGTACCCTCTCGTTGGGGCTCCGTACGTCGTGCGCGACACGCTGTTTCTGCCGCTGCAATGGCTTGCCGACTACGTGCCGCGCGTCTCCGCGGGCCGCTACCGCTGGGATCCCGTGCGCTCCCGGCTGGACGAGGTAGCGCCCCTCGCGGTAGTGCGTGCCACGGCCCCGCCCGCGACTCCGCCCGTCGCCCTCTCGCCCTCGCCGGCGACAGCCGTCGCGCCGGCGGCCACGCTCGCGGTCAACACGCCCAATGCGATTACGGGGCTGCGTCTCTCCCACACGATCGTGGTCGACCCCGGCCACGGCGGCATCGATCCCGGCAACCCCGGCCTCCATTTTCCGGGGCGCCTGGCGGAGAAGGACGTCACACTCGCCATTGGCCGCCTGCTCCGCGCCGAGCTGATACGCCGCGGACTGACCGTGGTGCTTACCCGCTCGACCGACACGCTCATCGACCTGGCGGACCGTCCGCTCTTTTGCCGTGACAAGTGCGACCTGTTCGTGAGCATTCACGTCAACTCGATGCCGAAGGGACAACGCCAGGGACACGTCAGCGGCGTGGAGACCTATTTTCTGTCGGATGCGAAGACCGAGGACCAGAAGCGCGTGACGCAGATGGAAAACGACGCGATGCGCTTCGACGCGGCCACCCCCGCCGGCGACGGCCCGCTCGCCTTCATCCTCAAGGACCTGCAGCTGAACGAGTACCTGCGCGAGTCTGCTCGGCTGGCGGACCTGGTGCAGGGACGCGTGGCCGCGGTCCACCCCGGCGGGGATCGCGGCGTGCAGCAGGGCCCGTTCCTCGTACTCGCCGCCGCGCGCCGGCCGGCGGTGTTGGTCGAGACCGGGTTCGCCACCCATAAAGAGGATGGCGCGTTCCTCACCTCCGCGATGGGCCAGCGCAAGATCGTAAACGCGATCGCCGACGGCATCGTCGCCTACCTGCTCGAGTTCGAGCGGAAGCTGGCGGTTGGAGGGCCGGGCCGGTGAAGCCCGCGGCGCGCGTGCCCACAGCGGGACTGGGGCTGGCGTTGGCCCTGACGCTGTCGAGCTGCGCCTACTACAACGCGATGTGGACGGCGGAGCGGTTTGCCAAGGACGCGCGGCGGCTCGAGGCGCACGGCCGGGAATCCGAGGCGCGGACACAGTGGGCGCGCGCGGCAGCCAAAGCGGAGTCGGTGATGGTGCATCACCCACACAGCCGCTGGGCGGACGACGCGCTGGTCCTACGAGCCGAAGGGCTCGCGCACGCGGGGACCTGTGCCCAGGCCGCCGCGCCGATCGCCCGGGCCCTGGCCACCGTGAGTGACGTGTCGCTGCGCGAGCGCGCGGGGCTCGCGGCTGCGGAGTGCGCGCTCCTGAGCGGCAACGCGGGCGACGCGGACCGGGCACTCGCCGACGCTCTGACGTCGAACGATGCCGGTCGCCGCTCCCGGGCGGAGTTCCTCGCGGGTGCTGGAGCCGCCGGCCGGTTCGACTACGACGCGGCGCTGGAGCACTTCGCTCGCTCGCGCGAGCCCAGGGCGCTCCCGGCGCGAGCCCGCGCCCTGCTCGCGGTGGGGCGTCCCGCGGAAGCCGCGGCAGCCCTCGATACGATCGCCCTCGGTCGCTTTGACGCGACCGAATGGACGGAGCTGCTCGACGGACTGAGCGCGGTCGGGGGGGAGGGGGCCGACGCGGCATCGGCAGCGCTCGACCGGCTGCTGGCGCGAGCCCGCGTGCCGTTCGCCGACCAGGCACGGCTCCTCGTCGCCGACGGGGACCGGCGGCTGGCCCGCGAGGACTTCGATGGCGCCGTCGCGCGCTACCGCCAGGCCGCGGCGGCCGCGCCCGTCGGCGCGGCCGGCGTGGCGCGGGTGCGCGAGCTCCGCGTCATGGCAGTGCGGGCCACGGGCCGTGGCGACCTCGGGCCAGTCGTCCTCGAGTTGACGCGCATCGCGCGTCCGGAGGGCGGGACCATGGTGGGAGGGGGAGGCGGTGGCGTCGAGGCGCAGCGCCTGCTCGATTTCCTCGGGCGCGTGGTGACCCCAGCGACGAGCCCCGGTGGTGCGTTCCGGGTTGCCGAGTTGGCACGCGATTCGTTGGGGGCGCCACGTCTCGCCGGACAGTTGTTCCTGGATCTTGCCGCCACCGACTCCGGGTCCCTGTTCGCTCCCAAGGCCCTCGTCGCCGCCCTGACGCTGCTGCCCGAGCGACACGACTCGATCGCTGCAGTTCTCGACGGCAGGTACGCGGCGTCTCCGTACACGCGCGTCCTGCGCGGCGACGCGAGTCCAGCCTACGCCGCCCTCGAGGACTCGCTGGCGCGCGAGCTGGGCGTGTACCTGGCGCGCGCCGCGTCGATCACCGGGGCCCGGCCCAGTGCCCTCCGCACGGGACCGCGCGGACCCTGGCTCGACGAGCCGCCGCTGATCCGCGGGGTGCCCGCCGCGGGACGCGCACGGGAGCGGCCCAACGAACCGGGCCGCCGCGTTCCAACTGATCGGCCCCCTCAGGAGCGTCCCACCGTGCCGCCGGCCTCACTGTGACGGCGGTCCGGCTCTTCGACGTCACCTTCCAGAACCCGATACTCCTCGCCGCCGGCACCGCCGGATTCGGACGGGAAGTGACCGGCGTCATCGATCTCGATGCGCTCGGGGGGATCGTCACGAAGGCCGTCACGCCGGAACCGCGACGCGGCCATCCGGCCCCCCGGGTCGCGGAATTCCGCGGCGGGATGCTCAACGCCGTGGGCCTCGCCAACCCTGGACTCGACGCGGTGGCCACGCACGACCTTCCATGGCTGGTGCGCCGCTGTGAACGGAGCGGAACGCGGATCCTCGTGAACGTGGCCGGCGCCACCGTCGCCGACTACGTGCGCGTGATCGAGCGGCTGACGCCGCTCGACGCAATCGCCGCCTTCGAGATCAACGCATCGTGTCCGAACACGAGTGCGGGCGGCCTCGAGTTCGGCGCGGAGCCCCGTGGCCTCACGGAGCTGGTGCGGGCCTGCCGTCGCGCCTCCTCGCGCCCGCTCAGCATCAAACTCTCGCCGGTGCTGCCCGACCTGCCGTCGATGGCGCGTGTCGCGCAGGCCGAGGGTGCGCAGGCGGTGACGCTCGTGAACACCATTCCCGCGATGCTCGAGGGGCGCCTCGGCAATGGCTCGGGCGGGCTGAGCGGACCCGCGCTGCTCCCCGTCGGCGTGCTCGCCACGCGGCGCGTCACGGAGCAGGTCGGGATTCCCGTGATCGGGGTTGGCGGCGTGCGCACGGCCGCCGACGCGCGTGAGTATCTTACTGCCGGCGCGTCGCTCGTCGCGATCGGTACCGCCGCCCTCGCCGATCCACGCCTGCCGGAGCGCATCGCCCAGGAGTTGGAGGCCCCACTGCATGGCTGAGATGGTTGTCGCCTTCGATGTGCCCACCGGCCGCGAGGCGCTCGCGCTGGCGGCACGACTCCCCGGCCTGACCTGGGCGAAGGTCGGCCCTGTGCTCTTCCTGCGCGACGGGGGCGGCCCAGCCCTCGTGCGCGAGTTCGCCGCCCGGGGGATCCGGGTGTTCCTCGACCTCAAGTGGCATGACATCCCGAACACAGTGGTCGCCGCCGTCACCGCGGCGCGGGAGCTCGGCGTCGCGATGGCCACCGTGCACTGCCTCGGCGGGCGGACGATGCTCGAGGCGGCAGCACGCGCCGCCGGCCCCGACCTCCCACTCGTCGGGGTCACCGTCTTGACGTCGCATGACGCCGCCGACCTCGAATCCGTCCTGGGCCGCGGCGTGCCGGACATCGGTTTCGAGTCGGAGCGCCTGGCGCGGGCGGCCGTACAAGCGGGACTACGCGGCGTGGTTGCTTCCGGACACGAGGTGGGGCTGCTGCGCGAAGCGCTCGGGCCCGGCCCATGGATTGTGGTCCCCGGCGTCCGGATGCCGGGCGACGCCGCGGGCGACCAGTCCCGCACGATCGGCCCGGAAGAAGCGGTGCGCCGCGGCGCGACGCACCTCGTCGTGGGGCGGCCGATCACTGCGGCCCCCGATTCCGTGGCGGCGTATCGGCGACTGGCCGAAGCCATCGCCTCAGGGGTATGAGTGTGCGCATGAATGCGCCTTTCTGCCTTCTCGCGATTGCGTGCATCTCCGTCACGCCAGCTGCGGCCGCCCAGGGCACCCTGCCCGAGGCAGCGGAGCGGGCCAAACACGCGTGGCTGGCCCATGACCCGCAAGCGCTTGTCGGGCAAAGCCCTAGCATCGTGCTGCAGATCCCGGGTGCCGACCCGTCGTCGCCCCTGGGGCGCGCGCAGGCGGTCGAGTTGCTGCGCCGCTATATGCGGCCGGTGGAGGAGCGGGGGCTCGATGTCACCGTGGTGCGCGAGGTCGAGCTGGGGAAGGGGTTCGTCGAGTTGACGCGTCGCTACGTCGTCGCCGGGACAACGGAGTTGCGCCGGGAGACACTGTTCTTGGCGTTCCGTCTCGAGCCCGGGGGTTGGACGTTGGCGGAGCTGCGCAGCGCGCCATAGGTCGGATATGGGGTCGTAATCTGGCCCCTTGCGTGGACTTACGGGCCCGTCTATACTTCGCGGCTCAATAAGAATTTTTCTCGGCGAGGGCCCGTTGAAGGTACGTTCGAGCGTCAAGCCCATCTGCGAGCATTGCAAGGTCATCACGCGGCGGGGTGTCATCCGCGTGATTTGCAAGCGCAACCCCAAGCACAAACAGCGGCAGGGTTAGCCTATGGCACGTATTGCAGGCGTGGATCTGCCGCGCGACAAGAAAATTCAATACGCACTCCCCTACATCTTCGGCATCGGCCCCAGCAACGCGAAGAAAATCCTCGCGGAGACGGGTGTGAGTCCGGACGCGCGCGTGCGCGACCTGCGCGACGCCGAGGTGGCGCGGTTGCGGCAGGTGATCGAGCGGGATTACAAGGTCGAAGGCGCGCTGCGCACCGAAATCGCGATGAACATCAAGCGTTTGATGGACATCGGGACGTATCGGGGCACGCGTCATCGCAAGAATCTGCCGGTGCGCGGCCAGCGCACGCACACCAATGCGCGCACCAAGAAGGGTCCTCGGCGCGCGATCGCGGGCAAGAAGAAGCCCTCGTTGAAAAAGTAGAGTAAATGGCACAAGCGAAGCCGACGGGCGCCAAGCGCGCCAAAAAGATCGTCGAGGCGGAGGGCATCGCCCACATCACCGCGACGTTCAACAACACATTGATCACGATCACCGACCTGCAGGGGAACGCCGTCACCTGGGGATCTTCGGGCAAGGCGGGCTTCAAGGGGTCCAAGAAGTCGACGCCGTTCGCGGCGACGGTCGCGGCCGAGCAGGCGGCCCGCGAGGCGTTGAACCTGGGCGTGAAGCGTGTGCACGTGCGCGTGCAGGGTCCCGGCTCGGGGCGCGAGTCCGCGATCCAGGCGCTCGCGAGCGCCGGTCTGCAGATCCGCTCGATCCGCGACGTGACGCCGATTCCGCACAATGGGTGCCGGCCGCCCAAGAAGCGCCGGGTCTAGGTCTATGGCGCGTTACACAGGTCCCGTCTGCCGGTTGTGCCGCCGCGAAGGCACGAAGCTGTTCCTCAAGGGCACGCGTTGCCTCACCGAGAAGTGCGCGGTGGAGCGTCGCGCGTACGCCCCGGGGCAGCACGGCCAGTCCACCGGTCGGCGTCGCAAAGCGTCGGAGTACGCGAAGCAGCTGCGGGAAAAGCAGAAGGTCAAGCGGATCTATGGCCTCTCGGAGCGCCAGTTCCGCAACTTGTTCGAGCGCGCCATCAAGGAGCCGGGCGTGACGGGTGAAGCATTGCTCGTGGCTCTCGAGAGCCGCCTCGACAATCTCGTGTATCGCATGGGCTTCGCGACCTCGCGCAAGCAGGCGCGTCAGCTGGTGCGTCACCGGCACATCCTCGTCAACGGCCGCGTGCTGGACATTCCGTCCTATCGCGTGCGTATCGGGGAAGAAGTCAGGGTTGCCGACGCCAGTCGCGAGCAGGTACAGGTGAAGCTGGCCCTCGAGCAGTTCGGTCGTGGCCAGCCGGTTTCGTGGATCCAGGTGGACACTGACAAAGCGCTGGGCAAGATGACGGAGCGGCCGACCCGCGACGCCATCCCGATCGCCGCGCAAGAACAGTTAATCGTCGAGCTCTATTCCAAGTGATGACGACTCTTGATTTGACGGGGTTGGTCCGACCGCATCTGGTCGAGATGACCAAGCGCGAGGACAACCCGAATGCCGCCGAGTTCCGCCTGCAGCCGCTCGAGCGGGGCTACGGCTATACGCTGGGCAATTCGCTGCGCCGGCTGCTGCTGTCGTCGCTGCGTGGCGCCGCCGTCTGGGCGTTCCGCGTCGACGGCGTGGTGCACGAGCACCAGACGATCCCCGGCGTCGTGGAAGACGTCCACCAGATCATCCAGCGGCTGAAGCAGCTCACGCTGGTGCTCGCGCCGGAGGTCGACGAGGCGGTTTTGCGCCTCAAGGTCGAAAAGGCGGGCCCGGTGTACGCGCGTGATCT
>Ga0070696_100001393_pt1 | contig 15800 bp, 17 predicted proteins | sample KBSK1253metaG_FD_65474 | JGI IMG/M metagenome (GOLD analysis project Ga0070696, IMG submission 65474) | Corn, switchgrass and miscanthus rhizosphere microbial communities from Kellogg Biological Station, Michigan, USA - KBS K1-25-3 metaG | ecosystem: Host-associated > Plants > Roots >... | reverse complement strand
TCACGACGCAGCCCGGAGTTCCGCGACTTCGAGCGGCGTGGCCGGTCATCCACATCTGCAGACCTGTTCATCACGTTGGACAAGGTCTGGCCGGGCGGCGTGCCGTCGACCGGCGACGTGGCCCGGATCTTCCTGCGCAAGCCCGTGGCGCCCTTCTCGACGGTGACGATCGAGTCGACCGGTGCCCGGGAGACCGTGTGGACGTCATTCGGCACGTCCGAGTGGTCCGAGCAGATCGACCTCGACGTCCGATCCGCGGCCACACGCCGACTCATCCGCGGCTGGCTCGAGTTCCTCGCCGCTCGCGGCGTCGCCATCGTTCGTCTCGACGCCGTGGGATACGTGATCAAGGAGCCCGGGACGAGCTGCTTCATGGTGGAGCCCGGCATCTGGGAGTTCCTCGCCTGGATGACCGATGTCGCCGGATCGGTCGGGTTGACGATCCTGCCCGAGGTGCACGACCGCTACTCGACTCACGAGCGGCTCTCCAGTCGCGGGTTCTGGACGTACGACTTCGTCTTGCCGGGACTCGTCCTGCAGGCGTTCGAAAGCGGCCTCGCGGAACGCCTGGCGCGACACCTGGATCGCTCGCCGGATCGCCAGGTCACGACCCTCGACTGCCACGACGGGATCCCGGTCCGCCCGGATCTCGACGGGATCCTGGAGCCGGATGAGATGCGAGACCTCGCGGCCCGGATCCGGGAGCGCGGTGGCAATGTCAATCGCATGCTCTCCGCCGCCGACGCCGATGAGGTCGACGTCCATCAGCTCAACTGCACGTACTTCTCCGCGATGGGCTGCAACGACGAGCGGTACCTCGCTGCTCGGGCGATCCAGCTCTTCGCCAGAGGCGTGCCCCAGCTGTACTACGTCGGGCTGCTCGCCGGTGAGAACGACGTCGTGGCGGTCGAGCGGACCGGCGAGGGCAGGGCGGTCAACCGTCACGACTATTCGCTTGCCGAGGTCGAGTCGGCGCTCGCACGCCCGGTCGTGCGGCGCCTGCTCGAGCTCGTCCGCCTGCGAAACACACACCCTGCGTTCGACGGAACTCTCGAGATCACCTGCGTTGACCGCTCTAGCCTGTCGATGCGATGGCGTGCCGGCGAAGCCACGTGCCAGCTGACGGTCGATGTCGCGACGGGTCGCGGCACCATCGACACCGGCGACCGCTCGGAGCCGATCGCGGGCTGACCGGCGCCCGATCGTCCGGCGCGGGTGGCGCTCCGCGATGCAGTTTCATTACAAACCGCCCTCCAGACCTTGCACGCGCATGGGCGGTCGTGCTCGGGCCTCCGCAGGAGTACTAGGGGCTCGGCCGGCTGGGCCATTGCCAATCTGCGTGGGACGCGATCAGGTGGCTCTTCCGCAGTGCTCGCGCGAGCGCGCGTGAGGCAAACGCAGCGGCTCACCTGTCCCGGCGTATGAGGCTCAAGGAGATGGCGACGAGGGACGAGATCTCGCTCAGGCCCGCCAGTGCCGACGATCCTCGCGCCGTCGTAATGGTCGTCGAGGACGACGCCGCCAACCGGACGCTCCTGGCGAATCTCCTCGAACGCGAGGGGTTCCGGGTCGTGACCGCGGCCGACGGCGAAGCGTGCCTTCACGCCGTCGGCGAGTGGCACCCGGACCTCATCCTGCTCGACATCGGCCTGCCGAAGCTCGACGGGTTGGCCGTCTGCCAACGGCTCCGGAGCGTCAGAGAGACGCGGACGACCCCGATCATTCTCGTCACCGGCCGAACCGACCTGGCCGATGTCGTTGCCGGGCTGGATGCGGGCGCGGACGACTTCATCCAGAAACCGTTCCGACCACTGGAGCTCCTGGCCAGAGTCCGCAGCGCGATCCGGATGCGCCAGGCGGTGACGGGCATGGAGACGGCGCGATCGGTCGTGGCGGCCCTGGCGACGGCCGTTGAGGCCAAGGACGTGTCGACCGAGCTCCACTGCGAGCGCCTGGCGGGGTTGACGGCGCGGCTGGGCCTCGAGGTCGGCCTCCGCCCGGACGAGCTCGAGGCCCTGGCCTATGGATCGCTCCTCCACGACGTCGGCAAGATCGGCATCCCCGAGGCGATCCTGAGGAAGACGGGATCCCTGACCGAAGAGGAGTGGACGGTCATGCGCCGCCATCCCGAGATCGGCGAGCGGATCTGCCGACCCCTGGTGCTGTCCCGCTCGTTCGCCTCGATCATTCGTCACCATCACGAGCGGTGGGACGGCGGCGGCTACCCCGACGGCCTCCGAGGCGACGGGATCCCGCTCGGGGCTCGGATCGTGACCCTTGCGGACGCGTTCGATGCCATGACCCACGACCGTCCATACCGTCCGGCGATGCCGTTCGAGCGGGCGATCGAGGAGATCCGGCGCATGTCGGGAAGCCAGTTCGACCCCGGCCTGACACCGCTGTTCATCCCGCTGGCGGAGACCTACGCGCCCCCGCCAGCCGCTGGGTCGACGACCGTTTCAACGGGCGGCCGCGTTCAGAGCCTGGCCTGATCTCGACGACCCTCGCCGACGTTGGGCGTGGGTGATCCCGGGTTCGCGGCCCGCTGATCCACCGATCGCGATCCGTCGGGTGCCACGGGCGCTACGTCATTCCGCCGGCGATCGCCGGCGCAAAGGCGATGGCCTGCCCGCTTCTGACAACCCAGGCTTCGGGCTCGAGCCCGCCGCTGCAGTGGCGGCGGGTGGCACCCAGGTCCCATCGGGCGAAGGCGCGAACCGTTGAGCATCTCGATCGGGCTAGGAACTGTTGCGCATGCCACGGAACGGGAGGTTTCCGCCCCGGCCCGAGGTCCGTCCCGGCCCGCCCGCCGATCGACGATCGGGGTGGACGCCGACCGCGGAACACTCCGGCCCCTCTCGCTGCGCTTCTTCGACGACGGCGTAGAACGGGACTATCAACGTCAAGGCGGCGCTGAGAGCCAGACAGGGTTCCGCGTCACCACGGCCGCTGCGGCATTGATGTGGTTGCTGGCCGCTCTGGTGATTCCGACCGGCACGCCGATTCCTTCCGATCGCGCGATCCCGCTGAGTCTCGCGATGGCCATCCTGAACTGGATAGCCTTCTTGCTCCCGCGGGCGGAAACACTGGATCACAAGACGCCTCAAAGCTCTTGCCATGCGAGTTCGAACACGCGGGTTGGGCTCGGTAATCGGGCGAGCCGATGCGATCGACCAGCCGTGGGACCGCCAGCAGCACGGCTCCAATCCGGATCGGGTTTCTCGTGCCCCGGCGCCGTCGCCGAGGCCCCGCAGCCCGGTGCTGCTATCGTCTAGTTTCCCTCCCAGTACGCCTGGGCTTTTTCCCAGACAGTGCGGGCGGCCGCGCGCCCCGTTGATCGGGCGTCAAGGTCACCTTGCTCGAAGTGGATTCCGCCGTAGCGACGCGAGATGCCGGCCTGATCCGCAGCGTCGGCGAAGGTCGCCCACGACAGCGTCACGTCGTTCGACGGGACCGCCCCTGGCTCTACCCTCGAGCTCCCGGCGACCAGGACTGTCGAGCCGCCGAACTGATCGCTCCCGGTGAAGAGTTTGAGGATCTCAGCGCCGGCAGCACTGAAATTGCTGTGTCCGGACGAATACTCGGGGAATGGCGGGGTCGGGAAGGTCGTCGGCTGGTACGGAAACCAAGCCGCCCCATCGATTGTCTTCGTGCCCAGGAATGGTCCTGCCCAAGCACGGACCGCTTGGCCACGGAACAGCGTCCGGATCGCGGTGATCGGCCGCACAGAGTTGAACGCGCGCTTGTTGTCCCACGCGCAGCATCCCGCGTCGGCGATCGCGTTCGTGAGCGCGAAGAACAGCTTGACATCCTGTTCAATTCCGTGGGACTGGGCTCCGTGGTGGTCGCGGCGAGAGACGAACTGGGCGAACAGGTCCCAGTGTCCTGGTGGAAGCTCCGAACGCGGTCCATCCGCCCAGTACTCGGCGATCATCTTCTGTTCGTCGGTCAGGCCAGCGCTAAGGTCCAGCAGCTCTCGCGCCTGGGCGAGGTACGCGGCCGAGCCGAACCTCGCTGGGCCGTTCGTCGAGCGGAGTGATCCTGGCGTGATCGCGAACGTCGCCACGTGCTGCCACTGGGCACCGACGAACCCCGGCATCACGACGTTCCCGCTCCCGTCCACGTAACGAAGAGGCTGCCAGAAGTCGGCGTCGTGGACCGTGGTCGGGTCAAAGGGAACGCGGATGTCCATCGGATCGTTCACGGGCGCGTAGCCTGTGTAGTCAGCGTACGGAACGCCGGGCCTGCCGCCGAGGACGTCGCCGTGTTGGTTTGCGCCATCCTCGTGATGGAAGTCGAGGACGGCGGCGGCGGCGAGATTGCCCACGCCAGTGGGCGCCGTGCGTTCCGTCGAGACGTCGGCCCCGTCGAAGCCCAGGCTGCGCATGAGCGGGTCGAACACGGCGGTCTTGCTCCCCGGGAACAGATCGACCGCCGCACGATAGGCGGCGAAGCTGATCGCCTGTCTTCGGTTCGCGAGGGTGCGTTCGGGAGGCGGCTGACGAAGGGCTCGGCCCAGGCGCGTCCCGATGGCCTTGTGATCGTAGGCGGCCCAAGCGTCGTAGATGCACGTGTGGGCGATCGCGAGCGCGCGAGCCACCATCGGTGGACCCAACTTCGATTCGCGCACGCCCCGGAGGAACGCCTGGTTCCACAGAAGCACAACACTGTCGCGAGACCGCGTCGCCGCCGCCGTCAACCCTTGTAGGCCTGGCAGCAGGAGGACGGCACCGCCTGCCCCGGCAGCCAAGAGGAACTGTCGGCGGGAGATGGCGTTATTTGGCGCGATCTCGGGTCGAGGAACGTTTTCCGGGAGTTGTTTGGGCCGCGGCTTCATCGAGGCGCCCCTCGTTTCGGGCCGGTCGCCAATATCGGCCAAGGAGGAAGGCGCCGTTGCGCCTCCCTCCAGTCATCCTGTCGCGGTCTAATGAACGTGGAAGAGCGTGCGACCCGCGTCAACGTTTCCCAACGGGGCTGGGACGTTGTAGTAGGTCTTGTAGCCCTTCGTCGTCGCAATACCTTCGAAGATCCCGGCCGGCGCCCCCGGTCCGTGACAACCCACGGTGAGGACGCCCGACTGGCCGTCCGAGAACCTGATCCTCAACACAGCCACGCCGTTGGCTCGTTCTGTGTTGTTACCAGTGTTGTCGGTGACCGGAAAGCCTCCGATGAGAAGCGGCTGGGAACTGGCGAACTGCCAGGAAACCAGCCCCTTGACCTCGTAGGTGCCGCTTCCCCCTGTTGAAGTCGTCCAGGTGCCTCCCCCGGTCACGGCGCTGGTGCCGCCGTTGCTGCCCGCGGGCGCGACAAACGTGCCGGATCCGGTGAGCGTGATCGTTTGACCCTCAGGGGTCTGAGCGGACGCAACACCGCCCGGGTCGAAGGTGACGCCTGGGGGTGACCCTGGCGGGAGGGGCGACACGTGGACGATGTCCCACCCGACGTGCTCCGCGCCGCCGGCTGATGCCGAGAGCGGCACGATGGCGGCGAGGACGAGAAGGGCAGGCAGAACAAGGATTCCGAACTTCTTGGCTTTCATCACTGCTCCTTTGGCGGCTCGATACACCGCCCGTGGGCCACGCGGACGTGCTCAGGGCCAGATCGTGATCCGGCCCGTCTTCATCGTCTCGGGACCGAAGGTGCCCACCCCCGACACGTCAAGCCGATGCCAGGCGACTCCTGCACCACCGGCTGCCTGCGTCGACGTAAACGGCACGTCGGACAGCGTCATCGCCAATCGCCCAGTGGACGTTGTGCCGACGACATGGATCGTCGCCGTGCCACTGAACGTGGCGACGTCGTCCGTGATGCTCAGCGTCCCAGGCGTCACGCGACCCTGGACATGCATCTGTTGAATGCTCTCCCATGGGCCGAATGGGAACCCACCCGAGCGCCCGGCCATGACACACAGAAATGAGCCACCCGAACTGGTTGCGGTGAACCCAAGCTGGGATGTCGATCCGAGCGGTCCGTCCACGACGCCGCCACCGCGCACCGCGGGTCCGGACGTCGCTACCGCAGACGAGGGGAGGGCTATCAAGGCTGCAGCGACAAGGCACACTGCAAGCCAGCGAATAACACCTGCGAATGCCACACGTCCTCCTTTCGTAGGAGGCGCGGCGGAGGTGCCATGGGCCGGGCCGCACAGCCTGCCGTATCCCCGCGGTAGGCGCCAACTACCCGGTCTGTTGGCGCGCGTCACGTCTCGCTGGGTAAGGCCAGATACTGCGACGGGTCGGTGCGTTCCGTCAACTGAATTTCGGCTATCTGTTGTCCACCGGCAACGTGATTTCCCGGCATGTTCTCGGATGCGCAGCCGGATGGTCGCCGCTCAACGTCGATTGTGCTTTGCCGTCCAGGCTCGGTTCACTCAATGTGTGAGGTCAGGTCCGATGACCGAATCGATCCAGCCCGCGCCACTCGTCGACGACATGCAAACGCCCTTCGACGCGCGGCATGGTCGAAACGCGGGCCTACGCTTCGTCCTTCGTGACGCGATCCGTCTGCTACCCCTTATGTCGCGGGTGCCCCGACCGCGAAGCGGCTGGCGCGGCCATGATGCGCAACGTTGAGCTCCTGTGGTTCGAAGGCTGTACGAACCACCCCGCAGCGCGCTCGATGCTCGAGGAAGTAATCGCCGAGCTGGCGCCGGGAACGCCGGTCCGTGAGATCGACGCGAGCAACCCCGCGATCGCCGACCGGCTGCGCTTTCCGGGGTCTCCGACCATCCGTGTCGACGGCGTCGACGTCGACCCCACGTACGTCGATCCCGGCGACTACACGCCACGCTGCCGCCTCTACCGGACCAGCACGGGTCTGCGGGGCCTGCCCGAGCGACACTGGATCGAGGATGCCATCCGCCCATGACCGATCGATACGACCTCGTCGTCGGTGGTGGCGAGGCCGGCCCGGCGGCGGACCACCTGGCCCGCGCGAGGGGCGCCTCCGTAGCGAGCGCCCACCGAGAGCTGTTCGGCGGCTGCTGCCCATTCGGGTCGGTACGAACGAGGGCGGGATCGATCGCCTACAGGGGATGTTGCCCGGACGCACCGCCCGCCGCCGTCGGCAGCGGATTTCGGTAGACATCGCCGCCTGAACGTGGCTGAATCCACAGATCGCGCGGGAGGCTACGACGCGCGGACACTGCCACGGCCACTGCGTCCGCGCCGAGCCACTGGTGAGCCCGACCCGCCCTCCGGGGGAGCAACGGAGGGTGCCCGAATGAGGCGGTTCAAAACCCTTGGACTGGCGGCAGCGATAAGCGGACTTCTAGTCCTCACGCCTGGAGCGGCGCTCGCTGACAGCGCCAGTCACACGTACCTCCTCGTGGCGGAGGAGGCGAACGTCGGGGTCGCTCCCAGCGGCGATACGATCCATATCACGTGTTCGGAGGGCGAAGGCGTCTGCGGGACGTTTGGCGTGAATCCGAAGTCGATCGAAGCGAGTGGCGAATTCCAGCACTTCCTGCCGGACGGGAAGCTGTTCGCGTCGGGCACCTGGACGGCGACCGGGCTGATCAGCTTCCATGCCTATGGCTGCGGCGAAGTCTTCGGCCAGCTGATTCCCGAGGACCTGTGCGGCGGCGCCGTGAAGTTCGCGGCCACGTTCAACACGCCGCTCGGCGAGCTGCCCGGCACGATCACCGTCTTCTGCGTCGTCGGACCGAAAGCGCCGGCGAGCATCGAGCACGCCTTCACCGAGGGCGTCACCGTCAACGTCCCCGGGATCATCAACTTCAACCACCCGGGCGGCGGCGACAATATCTACGTCCAGCTGAGCTGACGACAGCGACCTCTACACGTCTCAGCGGTCCCGCGTCGCGGTTCGACGTCTCATCGGGCCAGGACGGGTCGGTCTCGCACTCGATGGGCGCCCGGCTTCGCCGCGGCGTATCGTCACCGGCTGCACGACAACACGACCCCGGTACCGCGCGCGTACAAGCTGTACGCGGCCGGCGACCTCGAGGCAATCATCGAGCTGGTCGATCCGGACCTTGAATGGACGACCTGGATCCAAGTGAGGCAGATCCTGGCAAGCACGTGGCCAACGGGCTATTCGTATGGAAGTTGGGCGGCGAGACGAACTGGCCGCCGAACGGGAGAATTGGTCCATGCCGCACTACATGCTCGCCGCCCACAGCCGCGAGGGCGATGCTCGCGAAGCGATGACCGCCGATGATGCGCAGGCCGCCTGGCAGCGGATCAGCGCTGTCGAGGCAGACTTGAAGTCAGCTGGCGCTTGGGTGTTCTCAGGCCGGCTCCACGACGCGGGCACTGCGACCGTCGTCCGGGTCGCGAACGGGGAGGTCCTCATGACCGACGGGCCGTTTGCCGAGTCGAAGGATCACCTCGCCGGGTTCTACCTCATCGAGGCCAGGAGACGGTTCCGCACCTGAACTAGAACAAGTGTTCGTGGCGCGCCCGACAGGATTCGAACCTGCGACCTTCGGCTCCGGAGGCCGACGCTCTATCCACTGAGCTACAGGCGCGCGGAGGCCGATGATACCCGCTGGGCCTGAGCAGACCTCCGCGGCTCGGGGTCGTTGAGCCGAGTCAGCCGCCGGTCCGCGTGAACGTCAGATGCGTCACGCCGCTGGGCGAGGACGTGGCCTCGATCGCGAAGTCCTTCTCGAGGCCCTCCAGCCCGTCCCAGAGGCGGACGCCGCGGCCGAGCAGGATCGGGACCACCGTGATGTGCATGTGGTCGATGAGTCCGGCGGCAAGGAACTCGCGGATCGTGGTCGGACCGCCGCCGATCCGGACGTCCTGGCCGCGTGCGGCCTCGCGAGCCGTCTCGAGCGCCTCGGCGGGAGACGTGTCGAGGAAGTGGAAGGTCGTGCCGCCCTCCATCTCGATCGACGGGCGCGGGTGATGCGTGAGAACGAACGTCGGTGTGTGGAACGGCGGGTTGGGACCCCACCAGCCCTTCCATTCGGGATCCTCGTGCCAGCCGGGCGGACCGAACTTCCTCGAACCCATGATCTCGGCACCGACGCCCGGATCGTGCAGTCGCAGAAGGGCATCGTCGATGCCGCTGCTGCCGCCGGGCTCGCCGACCAGCTGGTGCCACCACCGGGTGAGGAACATCCACTCATGCAGCCGGTCGCCGGCGTGCCCGAACGGTTCCTCGAGTGTCAGGCCTTCGCCGGTGCCGAATCCGTCAAGGGACACCGAGAAGAACTGGACGCGGGCGAGAGACATGGCTGGTGCTCCTTGACGGCTGCGCGCCTCGATGACGAGGTGAACGCTAGCAGCGAGCCAAAGAACATCCCGACGTCCGTGCCTCTCGGTCGTGAGACGATGCCCGGGCCGAGGAACGAGAGGAGGCGTATGCCGTGGCCGCTGCCAATCCGTCGCGGACCATCGTGCTGATCCACGGCCTCTGGATGACCGCGCTCAGCTGGGAGCACTGGGTCGAGCGCTACGAGGCCGCCGGCCATCGCGTGATCGCCCGCAGCTGGCCGGGCATGGAGGGCGACATCGAGGCGCTCCGCACGGATGACTCGGCGATCGACCACCTCGGCATCGAGGAGATCGTCGATCACTACGACGCGATCATCCGCGCACTCGACGAACCGCCGATCATCATGGGCCACTCGTTCGGCGGCGCCTTCACCCAGGTCCTGCTGGACCGTGGGCTGGGCTCCGCCGGCGTGGCCATCGATGCCGCGGCCGTCAAGGGGATCCTCGCCCTGCCCTTCCCACAGCTTCGATCGGGGTTTCCGGTCCTCAAGAACCCGGCGAATTACGGCCGCGCCGTGATGCTGTCACCCGAGGAGTTCAAATACGCCTTCGGGAACACGCTCTCGGACGAGGCGTCCCTGGCGGCGTACGAGCGCTACGCGGTGCCGGGTCCCGGACGCGTGCTGTTCCAGGGCGCGCTCGCGAACTTCAACCCGCATGCCGCGACGAAGGTCGACTTCCGCAAGGACGATCGCGCCCCGCTGCTGCTCATCGCCGGTGGCAAGGATCACACCGTCCCGGCGATCGTCGACCGCCAGACGGCCGAGCACTACCAGAAGTCGAAGGCCATGACCGCCTACAAGGAGTTCCCCGGCCGGTCCCACTGGACGATCGCCGAGCCCGGCTGGGAGAAGGTCGCCGACTACGCGCTCAACTGGGCGCTGGAGCACGAACGGCCACCCGTCCCTGCCTGAGCCCCGCGCCCCGGATGGCGTAGCGTTCGCGGCGTGAGCCGCGATGTCGAGGACTTGAACCGCCGCCTCCTGCGCGCGCGTGACGCGATGGACCGCGCCTACGCCGAGCCGCTGGACGTCGCCGCGGTCGCGGCGGTCGCCCACATCTCCGAGGCGCATTTCAGCCGCAGCTTCCGCGCCGCGTTCGGGGAGACGCCGCACCGGTACCTGCAGCGCCGGCGGGTCGAGCGCTCGATGTTCCTCCTGCGGGAGACCGAACGCAGCATCACCGACATCTGCTTCGACGTCGGCTTCATGAGTCTCGGGACGTTCAGCCGGACGTTCCGAGAGATCATCGGCGAGACGCCGACGACCTACCGCGACGGGCACGGGCCGATGGTCGCGCCCAACTGCGTCCAGATGTGGGCCATGCGACCCCGGGTTGGTGTCGGCGAATTGGCGCCGGCGGAGGGCGGGACGAAATCGAGCAGTTTTGGAGAAGCCGCCGCGGCGTCGGCTCCCTAGCCTGATCGTCATCCACATCGACACCGCACAGGAGAACCGATCGATGCTCACCAAGCTGAACGTCGCATCCATCTACGTCCTCGACAAGGACGAAGCGCTCGACTTCTACGTCAACAAGCTCGGGCTCGAGAAGGGCTCGGACTTCAAGCAGGGCGACTACCGCTGGCTGACCGTCCGTGTTCCGGGCAACCCCGACGTCGAGATCAACCTCGAGCAGCCGGGTCCGCCCCTCCACGACGAGGCGACCGCGGAGCAGATCCGGGAGCTGATCACGAAGGGCGCCCTGAGCGGGCTGGTCTTCCACACGGATGACGCTCGCGCGCTCTACGAGACCCTCCAGGAGCGAGGCGTCACCGACTTCACCCAGGAGCCGATCGAGCACTTCTACGGCACCGACATGGGCCTCCGCGACCCGTTCGGCAACGCGATCCGGATCCTCGAGCGGAAGCCCGTCGTGGCCACGGCGACGGCCTGAGTCCGCGAGCCCAAGGAGAACCTGAGATGCCCACCAAGCAGGCAACCAAGAGCAAGTACGAGGCTCGGAACGACGACAAGGTCTTCACCGAGGCCGAGCGTGCCGCGGTGGCGGCGACGGCTCGCGAGCGGAAGGCGGCGTCGGGCCGGAGCCCGGAGCAGGAGCGAGCCGATGGGCTGAAGGATCTGCGCGACAGCCTCACCAAGATGCCGGCCGACGACCGGGCGATGGGCGAACGGATCCACGAGATCATCTCGGTCGCCGTACCCGCGCTCGTCCCGAAGACCTACTACGGGATGCCCGCGTACGCCACCGAAGGCAAGAACGGCAAGGTCATCGCCTTCTACAAGCCGAAGTCGAAGTTCAAGGTGCGGTACTCCACCCTTGGCTTCCAACCCGACGCGCACCTCGACGACGGCCCGATGTGGCCGACCGAGTTCGCGGTGATCGAACTGACGCCCGCGGTGGAGGCCCGGATCACCGAGCTCGTGAAGAAGGCCGTCGGCTGACGACCGCGGCGCGCGGCCATCGCGAAGGCGAGGGCCTCAGGTCGGTCCGATCGTGAGGTCCGCCTCGCACGGGTATTCGTGGCCGGCCATCCGGCTCTGCGATCCGATCACGTAGTTCCCGTGGCCCGCGAGGGCCGTGACCCGGCCGGTGAACCCGGCTGCGGCCCAGATCCCCCGGGCGTCGCTGCGCAGCTCCCCGATGAGCTGCGGCGCGACGGCGAGGCAAGGCGAAGGCGTCGGCGGCGACGTCGGGGTCGGCTCGGGTAGCGGAGTCGGCGTGGGCTCCGGGGTCGGTGCCCGCGTTGGCGCGGGCCTGGCGGGGGGCGTCGGGGTCGGGTCCGATGATCCGGGGTCGCCCGCGCTCGAACCGCCCGAGACGTCGCCCGCAACCTCGCCCCGTCCAGCGCCCCCGGTCGGCCGGCCCGTAGCGGCTGCTGGTCTCGAGGGAACGGATGGGGTCGCGCTCGATCCGGAGGTGGCCGACCCATCGGCGCTGGCGGCTGGCATGCCGGCGACCCCGGCGACACCTCCCGCGAGCGGCGCCGCTCCCCGAGGCATGAACGCGAACGCCGTTGCGCCGAGCGCGAGCAGCGTCGCGATCGCGGCAACCGCCGCTCGTGGCGCGTTCGTCCGCGCCGGAGGCCGAGCCAGGGGCGCCGCCGCAACCGTCGCCGCGCGATCGGTCCCACGCAACGATCGCAGCACCGACGTCGCCTCGGTCGCGACGCCGCACGCGGGACACGCCCCGACGGATCGCGCCCAGCAGCGCTGGCAGGCGTGGATGCCGCAAGCCTTGCACGTCGTCAGGCCGACACGCAGCAGTGCGCCGTCCGGTCGAGCTGGGCTGCCGCAGCGTTCACAAAAACGGTCGGGTGCCCCGTCCGCCGAAGCAGCGGCCCAGGGCTCGATCATCGTCGGGACTCAGCCAAGCCGTCGACCCCGACGGCTCGTCAAAACGGGCGAATCCGACCGATTTGGAGAGTGCTCGGCGCGGACCCCCCGACGCGGCCCCTCGGTCGCACCGTGCACGCGTCCACCCTACCGCATCGAATCAACACGGTTCGAGGCGACTCGACGGGCGCGCGATGATAGCGATGGCGGTCCCCCGATCTCCGGCAGACCGCCTCCCAGGAGGGCGTCCGATGACCGACGACGGGAACACCAGTGACAAGACTGGCGGGGCCGCCACGATGCCCGCGCCACCGACCCGGCCCGGCCTCCTTCGTTCCCTCGCCCATCGCCTGGCGGGCGACGAGGCCCGGCTCCCGGTCGAGGGCCACCTGCCGAGCTTCGAGGGAGCCACCGGTTGGCTCAACTCCGACCCGCTGACGCCGGACGGACTCCGCGGGCGGGTCGTGCTCGTCGACTTCTGGACCTACACCTGCATCAACTGGCTGCGAACGGCGCCGTACGTCAAAGCCTGGGATGCCAAGTACCGCGACCACGGGTTGACCGTCGTCGGCGTCCATACGCCGGAGTTCGGGTTCGAGCGGACCGTCGAGAACATCGTCGTTCAGTCCCGGACGTTCGGCGTCGAGTACCCGATCGCGATCGACAGCGACTACGGCGTCTGGGAGGCCTTCGCCAACCACTTCTGGCCGGCGGTCTACATCGCCGATGCCGAGGGGCGGATCCGCTTCCACCACTTCGGCGAGGGCGAATACGCGATGCAGGAGATGGTCGTCCAGCAGCTCCTGGCCGAAGCCGGCGCCGAGGGCGTCGACGTGGACCTCGTCCAGGTCGACCCGCAAGGCTTCGAGGTCCCCGCGGACTGGCGCACGCTGCGATCGCCCGAGACGTACCTCAGCTATGGCCGGTCCGCCGGCTTCGCGTCGCCCGATCGACCGCGGTTGAACGAGCCGCACACCTACGCCGAACCGGGTCGACTCGGTCTGAACGAGTGGGCGCCGTCCGGTCCGTGGACCCTGGCGCAGCACGCTGCCGTCTCGAATGGCGCGGGTGCCCGCATTTCCTTCGGGTTCCAGGCTCGCGACGTCAACCTGGTGATGGGGCCCGCGGCCCGGGGCTCAGCGGTGCCCTTCCGGGTGCGGCTCGACGGGTCGGCGCCGGGCTCGGCCCACGGGTTCGATGTCGGCGAAGGCGGGGACGGCACGCTGGCGGAGCAGCGTCTCCATCAGCTCATCCGCCAGCCCGGATCCGTTCGGGAGCGGCTCGTCGAGATCGAGTTCCTCGAGGCAGGCGCCGAGGCTTACTGCTTCACCTTCGGCTGAGCCGGCCCGGAAGCCCTCCCCTAGGGGAACGCCGCCCGGACCCGGTCGAAGGCCTCGTCGATCCTGGACGCCTTCAGCCGGCCCGAGCCGACGGCGCCCTCGACGACGTCGACGACCCGCGTCACGATCCGCGGGTCGTAGACCTGCTGGTTCGCCAGCAGCAGGAGGTCGTTGCCGGCCTCGAGAGCGAGCAGGATCGCCTCGTCGCGGCCGAACGTCTTCGTGATCGCCGCCGCCTGAAGGTCGTCGGTGACGACGACGCCGCTCCACGCCAGCTCGCCGCGGAGCAGGTCCGTCACGATCGGAGCCGACAGCGAGGCCGGCCGCCCCGTGGCGTCGAGCTGGCCATTGACCACATGCCCGGCCATCACCAGGTCCGCATGGCCGCTCACGATCAGGCGCTGGAACGGCTGCAGCTCCGTGCGACTCCAGGTCTTCGTGACGTCGGCGACGCCGAAGTCCGTGTTCGTCGTCGAGCTGCCGATCCCCGGGAAGTGCTTCAGCGTCGTCCGGACGTCGACGGCCCGATGGGCCTCGATCTCGATCGTCGCCCGCTCGACGACGACGTCCGGATCCGCCGAGAACGACCGATCGAGCGCGCCGATCGCCGGGCTCTTGGGGTTGACGTCGAGGTCGACGACCGGGGCGAAGTTGAGGTTGATCCCGGCGGTCGTGAGGGTCGTCGCGATCGTCTTCGCCCAGGTCCGGGCCGTCGCATCGCTCCCGCGCCCGATGTCGCCCTCCGACGCAACGGCCGGGAACCCATGAGCGGGTGAGAGTCGGGTGACGATGCCGCCCTCCTGGTCGATGCTCACGATGATCCGGCGCCGTCCCGCGGCGGCCCGCAGATCCCCGACGAGCGTCGCGACCTGGTCCGGCGACAGGACGTTTCGGCGGGCGCCGGTCAGCTGATCGCGGTCGAACAGGATCACGCCACCCAGGCCGCCCTCTCGGAGCGCGGTCCGGAGCCAGGGCGTCTGGTCCAGCCGCGAGCCGCGAAATCCGACGATCAGGAGGCCGGCGATCTTTTCCCGGAGCGCCAGCGGAGCGCTCGGGCTCGCGGCGGGGGCGGACGCCGAGGCGGCCGGGGTTGACGAGGCCGACAATGGCGTCGGCGACCCGGGCGCGGGCGATCCGACGCTGAGCTCCGAGGGGGTCGGCGCCGTCTGGCCGCCGCACGCGGCGAGGAACAATGCGAGCCCGCCCAGCGCCCCTCCGCGCAGCAGCTCGCGGCGCGTCAACGTTGGAACGGCACTCGGTTCGCGCCGGGGAGCGAGGGGATCCATCGGCCCCGAGCCTACGTCAGCGGGCCGGACCTCGCCGCGGCGGGATTCGTGGGACGATTCGCGCCTTCTGCCGGCACCCGGGGGCCGAGCCGCCGGCCGCACGACGGAGTCGAACGTGCGCAAGCCCCTCCTCGCCGCCAGCCTGTCGGGCCTGCTCTTCAGCGGGCTCATCAGCGGCGTCGCGACCGCCCACCCGGACAACGACAGGACCCTCCACTTCGTCCTGACCTGCGACGACGGACACGTCTGGAACGCCGCCTTCAATGGCGGACCGTCCGCGTTCCACCTTGACGGCGGGCAGCTGTACATCTGGAAGCAGATCGCCTACGTGACGCCCGATGGCCAGTCGGGAACCATCGGTCATGGGATCAACGGGTTCTCCGGCGCGCCACTGGTGACCTGCACGTACACGGGCGCGGTCAGCGGCAACGCGTACACCGTGACGGGCTTCTACCCACCCAACGGCTAGTCCAGCGGGCGCCTGCGAGGTGGCGGACAAAGTTCGAGGCCGGTTCCCGTGAAGGAACCGGCCTCGATGCTGTCCCGGTGAAAGCCCGGCGAACCGGGCGCCCGCCACGCGCCAAGGGCATCTATCACGTCGGCTGCACCGACTACCCTGACCCTACCTACCCATGACCT
>Ga0070696_100001391_pt1 | contig 15806 bp, 16 predicted proteins | sample KBSK1253metaG_FD_65474 | JGI IMG/M metagenome (GOLD analysis project Ga0070696, IMG submission 65474) | Corn, switchgrass and miscanthus rhizosphere microbial communities from Kellogg Biological Station, Michigan, USA - KBS K1-25-3 metaG | ecosystem: Host-associated > Plants > Roots >... | reverse complement strand
AGGCCTTCATCACTTCATACGGCCCGCCGATGGTGGTCTGCGGATTGTCCGGGCGGTTGATGGCGAGGCGCATGCGCGGCTTCTTTTTCGCGATGTCGGCCCAGGACTTGATGCCGTTCGCCTCGGCCCACTCCTTGGTCATCAGGAAATGAATGAACTGATTGTCGTAGAGCTGCATCACGTAGCTGAACTTGCCCTTCAGCGGCGCCGTGTACGGGGCTTTGCCCTCGTTGGCGAGGCGGATCTCGGTGCCGGTCGCGGTGGCGGTGAAGTCGGCCTGGCGCTCCGCGATCGCGAGCACGCCGCCGCCGGGCGAGTTCGGCTTGAACGACACCGCCGAGCCGGGATAGGCGTCGCGCACCACGGCGTTCAGGCCCTCCACCATCGTGCGGGGATAGCCGCTCGGCGTCGCGCCGGTCACGGTTGCGCTGACCGGCTTCTTGTCGTTGAAATCCGCGGCCGCGGGAAGTGCGATGAACAGGGCGGCGGCTGCCAATACGCGTGCGAAATGCATTCGGGTCTCCTCCGGCGATCGGTTACTTGCGCTTCTTGGCGCGCCTGGTCTTCTTGGCTTTCTTGGCTTTCTTTGCTTTTCTCACCGCGCCGAGCTTCTTGCGCCGCTTTGGCTTGGCGATCTTTCTCCGCGGCTCGCCCGGCTGCGGAAATTGCAGGATCGCATTCTTGAAGAGCTGCACCACGCCGAGCACCGCGGCGGCCTGCGTCGGATAGAGCGCCTCGGTGCGCACCAGCAGCTCGTTCTCGTTGTCCGGGTGGTACATCTCGGCAAGGTACTTGCCTGATGCCTGATCCAGCACGAACTCGACGCGGAATTGGGCCATGTCGTTATCATGGCATAGATGATTCCGAAAGAGATGCGGGCGGTCGAGATCGCGCAGCCCGGCGGCCCCGAGGTGCTCGTCCCCACCGAGCGCCCGGTGCCCGCGCCCAAGCCGCACGAGATCCTGATCAAGGTCGCCGCCGCCGGCGTGAACCGCCCCGACCTCCTGCAGCGCAGCGGAAATTATCCGGTGCCGCCCGATGCGTCCGATCTTCCGGGGCTCGAGGTGGCCGGCGACGTGCTCGCCATAGGCTCTTCAGTAAAAGCCCATAGGCCAGGCGATAGGGTATGTGCCCTTGTGCACGGCGGCGGCTACGCCGAATACTGCGTCGCGCCCGAGGTGACGGCGCTGCCGGTGCCGAAAGGCTGGTCGCTCACCGAAGCGGCTTCGCTGCCGGAAACATTCTTCACGGTCTGGGGCAACGTCTACGACCGCGCCAGGCTCGCGCCCGGCGAATCCCTGCTCGTGCAAGGCGGCACCTCCGGCATCGGCGTGAGCGCGATCCAAATGGCCAGGGCCACCGGCAACCGCGTGTTCGCGACCGCCGGATCGGACGAGAAATGCGCCGCCTGCGTGCGCCTCGGCGCCGAGAAGGCGATCAACTACAAGACGCAGGACTTCGCCGCCGAGATCAAGGCCGCCACCTCGGGCAAGGGCGTCGACGTGATCCTCGACATGGTGGGCGGCGACTACGTGCCGAAGGAGCTCAAGAGCCTGGCCGACGACGGACGCCTGGTGTTCATCGCCTTCCTGCGCGGCTCCAGGACCGAGCTCGACATCAACGAGGTGATGCGCCGGCGCCTCACGATCAGCGGCTCGACGCTGCGCCCGCGCCCGGTGGAGTTCAAGGGTTACGTCGCGCGCAACCTGCGCGAGAAAATCTGGCCGCTCATCGAGGCGGGCAAGATCAAGCCCGAGATCTACAAAACCTTCCCTCTTCAGAACGCGGCCGAGGCGCACCGCCTGATGGAGAGCTCGCAGCACATCGGCAAGATCGTCCTGACCGTCTAGGAAAAATCGGGGTCAGAGCCCTATTTCCTTTAGCTGCGCGTTGCCGGAAATAGGGCTCTGACCCCGATTTTTCAGCGCTTCGCGGCTTCGTGCTTCAGCCACGCGACGAACTCTGCCACTTCCTTTCGCCCCTCCGCCGACTTCGCCACGATGGCGTAGTAGGCGCGCGCCGGATCGGCGCTCGACTTGAACGGCGCCACGAGCTCGCCTGAGGCGATCAGGTCCTTCACCAGGGGGCTGCGGCCGAGCGCCACGCCGTGGCCGGCGACCGCCGCCGGGATGATCTGCTCGTAGCCCGAAAACGAAAGCGTGCCGGCCGGGCGCAGGTCGGCGATGCGCTCGACCTCGAGCCAGGTCTTCCAGTGCAGCCAGGGGTGCCGGCTGTCGGGGTCGTCGTATTGCAGCAGGCAGTGGTGGCGCAGGTCCTTCGGCTCGGCGAGCGGCTTCGACTTGTCCTTCAGCAGCTTCGGGCTGCACACGGGAAAGACGCGCTCGCCGAAGAGCTTGAGCGCATGCGAGCCGGCGAGCGACGCCGGGCCGTGCCGGATGGCGAGGTCCAGGCCGTCGCGCTCGAGGTCCTGGACGCGCGTCTCGGCGGTGATACGCACGTGGACCTCCGGATGCGTGCGCGTGAAGCCGGCGAGGCGCGGAATCAGCCAGAGCGCGGCAAAGGACTGCGTGGTCGTGACCGACAGGCCTTTCTTTCCGGACTGCGCGCGCAGCCCGTCGGTGGCCGCGCGCATGGTGGTCAGCACCTGCGCCGCCGACGCATAGAAGGACTTGCCGGCGTCGGTGAGCGCGAGCGCGCGGTGGCGCCGCTGGAAGAGCTCCACCCCGAGCTGGCCCTCGAGCTCCTTGATCTGGCGGCTGACCGCCGACTGGGTGAGGAACAATTCCTCGCCCGCCTTGGTGAACGACAGGTGACGCGCCGCCGCCTCGAATCCGACCAGCAGGTCCAGCGCGGGCAATGCATTCCTATTTCTCATGTGAGACTTGAGAATTTAACGTTTGAGTGGGTCGCCGCCAGCATGCATGCTGCGCATACCAAACGCAAGGAGCAAAGCGATGCAAATCGAACTCGGATCGGGCGCCGTGCGGCTCGGCCCCAACCAGACCCTGAAGGTGGTGGACGGCGCCGGCAGCACGCTGTGCGCCGTCGAAGGCTCGCTCTGGATCACCGAAGAGAACCAGCTGCGCGACATCGTGCTCGAGCCGGGCGAGTGCTATCGCCTGCGGCACCCGGGAACGGCGCTGGTCAACTCGCTCGGCGGCGGAGCCGCCGTGCGCCTCAACTGAAAGGAACCGGCGTGGAACCTCTCACCTTCGAAGGCCTCAATCGGAACCCCGAGCTCATGCAGGCGCTGATCAGGCAGGCGCGCCGCGAGCGCGCGGAAGCTGTCTACCGCTTGATCGTCGAGCCGATCAAGTCGCTCTTCAGGGCGAGGCGCCGCGCCGCTCGTACGGACCTCGCTTGCCCTACGTAAGCGCAACGCTGCAGGCAGCCGCCTCGCCGGAGCTCACAGCGCGGGTCATCGGGACACTGACCGACCTGACCGTCGAGCTGCTGCGCAAGGAACGCGCGCGGACCACGGTCGTGGTCCAGTACGTGCCGGGCGGTCAATGGGCGAGAGGCGGGGCCGCGCTTGCCGTGCGCGGGTATTTCGTCGAGGTCAAGGTGACGGCGGGCACCAACCTGCGGGAGGACAAGGCGCGTTACGTACGCGAGGTGAACCGGGTCCTGCAGTCCCTGCTCGGCGAGGCGTCGGGCTATGTGGCGGTCGAGGAATTGGCCGCGGACTCGTGGGGCTATACCGGTGTCACGCAGGAGCTCCACTACCTCAACAGCAAGCTTCCCAACGGGACCACACCTTAGAACTTAGAATAAAGGGCTCGACAACGAGCCCTCATGTTCAAGGACGGCCTGCTCAAGGGTAAGCGGATCCTCATTACCGGCGGCGGTACCGGTCTCGGCAAAGAGATCGCCGCACGCTATCTGCAGCTTGGCGCCGAGCTCTGGCTCGCCGGGCGCCGTGGCGCGGTGCTCGATGAGACCGCCAAGGAATTGATGAAGTCCCACGGCGGGACGGTCAGAACCCACCCGGTCGACATCCGCGACGCCGCCGCGGTCGACGCGATGGTCCGGCGCATCTGGGACGAGAGCGGGCCGCTGACGGGCCTCGTCAACAACGCGGCCGGGAACTTCATCAGCCCGACCAAGGACCTCTCGGCGAACGGCTTCAACGCGATCGCCAACACGGTTTTCCACGGCACCTTCTACGTCACGCATGCGGTGGGCAAGCGCTGGATCGCCGGCGGGCACAAGGGCTCGGTCCTCAGCGTCCTCGTGACCTGGGTGCATACCGGCTCGCCCTACGTCGTGCCATCGGCGATGTCGAAGGCGGGCCTGCACGTGATGACCAAGTCGCTCGCGGTGGAATGGGGCCGGTTCGGAATCCGTCTCAACGCGATCGCGCCCGGGCCGTTTCCGACCGAAGGGGCCACCAGGCGATTGCGTCCGGGCGCGGGTTTTGAAGACACCACACACCTCAACCCCATGAGGCGCGTCGGCCGGATGGAGGAGCTGCAGAACCTCGCCACTTTCCTCATGGCCGAGGGCTGCGAGTGGCTCACGGGCGAGACCATCGCGATCGACGGCGCGGGCTATCTCGCCACCGGCTCGGGCGGCTACTTCACCCAGCTCGACAAGCTCTCCGACGCCGACTGGGAGAACATGCGGGCGATGATCAAGGCGCAGAACGACAAGGACCGCGCCGGACGCACGGCGTGAAGCTGCTCGGCATCGAAAGACCGCTCGTGCTCGCGCCGATGGGATCGGCCTCGGGCGGAGCGCTTGCGGCCGCGGTGTCGGCCGCGGGCGGGCTCGGGCTCATCGGCGGCGGCTACGGCCACGAGGGCGATCGTTCGCTTTTCACTCTCCTTCCATCCGTAAAGATGCTGAATCCGGGTCTGCCGGTGCTCGCCGCCGGCGGGATAGCGGATCGGCGCGGCTTCGAGGCCGCCCGGGCGCTCGGCGCGGAGGGCGTGCTCGTCGGCACGCGCTTCCTGGCGAGCGATGAATCGCTTACCGCACCGCAGGCGAAGCGGCGCATCGTCGAAGCCGACGGCGACGCCACCGTCAGGACGACGGTGTTCGACATCGTGCGGGGCTACGAGTGGCCGCCCAGATTCACCGGCCGCGCGCTGCGCAACCGGTTCACCGCTGCCTGGCATGGACGCGAGCGCGAGCTCGCTCGGAGCCTTTCCCCGGAAAAGGATCGCTACGCGGCAGCCGCGGAGAAACGCGATTTCGACACCGCGGTGATCTTCGCCGGCGAGGCGGTGAAGCTGATCGACTCGGTGCTGCCGGCGCGCGAAATCGTGCGCAGGATCTGCGGCTGATGGCCGCGCAGAACCCGCGTCCGGCGGCGACGCTCATCCTGCTGCGCGCCGGTCCCACCGGCCTGGAAACGCTGATGCTGCAGCGAACGCCGAGCGCCGCGTTCCTCGGCGGCGCCTACGTCTACCCGGGCGGATCGGTGGATGCGAGCGACGCCGCGCCCCGCCGCGTCATCGGCCTCACCGAAGCGCAGGCGAACCAGCGCCTCGGCCTGGCAAAGGGGGCGATCGCGTACTACGTGGCCGCGGTCCGGGAGTGTTTCGAGGAAGCCGGGGTGCTCGTGGCCTGCGACGCCAACGGGCACCCGGTGCTGCCGGCGCGCGCGCAGAAGCTGATGGGCGAGCGCAAGAGCCCGTTCCTGGAGCTGCTGGAGAAGGAGAACCTCTTCATCCCGGCCGGGGCGCTCGTCTACTACGGCCACTGGATCACGCAGCCCGGACGCAGCCGCCGCTTCGACGCGCGCTTTTTCGTCACGCTCGCGCCACCGGGACAGGAAGGCGCGCACGACGCGGCGGAGACCGTGCACCACGTGTGGATCAATCCGCTCGAGGCGCTGGCGCGCGCCGATCGCGGCGAGATCGACCTGGTGCATGCCACGCGGCAGACGCTCACGGACCTCGCGCGCTTTGTCGAGCCGCAGGCGGCCTACGAGCACGCCATGGGCCTCGCCGAGATCCCGACCAACCGCGCCTGCTGGGCGCAGGGAAGAGAAGGCGCGCAGGTGTTCCGCCGCGGCGACGCGCCGTATTTCGAGATCCACTGGAGCGATCCCGAGGAGAGCGGACAGACGAGCTACGATCTCGTCCCGGGCGTCGCCAAGCGCCTCGATCGCTACACTACGCGCCTCATCGCCCCGAACCCCGGGATGATGACCGGTCCGGGCACCAACACCTATCTCGTCGGCGAGGCGGAGCTCGCGGTGATCGACCCCGGCCCGGCGATCGACTCGCACATCGAGAAGATCCTCGCCGCCGGCAAGATCCGCTGGATCCTGTGCACGCACACGCACCTCGACCATTCCCCGGCGGCGGCCGCGATCAAGAAGGCGACCGGCGCGAAGCTTTTCGGGCGTCCGGCGCCGGCCGGTCAGGATCCGACCTTTGCCGCCGACGAAGTGCTCTCCCACAATCAGCGCATTTCACTTGGCGGCTTTTCGTTGAGAGCGATCCATACGCCGGGCCACGCCTCGAATCACCTCTGCTACCTCCTGGAAGAGACGCGCATGCTCTTCACCGGCGACCACGTCATGCAGGGCTCGACCGTGGTCATCAATCCGCCCGACGGCGACATGCGCGCCTACCTCGCCTCGCTCGAGCTCCTGCTCGCGGAGGATGTCGCGATCCTCGCGCCGGGCCACGGCTATCTCATCGGCGAGCCGCACCACGAGGTGCGGCGCCTGGTGCAGCATCGCCTCAAGCGCGAGGGCAAGGTGCGCGAGGCGATCGCGCGGCTCGGCGAGCCCACGCTGGAGGAGATGCTGCCGCTCGTCTACGACGACGTGCCGCCGCGCCTGCACGGCATGGCGGCGCGCTCGCTCAGCGCGCACCTGCAGAAGCTCCTCGCCGACGGCGCCGCGCAGGCAAGGGACGGGCGCTACAAGCTCGCCCGATGAAGTTCGACTTCGATCTGTTCACCATCGGCGGCGGCTCGGGCGGCGTGCGCGCGAGCCGCTCGAGCGCCGGCTACGGCGCCAGGGTGGCGATCGCCGAGTCTGGGCGCTTCGGCGGCACTTGCGTCAACGTCGGCTGCATCCCGAAGAAGCTCTTTGCCTACGCGGCGCACTTCCGGGAGGATTTCGCGATCGCCGCGAGCTTCGGCTGGAGCGTGGGCGAGCCGCGCTTCGACTGGGCGACGCTGCTCGCGAACAAGGACCGCGAGATCGCCCGCCTGAACGGGGTCTACGAGCGCGTGCTCTCGCTCGCCGGCGTGGAGATCATGCGCGCTCGCGCCACGGTGCTCGATCCGCACACGGTCGAGATCGACGGCCGGCGCTTCTCGGCGAAGCACATCCTCGTCGCCACTGGGTCGTGGCCCACGGTTCCGGACATCCCGGGGCGCGAGCACGCCATCACCTCCAACGAGGCGTTTCAGCTCGAGCGGCTGCCGCGGCGCGCGCTGCTCATCGGCGGCGGCTACATCGCGGTGGAGTTCGCCTCGATCTTCAACGGCCTGGGCGTGCAGACCATGCTGACCTGCCGCCGCAACCGGCTGCTCACCGGCTTCGATGCCGAGATCCGCGAGCGCCTCGGCGAGGAAATGGCGGCAAAGGGCGTGAAGATCCGCTTCGGCATCGAGCCGCGGCGCATCTCCAGGGAGCGCGACGGCAGCTTCGAGGTGCACTTCAGCGACGGCTCCAGGGAGCAGACCGATCTCGTCATGTGCGCCACCGGCCGGCATGCCAACAGCGCCAACCTCGGGCTCGAGGCGGCCGGCGTGAGGCTCGCGCCCGACGGCGAGGTCATCGTGGACAAGTATTCGACCACCTCGGTCGACTCGATCCACGCCATCGGCGATCTCACCAACCGCGTCAACCTGACGCCCGTGGCGACCGCGGAAGCGATGTGGCTCGCGCGCACCCTGTTCGGCGGCGAGCCCACGGCGGTCGACCATGAGAACGTTGCCACCGCCGTGTTCGCCGACCCGAACGTCGCCACGGTGGGGCTGTCGGAGGAGCACGCGCGCGAGAAGTTCGGCGCGATCGACGTGTACAAGACCTCGTTCCGGGCGCTCAAGCTCACCCTGGGCGAGAGGAACGAGCGCACCTTCATGAAGCTCGTGGTCGAGCGCGCCTCTGGGACCGTGGTCGGCGCGCACATGATCGGCGCCGATGCCGGCGAAGTGATCCAGGGCATCGCCGTCGCGGTCAAGCTCGGCGCCACCAAGGCGCAGCTCGACGCCACCATCGGCATCCATCCCACGGCCGCCGAGGAGTTCGTCACCTTGCGGGAGCGCACTTCGGTCGGATGACGCGCTCCCCGATCGCGTCTATAGTTGGCAGGCCCATGAAAGTCACCATCACCTACTGCGCTGCCTGAAACTACCTGCCCCGGGCTGCCAGTCTGGCGTCCGAGATCAGGCAGGCTCTGGGCATCGAGCCCGAGCTCGTCAAAGGCGCGAACGGGATCTTCGATGTCGCCGCCGACGGCACGCTCGTGTTCTCCAAGCACCGCGACGCGCGCTTTCCGGGCGCCGATGAGATCGTGCAGTCGCTGCGCAAGCTGAAATGAGGTTCTTTGCATTGACCTCGGCAATCGCGCTCGCCGCCGCTTGCGCCTCGAGCGAACCAGGATCCCAACGCAAAGGCTACGGCGTGTCCGGGCAGGATCCGTTCCGCTTCGAGGTCGAGCGCGAGTTGCTGCGCGAATGGGGCGGCCCGGAGAGCCCGCGGTTCAACCAGGTGCTGGAAGACGAGCTCGAGCGCCTGAGGCTCTGCCGCAACGGCTACGTGCTGCGCAACGAGGGCGTGCGCGAGGGCATCTTCAGGGCCACCGGGCGCTGCAAATCCTGAACCGCTAGGGGTAGTCCACCTTGGGCTGACGATCTTCAGGAAGGGGAATGAATTCCGGATCGCCGGGCACCGCGCCGAAGCGCCCCGCCCTCCAGTCCGCCTTCGCCTGCTCGATGCGCTCCCTCGAGCTCGAGACGAAGTTCCACCAGACGTGGCGCGGTCCGAGGCTCTGGCCGCCGAGCAGCATCACCCGTGACGGCGACATCGCCCGGAGGAGGACGTGCATGGCGGGCCGGAAAACCAGCAGCCGGCCGCGCGGAAAGCTCTCGCCGTCGACCGAGAGGCTGCCCGCCACGATGTAGGCGCCGCGCTCTTCGTGCTCCGGCGGCAGGTCGAGCTCGGCGTCCTGCTCGAGCCTTGCGTCGGCGTAGAAGAGCGGCGAGAGCGTCTTCACCGGGGCGCTCAGGCCGCCGAGCGTGCCGGCGATCAGGCGCAGGTGGACGCCGGCATCGCCCGTCTGCGGCAATTCGTCGGCCGCGTAGTGGCGAAAGCTCGGTGCGCGCTCCTCCTCGTGCTGCGGAAGCGCGAGCCACGACTGCAGGCCCCACGCAGTGTGGCCCTGGTCGCGCAATGTCTGCGGCGTACGTTCGGAATGTACGATGCCGCGCCCGGCGATCATCCAGTTGACGTCGCCGGGCCGGATCGGCTGGCGCACGCCGAGGCTGTCCTGGTGCAGGATCTCGCCCTCGAAGAGATAGGTCACCGTGGCGAGGCCGATATGCGGATGCGGCCGCACGTCGAGGCCGCTTCCCGGCGGCAGCGTGATCGGGCCCATTTCGTCGAGGAATACGAACGGACCGATCGCGCGCCGCTCGAGCGACGGCAGCGCCCGGCGCACCTTGAAGCCGTCGCCGAGCTCCCGGGTTGCGGGCACAAGCGTTGCTTCGATCAGCGGGGTATGAGCCGGCATCGTTCGCTATGGGCAGCCACGGCGCAGACGCCATTGTGCGCGCCGCTTGCCGAGGACGTCCACGTCGAGGTGTGCGTGGTCGGCGCCGGCATCGCGGGCATGACCACCGCGTATCTGCTCGCGAAGGCCGGCCGGTCGGTCGCGCTGCTCGACGACGGGCCGATCGGCGGCGGGATGACGCAGATGAGCTCGGCGCATCTCACCAGCATGATGGACGACCGCTACTTCGAGCTCGAGCGGCTGCACGGCAGCCTCGGCGCCCGCCTCGCCGCCGAAAGCCATGCCGCGGCGATCGAGCGCATCGAGGCGATCGCGCGGGAGGAGCGCATCGGGTGCGAGTTCGAGCGGGTGGAGGGCTATCTCTTCCTCGCCGAAGGCGACACGCCGGAGACGCTGGAGCGCGAGCTGGACGCCGCGCACCGCGCGGGGCTTGGCGGCGTGACCCGGGTCGAACGCGCGCCTTTCGGCTTCGACAGCGGCGCGTGCCTTCGCTTTCCGAACCAGGCGCAGTTCCATCCGCTGATGTACCTCGCCGGCCTCACCCAGGCGCTGCACCGCTATGGCGGCAGGGTCTATACCGGCTCGCGCGCCGAGGGCATCGAGGGCGGAACCCCGGCGCTCGCTCGCGTCGGAGGCCATCTCATCACCGCCGACGCCATCGTCGTGGCCACCAATGTCCCGGTGAACGACCGCGTGGCGATCCATACCAAGCAGGCGCCTTACACGACCTACGTCATCGGCGCCCGCGTGCCGCGCGGCTCGGTCCCGGCGGTGCTGGCCTGGGACACGGGCGACCCGTATCACTACGTCCGGATCGCAAGGGTCGGGGAGGACGATCTCGTGGTGGTCGGCGGCGAGGACCACAAGAGCGGCCAGGCGAGCGACGCGGCGCAGCGCCACGAGCGTCTCGAAGCCTGGACCCGGGAGCGCTTCCCCATGGCGGGCGAGGTCGCGTTCCGCTGGAGCGGCCAGATCATGGAGACGGTGGACTACCTCGCCTTCACCGGCCGCAATCCGATGGACCATGACAACGTCTACATCCACACCGGCGACTCCGGCATGGGCCTCACGCACGGCACCATCGCCGGGATCCTGCTGAGCGACCTGATCCTGGGCCGGCCCAATCCTTGGGCCGCGCTGTACGACCCCTCGCGCAAGACCGTCGGCGCGGTGCGGGAGTACACCGCGGAGAACCTGAACGTCGCGCGCCAGTACGCCGACTGGCTGACGCCGGGCGAAGTGCGCTCGGCCGAGGAGATCGCCGAGGATAGCGGCGCGGTCCTGCGCCGCGGCCTGCAGAAGATCGCGGTCTATCGCGATGCGCACGGCGCGCTGCACGAGCGCTCCGCGGTGTGCCCGCACCTCGGGTGCATCGTGCACTGGAACCCTTCGGGCAAGAGCTGGGACTGCCCCTGCCACGGCTCGCGCTTCGACAGCCGCGGGGGCCTCATCCAGGGCCCCGCCAACCGCGACCTCGCCCCCGCCGACCCCTCCGAGAAAAAGCGCGCCGCCTGACTTGAATCCGCGTTGACCCAAAATCGGGGTCAGAGCCCGATTTTCTTTCGGCTGCGATTTTCTTGCCATGCTTCATCAGCACTTGTGCATCGGCGGCCCATTGCCGCGCCCGGATGCTGGGTTGAAATGGCCAGCCGATACGACGGGGAAAACAAGATGCTGGAACGCCTGCGACAGCTCGCTTACTCGATTCTCAACCGGCTCGCAGCCGCGACCAGCCATGCAGCGGGTCACACGCTCCACGGCGTCGCGGCGGCCAAAGGCACGCTGATCCTGCTCGCGATCCTGGCTGTCCTGGGCTACGCGCTCTACCAACACCCGCCGTTCAGGAGCGTGGCGCGCGGAGAAGTCGGGGTGCGGGCGAACCGCCTCACGGGCGAGCCGCGCGAATTTCGCGAGGGCAGCGTGTTCGTGCTGCCGCTGCTGCACGAGATGCGCGTCTTTTCGCTGCGCGACCGCAGCTACCGGCCCGCCGAAATCGCGCGCGCGGAAGGCCCATCGCCGCTGCAGTCGCTGGAAGGGCTGTCGCTCGGGGTCGATCTGACGGTGCGCTATGCGCTCGACCCGGCGCGCGTGCGGGCCGTGTCGGCGAACCTGCCCGAGGACATGGCGGGCGAGATCGTCGAGCCCGCGGTGCAGGGCGTGATCTACAAGGTGTTCGCGCGCTACACCGTGCGCGAGATCTTCTCCACCAAGCGCGTCGAGATCCAGCAGGCGATCGAGTCGGAGCTCGGTACGCGCCTCTCCGCGGAGGGCCTTTTGCTGCGCGGCGTGGTGATCGGCAAGGTCGACCTGCCGCAGGACTACCGCCGCGGGATGAACGCGCTTCTCGCCGAGGAGCTGGCGGCGGAGAAGATGCGCTACACGCTGGACCTGAAGGACAAGCGCGTGCAGGAAACGGCGCTCGACGGCGAAGCCGAGAAGGTGCGCCGCGAGAAGGCGGCCGAGGCCGCGGCGCGCGAGCAGGTCATCGCCGCCAGGGGCCAGGAAGAGGCAATGAAGCACGTGCTGCCGTTCAAGCAGCGCCAGATCGAGCAGCGGCGCCTCGAGGCCGAGGCGGAGAAAGTGGCCCGCATCCGCGGCGCCGAGGGCAGCGCGGACGCGCGCCAGATCGAGGCGAGCGCGGAGGCGCAGGCGCGGCAGAAGCTCGCCGACGCCGAGGCCTACCGCCTCGACAAGGTGGGCAAGGCGAGCGCCGAGCAGATGGCGCGCGAGGGCGCGCTGGTGACACGGCATCCGCTGCTCATCCAGAAGGCGCTGGCCGACAAGCTCTCCGACAAGATCCAGGTGATCATCGCGCCGCCGCCCGCGGACAACGGCTTCATCGGCGCGACGCTCCTCGGCGGCGGGCCGAAGCACTGATGCTCGCGGCAGCCACGGCCGTAGCACTTGCGATCGTGCTCCAGGACGGCGCGCCACTGCGCGCGGCGCCGGGGAGCGGCGCTCCGACCAACGCGCTCCTCTGGCAGGGCGAGACCGTCGAGGTCCGCGGCGAGCGCCTCGGGTATCTCCAGATCTACGACTACAGGCGCGAGCGCGGCGGGTTCGTGGCTGCGAGCCAGGTGCAGCGCATCAACCTCGGGCCCGAGGAGGCGCCAGGGCTCCTCGCGACCGTCCGGTTCCTGCGCCAGATGCCGGGCGTCGAGACGCTGGGCATCGGCTTTGCGGCGGCCTACATCGAGGCTGCGCCCGCGGAGGTGCTCTCGAGCGAAGTCGGAATCGAGGCGCTCGATGCGCTGGGCGGCTTTGCCGAGCGCCTCGCGGATCGCGCCTCCGCCGCCGCCAGGCTCGGCAAGGACGCGCAGGCGAAGCTGGCGGGGCATCTCGACGTCGCCGGGCGCTACGGCGTCGGCTTCACCAACATCGAGCGCGACGGACGCGTGCGCATCTGCTACGAGGGCGAAGCGTTCCGCCGCGTGCTCGCGATGCAGTCGAGCCCCGCGCAGCGTGCGCGCGCGGCGCTCGCGCTCACCCGCGCCGAATGCATGCCCGGCGCGCTGCGGCCGCTGGAACGGCGCCGCATGGACGAGTGGCGCGCGCAGGTGCTCGAGCGCGCCGAGCCGGCGGCGCTGAGCGGCCCGCTCAGGAACCGGATCCTCATGCGCCGCGCCGCGGTGTGGGCGAGCCTGTCCTACCTGCGGGCGCGCCAAGGCGAGCCCGCGCAGTCCGCCGCGAGCCGGGCGCTGGCCGAGCTCGCAGCCGTCGACAAGAGCCAGCTCGGCGACGAGGACGCCCGCAGCTACAACGACGCCGCGATGCAGGTCGGCGCTTCGCGCTGGGCGGCGGTGCCGGCCGCAGCCGCCGGCGACGACAAGAGACCGCATATCGCCGCGCTCGCCGGCCAGCCGGGCGAGACCTGCGTGCTGCTGCTCGACGCGAAGAACGATGCGCGACGCCCGCTCGCCAGGCGCTGCACCTACAGCATGGTGTGGACGGCCTCGGCGACGCTCAACCGCGAGGGCACCTCGCTCGCGCTCGCCGTGCAGCCTACCGACGGCTGGCGCGAGCTGTGGCTCTTCCGCAAGTCCGCGAGCGGCTGGAGCGTGCGCGTGCTGCCCCCCGCCGCCGCCACGCCGCAGCTCGGCTACGCCGAATTCGCCGGCTGGGTCCCCGGTGGAAAGCGGGTGCTGGTGGCGCGCGAAGCGCGCACCGACGGCAGGTACCGGCGCAGCTTCGAGGTGCTGCGGCTCGACACGCTGAGCGCCGTCTCCCAGTCTGCAGATGCGTCGGGCCTGCGGGCGTTCCAGCGCTGGCAGGATGCCGGGTGGAGAAGCCGGAGCGTCAGCCTGCGCTAGCCTAGGGCGCGCAGGACGAGCGCAGCGCCGGAGGCGAGGAGCATCACGCCGACGGCGCGCAGCAGCGAGTCGCGCGAGATCCTGAGGAAGAGGCGCCGCGAGACGGCGATACCGATGAACGCGGCGGGCGCCGCCACCGCGGCCGCGATCCAGACCTGCCGGTCGAGCAGCAGCCCGGTGAGGAGAAAAGCGAGCACCCGCAGCGAGATGCTCGTCATGGTGGCGAATCCGAGCGTGGCCCGGAACTGCTCCTTGGTCAGGCCGCGCTGCGAAAGATAGATCACGTAGGGCGGGCCGCCCGCGCCGAAGAGCGTGCTGGTGATGCCGCCGGCGAGCCCGGCGAGCCAGGCCCAGCGCGGCGAGATGACTCGCGACGAAGGCCGTCGTACCAGGCTGTAGAGCGCGAACGAGAGCACGAACGCGCCCAGGAGCAGCATGCCGAGGCCGCGCGGCAGATTGACGAGCGCGCTGACGCCGAGCGCGGTGCCGGCGAGGATCATGGGAACGAGGCGAATCCATTCGCCGCGCACCGCGTTCCTCGGGCTTTCGAGGCCTACCCGCAGCGCGCTCACGAGGTCCGAGAGCGCGAACAGCGCCAGCGCGAAGGGCAGCGGCACGACGTGACTGGCGAGGGGGATGGTGACCAGCGCCGCGCCGAACCCGGTGAGCCCGAAGATGAGCGCGCCCAGGAACGCGATCGCGCCCAGCGCGGCGAGCTCGCCGGGGCCGATCATGCCGCCGACGAGCGCAGGCGGGAGACGTACTTGCGAAAAGGCAGGCCCAGGCGCGCCTCGAGCGTGCCCGCGCGCCGGCGCAGCTCGTCCCAGTCGATGCCGGCGGGCATGCCCCTCATGCCCGCGGGCATTCCCTTCAAGGCGAAGGCGACGATGTTCGGGTCGTACAGCGCGCGCATCGTGAGCACCGCGCCGCCGAAAGCGCTGCCGAGGCGGCGCAGGTACTGCTCGAAACGGGGATCGTCGTCCATGAAGTTCACCGCCAGCACCCCGCGCGGCTCCAGCGCGAGAAACGCGGCGTCGTAGAAGGCGGCGCTCGCGAGCTGCGGCACGTGCGCCTCGTCGTGATAGGCGTCGAGCATCAGCACGTCGCAGCACTCCGGGGCGAGTGCTTCAGCGCCGTCGCCGATCTCCACCACGAGGCGCCGGTGCTCGGCGGGCAGCGCGAAATGCGCCCGCGCAGTGGCGACGATGCGCGGATCGAGCTCCACCACCCGGACTTTTGTCCGCCTGAGGTGCCTGAGGAAAAACTTGGCGAGCGAGCCCCCGCCCAGCCCGATCATCAGCGCCGCGCGCGGCTCGGGGTGAAAGAGGAGAAATCCCATCATGCAGCGGGTGTAGTCGAGGGCGAGCGCGAAAGGCTCGCCCAGCCGCATCGAGCTCTGGATCGCCTCGCCGCCCACGTGCAGGGAGCGTATGCCGCGCGCGTCGCTCACCGCGATGGCGGGCAGCTTCTTTTGTGAGATTTTCATTCTTCGTTCCGGCGCCCTATCCGCGATGATAACGGCTCGAGCGAACGAGTATCCGGGGGGCTACTTGAGCGAGCGGCAGGCAACCGTCCTTTTCGCCGATCTGGGCGGCAGCAGCGAGCTTTGCGAGGCCGTGGGCGACGCCGCCGGCCTCGAAACCATCGCGGAGCGCATCCGCACCGCCACCCGCGCGACCGAGAGCGCGGGCGGGCGCGTGCTGAAGAGCCTCGGCCACGGCTTCCTCGCCATCTTCGGCACCCCCGACGCCGCCGCCACCGCGGCCGCAGAGACCCAGGGACGGCTGGAGCAGGCGCCCGAAGTCGGCGGCGTGCGCCTGGGAATGCGCAT
>Ga0070696_100001389_pt1 | contig 15823 bp, 16 predicted proteins | sample KBSK1253metaG_FD_65474 | JGI IMG/M metagenome (GOLD analysis project Ga0070696, IMG submission 65474) | Corn, switchgrass and miscanthus rhizosphere microbial communities from Kellogg Biological Station, Michigan, USA - KBS K1-25-3 metaG | ecosystem: Host-associated > Plants > Roots >... | reverse complement strand
CCGCCTTTCCCGGAAACGCCGGCATCAACTTCGGGAGCTTCGCGCAACATGGCCTGCTTGCAGCAGGGGACCAAAAGCGAAGTTCCAGGAGCTCTCGGAGCCCTAATCCCGGCGCTTTGGGCGGGCGCGCAGGATACGCGCTTTGCAGTCGCGATCTCGAATGAATCCGGCGAGGGTGGCGCGAAATTGCACCGGCGGAAGTTCGGCGAAACGGCCAACTGATCAATACGGGCGCGCCCCACTGGTTTTGCGCCAATTTCAAGAATTTCAACGATCGTGAGAATGAGTTCCCCGTCGACCAGCATATGCTGCTGGCCTTGATCGCACCGCGTTCAGCGGTGCACGCCGGACCCGTGTATCGCCTCGTCGGCCAGAAGGGCCGCGATACCGGATCAGATGCCGGATGTCCATCGGCCGGTCAGGAACACCATCGGTCATCACATTCGCGCCGGCAAGCACGCACAATTAGGACATTCTCATGTGGCGCTGACATTTTCGGACGCTCCCTTGACACCGGCACACGGGAGTAGAATAACGCAGCCACTGCGAAGCTTGTCCGCCCCGCGCTGCAAGGCTTGCGACTTTTTTGGAGGTCCGTCTATTAAGTGGTTGTGGTTTAGTGTGGGTCACGCCGTCTCTGCAACATTTTCCCCTTGAGCCGGTACACATTGCCGGTTGGCGTGTGCACGAGCTCTCCGTCTGCGATCCAGCGCCACTGGCGGGCTCCGTCGATGATTACTTCAGCTCCTTCGTCGCGGACCTCCGAGACTTCCACTTCCTCACCTTCCGCAAGCGCGTAGTCTGGGCGGGAAAACCGCAGCGGCGGCGCGGTCTCGAGTAATGGCTTACCCGAAAGCAAACGGGGTAACAGTGCCGAATGCAATACGTCATCGGCAGTGGGCTCACGCCCGAACCGCGCCTTCCACGCCCTGATCCATATCGCTACAGCCCTAATCGCCTCATCTACCTCAAGTTCAACATTCATAATGTCGCAGTGGACTCACTTTCCTATTAGCGCCTTCAGGCTAAGTCGCAAATGTTTGTTCTGATCAGCGGGCAGGCCATTCGCCGCGGCTCCTTCCGAAGCGTGAAGGATTTCGTCCGACAAGATCGACTCCATTGACCTGCCTCGATTTTCTCCACCAACTATAACTGAGACGCTCGGTCTACTGTAACTCCCCTTTTCCCATCCCGTCGAAGCCGCCCGTCGCACTATTTTGACTGCAGAACGCCACGAGGCGGTCAAGGACGCGCCGCCCAGCCGCGGCGTCAGCGAATCCTTGACTCACCTCCGGCGGGATGGCCGGCGGGATGGGAAACCCCATCTCGTTGGTGAGATCAGAGCGGGCCTTGGCAAATTCTTCTGGCGTTCGATAAGCCAGACTGCTGTGCGGCCGTTCTGCATCGGCCGTCCCGTCTGGATGCGTTCAGCAGCCGAATCCAAGTCGAACTTCGCGCAACATGGCCTGCTTGCAGCAGGGAAGTTCCAGGTTGAGCGTGGTGCTTCCAGGTAACTTGGTGAATGGAAAACCCTCCTGGATGGCGCCGTGACACTACGATCCCGAGCTATATGTTCGGCTCCAGGTGGTGTCGTACGTCGATGCCTTTGACCAGGAACAGCGTGTCTTCAGCGATGTTAGTGGCGTGGTCCGCGATCCGTTCGAGATGCCGGGCAACCAGGATCAGATCGATTGCCTGCGGGATGATGGACGGATCATTTTGCATGAACTCCACCAGCTCATTGTGAATCGAGTCTCGCAGACGATCGACAACGTCATCGGACAGCAGCACGCTGCGAGCTAATTCGGGCTCCCGTTTCACGAACGCATCCAGGCTCTTGCGAACCATGGACTCCACGGTGCGAGCCATTTGTGGAATGTCAATCAGCGGCTTGACGCGGGGTCGGTGCATCAGCGCAATGGAACGCTCCACGATATTAACGGCCAGATCGCCCATGCGCTCCAGATCGGTATTGATCTTGATGGCGGCGGTGATGAGGCGCAAGTCCCGCGCCATAGGCTGCTGCAGCGCCAGCAGCCGTACGGCCATCTCGTCGATCTCGACTTCAAAGCGATTGATGCGATCTTCGTTGCGCAGAACCTGCTGAGCCAGTTCCTCACTGTTCTCAACCAGCGCCAGCACGCTCTGATGGACGCCGGATTCAACCAGACTGCCCATTTCAAGGAGCCGTCCCTGCAACGTTTCCAGTTCTTCAACAAAGTGCCGCAATGATTTGCCTCAAGCGTTATCCGAACCGCCCCGTAATATAATCCTCGGTCTCTTTCTTCGCCGGATTCTTGAAAATGACCGCGGTCCTGTCGAACTCAATCAACCGGCCCAACAAGAAGAATCCTGTCTCATCCGCGATACGGGCCGCCTGCTGCATGTTGTGCGTAACGATCACGATTGTACAGTTTGCTTTTAAATGAAAGAGCAGCTCCTCGATTTTGGCGGTTGCGATGGGATCAAGCGCGGAGCTCGGCTCATCCAGCAACAGGACTTCAGGGTTAACCGCCAGCGCGCGAGCAATGCAGAGCCTCTGCTGCTGCCCGCCGGAGAGCGCGTACGCCGATTGGTGAAGCTGATCTTTTACCTCGTCCCAAAGCGCCGCCCTCTTGAGGCTGTGTTCAACCGCCTCCCGCAAAACAGTTCCTCTCGTGCCGTTCACACGCAGCCCGTAAGCCACATTATCAAAAATGGATTTCGGAAATGGATTGGGCTTCTGAAATACCATACCCACCCGGCGCCTCAGAACGGCCACATCCAGGGCCAGGGCGTTCTCGCCATCGAGCAACACTTCACCCGCAACCCGAGCATTGCGAACCGTCTCATACATCCGATTCAAGACTCGCAGGAATGTGGATTTCCCGCATCCGGACGGACCAATTAGCGCGGTAATCCGATTCGCGGAAATTTCCAGCTCCACATCATGCAGCGCTTGATACGCTCCATAAAAGAAGTTCAGATGCGATATTTTGAGCTTGGGCAGAACTCGTTCGGGTGCGTTAGTGCCGGGATGAACGGATGGCGGGTCTGGCGTTGTGGATCGTGATAGCGTACCCATCATTTCAAGTCCTCTGATAAGATCCGCGCGATAGCGCCAGCCGTGCCGCGATGTTCAGCAGCAGCATGGCCGCCAGCAATAGTAACGCCGCGGCCCAGGCCTGCCGGTGCCAGTCGGCATAAGGCGAAATCGCATACGTAAAGATCATAACGGGCAGGGAGGCCGTGGGCTGGTTCAAGCTCGTGCCCCAATATCGATTGCTGAAACTTGTGAAAAGAAGCGGTGCGGTTTCACCGGCGATTCGCGCGATACCGAGGATGATGCCCGTGCTCACTCCGCGAATCGCAGCCGGTACGACGACAGTCGCCACGGCTTGCCACTTGCTGGCACCCAAGGCAAGCGCGCCCTCCCGCAGCGTCTGTGGAACCGCTCGCAGGAACTGCTCGGTTGTCCGGAGTGTCGTCGGAATCAGAATGATGCTGAGTGCGACTCCACCGGCGAACGCAGAGAAATGTTTGGCCGGCACTACCACCAGAGTGTACGCAAAGATGCCGATGACAATAGAGGGAACGCCATTCAGTAAATCCGCCGTGTAACGGATCAGGAACGGAACCGTACCGCTCCCAAATTCCGCCAGATAAACGCCGCCCAAAAAACCGATGGGGACGCCTATGAGAGCGGCCACTAGAATGATTTGTCCGCTTCCGATTACCGCATTCGCCATCCCGCCGCCGGTTTCACCGGGTGGTTTTGGCAACTGAGTAAAGAAGTCCAGATCAAGCGCCCGTCCGCCGTTCCATACCAGATAACCGAGAATCCAGAAGAGCACACATACGCTTGCGAGCGCGCACAAAGCCGTGATTCCGAACATCAGCGCATTGACGAATTTTCTCCAACGATGCCGCATCATGGATGTGTCGTCCCTCGGCGCGTCGTCGCCAGCACTAACAGCCGGGCCACGCCGTTAATGACAATGGTCAGCAGAAATAGTGCCAGCCCTAGTTCGACCAAAGCGCTGATGTGGAGATCTCCCGTCGCTTCCGTAAATTCATTGGCGATCACGGCTGCGATGGAATAACCTGGAGCGAACAGTGAGCCTGCAATCTGCGGTGTATTCCCGATGACCATGGTGACGGCCATGGTTTCGCCTAACGCTCGTGCTAAAGCCAGAAAAACCGATCCGACGATTCCTAACCGGGCATAGGGCACAACAACGTACCAGGTGGATTCCCAGCGCGTGGCTCCGAGTGCCAGGGCCGCTTCGCGTTGCTCGTTCGGCACCGCAAGGAGCGACTCCCGCGAGATCGAAATAACGAACGGTACGACCATGATGGCGAGGATCACTCCGGCCGCCAGGTACCCCACGCCATAAGACGGTCCTTGAAAGAGCGGAAGAAAACCGAGCGTTCGATTCAGAAATGGCTGGATAGGATCGCGAAGGAGTGGAACCAGAGCGAATACCGCCAGCAATCCATAAATGACGCTCGGCACCGCCGCCAATAGTTCGATGACGAAGGTCAAGGCGTCGGAAACACGCGGCGGGGCCAGCTCCGCGAGAAAAACCGCGGCACCTAGTCCGAGCGGCACGGCAATCAGCAAAGCGACCGCTGAGGTGACCAGAGTGCCGTAAATGAACGGCAAAGCGCCGAACTTCCCCGCCACGGGGTCCCACTGGCTGGTAAAGAAAAATTCCCAGCCGAACTTGCTCCGAGATTCACCTGAGTTGCGGAACAGTTCGAAAACCAGCAATACAACGACCAGCAGAATGGCCGCGGCGAACACCATCGTCAGAACGTGGGCCAACTGATCTGCGCTTCGGAGACGGTCGAGGAACGAGCGCCTTTTAGGTTCGTTAATGCCGCGTTCGGGAAGCGAAAAGGCGCCGGCCATCTTATTGGATCTGAGAAATGGCGTTCAACTCCTTGGAGATCACTTCCGGCGGAAGCGGCGCGTAAGAGAGTTGTTGGGTCATCTTCTGCCCGTCCTCCAGCATCCAGCGAAGAAAGCCGGTGATGGCGCTTTTCTTGGCGGAATCGGGGATAGCGCCGGGAATCAGCAGCCATGTAAAGCTGGCAATCGGATATGCGTCGCGGCCAGGCGGATTGGTGATCGACACGCGAAAATCATCCGGCATGCTGGCAGCTGCCGCCGCTGCCGCAGCCGTGACACTCGCGAGGTCCGCCTTCACCGGAGTGCCAGACGAATTGTGCACGCGGCCGTACGCCATGTTGTTCTGGATCGCATAAACGAGTTCGACGTATCCGAATGAATACGGCGTCTGCTTCACCAGACCCGCTACACCTTCATTCCCCTTGGCGCCGAGACCCGCGGGCCAGTTCACGGAGGTTCCGCTTCCTACCTTGCTCTTCCATTCAGGGCTGACTTTCGAAAGGTAGTCCGTCCAAACGAAAGTCGTTCCGCTACCGTCGGAGCGGTGCACGGTAACAATATCGTTCGACGGCAGCTTGACGCCGGGATTAGCCTTGGCGATTCGGCCATCATTCCACTTTTTCACCGTGCCGAGCATGATTCCCGTCAACGCCTCCGGTGTGAATTTCAACTCTTCGGTCACAGCCGGAACATTGTAGGACGGGACGACCGCCCCCAGAACGGTGGGAAAGTGCAGCACTTTGAACTTCGCCTGGCGGAGCTGTTCATCCGTCATCGGGCTGTCGGAAGCACCGAAATCAACGGTTCCGGTGAGAAGCTGTCGAATGCCGCCGCCCGATCCGATGGATTGATAATTGATCTGAATATCGGGATGGAGCTTGTGATATTCGTCAAACCACTTGGCGTAGATGGGATATGGGAACGTCGCACCCGCGCCATTGATGAGCGCGACGCTCTCGGATCGCGAAGGCGATGTGCTCGGTGCGGAACTGCACGACGTAAAGCTCAGTATCGCGAGTGTGGTAAGAACCGTCCATTTCGCTGATGACATAGACCCCCATCCATTCTCTGCAAATTGTGTTACAGCTCGGTTAAGGTTCGGTTAACTCTCCTTGAAGATTGGCTGGCATCCGTTAGAAGGAGAACGCTAACTGGCCAAGAAAGCGGAGCGTCGGGTTGGCGCCGCGCTGCAAAGGTACGAAGAAATTCTCTTGCGGATTGCTAGCCCGCCGCTCGTTCTGGATGAACAGCAAGTTCTGCCATTGCAGGAAACGCGTGATGCCAAGATCAAAACGCAGTGCGTGAACCGCGATGTTAACACCCGTGCCGGTTCCCAGGTCATCGTCCGTGAATTGGGAAATCATCGAATTGGCGTCCTTGACTGCGAACTGATACAAGAACCGAACGTCGCCAGTTTTCTGAATGCTCCCCAGATTTGCCGATGCCATAAATGCATCGCGCAGCTTGCCTGTGCCAACATTGCGGGAGGCCTGAAAGTCCAGCCAGCCCGGCATCTCGCGAGTGCCCAGTTTGATCCCTTTGCGTTCCAGTCGATAGCCGGCGTGCACAATTTGGAAGTTGCGTGCGTTCAGCACGGCCCCGCCAGCCGCTGTTGTGGCATTTCCCGTACCGGTCATCGGGCCCGCCAAGCCCAGTCCCAATGCGTTGCTCACCAAAACAGGAAACCCAGCGGCGGTCGAAGCAAGCTGGATCTGATTGGGATTCCGATAGATCTCGAAGCCGCTGAAGACTTGATGACTCCACGACGGAGCCAGGTCCCCACGGATCACAAAGCCTGGATGAAAGAGGTTTGCAGCACGGATTTTCTGGCCGGCCTGATATCCGGCATTTACAAAGGGTGAAGTTGGCGCCAGAACCGGAACGTTAGGATTGCTCAGGATGTACTCTCCCGAACGGAATTCGATGCTTTTGATTCCCCGAGCATTCACCGGCAATTTGACGATCTGCTGAAATCCATTGAAGCGTACGTCGTCATCCCAGAGAAATCGAGTATTGTCGGCAAAAATCTCTTCCATCCTTCCGGTGCGCAACGAAATAATCGGGTTCGGATGATAGTCGACGTAAGCCTCGGCGATCGAAAATGGGTGTTTGGCAACCGTTCCGCCGTAGTCCTGATCGTTGGTGATGCCGACGTTGTACGGACCCGTTGACAACTGCATGTGAAACCGAAAACGCGGATCCAGTTCCTTGTCTACGTTGACGCGGACGCGGTAGCGGCTTCGAACGTTCTGCAGAGGGCCGGCGAATTCGTTGGATGACCGGGCCTGCACATCCAGCCGGAACCGGAAGTCTCCGCTGAACCGGAAGCCCGCGATATTCCGCGATTCCGCTTCCACCTGTTTGGACAGCTGTTCGACGCTCACAGCGTGTGCGACGGGCTGTGCCGAGGCCGTCAACACTTTGGGCTCGGCTGCAGGGAGTTGCGCGGTAAGCCGCTGCAGAATCTTCGCTTGTTCCTGCAACGCAGCCTGAAGCTCTTCAATCTGCCGCTGTTGTGACTCGAGCTTACTTCGCAACGCGGTTAAGTCTCCCTCATCGGCCCCGAAAGTCAGTGCCGGTGCTGAAAACAGCAAGATCATGACCATGCGTGCATATTGTGTTTGTGCCCTGTGCATTTCGCCCCCGACTGAATTGCGTTCGAAGTGCCAGGATAAGGCGTGTTATGTTACAGAATCATTACAACGCGGTTGCAGATGTGATAAAAATTGCGAACCGGCGTAGCGTTATTTCGACTTATCCGGCGCGGCGATTTCAGGCGATCAGTCAGGGCGTGCCGCAGCGACGTCCGCGGGAGCCATGATGTTTTCGGGGCTGAAGCTGTAACCGAATCCGCGAACCGAGCTGATGAATTGATGTTTGCGCGGACCAGCTTCGAGCTTTTTCCGCAATCGCAGTATGTACACGTCCACCGTGCGGTCAATAACCGACCGCTCACTTCCCCAAACAGCGTTCAATAATTGCTCGCGGCTGAAGACGGTGCCAGGCCGGTTCATCAAGAATTCCAGCAATCGAAACTCTGTCGCAGTCAACAGTATCGGATTCCCGCTGTAAGTCACCTGGCATCGGTTCCGATCCAATGCCAGCACCCCTGATTTTAGGACGGTGGCGCCCGCTTCCCCAGCCGGACGAAGTTGAACCTTGACACGCGCTATTAGCTCGCGGATGGAGAACGGCTTTACCATGTAGTCATCCGCCCCCAGCTCCAATCCCATTACCCGATCTGCTTCAGCGGCGCGGGCTGTAAGAAAAATGATTGGAGTTCCCGCTACCAAGGTGTGGTTTCTGAGCCGCGCACATATTTCGAGTCCGCTGGAATCCGGGAGCATGATGTCCAGGAGGATAAGGTCAGGACGCTCCTTTAAGCAAAGTTCCACTGCGCCTTTGCCGGTGTTGGCTCCGGAAAACTGAAAGCCGGATCTCTCCAGGTTGTACTTCAGTAGCTGAAAGAGATCCACATCATCTTCAAACAGCAGCAACTTCTTCATATTACTGATGGTTGATTATGACGATCGAATTTTACATCCAGATGACAGATCTGTTAAGAAGCCGATAAAACATTTGTCACGCTCTCAGGGCCGGCCGTTCCGCCCGACGGAACAAACAATTCATTTAGCCGTCATGTTCTTGTAACAGATTGGCTGCTAACTTCTGACAGATGAAAAACCTCTCGTCTGGACTGCGGTCACACACCAATGTGTCTAGCGGTCTGACAGAGCGGCGCATGACGCTTTCAGATTTTCTTCATCCGAACGTCATCAAATTGCAACGTCGCAAAGTTACTCTATTTTTTCAAGAAGGGAATCGCTTATGCTACGCCAATCCATCCTCTCGCTATGTGTGTGCCTGACTGCTGCTTTTGCGCAAACCGACGCCGCCCGCATGGTCGGATCGGTTTCGGATTCTTCCGGTAGCGTGATCGCCGGAGCCGCCGTGACCGTTACCAATCAAAAGAACGGTATCGAGCGATCCGTTCAGACGAACGAACAAGGCTTGTTTTTTGTCGTCAACCTGGCGCCTTCGCAGTACAAGGTGGTTGTGAAGTCTCCGGGTCTTAGCCCGGCCGAGTACGCGGATGTTCCGCTCACGGCAGGCCAGGAGCGCACGATGAATGTTGTGTTGAGCCCGGCTGCCGTGGCGACCGAGATCAACGTTTCGGGTGGTGAATTGGTGGTTGTGGATACCAGTTCGGCGCGTATCGGCGCAAACGTCAACGAACGGGAAGTGGCGACGCTCCCGCTTAACGGCCGCCAGCTTTCGCAATTGTATCTGCTGGTGCCTGGCGCGCAGACCGCCGGCGGAGGGAGCTTCGACAACATTCGTTTCAGCGGGCGCGCTAATCAGGAAAACGCCATACGGTTTGACGGCATTGAGGGATCTTCGGTCATCGATGCTTCGCCGGGCAATCTGAACGGTGAAAGCTCCACGGGTTTTCGTTTGCAGGCCAGCCTCGAGAACATACAGGAATTCCGCGTTGAATCCAGCAATTATCCAGCGGAGTTCGGCACAGGCACGGGTGGGCAGATCAGCGTGGTCACCAAGTCCGGCGGCAATCTTCTCCATGGCTCGCTGTTCGAGTATGTGCGAAATGACGTGTTCGATGCCCGCAACTTTTTCGATAAGACGAGCGCTCCGGCGCCGCTGCGCCTGAACCAGTTCGGCGCCTCCTTTGGCGGTCCCATTATCAAGGAGAAGCTGTTCTTCTTTACCTCTTACGAAGGGTTGCGGCAGCGCGGTTATCAAAATTTCATTGAAGCCGTCCCCAGTCCAGCCGCCCGCGCACGCGCCGTGGATTCGATTCGCCCGCTGCTGGACGCTTATCCGCTGGGCGTCCCCACGCCGGACCCGGATCTGAACCTGGCACAAATCGTTGGCCGCGCGCCCATGGACGAAAATTACGGCAGTCTACGCCTCGATTACAGGATCAACAACAACTACTCGCTCACGGCTCGTTACTTCCGCGACGCGGGAGAAGCGCGCTCGCCGCTGGGAACGACCGGCAACTACCAGCGCGTGAGCGCGCTAGGCCAAAACGCCATGATCAGCTTCCAACAAATCCTGCGGCCCACCCTCATTAACGAGACCAAGTTCGGCTATAACGGTCCCAAAACGCGCATCAACGGCGTGGCTCCGAGCGTGAACGGGCTGAGTCTATCGGAGGTATCGATCAATTTCACCGGAACGGCGGTACTCGCGGGCGTGGGCGGGCAAGGCGTATCCGGTGGCGCGGCGATCATCGGCGGCCTGATCCGGTCAAACAGTTCTCAGAATGGGCGCGCACAACCCTACACGAATTATTCTCTGACCTTCGGCGACACATTGAACTGGATCAAAGGCGCGCACAGCATGAAGTTCGGTGCGGAATTCCGGCCCGTCCGCATGTACACGGACCGGCTGGGCGGCACCACATACACTTTCTCCAACGTTGCCGCGCTACTGAACAACAAGCCGACGTCGGTGCAAGTTTTGGGTGACGTCAGCGCCCCGAATCCATTGCACGATGGTGTAGCCGGAAACCGATTCCTGAAGCAGGAGTACACCGTCCTTTTCGCGCAAGACGAGTGGAAGATCTCGCCGACTCTCACCATGAACTACGGTCTGCGGTACGAGTATTATTCGCCGTTGCGTGAAGACCGGAATCTCTTCACGTTCTTCGACATGAATACCGGAAACCTGGACACGAACCCCGACCGGCAGTGGTACAAGAGTTCGAAGCTGAATTTCGGACCGCGGCTGGCATTCGCCTGGTCGCCGGCACGTTTCAAAGGAAACACTGCCCTGCGCATCGGCGCCGGCTATTACTACGGCCCGGGCCAGACGGAAGATCAGGTACAACCAATCGATAGCGATCGCGTTACAGTCACGCAAACGGCAAACGTGGCTTTTCCAGCCAACAGTCAGGCGATCATCAGCACTTTCGACGTCAATAACCTGAAGGGCTTTCAGCCGCGCGTCTACGCACCCGGTTACGCCATTCCCGAGAGGATCCTGTCCTACACCGCCTCCCTTCAACAGAAACTGCCTTACGACACGGTTCTGACCGTTGCATACGTTGGCAGCCAGGGACGCAATCTGTTCCTGCGCTCTTGGACTAACGTCATCACGGGCCTGACCATGAACCCGACCACCGGCGTTGGTGTCCCGGTGCTGCAGTACGGCAGCAAGTTCGCGCAAATGGATGTTAAGACGAAGGGCGGAACCGATCACTATGACTCGATGCAAACGATGGTAAACCGCCGTTTCCAGCATGGTCTCACCATCGGGTCGCAATGGACGTGGGGGCACAGCCTGGGTAACACGGGCGGGTCAAACGAAGCCCAGACGACGGTGAACCCGTTCAACTTCAATCAGGACCGCGGTAACAACGCGTTCGATGTGCGTCATAGTTACAATTTCACCGGGTTGTACGAGATCCCTGTTGGTCGTGGGCGCAAATTTATGAAAGATGCGCCCAGGGCGGCGGACCTGCTGATCGGCGGTTGGGAACTGGGCGGCGTGCTGAACGGCCGCACGGGAGTCCCAATCGACCTGACCATGGCGCGCAACGACATCGTTTACCAGGTTAATGCGACCGGCCAGTTCGTTAGCGCGCCCATTCTTGGCGCAGGCGGCGCCATCCTCACCACACCGGTCGTCAACAACCCGTTCGGCGGCGCGTTCCGCAGCAACCGGAGGCCCACCGTTGTAGCGGGTGTCAGTCCTTACTTAACCGACTCGGCGGACAAGCGCGTATTCCTCAACCCGGCCGCATTCATGATTCCGACTCCCGGTGAGTTCGGCGATCTGGGCCGCTGGGCGCTTCACGGGCCTGCGCTGTCCCAGCTTGATCTGACATTACACAAGCGGGTGCCCATCACTGAAAGAGTGAACGTCGAATTCCGCGCTGAAGTGTACAACATTCTGAATCACACAAACTTCGCCAACCCGGTTTCGCGCTTAAATGACGCGCTTGGTACCAAGAGCACTCAGATCCAGCCTGGCCAGCCATACTCCTATCAGACGGGCGGCAGCACGTTTGGCCGGTCAACCTCGACGGTTGTGAGAGACGTGGGTCTGGGAGCCAGCAGGCAGATACAGCTGTCCCTGCGCCTGAACTTCTGATTTTCAAGCTCCTGAACGCCGGGGAACGCCGCTAGACGACGTTCCCCCTCATTTCCTCACGTTGCTGCTCACGTTTTGTCATCTTGGGGCTTGGTCAGGAAACGCCCAATGCCCGCGCGGATTTCGTCTCCGATGTTGCGAAACGCGGCCCAGCGCTGGATCATCTGATCCCTGAACCGCGGCCGGATCCTGGAAGCTCCAGTGCAGCCGCTCACTATTCCCGGAAGCAGCGGACATGTTTCGTTAGCGCTATCACGCACGGTTATCACGTAATCGAAGTTCTCACCAATGAACTTGTCCACCAACTTCGAGTAATGGCGGCTAAAGCGATCACCCGCCATATAGCGAAGTAACCCTTCGGCCATCTGACTGCGGGCCGAATTCCCCGTGCATACGAATAGGAGCTTTTTCCTATTTGACATCGGAGCTCCATGCTGCCACACGTCAGACAGAGTCACACCTGATTGAGATGCGCCCGGAAATGGGTCCGAACGTCAGGATCAGAGCTACCAGCGTTGCCCCCGTGGCAAGCGTGTTCGCTAGTAGAGCGATGGCGACATTACCACTGGACAATCGTTCGCCCATTGATCCCAAAACCGACCACGGCGGCTACCAACAGACCGATGCCAACCGCTTCAGAGACTACACGCCTTGATAATGTCATGGTTCTGTCATTGAACCCGATCGCACGCTTTTAATACCTTTGCCGCCACCGCCTCCGGCAGCGGGGCGTATCCAACCTCCATGGCCATGCGCTGTCCGTGCAAGATCATCCATCGAAGGAAGTCCACAATAATGCGCTTCTTAATAGGATCGGAGATCCGCGCGGGCGTCAGCAGCCACGTGTAGCTTGCGATCGGGTAGGCATCCTTGCCGGCGGCATTGGTGATAGAGACCCGAAAATCATCCGGCATGGAACTCGCGGATGCCGCGGCCCTGATGCTGGCCAGGTCGGCCTTGACGAATCTGCTGGCGGCATTCTGTACTCGCCCGTAAGTAAGGCGGTTTTGTACCGAGTAGACCAACTCCACGTAACCCATGGAGAACGGCGTTTGCTTCACCAGTCCAGCGACCCCCTCGTTCCCTTTCGCTCCGATCCCAGCCTTCCAACTGACGGAAGTTCCCACGCCTATGGTTGATTTCCACTCCGAGCTTGTCTTAGCCAGGTAATCTGAAAGGATGTAAGTAGTCCCGCTGCCATCGGAACGATGGATTACGACGATTTCGGCGCTCGGAAGCTTAACCCCGCGATTCAGCTCGATCAGCTTCGGGTCGTCCCATCTGGTGATTCGTCCCAACAGAATGCCGGCCAAGAGCTCCGGAGTGAAGTCGATGTCTTTCGTGAGTTTCGGGATGTTGTAGATCGGGACGACACCACCAATCACGGTCGGAAAATGCAGGAGTCCCCTGGCAGATACGGCTGGATCGTCGTCTTTCAGAGGCATATCAGAAGCCCCGAGATCCAGCACGCCCGCTTTGAGCTGCCGGATGCCGGCACCGGAGCCCACAGACTGGTAATTGATTAGCGCACTGGGATGGAGACGGTGAAATTCGTCAAACCACTTGGCGTAGATCGGGTAAGGAAAGGTAGCACCGGCGCCATTGACCAGGACCTGGGCGGACGCCGGTAAGGAAAACGCGATCGCGAGCGCTGTTCTAATCATTTTCTACTCGGCCGTGCTTTGAAGCGTTACCAGGCGCGCCGGATAATCCAGCGTGAGCACAAAGTCCTGCAGGATGGCGTTACCTACACTCCCACCACGCCGCTCGGGGTCTTCGTCATCGGAATAACCTTTCCGAACGTAAGCCACTTCGACCGCTCCCAGATCGATCGTCTTGAGCACGACCGATTTCACCCATCCCTTCGTCAGGCGGGCTTCCCCGAGATAACCGGCAGCGTCCATCGGTATCCCGCTACGCGCTAATTCGGCCAGGCCAAGCCGCTCGATCGAACGCGGGAAGAGAACGAGTCCGAGGCTGGAACCTGTGTCGATTGTCAACGTGAGCCGCATCCCATTCACATGGCAGTTCTCCAGTACCGGCAGCACGGAGTTCGCGCGAAACTGCATGGGAAACGAAATGGCCTTCGCGTCATTGCGCGGCACATTCGGGGGAAAGGGAGACTCAGCAAAGAACCGGATTCGACGCGTAAAGTAGTCGATCTGTGTGATCCGGGAGTCAAGGAAGCTGAATCCGAGTACGCCGTGTAGTGGCCGCCCGAGTGTGCGAGAAACACCCGACAGGTCGAATACAGCCGCATCGAGGCGGCGAACCACGATGCTACCTACACAAAGTTCAACGAAGGTCGTGGACCGCCCGCCGGAGCGCCCGGCGCCAACCCCCTGGCTGACTGCCTGCGTTCCAAGGGGCAGGCCCAAATCTCTGGCCAAATGGAGATCGATAGCGGTGCCGCGAGTGCCCGTGTCCAGGATGAAGCTGAAAGGGCCCTGGCCGTTTAGCATTACGCGAAGCACGATCTGGTTGTGAAGAAAATCGAACGGTATCTCCAGGTCGGAACTTTGCGTTAGTGCAGGTTGAGTGATCCAGCCCGAAATGAGGGCGGCCACCAGGCCTCGCCGCATACTTCCGATTGTGGGGCAGTGGCTTCCGGGTGTCCAGCTTGGCTAAATCAGGCGGACGGCCGCCGATTACGCGCCCAGACGTACTCGCCATCCCTTGGACCACTCCCGATTGTGAATTCTGCGCACCCAGCCGGCGTGGCAATTGTCCCAGGAAAGCCAAGACAACATCGTGATCGTGGACATTTCTGGACAAAGGCAACATCTTTCGTACCCGTCGTCGAATCTTTTTGACCTCAGGGAGGGGAAAGAGGCGAAGAAATGTGAAAAGGCACAGGTCAAACCGTTCGAGTACGTTTCAAAATCTTTGCCGGGCCGGGATTTTGTAGCGGCGGCCAACGCCATCAGAGGGCAACAAATCTCGCGACGACGTCGCGAGCGCCTAGCGCCGTTATTTTGGTATTATTGTCTAGCCCCCGAGAATACTGCTAGAAAAAAAAGGTGGATTTGACGCATGACTGATCAGCTCCGTGATCATGCAGCCGCAAGACGCCAGGAAATCATTAATTCTATGCAGGGCGAACTTGATCTCGCTTTGACTTTCGTGGAGGTCTCGTCAACCGCGTACGGAAAGGGCAAACTTCAGCGCGCGATCGACGCTCGTTCACGAGCCGAAGCGGTAGAGACCAGGGCGATTGTGGAGCTAATCGAATCCGCCGCTCCCGATCCGGAAGCATCGCATTCCATCCGATCCAAACTAGCCGAGGTCCGGCAGGCGCTGGAACACCTTTCTGCCTCCTCGGAGCGACCTCGCGTAAAGCGCGCGGGATAAGGCCGCAGACAAGCACGTCCGCGCCGGACTGCGGCAGTACTTCTCAGATCGTGCCTAGCAGCAGGGCTGCACCAAATCCCAGACAAGCGCCGAGCGCCGACCCGGCCAGTACGTCGCTCAAAAAGTGCATGCCCAGCAATACCCGGGAGGCGGCAACGCTCACCGCACAAAACAGCAACACGGGGAGTGCCCATGGGTAAAACGCGGAAAGCGCCCCTGTGACGGCAAAAGCGGTGATGGAATGTCCCGACGGAAACGAGAACTGGTCAGGCGGCAAGAGGTTGGCCCAACAGTGCGTCTCGATGGCGCAGGGCCTCTTGCGCCCGACGGCACGCTTGAGAATCTTGAAGGTTATTATGCCGGTTAGCACCGCCAAGGCGGCGGCCGCAAAGGCGTGATGGCGGTAGCTATCATTCGATGCCAACACGGCCACTCCACAACACCCCCACAGCCATCCGT
>Ga0070696_100001387_pt1 | contig 15843 bp, 7 predicted proteins | sample KBSK1253metaG_FD_65474 | JGI IMG/M metagenome (GOLD analysis project Ga0070696, IMG submission 65474) | Corn, switchgrass and miscanthus rhizosphere microbial communities from Kellogg Biological Station, Michigan, USA - KBS K1-25-3 metaG | ecosystem: Host-associated > Plants > Roots >... | reverse complement strand
TACGAATTCTCCGACATCGACGTCACGAACCGGGCGGGTCTGCGCGGCGAGCGAAACGATTTCTTCACGCTCTTCGACTTCTCGGCGAAGCAGGACCCGGTTCCGACGATGCTCGTGCAGGACCACGTCGCGAACATCAAGGGCTTCATGGGGCAAACGACCGGCTTCGAGAAGTCGCTCATCAAGCCCGGCATCACCTTCCTCGCCGAGGTGCCGGGAACCGACGAGGTGAAGTACATCCACGGCCACTTCGGCAAGGGCACGTTCACGTTCTACGGCGGCCACGACCCCGAGGACTATCAGCACGCGGTGGGCGATCCCCCCACCGATCTAACGCTCTACAAGCATTCGCCGGGCTACCGGCTGATCCTGAACAACGTGCTATTCCCCGCGGCGGAGAAGAAGGAGAAGAAGACGTAGTTTGGAGGGAGTACGAAATGAACCCGCGTGGTTGGTCGGTCTGCATCGGTTCGCTCCTCGTCGTGCTCGCAACGTGTTCGGTACCCGCCCAAGCATCCCGCACCGTTCGAACTACGCCGGATTCCGAAGTCGCCCGAATCCAACAGCACATCTTGGGCGCCGAAGCGCTCCTCGCGACGGCGAAAGCGGAACGGATGTCCTCCGAGCAACGCGCGGCTCGACGCGTTCAGAGGGCACGTCTAGCCGATTACCGCGCCGCGGCCCGATTCCCGCACAACCACGAGGTTTCGGGCCGCCGTGCCCCATGCTTCGTCGACGCACACGGAACGCTCTGCGCCATGGCGTATCTGATCGCGCGGTCCGGACGCGGGGACATTGTGGATCTGGTCGCTCGGACAAGGAACAACGCGACGGTCACGGAACTCGCGGCGGACGAAGTCATTGGGCCGGCGCTTGTGGCTTGGCTAGCGAAGGCGGGGTTGACCGTTGCCGAAGCCCAGCGAATTCAACCCGCGTACGACGATTGGACCGTGAAGGCGGATCCCGACAAATTCGTGACCGGTGACTTCGCCTTCGCATCCGGCTCGCTCACATTGGTCAACATGGCGATGCTAGGCATGAATGCGGGAAACGCATTGGGCGGAAGGGCGTCGGGTTGGCCCGCGATCGTCGGTTTCGCGGGCGGGGCAGCCCACATTGGGCTTGGGGCTGCGAACGCCAGGTATGAGGCGGGTCGCCGAACGTTGGGCATCATCGACATCGCCGTCGGATCTGCGTCCATCGCCGCGAGTGCGTGGTCCATCGTCGCTTCCAAGCCGGCTCCCTCGCTCGCCGTCCGAATTCCTGGCTCCACCGTCGTCGTTCGACCATCGGTCGGGATGCATCGACGTCTCGGCCCGAGCTTGTCCATCGGGGGCAATTTCTAGTCGCCTCGCCGCCGCGCCGCGGGTACACTCCACCCCCGATGACGACCATGGCCGACGCGATCCGCCCCGCATTCGCCCGACCCGGCGCGGGGACCGACGCCCAAGTTCGGGCGGGCGCCTTCGCATACGATTTGATCCTCGTGGTGGCCGGGAGCGCCTTGATCGCCGCCTCGGCGCAGGTCTGGTTCGCGCTCCCGTTCTCGCCCGTACCCATCACGGGCCAGACCTTCGGCGTCCTCTTCGTAGCCTCGCTTCTCGGCCGTTCGCGCGGCGCCGCCGCGGTGCTCCTCTACCTGGCGGAAGGCGCCGCCGGGTTGCCCGTCTTCTCCGAAATGAAGGCCGGCGTGCCCGTGCTCCTCGGACCGACCGGCGGCTATCTCGCCGGGTTCGTGCCCGGCGCTTGGATCTGCGGGGCGCTCGCGGAGCGCGGCCTCGACCGACGGGTCGGAGGCACGATCCTCTCCATGCTCCTCGGAAACGTCGCGATCTTCGCGCTCGGCTTACCGTGGCTCGCGCGCTACGTCGGCACGGATCACGCGCTCGCCCTCGGTTTCTGGCCGTTCCTTCCGGGCGACGTCGTGAAAATCGGACTCGCCGCCGCGCTTCTCCCGCTCGGCTGGCGGCTCCTCGGCGGCCGCGGACGCGGACGCGCAAGCGGAAGCGGGGGCCGCTGACCCATGTACGATCCGAGCGGCGAGTACGCCGCGAGCGCCCTCGTCCTCGGCCCCACCGGAGCGATCGGCCGCGCCGTTTCGCGCGAGCTGATCGTGAACGGCTATCGCGTCTACGGCCTGACGCGAAACGCGGATGCCAAGGCGCGGCTGCCCTACGCGGTCGTCGGCGTGATGGGCGACGTGCGGTCGCCCGAACGCTGGGAGAACGTCATCGATCGCGTGGACGTCGTCGTCAATTGCACCGCTCCCGCCGATCACGTGCCGGGTCCGATGGACCGCGCGTCCGGCGTGCGCCAGGGTGAGGCGCTCGCCGAGATCCTGGACCGCCTCTGCACGACGCTCCGACATGCGAAGAAACGGCTCATCCACACGTTCGGCGCGCCCCTCTACGAGCCCGACGCCAATGGCTGGGTTCGCGAGAACTACGGGATTTCTTCGGGACGCGGGTACGGGCTTCGGAGCCGAATCGTCTACCCGGTGCTCGCGAAGCACCGGAAGAAGGGACTCAAGGCGATCTCGCTCGTGCCGGCCTTCGTCTATGGCCGAGGCGGCTGGTTCGAGCAGAGCGTCCTCGAGCCGATGGCGAAGGGGAAGTCTTCCTACATCGGCGACGGCACCCAGACCATGCACTACGTCGCCGCGAGCGACGTGGCGGCGGCGTACCGCCTGGCGATCGAGCACGGCCTCGAGGGCGAGGATTATCTGCTCGCCGACGATCGGCCCGTGACCCTCGGCGACTTCACGCGGCTCGTGGCCCGGGAGATGGGCGCGCCGGCCCCGGTCGGAGTCCCCGAGGAGGATCTGATCCCGGTGATCGGAGACTGGGCGGTCGAAGCGAACTCGTACTGCCCGAAGGTGGATTCCGCCAAGGCTCGCGAGCAGCTCGGCTGGGCGCCTCGGTTCCGTACCATCGAGGAGGGCGTGCCGGTCGCGGTGCGCGAGTACAAACGGGCACGGGTCGCGGAACTCTCCGCCGCGCGATAGTCTTGCGGTTCTCGCGGCAGATCGTCTTCGCCGCAGCGCTGCTCATCGCCGCCGCGCTCCCCATTTCCTGCAGCCGCTCCCAAACCGCCGATCGCTGGTGGAACCACGTGAAGTGGCTGGCTGACGACGCGCGCGAGGGCCGGGGAACCGGCACCCGCGGGTATCGCGCGGCCGCGGACTACGTTGCCCGGGAGTTTCGGACCGCGGGGGCCGTCCCCGCCGGCACGAGCGGATTCTTCCAGCCGATCCGGTTCATCGGGCGGCGGATTCGCGAGACCGAGTGCCTTGTGGCGCTGGTCAAGGACGGCCGCGCCGATACGCTCACCCTCGGCCGGGACGCGAACCTGTCCACCACGTGCGACCCGCCCGACTCCCTGGAGGCCGACGCCGTCTTCGTCGGATTTGGTCTGCAGATCCCGGAGTACGGCCACGATGATCTCGCCGGGATCGATCTGCGCGGGAAGATCGCCGTCTTCCTCCGAGGCGGGCCGCTCTCCGTTCCCGCAAACGTGCGCGCGTACGCGCAGCATCAGGGCGTTCGGTGGAGAAACCTTCGCGCGGCGGGCGCGATCGGGTTCGTGACGCTATCGGACCCGACGACGCTATCGCTCTCCTGGGAGCGCCTGTCCCTGAATCGTCTCACGTGGGGCTATAACCTCGCCGACACCGTCCTCGATGAGCACCACGGAGAGCGGTTCAAGATCTCCGTCAATCCCGCCAGCTCCCAGCGGTTCTTCGAGGGGACGGGATACTCCTTCGACTCGCTCGTCGTGGCGGCGCGCCGGGGCGATCCCTTGCCGCACTTCCGACTCCCGCGCCGGATCCGCGCGCGCGTTCGCATCGATCGAAGAGAGGTGACGAGCCCCAACGTCGTCGGGATCATCAAGGGAACCGATCCGCAGCTCCGCCGTGAATCGGTCGTTCTCTCGGCGCACCTGGACCATCTCGGGATCGGAGCGCCGGTCGACGGCGACTCCATCTACAACGGGGCCATGGACAACGCGAGCGGGGTGGCGACGCTGATCGAGATCGCGCGCGCCCTCGGAGAGCGGGGCCGGCGGCCCAAGCGTTCGATCGTGCTCCTCGCGCTCACCGGGGAGGAGGAAGGGCTTCTCGGCTCGCGGGCGTTCGCGCTGCGACCGCCGCGCGCAGCCGGGACGATGGTCGCGAACCTGAACCTCGACATGTTCCTGCCGATCGTCCCGCTCCGGGCGACGACCGCATACGGAGTCGACGAGTCCACCCTCGGCGACCACTATCGCGCGTTCACGGACTCGGCGGACGTCGCGCTCGCCCCCGACCCGGCGCCGGAGCAGACCTACTTCATCCGAAGCGACCAGTTCAATTTCGTGCGTGAGGGCGTCCCCGCGCTCTTCTTCGAATTCGGTGCGGTCCCGGGGGACTCGGCGACGGCGAAGCGGCTACGGGCGTGGGGGAAGCGCTATCACGCGCCATCGGACGACTCGCGTCAGCCCGTGGACTTGAAGGCCGCCGCAGCATTCAACCACCTCTTGACCCGGTTCACCGAGGACGTGGCGAATGCGCCCGAGCGGCCGGCGTGGCACGCGGATTCGTTCTTCGCGAGATTCGCGCGCGAGCCGGCGGCGCGCTAGAAGCCGTCCGCGTCGGCCAGCTTGAGGGTCGACTTGACGGGAGACACCACGATGAACGACGTGTTCGCGAGCATTCCTCGGGCCGTCGACATCAGCTCCGGATCGTCGGTGATGAGGGAGACGCCGACCAGGACGCCCGTCTGCGGGAACTTCGATCTCGCCTTCCCCAGCCCCTTTCCCTTCCCCTTGGCGTTGCCCGGTCCGCCCGGATTGTCCCAGACCATCCAGTTGTCCCAGTCGATCTTGTAATACGGATTCATCAGCTCGATCTCTTCGGGAAGGTAGGGCCGTAACCCGATCGGGACGGCGCCGGCCTGCACCTCGTCCGGCCATTCGGCGTTGTCCCCGAAGTAGAGATAGGCGGCCGCGCGAAGGGTCAGCACGTCCGCCACCGCCTGGGTTGCGCGGACCTGACGGACCATGTTGGCGTAGGTAGGAATGCCAACGGCCAGGGCGATCCCGATGATCGTCAGGGCCGACATCAATTCCAAGACAGTGAACCCGCGGGAATGGCGTTCCATCCCCGATCTATCGGCGTTTGGGGCCCGGATCTACAGGGGAAGCCAGTAGGTGATCTTGGCCAAAATCGTGTTTTCCGGCTCGTTCCCGAAGAGCGGGTCGGTGCGAAGGCCGTTTTCGAAGCCGTCGCCGTTCGGCGCGTGCCACGAGCGTTCGTCATACCGCGACCGGCTCTGGCGCCAGACGAGGAAGAACGTGCTTCCGGGCCGGTACTCCCACCGATAGACCATGTTCACGTTCACGGACGCGTACGAGAAATCGAAATCGCGGGCGTTGTAGCCGGTCTCGACGTACGGCCGGAACTCATAGGTGTCCGGCGCCTTCAGTTCGCGAACGCGCGAGTAGTCGCCGACCGTGATGAACGGCTGCGCGTAGACCTCGAGCGACTGATTCCGGCTGAAGAGGAAGTTCGACCGGAGCGTCAGGTCGAGCGTCTTCTGCTCGATATCGCCGTACACGTAGGCGATCCCGCCGATGCCGACACCGCCGGGGCGCGCCGTCACGTCGACACTTTCCAAGTATTGCGTGTCGTCCGAGCGGCTGTTGTAGGAGAGCGTCAACTCATGGTTCAGGGCGCTGCTCTGCTTCCAGATGAGCGTTCCACCCAGATCCACAGAGAGATTGTTCGCCGTGTCCTTGGACCACGTTCCATTGTGACGGAACTGGAGATCCTTTCGCGTATCCGTGACATAGCCCCACCAGCCGGTGTACGTGAACGGCTCGCGGATCAGGGGCCCGCCCCGTGTCTCGAAGCGGTGGATGCCCGTTCCGTTGATCGAGACGCCGCCGTTGATCTCGCGGTAGTTCCGAAGCTGCATCCAGCCGTTGATGTTCCCGCCGTTGTACTGGGGGTGACCCTTCCCGTAGGACCAGGCCGGCAACCCCGAGTTCACGTCGTACCCGGTCCGGCCGGCGTACATCCAGGACCGCCACAGGTTCAAGTTCAGGTTCGCGCGGTTGTAGACCTTGCTCTTGCCGTCGGGATTGAATTGCCGCTGGAGCCAGTAGTTCGTGTTGATCTCGTCCGGCGCCTGCAGGTATCCGATGTCGTTGATGTCGAGCTTGTCGCTCTCCCAGCGGCCGCTCAGCGTGCTCCGCCACTTGCCGCCCAGGCGCCGCAGGCCGAATTCGCCGCCGGTGCCGTACTTCGGTTTATCGCTCAGCGTGGGCGAAGCGGACAGAGCCTCGGGATCGATCACGGAACCGACGAAGGAGCCGTACGCGCTGTACACGCGCTTCGGGGAGGATATCTCGAAGTCGACACCCGTCGAATAGGCTTCGCGCGACTGGAAATCCGCGCCCGAACTCGCATCGAACCGATCGGCCGTATTGAGCACCGCGGTTTGCATGACGTTGAAGCGGTGGCGTCCTTGGGAGAATTCCTTGCCGAACCGGCCGACGAAGTAGCGCGAGAGTCGCTGGCCGTTCTTGAAGATGTTGTGCGCTTGACCATTGCCGGTGATGTCGCTCGACGCGGCCAGAGCTGCGACCGAAATACCTCCGACGACCTTGCCGGTCAGCTTGGCCGCGTACCGGATGCGAGCGTTCTCGTCCCCGGTTCCGATGCGCCTCGAGTAGAACATGTTGAACGTCGGGAACTGGAAGAACCGGCTCCCCTCGATGAAGAAGGGCCGCTTCTCGTCGTAGAACGTCTCGAACGGCGACAGGTTGAGGACGGCGGGATCCGCTTCCACCTGGCCGAAATCGGGCTGGAGGGTCGCGTTCAGGGTCAGGTCGGACGTGATCCCGTACTTGAGGTCCGCCCCGACGTTCTGGAACCCGTCGATGTTGTCGCCGCTGCCGGTCACCGAGTAGTCGGTTCCGCGCTGCACGACGTACGGGAGGAGTTCGATCTGGCGTGGTGCCCGGACGCCCGAGAGTCCGTTCAATTCCGCGAAGTTGCTCACGAAACCGGCCTGTTCGCGGGGCCACGTCTTCCAGGCGGTGTCCTGGCCGCGGCCGTGCATGTACCTCCAGACGTTCAGCCCCCACGTCATCACGTCGCCGGAGCGATATCGGATGGCGCTGAACGGGATGCGGATCTCCGCGTACCAGCCGTTCGCGTCGCGGGAGGTCTCCGCCTCCCACACGGCGTTCCAGTCGTCATCCGTGTCGCCGTTGTTGTAGATATAGGAATCGAGCTGCACGCCGAGCGGGTTCACCTTGAAGGCGTAGCCGGTCGTGTGATCGTGGTAGGGATCGATGTAGATCGCGACGACGTCGGAGTTGGTGAAGTTGTCCCGGCGGGAAAGCGCCGCCGAGATCTTCGACGCATCCTTCTCGAGGCACGCGACCGCGAAGTAAACGGCGCCCTCGTCGTAGGCGACCTTGAAGACCGTCTCCTCGCTCGCGGGCTGGCCGCGGTCCGGATCCCACATCTTGAAGCCGCGCGCCGCCGGCGCCACCGCCCACGCGCTGTCGTCCAGCCGGCCGTCGACGCGCACGTCGTGGCCGTTCAATCGAAGCGCCTGGATCGTGGGGGTGTCGGTCGCCCGGCCGTTCGAGGCATCGGGGTAGAGTTGGCCCTCGCCCTGCGGCGAGAATCCATCGGCCGCGAATGCGGTGCCAACCAGGAAGACCGCGGCGAGTGCCGCGAGCGGAACGGCGAGACGGTATCGAACGGACCGCATGAGAGTTCTCCTCGTTCTTGACGACCACGAGCCGCGAAATCTGGGGGGACGATCGCGGCGGGTGGCCGGAAGGGCTCTGCCCGGGCGGCAAGTCTACTACCGGACCCGCGCCGCAAAGGTTTCGACAGACCGACTACCGGATTCGTTGGAGGCTGGCGTCCCCTGCGGGCCCCGGGGGCGCGAATGAGCCGGGGGGAAAGGCCCCGATCCGGCCCGGGCGGGGCGGAATGCGGCGAAAAGATACGTGGCGATCCTGCCGAAGGATACCCGGAGAGGACCGTCCGCGATACGCTAGGATGGGGGTTGGAGCCGATTCTCGAACCGAAGGGGGCCGTTCGTCGTGATTGCAGCGCTCGTAATTCTCGTCCTAGTCCTCATCGTCCTCGCCATTCCCGTGGTGCGCCGCGCCCTCATCACCTCCTGGATCATGCCGATCGTCGGCGCCGCGCTGCCTCGCATGGGCGAGACCGAGCGGATCGCCCTCGAGGCGGGGAGCGTCTGGTGGGACGCCGATCTCTTCTCGGGCCGACCGGCCTGGAAAAAGCTGCTCGCGTTTCACGCGAAGCCGCTGACCGAGAGCGAGCGCGCCTTCCTGAGCGGTCCCGTGGAGACGCTCTGCGGCATGGTGGACGAGTGGGACGTTCTGGCACGCCAAGACCTGTCGCCCGAGGTTTGGGCCTTTCTCAAGAAGGAACGTTTCTTCGGCATGATCATTCCCGAGTCCTACGGTGGCCGGGGCTTCTCGGCGGCGGCGCACTCGGCGGTGATCACGAAGATCTCGAGCCGGAGCGTCACCGCGGCCGTGACGGCCATGGTCCCGAATTCGCTCGGACCGGCCGAACTCCTGCTTCACTACGGCACCGACGAGCAGAAGAACCACTACCTGCCGCGTCTCGCCCGCGGCGAGGAGATTCCCTGTTTCGCCCTCACCGAACCGGAGGCGGGGAGCGACGCGACCGCGCAGAAGAGCGTGGGGGTGGTGGAGCAGGGCGTCTTCGATGGGCGGGAGACCCTCGGCATGCGGCTCAACTGGTCGAAGCGCTACATCACGCTCGCTCCCGTGGCGACCGTGCTGGGCCTCGCGTTCATTCTCCGCGACCCAAAGCGGCTTCTCGGAGGCGAGGAAGAAATCGGCATCACGTGCGCGCTCCTGCCGACGACCCTGCCCGGAATCACGCTGGGTCAACGCCACGACCCGCTCGGGGTTCCCTTCCTGAATGGGCCGACCACCGGCCATGACGTCTTCGTGCCGCTCTCGATGGTCATCGGCGGGCGCGCGATGGTGGGGAAGGGATGGCGCATGCTCATGGACTGCCTCGCGGCGGGGCGCGGCATCTCGCTCCCGTCCCTGGCGGTGGGCTCCGCCGAGCTCGCGACGCGCGTCACGACCGCATATGCGAACGTGCGCGAGCAGTTCGGGCTGCCGATCGGACGCTTCGAGGGAATCGAGGAGCCGATCGCGCGAATTGCCGGGAAGACCTACCTGATGGACGCGGCGCGCCGGCTGACGGCGGGCGCGATCGACGACGGCCAGAAACCGGCCGTGATCTCGGCGATCGTGAAGCGCTATCTCACGGAGGGAATGCGCGAGGTCGTCAACGACGCGATGGACGTGCAGGCGGGCGCCGCCATCGTGCGCGGACCTCGGAACGCGCTCGCCGCGGCCTACGGCGCCGTTCCGATCGGAATCACCGTCGAGGGTGCCAACATCCTCACACGGACGTTGATCATCTACGGTCAGGGCGCCATTCGGTGCCATCCCTTCGTGCAGTCGGAGATGCGCGCGATCGCCGAGCGGAACCTGGCCGCGTTCGATCGCGCCTTCTTCGGACACGTCGGGCACGTGATCGGCACGGGGATTCGCGTCGTCTTCCACGGGGTGACCGGCGGGCGGTTCGCCTCAGCGCCGATCGGCGGTCCGTCGGCCGTCTGGTTCCGCCGTCTGACCCGCCTGAGCGGTGTCTTCGCGCTCACGTCCGAGTTCGCGATGGCCACGCTGGGCGGCACGCTCAAGCGCCGCGAGCGGCTGAGCGGCCGGCTGGCCGATGCCCTTGCATGGCTCTACATCGGCTCGGCGGCGCTCAAGCGGTTCGCGGATGAAGGACAGCCCAGGCGAGACGTCATCCTGCTCCGCTGGGGGCTGGCCCACGCCTGTCACGAGATCCAGACCGCGCTCGTCGGCGTGATGGACAACCTTCCGAATCGCCCGGTCGCGTGGCTCCTCCGAGCGGCGGCGTTCCCGCTCGGGCTTCGGCACCGGCCGCCTTCCGATCGGCTCGGCGAAGCCGTGGCGCGCCGCGTCCTCGACGACCGGTCCCTTCGCGACGCTCTGACCGCGCACATCTATGTACCGTCCGCGGAGGAGGGAAGCCTCGGCCGCCTGGAGGCGGCGTACGCCGCCGTGGTCGCCGCGGAGCCGGCGGCACGGAAGCTCAAGGAGGCATCCCGCGCGAAGCGCCTCCCGCGTCTCGAGGGAGAAGCGCTTCTGGAAGCCGGACTCGAGGCGGGGATCCTATCCCAGGAAGAGGGCTGCCTCTGGCGCAAGGCCGACGCCGCTCGCCGCGACGCGATCCAGGTCGACGCGTTTGGGCCGGAGCACTTCGCGCGCCTGAGGTGACGGCGGCCTAGGGCGCCGTCTTCGCCGCGGTGATCTGCTCGAGCGCGGTGCGGAGGTAGCGCGCCGCCTCGGGCGCGTTCGCACCATCGGCGCTCGCGGCGGCGTCGCGAAGAAGGACCGCCAACGCCGCGGAATCCCCACGGAGCGAGGTCGCGAGGTCGCGCGCGACCGATGAAGACCATGCGAAGAGCTTCTCCGAGCCCTCGGAAGCGATCAGATCGAAGGGCGCCCGGTGCTCCAGCCATCCGTTGTCGTTCGTGTTCGTAGGCCCCGGCCCCGCCTCCGCGGCCACCCGGTCGAGGCGTCCCCGATAGTAGCGGAGCAGGTCGGCCATCGACCGGACCCCGATCCGTGCCAGGTCCGCGGCCACCTCCGGCCTTGCCATCGCGGCCTCCCATGCGACCACGTCGAGCAGAACCTCGCGGTCGGGCGACGTGAGTACGATCAGATCCGAGGAGTCGTCGATGAAGAAGAGCTGCCCATAGGGAAAGCGTCCCGCCAGGGTGCGGAAGACCGTCTGCGTCGCCTCGGGCGAGATCTGGTAGCACTGGACCCACTGGCAGAAGATGCCCCCCGGACGAATCCTCGACGCCGCCACGTCGTAGAACTCTTTCGTGAAGAGGTCCCCGCTTCCCGCGATCCATAGGTTCGACGGCTCGGAGATGATGACGTCGTACGTCGACCGATCCGATCGGAGGAGCGTCTGCGCGTCTTCGACCAGCGCGCGGCTCCGCGGATCGTGAAGGGGCCGCTTCGCGTCCGCGTCGAAGAACGGCGCCGCCTCGAGCACCGCTCCCTCCAACTCGACCGTGAGCGACCGCTTGACCGGGTGCGTGAGCACGGCGTGGGCCGTGACGCCGCTTCCGTATCCGACGATGCAGACGTCGTCGCGGTGGAGCGTGCCCAGGAGCGGCAGTTGCCCCACCAGGACCTGCGTTCGCATGTCCGCGCCCTCGCCGGTCGTGGCGTCGGTCTTGCCGTTGATGAGGAGCGCCCGTTGGCGCTGCGCCTCCACCACCGTGACGGTCGCGCTCCGGCCTTCGCGGTAGAAGAGGAGGGTTTCGAAGTCAGGGGACGTTCCGACCTTGTCGATGATGCGGTGCGTCAGCGACTCGCCCCCGTACCAGTGCGCGCGAAGGAGCCGGATGAAGCCGAAGCTCATCCGCGAAGCGTTCCAGTCCGGCATCCATGCCAGCGCGAAGACCAAGCCGCCCACCGCGGCCGCCGCCGCGCCGGCGCGCCGCCACACGGTCGCCCGCTGACCGAAGAGGAGCGCTGCCGCCCCCATGGCCAGGTTCGCCGCGGCCGCGCCGAGGATCGTCTTCAACGTTCCGAACATCGGAATGAGGAGGAACGCCGTCAGGATCGACCCCGCGATCGAGCCGGTGGTGTTCGCGGCGTAGACGCGTCCGGTCGCCTCGCCGGCGTCGGCCACGCGGCGCCGGCAGAGCGCCACCGAGACCGGGAAGAGCGCGCCGAGAAAGAGCGTCGGCGGCATCACGACGAGCGCCGCGATGCGGGCTTCGCCAGCCAGGAGCGTGAACATGTTGCCCTGCGAAGCGGCGATCGCCGACGCCTGCCCGTGCGGAATCGCCGCGAAGAAGTGGCTACCGAACGCCACGGAGACGGCCAGTCCGAACTGGAGCGCCGCGAACAGGGACCACGGGTCTGCCGACCGGCGAAGCGCCCGCGCCGCGCCGGCCGCGCCCAGCGCCAGCCCGAGCAGATAGAGCGCGAGGATCGCCGAGAATGCGTAGATCATGCCACCGAAGGGGATGGCCAGGATTCGAGTCCACGCCACCTGGTAGAGGATCGCGGTCAATCCCGAGATCGCGACCATCGGCAGGAGGAGCCCGTCGGCGAGGGGCGGAGTCGCGCCGCCGGGGCGGGCTTCCGGCTTCGCCGCCGAGATTTCCGGTCGGGGGAGGGCGCGGGGTCGGGAGAGGAAGACGATCCCGGCCACCGCGAAATCGATCGCGGCCGCCACCGTGGCGGACGCCGCCAGCCCACTCGCCGGTATGAGGACGAACCCGGCGAGGACCACCCCCGTGACCGCGCCGGCCGTGTTGAGGGCGTAAAGCCGTGCGACGGCGCCGCCCGATCGGCCCTCTGATTTCCGGTCGACGGGTCCCGGCGACCGATCGAAGTGCTCGACCAGGAGGGGGAGGGTCGCGCCCATCGCGGTCGTCGGCAGGAGGAGCACGAGGAACAGGAGCGCGAATCGGACGGAGAAGAAAATGGGGCCGTATCCGCCGACGATCTCGTAGAGGCCGGCGAAGAGGGGCGGCGCGACCAGGATCGCCAGCGGGCTCGAAATGCCGAGGATTCCGACCAGCGCCTCGAGGCGGCCATAGGCGGCGAGGGGGGTGCGGGAGCGGGCTGCCAGGCGGCCTCCCCACGCGGCCCCGATTCCGAGCCCGCCGAGGAAGGCGGCCACCACCGTCGAGACGCCGTAAATCGAGTTACCGAGAAGAAATGACAGGTACTTCGACCAGACGATCTCGAGGATCAGCCCGGCGGTTCCGGAAGCGAAGAAACAGAGGTAGAGGAGCCCGCGATGGACGACCCGAGGGGGGTGGGCGGCGACGACGTCGGGCCTCCGGCTGGGCTTGGCCTTCGGCACGCGCGTATGGTATAATTCGGCCGTACCATGGCGAACCGTTTTCTTCTGAGCGCGCACACCCTTCGGGTCGGTTTCGCCGCTGCATTGCTCGGCGTTGCCCTCACCCTTCCCACCGTCGCGCCCGCAGCTGGGGGTGGATCCGCATCTCCCGCCGACACCGAGAGCCCTTCCGTGAAGGCCGCACGCGAACCCGGCGTCGTCCGAACGGAGATCCCGGTCCTGATGCCCGCGCAAGACGGACTCCGCGCAAGTCGGCGGCCCCATCGCGTTCCACCGCCCCTCGAAGAAGTCTTCGTCTTCCAGGACAGCCTGAATGGGCTGAGCATCGAGAACGAGGCCGGCTGGACCCACGTCGACAATTCCGAGCGCCCAACGGCCTGGCACATCGACTCCACGCTCACCTGTCAGGGCAAGGCCTGGTGGTGCGGCAGGGTCGACTCTTCCTGGATCTACGACACGAATCGCGCCGGTTACGAGAACTCCTGGACGCACTACCTCGAAAACGGTGCGTGGCTGGACAGCATCCCGAACAACGCCGTGACCCGCATCCGCTTCCGCCACCGCTTCAAGGCCGAGAACAACTACGACTTCGGGAAGGTCCAGGTCTTCGACTTCAACGAAGGCTGGACCACGCTCCAGACCTTCACCGGGGACGTCCACGGGCCGGGCGGCGGCGGGTTGAATTGCGATTCGGCGGTCGTCGACATCCCCGAAGTGATACGGGCCACCTGGTACGCGAACGCCGGGTCGGGGGCACATAGCCTGCTTCCGTTCCGCTTCGTCTTCACGAGCGACGTCGCCTACTCCTCCGCGGATGGGCTCTATGACGGGGACGGATGGATCATCGATAACATCTCCATCACGGTCGGAACCAATCAGGTCCGCTTCTTCGACAACTGCGAAAGCGGTCCGAAGAACTGGAACGCATCGATTTTCCCGCCCGTCGGTGACTACTACCAAATCTCCTCGAACGTCCTGACCGAGGACATCTGTACGGAAAACCGGACCAACGTGTGGGTCATGTGGGATCCCGTCGTGTATTCGCTCGTGCCTCGCCTCGACGACCTGCTTCGAACACCGGCCATCGGGATCAACCATTCCTCCGAGGTGTTCGTCGCCTTCGACGTCTACCGAAACCTGCCGCTCTACGCGTGCTTCTATTACCACCTCCGCTTCAGGACCAAGAACGTCGGGGGTTCGTGGAGCGAGTGGATCGATCCGACGCGGCTCCTCTACTACGGGAGTTCCAAGGATTGGGTGCGGCAAAAGGTCCAATTGACCGGTGCGTCGAACAAGGACTCCCTGATGGTGGAACTCGGGGTGACCGACTACGGTCAGGTCTACTGTGAAGGCGGGAATTCGTCGAGCGGGGTCTACACGTTCTTCGACAACGTCTCGGTGGGCGTTTTCGCGACGGCGCCGCCGACCTTCGTCGCGCGGGACATCGACCTCTTCAACGACACGTTCCAAACGACTGCCTTCCTGGGCAACGACAACATCAACACGGCGCTCGGCGACAGCGCGGTCATCGAGGTGAACGCGTCCCGCGGTTACAAGAACGGCTTCATGTACTGGCGTCGGAACTCCGGATCGTTCACCGCGGTCGCGCTCCAGAACGCGAACCCGGCGTTGCCCCGCCATCGCTACGCGGACGTGCCGGCCGGCGCCTTCCCGGCAAATTCGAAGATCGAGTACTACTTCGCCTGCACGGACAGCACCAACGAGACGAGCTACTACCCCGCGGGCGCCATCACGGATCAGCAATACCTCTCCGCCTCGGTCCTCCCGTTGAAGACCGCGACCAACCCGACCGGAGGATGCACCGACAGCCTGGCCACCATCCTCTTCGTGAACAACTTCTCAGGGCGAGAGACCAAGGCGTACGTCGCGGAGAGCTTGAAGGGGATGGGCTACAAGTTCGACACGTGGGACGTGAACGCGCCGAGCAGCGGCGTCGGCAATACGCTGGGGGGATCGACGGCCGGCGAGCCGGTCTACCACTGGCCGCCCACGGACATCTCGAAGTTGGTCCAGTACTCGACGATCGTCTGGCACTCGGGGAATCTGAATTCGTTCACGATCCGCCCGGAGGATCAGGCGGTCATTCAGTCGTGGATCCAGCAATCGGGCAAGAGTCGGAATTTCTGGATCAGCGGCGACAACATCGCCGACGACTTGATCACGCGGACCCAAGAATTCAATTCGTTCCTCGCGTTCACGTGCGGCGTCCGATTCTTCCGGGATCTCTGGGAGACGCTGCCCCAGGACTCGCTCTTGCCGCTCGTTTCCGGGGTCGTGGGGGGCCCGACCGCCGGCCGCTCGATGCACGTCGACGCCGGCTGTCCCCAGATCGACGACTTCGACCTCATCGCGTCGTCCACTCAGGCACCCGTCAACGGTAAGGCCGGTACGCTCCTCCGATACCCGAACAACCTGATCGCGGGGACCCGCTACGCGACCAAGTACGTCTCGTTCGGTTCGGACAGCGCGCGGGTCGCGTTCCTTGGCTTCTCGTTCAATTCGATCAAGGAAGGCGGGGAGCGACTGCTCCTGACGCGGGACATCATGAATACCTACTTCAAAGAGATTCCCTGCTACGCGGCGTCCGCCGTGGAAGCGGACCCGGTGGGCGAGGCGCCTCCGGTGCCCAACTCGCTCGGGCAGAACATCCCGAACCCGTTCAATCCGAGCACGACGATCCGGTATTCGGTGTCGTCGGCAGGTCCCGTGTCGATCCGCGTGTACAACGCGGGCGGCGCACTGGTTCGGACCCTGGTGAGTACGGCGCATGCGCCGGGCGCCTATTCGGTTCGGTGGGACGGAACGGACGATCGCGG
>Ga0070696_100001385_pt1 | contig 15850 bp, 18 predicted proteins | sample KBSK1253metaG_FD_65474 | JGI IMG/M metagenome (GOLD analysis project Ga0070696, IMG submission 65474) | Corn, switchgrass and miscanthus rhizosphere microbial communities from Kellogg Biological Station, Michigan, USA - KBS K1-25-3 metaG | ecosystem: Host-associated > Plants > Roots >... | reverse complement strand
AGCGCATACACGGTGCACGATATCGGCTCGCTCATCGGCCCCGAGATCGCGGCACGCGGCGCGGCGGTCGGCGGGCTCACCTGGCATTTCGCCCGCCCGCCGGTGCAGGGCCTCGAGTTCGAGATGGATGTGCGCGGGGCGGCGCGCGAAATCGTGCTCTAGCCGTCAGCCGGCGGGGATCGCTGCCCGGTAAAGTACGCCCCGCCATGCCAGAGCTTGCCTGCCACCCGCATTCGCCGAGCCGCGTCGCACGCGCCGTCACGGCCGATGCGACGCGCACCGCCGAGGGCAAGCTGTCACTGCATTACGCGCTGCACGGCGATGTCGCGCGCATGAACGTGCCGCCGCCCGCGCCCTCGCGCATCGGCTGGAAGCTGTGGCGGCGCACCTGCTGCGAGCTCTTCATCCGCGGCGACGGCGAGCGCTACCACGAGTTCAACTTTTCGCCGTCCGGGGAATGGGCCGCGTATGCGTTCACCGGCTACCGCGACGGCGCGTCGCTTGTCGATGAAGGGCTCAACCCGCAGATCGCCGTCGAGTCGCGCGATGGACGGCTGGATCTCTATGCGCTGGTCGACCTGTCGCGCCTGGCGGCCGCCTATACGCGCGGCCGTCTGCGCCTCGGGCTCGCCGTGATCATCGAGGAGGACACTGGCGGCATGTCCTACTGGGCGCTGCGGCACGCTCCCGGCAAGCCGGACTTCCATCATCGCGATGCCTTCGCGCTCGAGCTCGATGAACTTCGGCATTGACCGGCTGCTTGCCGATCGCCGCCTGCGCGCGCCGCTCGCCGGCCAACGCGTCGCGCTGCTCGCGCATCCGGCGTCCGTCACGCGCGACCTGACGCACGGCCTCGACGCGCTCGCCGCGCTTCGCGATGTGAAGCTCACCGCGGCTTTCGGCCCGCAGCACGGCCTTCGCGGCGACAAGCAGGACAACATGGTCGAGTCGCCGGACTTCACCGATCCCGTTCACGGCATCCCGGTGTTCAGTCTCTACGGCACGGTGCGCCGCCCGAGCGCGACGATGATGGCGAGCTTCGATGTGCTGCTTGTCGACCTCCAGGATCTCGGCTGCCGGGTCTACACCTTCATCACCACGCTGCGCTATGTGCTCGAAGCGGCGGCGGCGCACCGCAAAGCCGTCTGGGTACTCGATCGCCCGAATCCGATCGGCCGCGGCGTAGAAGGCACGCGCTTGCGTTCAGGATGGGAAAGCTTCGTCGGCGCCGGCTCCCTGCCGATGCGCCACGGCCTGACGATGGCTGAGCTCGCGCGCTGGTTCGTGCATTCGCTGCATCTCGACGTCGACCTGCAGGTGGTGCCCATGGAGGGCTGGTCCGGCGACGGCTGGCCGCTGGGCACCCGCACCTGGATCAACCCGAGCCCCAATGCGCCGAATGTCGCCATGGCGCGCTGCTATCCGGGCACGGTGATGCTCGAAGGCACGACGCTCTCCGAAGGTCGCGGCACGACGCGGCCGCTGGAGCTCTTTGGCGCGCCGGACATCGACGCGCGCGCGCTCGTACGCGAGATGCGCAAGCTTGCGCCGCAGTGGCTGCGCGGCGCGGTGTTGCGCGAGTGCTGGTTCGAGCCGACTTTCCACAAGCATGCGGGCAAGCTCTGCGCCGGAGTGCAGATCCACGCCGAGGAGCCGCACTACGAAGCGGCCGCTTTCCGGCCGTGGCGGCTGATGGCGGCCGCGTTCAAGGCGCTGCGTCACCTCAAGCCCGACTATCCGTTGTGGCGCGACTTCGCCTACGAGTACGAGCGCGACCGCCTGGCGATCGATCTCATCAACGGCGGCGAGCTCCTGCGTCAATGGGTCGACGATGCGCAAGCCACGAGCGCCGATCTCGATGCACAAGCTGCGCCGGACGAAGACTCCTGGCGCGCCGAGCGCGAGGCGTTTCTCCTATATCGATGATAGAGTCGCGCGCATGAATCCGGTCGTGCAGGGCGCGCTGATCGGTCTTGGCATCGGCGTGGTGCTCGTGGTGTTCGAGTACCTGCTGATCAGTCAGGCCGTGCATGACCGGGCCAAGAAGTTCAACCGCAAGCCGGTGTTCGACGTCACCGAGCGGCGGCGCATGGCGACCATCATGCGCTTTGCGGCCGTGCTGCCGATCGGCTTCGCGGCCGCCTTCTGGTTCATTTGGGGCTGACATGGCAAAACCACCACCCGGCCGGCGCGCCGACGACATGAGCGCCGACGAAGTGAAGCAGTTCTGGCACGGCTTCTGCGAGCGCAAGAAGATCGATCCTGCGATCCGCGCGCGCGGCGACGCCAAGATCGACGAGGACCCGGATTACTGGGCCGACCAGACGATGATGAAGTTGCTGGAAGCGGTTTCCACCTGACCTATTGGGAGGCGCAATGAAACGCATCGTTGTATTGGCAGCAGCGCTGCTCGGCTGCGTCGCGCTCTATGCGCAGCAGCCGGGATTTACCCGCAAGCTGCTGCAGGACCAGAACCTGAGCGTAAATGACCGTCACGCGGTGCAGGCCTTGGCCGAGTTCGTGCCCGGTGGCGCAGCCGGCAAGCACACTCATCCCGGCGAAGAGCTCGGCTACGTGATCGAGGGCACGCTGCAGCTCGAGATCGCCGGCGAGCCGCCGCGCACGGTGAAGGCCGGCGAATCATTCTTTGTCCCCGCCGGCGTCGTGCATGACGGCAAGAACATCGGAAGCGGGCCCGCCAAGGTGCTCGCTACTTACGTCGTCGAAAAGGGCAAGCCGGTCGCCTCGCCGGCAAAGTAACGAGATTCCTCGCCCGGGCCCCGCTTTCGCGGGGGCGACGGCTAGAGCTTATTTCCAGTCGTCGTCCGGCGGCAGCGGCGGCACTTTCGGCGGCTTGTCCTTGCGGCGTACCCAGCCGTAGAGAAACATGCCGCCGATGCCGGCGAGCACCAGCACGAGGAAGAGCGCGAGCCAGAAGACGCTACTTGCCAAGGCCCATCCGCTTTCCCGCTTGCGTATACACGCGCAGCTTCTCGCGCATGAAGGCGTCCATCTTGTCCGTGCCGACGTCGATCAGCTCGAAGCCGCTCTTCGCCGCGAGCTCCTTCATCTCCGGATCGGCATTGAGCGCCGCCCACAGGTCCGAGAGCCGCTTGCGCGCTTCCGCTGGCGTAGATTTCGGTACGCCGATGCCGCGATACGCGCCGTCGACCCAGTCGGTGCCGAGCTCGCGGAAGGTGGGCACGTCCGGCAATAGCGGGTGGCGTTTCTCCATTGCCACAGCGAGCGCCCGCACCTTGCCCTTGTTATTGATCGCGAATGCCGTATAGGACATCGCGCCCTGAACGTGACCGCCGATCACCGCAGTGGTCATGTCACCCGTGCCTTTGAAAGGCACATACGTGGTCTTCACCCCGAACGTCGCATTCAGCCGCTCATGCGCCATATGGTTTGCCGAGTTGAGGCCCGAGCCGCCGAGCGAGATCTTGCCCGGGTCGGCCTTCGCCGCGCGCACGAAGTCCTGGAAAGACTTGATCGTGCTCGACTCCGCGACTACCAGCGCGTCGGGCGTGTAATGGAACCAGTACACCGGCACCACGTCGTCGGTCTTGTACTGCACGGTGCCTTCCATCGGCTGCAGCACGATGTGCGGCAGGTTGATGCCGGCGATGTTCGAGCCGTCACCCGGCAGCTGGTTTAGCTGCGTCCATAGGAGGCCGCCGCCCGCGCCCGGCTTGTACTGGATGATGGTCTCGATCGCGGGACACTTCTTCTTCAGCACGAGCTGCTGGTGGCGCGCCGAGAGGTCCGATTCGCCGCCGGCGGGGAAGGCCTGCCAGTAGAGCACGTTCTTCTCCGGGCACGGCTGCGCGTGCGCCGTCAGCGCCAGGACGAGAGCCGCGAGCGGTAGGTAGGTTCTGATGTGCATGGTCAGTCCACCTTCATGCCGGTGTCTTTGACGAGCTTCGCCCACTTGGCGATGTCGTCGCGCAGGAATTTGCCGAACTCCTCCGGCGTCATGGCCATCGGCATGGCGCCCTGTTTCTCCCAGATGTCCTTGACGCCGGGGGCGTTGATCACTTTGCGCACCTCAGTGCTGAGGCGCTCGAGGATCGGCTTCGGCGTCGCGGCGGGCGCCATCAGGCCGAGCCAGATGGTTGCCTCGTAACCGGGGACGCCGGCTTCCGAGATGGTCGGGATATCGGGCGTCACGGAGGAGCGCTTGGCGCCGCTCGTGCCGAAGGCCTTCAGCTTGCCCGCGTGAACGTACGAGACGATGGTGCTGATCGCGTCGAACATCATGTCGACCTCGCCGGCAAGCACGGCCGTGCGCGCCTGGTCGGAGCCCTTGTGCGGAATGTGCACGATATCGACGCCCGCCATGTGTTTGAAGAGCTCACCCGCCATGTGATAAGGCGTCCCGGGGCCGGAGGAGGCATAGTTCAGCTTGCCGGGGTTGGCTTTCGCGAGCGCGATGAACTCGCGCAGGTTGTTGGCCTTGATCTTGGCCGGCGCCACCAGCAGCAAATCCTGCGAGTTGATGCCGGTGATCGGCGCGAGGTCGCGCATCAGGTTATAGGGCTTCTTGGGCAGCAGCGTCTCGTTCACCGTATGCGTGTTCGACATGATGAGGAGCGTGTAGCCATCGGGCGCCGATTTCGCGACCGCGTCCGTGCCGATCACCGCGCCGCCGCCGGGCCGGTTCTCGATGACGAACGGCTCGCCCATCGTCTCGGACAGCTTGGCGGCGAGCACCCGGCCGTAGACATCGGCCGAGCCGCCGACCGCGTAGGGCACCACCAGCTTGACCGGGTGCGACGGATAGTTCTGCGCGCAGGCGCAGAAGGAACTGAAAGCAAAAACGAGCGCTGCCGCGGCTCGTGGCATTCGAATCCTCCTTTTAGAATTGCCTTCGGCCATGAGAATACTCGTCACCGGCGCGGCGGGCTACATCGGTTCCGCGCTCGTGCGCGCGCTGGGCGAGGCGCAAGTGCTCGCCACCGATCAGGCGAGCATGCCGTTCGCGAATGCGCTGGTCGGCAATATCGCCTATCCGCAATTCGCGCGCTCGCTCATCACGCCGGAGATCGACGTCGTATTCCACCTCGCGGCGTTGGTTTCGGGCGGCGCGGAGCAGAACTTCGAGCTCGGCACGAAAGTGAACTTCGATGCGACGCGCGATTTGCTGGAGGCGTGCCGGCTGGCGGGCCACTGCCCCAGATTTGTCTTCGCTTCCTCGATCGCCGTCTACGGCGGCGCGCTGCCCGATCCGGTCACCGATGAAACACCGGCCGCGCCGCGCATCTCATACGGCGCGCAAAAGCTGATGTGCGAGACGCTGATCGACGATTACTCCCGCCGCGGCTACGTCGATGGCCGCGCGCTGCGCCTGCCGACCGTCATGGTGCGGCCGGGCAGCGCCAACACGGCGGTGTCCGGCTGGGCGAGCGCCATCATCCGCGAGCCGCTCGCCGGCCGCGATTACATCTGCCCCGTGCGGCCCGAGACGCGCATGGCATGCATCTCGGTCGCTCGCGTCGTGCAGTCTTTCCAACGGATGGCAGAGTTGCCGGCGCAAATGCTTGGCGAGCGGCGCACCGTGCTGCTCACTGGGATCCCGGTCAGCGCAAGCCAGATGTGGGATGCCGTGCGGCCGCGCGCGAGCGGCCGCGTGCGCTTCGAGCCGGATGCGCGGCTGCAAGCGATCATGGACAGCGTGCCGAAGGCGACGCATTCGGCGCGCGCGGCGGCGCTCGGCCTGCCGCACAATCAGTCGATCGAAGAGATCGTGCGTGAATCCGAAGAAGCTCGTCTCGCGCATCACCGTTGAGGGGCTCGACCGCGCGCCGCACCGCGCGTTCCTGCGCGGACTCGGCCTGACGGACGCGGACATCGCGAAACCGTTCGTCGGCATCGCTTCGACCGATGGGCGCGTGACGCCGTGCAACGCGCTCCTCGGTGAGTTCGCACGCGAAGCGGCGCTCGGCGTGCGCGATGCCGGCGGCGTGCCGTTCGACTTCGCCTCGATCTCGGTCGCCGACTCGATGTCGATGAACCACGGCGGCATGCGCTATTCGCTGGTCTCGCGCGAGATCATTGCCGACGGTGTCGAGGCGGTGGTGCGCGGGCATGCGTATGACGCCCTGGTCGGCTTTGCCGGCTGCGACAAGACGCTGCCCGGGATGATGATGGCCATGGTGCGACTGAATGTCCCGTCCGTCTTCGTCTACGGAGGCGCCGCGCTGCCGGGCACCTGGCGCGGGCGCGAAGTCACGGTGCTCGATACCTACGAGGCGGTGGGCGCGGTGCTCGCGGGTGACATGCAGGAGCGCGAGCTGGCCGAGCTCGAGCGGGTGTGCCTGCCGACGCTCGGCTCGTGTCCCGGCCAGTTCACCGCCAATACGATGGCGATGGTTTCCGAAACGCTCGGCCTCGCGCTGCCGGGGTCCGCCACGCTGCCGGCGGTGAACGAGGCGCGCAAGTCGCTGGCACGTGCGGCCGGCGCGACGGTGCTGCGCGTGCTCGAGCGCGGCGGCCCGTTGCCGCGCGAGCTGGTGACGAAGAAAAGCCTGGAGAACGCCGTCGCGGCGGTCGCGGCTACCGGCGGCTCGACCAACGCCGCGCTGCACATCGCCGCCATCGCGCACGAGGCGGGCATCCGCTTCACGCTCGATGACTTCGCGCGGGTGGCGAAGAGGACGCCGCTCATTGCCGATCTCAAGCCCGGCGGCCGCTTCCTCGCCAAGGATCTGCATGCGGCCGGCGGCGTATACACCGTGCTGAAAGCGCTGCTCGGGCACGGCGCGCTGCACGGCGAATGCCTCACCCTCACCGGTGAAACCCTGGAGCAGGCGCTGCGCGGGCACGCCGGTGCCGATGACGAGGTGGTAAAGCGCGAGCCGATCATGAAGACCGGCGGCATCGTCGTGCTGAAAGGCAATCTCGCACCGGATGGCGCGCTGATCAAGGTGGCGGGGCTGAAGTCGCTGGTGTTCGAAGGGAAGGCGCGCGTCTTCGATTCCGAGGAGGCCTGCGCCGACGTGGTAAAGCGCCGCGCCTACAAGCCGGGCGAAGTGCTCGTCATCCGCTACGAGGGTCCGAAAGGCGGGCCTGGCATGCGCGAGATGCTCGGCGTCACCGCGCTCATCTATGGGCAGGGCATGGGCGAGAAGGTCGCGCTCCTCACCGATGGACGCTTCTCCGGCGCGACGCGCGGCATGATGGTGGGCTATGTCTCGCCGGAAGCGGCGGCCGGCGGGCCGCTAGCGCTGGTAAAGAACGGCGATCGCGTCCGCATCGACGCGCAACGCGGCAAGTTGGAGCTATCGGTGTCCGCAGCCGAGCTGCGACGGCGCAAGGCAAAGCCGCCGAGACGCGAGTTGAGCGGCGTGCTGGCGAAGTACGCGAGCCTCGTCGGCTCGGCGCACAGCGGCGCCGTTACGCGCCCGCGCGCCTGAGCCAGTAAGCGAAGGTCGCGCGCACGATCGACGGTTGCAGCAGGAAGGCGCGCGCTTCTTCCGCGAGCTCGCGTTTCACCTCTTTAAAGCCGCCGGCTGCCATGGCGCGCAGCTGCATGCGCGCGGCGCGCTCGAAGAACACCGCGAGGTAGGTCGCTTCCTCGACGCTTGCGCCGGCGGTAAGCAGGCCATGGTTGGCGAGCAGGATGCATTTCGCCTCGCCGAGCGCGCCGCTGATGATGCGTCCTTCGTCATCGGCGACCGGCACGCCGGGCCACTCGGCGAGATGTGCGCAGCCATGCAGCATCGCGCTATCCATATGGATGGTATGTAGCCGCTCTCCGGTGGCGGCGAGCGCGGAGGCGTAAGGCGCATGCGTATGGACGATCGCCATGACGTCAGGCCGCTTGCGGTAGATCCAGATGTGAAAGCGCACGCCGGGATTCGGTCGGCCGCCGGCGAGCGGCTGCAGATCCTCGTCGACCAGCACCATGCGCTCGCTCGTCGCTTCCTCGAAGCCGTAGCCGAATTGCAGCGTCCACCAGGCCCCGGGCCGGTCGGCGCGCGCGGTGACCTGACCGGCGAGGCCGGATTCATGGCCTTCGCGGGCGAGGATGCGACAGGCGCCGGCAAGCGCGTCGCGCGCCGGCAGGTCCGCCGCCGCGAAATCGGCCGCCATTTCGCGGCTCACGCGATCGATGAAGTCCTGCTTCATTTCATGTAGCTCGGCAGCAGCGTGGAGATGATCGGGAAGGCGGTGAGGATCGCCAGGCGCACGCAGTCGATGATGACGAATGGCATCACGCCGCGGAAGATGGTGCGCGTGGGTACCTGCGGCAGCAGCGTATTGAGCACGAAAAGGTTCATGCCGACAGGAGGGCTGATGAGCCCGATCTCGACGACAACGACGATAAGGATGCCGAACCAGACGGGATCGAGTCCCATGTGCACGATCAACGGGAAGAAGAGCGGCACGGTGAGCAGGATCATGGACAGTTCTTCCATCGCCGTGCCGAGCACGACGTAGATCACCATGATCGCCGCGACGACCATCAGCGGGTGGACCTCGAAGCGCGAGACGAATGCCTTGAGGTCAGCCGGCATGGTCGTGATGTTGACGAACTCGGCGAACATCAGCGCGCCGATCAGGATGACGAAGAGCATGGAAGTGGTGCGCGCGCTCTCGAGCAGCGCGGCGTAGAGATCGCGCCAGCCGAGACGCCGGCGTGCGAGCGCGAAGATCATCGCGCCGAAGGCACCGACGCCCGCGCCTTCGACGGCGGTGAACACGCCGCCGTAGATGCCGCCCATGACCAGGGTGAAGAGCGCGATCACGCTCGAGACGCCCTTGTAGATGAGCGACATGACGAAGACGATGAAGGCGCCGATCACGGCAGCATCGTCGCTTCGCAGCCAACCGAAATGCACCGAGAGCCAAATCGCCACGCCGACCGCGGCGAACCATTGCAATCCGGCGACCGCGGCCCAGCGCTCGCGCCAGCTGGTGCGCTCGCCGCGCGGCCCGGCTTGCGGATCGCGGATCGTGACGTACTGCACCGCGAGGCACAGGAGCACGGTGGCGAGGATGCCGGGGAGCACACCCGCCGCGAACAGCTTGCCGATGTTGGTCTCGGTCATGATGCCGTAGATCACCATGATGGTGGAGGGCGGGATCAGGATGCCGAGCGTGCCGCCCGCGGCGATGGCGCCGGTCGAGAGGTAATCGGCGTAGCCGAAACGCTTCATCGACGGGTAGGCGACCTTGGCGAAGGTCGCGGCGGTGGCGATCGAGGAGCCGCAGATGGCGCCGAAGCCGGCGCAGCCGAGGATGGTCGCCATGGCGAGCCCGCCGCGCCGATGCCCGATGAAGGCATAGGCGGCGCGGAACAGCTCCTGCGACATGCCGGCGCGCGTCACGAAGTTGCCCATCAGGATGAAAAGCGGCACCACCGAAAGCGTGTAATTGCGCCCGGTCTCGTACACCTTGGTCTGCGCCATGGCGAGCGCGCCGCCCCAGCTCCAGTCGCGCATGTAGGCGTAGCCGACCACGCCGACCACCGCCATGGCGAGCGCAATCGGAATACGCAGGAAGGCAAGCAGCATCATCGCTGCCAGGCCGATGAGCGCTTCGGTCATCTAGTTGGTCGCCTGCGAGGCGCGGCGCGTGCCGGGGACGAAGGTCTTGAAGACGTGCACCAGCGCGGTGAGCCCGATCATGGCCGCCATGAAGTAGACGAACGGCCCGACCGCGATGCGCAGCACGTCGGTCGTATCGCCATACGCGGAAATGCGCCCGGCCTTGATCAGCATCTGCCAGGTGAGGAAGAAGAACATGGCGGCGACGAGCGCGTGTACCAGCCGGATGAGGATGCCCACGGCGCGCGGCGGCAGCATGCGGTCGATGAAGTCCATGGTGACGTGCTCGTCGCCGTGCGAGACGAGCGGCAGCCCGGCGAAGATCAGCACGAGCAGCGTGAGCTCGGTGATCTCGAAGCCGCCGCGCAGCGGGCTGTTGAAGAGATAGCGTGCCACCACGTCGACGAAGGTGAGGCACATCATGGCGAAGAGCAGCGCGGAAGCGGCGATGCCGAGGACCGCGTCGGCGCGCCGCTCCCAGCGGCGTTCAGGCTCGGACACGCGCGGAGTCTAGCGGCTTTATTTCGGCAAGGCGCACGCCTCAGTCCCGCGAAAGCGGGGACCCAGGTGTACTACTTGCGCTCGGCGCTGATCTTCTTGATCTCGGCGCGGAACTCGTCCAGCACCTTGCGCGCGTCGAACTTGTACTTGTCGCTCGCCTTTTTCACCCAGTCGTCGATGATCGGCTGGGAGCGCTTGTGCACCTCGGCGACGAACTTCGGATCGGCTTGCAGGATCTTGACGTTCGCCTTCTTCAATGCCTGGATGCCGACCTGGTCGGCGTGGTCCCACGACTGGCCGTTGGAGCGCGCCGCATACTCGTAGGAATACTTGTCGATGATCGCCTGGTCCTGTTTCGCGATCTTGTTCCACTTGTCCTCGTTCATGAAGAAGCCGAACGCCGAGCTGTACATGCCGCCCGGGAAGACCGTTGCCTGCTGCAGCACCGTGTCGAGCTTGAACGAGGCGATCGACTCGAACGGGAAGAACACGCCGTCGGCGACGCCCGAGTTAAGCAATTCGTAAGATTCAGGCGCCGGCTTCACGAAGGCGGATGCGCCGATCGCGTTCGCGACCGCCTCGGCAATGCCGCCACCGGTACGGAACTTCAGGCCCTTGATGTCGTTGATGCCATTCACCGGCCGCTTGGTGAACATCTGCCCCGGCCCGTGCGTCCAGACCGCGAGCAGATGCACGCCCTTGTACTCGCCGTATTTCTGGAAGTACTTCCAATGGATGCGCGAGTAGGCGACCGAATTGACTTCGGCCGTGTCGGCCATGCCGGGGAGCTCGGCCATCAGCGGCAGCAGATGACGCGCCGGCGTATAGCTCGCGGTGACGTAGGAGAGATCGACGAGATCGTCGCGCACCGCGTCGAACGTTCCGGGGGGCGCGGCCGGCGCTTTCGGCAGGCTCTGGAATTTGACCCGCCCGTTGGTGGCTTTTTCGACCTGCGCGGCCCAGTTCGCCTGCCAGATCGTGAGGTGATGGGTCGGCGGCACCCAGCTCGAATAGGTGAGCGTGATTTGCGCGTGCGCCGGCGCGGCGAGCGCAGTCGACACGGCGCCGAGCGCCGCCAATGTGCGCAGTGCAAGCATGGTGATCCTCCTCGGCGCGTAATCATAAATGCTTTGGGCTGCGCGCGCCGAGCTTCCATTGTTTTTCCAATTTGCTTTGGATACGATGATTCAAGAGGAAAGCAATGCGAGGGAGAGGAGATGGGACACGTCGTCACTAAGTCTGATCTCGTGCAGGTCGCAGCAAAAGCCGGAAACTTAAGCAGGGCAGCGGCGGGCGAAGCGGTGAACGCCGTGTTCGACGCGATCGTCGAGAACGTGGCGAAAGGCAAGCGCGTTACCGTGGTGGGCTTCGGCACCTTCCTGCCACGCAAGCGCAAGGCGCGCTCCGGCAGGAGTCCGGTGAACGGCAAGGAGATCCGCATCAGCGCGAAAACGCTTCCGGCCTTCGCTGCCGGACAGGGCTTCAAGGAAGCCGTCGACAAGACTTAGAGGAACTCTTCCCAGTTCCTTGTTTTAGCGGGGATTGCAAAGGCGGGCGCTGCTTGGCAGAATCGCGAAGCACGATTCCTGCCAATGGATAGTCCGCTTATATTGTCGTTGGACGCGCATGGCGTCCCCCACCGCTGGATCAGCTGGCAGCAGGCGTGCTTCTACTACGCGAAGAACCTGATCGCGTGGACCCTAGGGGACAGCACCTTCACCTATTACGGCGGCATCTGCCGCGCGACCGGCGAGCGCTCGAGCATCACGGCGCATTCGATCATCGCCATCAAGGGCAAGGCGCTCGCCGCTAAAGGCTTCAACCAGGTGCCACCGCTCAATAACCGCGAGCTCTTCCGGCGCGATTGCCACATGTGCGCCTATTGCGGCGGCGAGTTCAGCTATTTCCGCCTGACGCGCGACCACATCACGCCGCTCTCGCGCGGCGGACGCGATACCTGGATGAACGTGGTGACCGCCTGCCGGCACTGCAACGGCCACAAGAGGAACCGCCTGCCGCAGGAATCGGGCATGGAGCTCCTCTATGCGCCTTACATTCCGAACAAGGCGGAGTACCTGATCCTTACCAATCGCCGCATCCTCGCGGACCAGATGGAGTTCCTCAAGCAGCACGTCGCGTCGCATTCGCGACTGGTACTCGCCCCTGCGTAGCACGTGCAGGAAGAGCGTTTTGGCGCGCAGCGCCAAAACCCTCCACCCGCACTCCTGCCTGAAGCCAGCTGTAAGAGATGCCGGATTTTTGGCGCAATAGTGGTTTTCACCTCTTAGAAAAAGATCCGGCCGGCCGCCTTCGCGTCACGGACGATTTTCTGCGCGCCTATTACCTCAGGCCGGAGGTGCATCCGCTCGAGGAGTCCGACGATGCCGAACGGCGGCTGCATGCCGCGCTGATGGACGAGCCGCGCCGGCGCATCACGCAGCGCGAGCTCGAGGCAATCGGCGACCCGGACGCGCGCGACAACTACCGCGTGGTGCTCGCGTTTCGTGATCGGCTGCTCGGCGCCGAAAGCCTGGAAGCGTGCTACGCCAGCCTCTTCAAAGGCACGGTGGATACGCCCCCGCTATTCATCGAGCAGCTGGTGCACGTCATCCTGCGCAACATCCTGGAGGGCTGCGACGATCCCTTGAAGCTGCGCGCGGCGGAGCTTTTCTTTCGCGAGCAGCAGGCCACCATCCAGGAAGGGCATGCGCTGCTTGCCGATCGCGAGACCGTGCAGCTGCATGCCGCCGGCAACCGCTACGGCAGCATCGGGCGGCTGATCGTCGAGGCGGGCGGCGCCTTGGGTCAGGTCGAGCTCGATGTCCTGGACCGCGCTAATGCGGCGATCTACTGGCAGCGTGACTCGCGCCACGACACGGTGATCAGCCTGAGCTATGGACGTGCAGCGCTCGACGCCCTGGCGGCCGTCATCGCGCTGTGGGTGCACCACTTCCTCGGCATCGCGGTGCGCGTGAAGCCGATCCGCCGCATCGACGAGCCGCACTGGGCGTGGCATGTGGGCCTTGACGCCGAATCGACCGCGATCCTGAACGAGCTGTGGTCGGGCGCCGAGCTTGAGCACGGGCGCATGCAACGCATCCTTGCGCTCTTTGCGCTCGAGTTCGAGGACCCGCATGCGATGCGCAGCGACGTGGCGGGCCGCACGGTTTATCTCGCGCTTGCGGCAAATGAGGAAGGGGCGGTGCGCATGAAGCCGCAGAACCTCCTTGCCAACCTGCCGCTCCATGAAGCCTGAGTATTGGGACCGTGCCAAGCGCGCGCTCGGGCGCCGCGACCCGGTGATGGCCGGCATCATGCGCGCGCACCCCAAGGTTTTCCTCGCGCCCCGCGGCGAGCCGTTTTTCACGCTGGCGCGTGCCATCGTCGGCCAGCAGATCTCGGTCAAGGCGGCGCAGAGCGTATGGAATCGCCTCGTTGCCTGCGTCGGCGAGATGACGCCGCAGGGGGTGCTGGCACGGCCGCGCCCGCAATTGCGGGCCTGCGGGCTGTCCGACCGCAAGACCGAATACATCGCCGATCTCGCGCAGCACTTTGCCAACGGCTCGATCCACCTGCATCGCTGGCCGCAGATGGCGGACGAGGAGATCATCGCCGAACTCGTCGCCGTGCGCGGCATCGGCCGCTGGACGGCGGAGATGTTCCTCATGTTCAACCTGCTTCGGCCCGACGTCTTCCCGCTCGACGACCTCGGGCTGCAGAAGGGCATCCGGCTCGCGTACTACAAGGGACGCAAGGTGTCGCTGCGCACCATGCGCAAGCTCGGCGAGCTCTGGCGCCCATGGCGCTCGGTCGCCACCTGGTACCTGTGGCGCTCGCTCGACCCGGTGCCGGTGGACTACTGATGTCGGCACCCGGCCTCGCCGCCGAATTCGTCGGGCGCGACGCGCGCCAGGCGCTGCGCATGCAGCGCTACCTGATTGCCGCGGGCAGCTCGGTACTCGTCTGCCTGACATTGATCGTGTTCGCCTTCTTGCAGCTCCTGCCCTGGCGCGCAGCCCTGCATGGCTCGCTCGCCATCGCCGTGCTGCTGCTCGTGTTCTATCTCCTCTTTCGCACCGGCTTCAACCTGCGTTTCTCCGATCCCAGCCTCACTACCGAGCAGGCGAGCGCGGCGATCCTGACGCTCGCCTACATCATGTACCACGCGGGCGAGGCGCGGCCGGCGCTGATCGTCTTCTACTTGATGGCGATGCTCTTCGGCGTGCTGCGGTTGAATGGCAGGCGCCTCATGGTGCTCGCGCTGCTGGCACTCGCCGCGCACGGCACCATGTTGGCGCTCTTGCTTGCGCGCGACCCGCAGGTTGACCGGGCGGCGCTGCTTACCGAGTTCGTGGTGCTGTTGGTGGTGCTGCCGTGGTTTGCTGCCATGGGGGGCTACGTCAACCGCCTGCGGCTTCGTCTATCCGACAGCCATCGCAACCTCAAGGACGCGTACGACCGCATCGAGCAGCTGGCGATCCGCGACGAGCTCACCGGGCTTTATAACCGGCGATTCCTGATGGAATGCCTCGCGCGCGAGCGCTCGCGCGCCGAGCGCCTCAGCGCGCCGCTTTGCGTGTGCCTGGTCGATATCGACCGTTTCAAAGCGATTAACGACACGCTCGGCCACGCGGCCGGCGACGCGGTGCTGCGCGGCCTCGCCAAGGTGGCGAGCGCGGCGCTGCGCACCATCGACATCGTCGGCCGTTTTGGCGGCGAGGAGTTCCTGGTGGTGTTGCCGGGAACACCGCTCGCCGGCGCCGCGGCCGCCGCCGAACGGCTGCGCGTCGGCGTGCAGGGCACGCGCTACGAGATGCTCGGCGAGCGGCAGGTCACCGCCACCTTTGGCGTGGTTGAATATGCCCGCGGCGAAGAACTCGCGGCATTGCTCGCGCGGGCCGACCGCGCGCTCTATGCCGGCAAGGCTCGCGGGCGCAACCAGGTCGTCCTCGGCTAGAATCCCGCGCGGGCGTGAAGACCACCTTCCTCGAATTCGAGCAGCCGATCGCGGAGCTCGAGACGCGCATCGAGGAGCTGCGTTACGTGCAGGACGATTCGGCGGTCGACATTTCCGACGAGATCCAGCGCCTCACCAAGCGCAGCGCCGCCCTCACCAAGGACATCTACGGCAAGCTCAATTCCTGGCAGGCAGCGCAGGTCGCGCGCCATCCGCAGCGGCCCTACACCCTCGATTATGTGCAGGCGCTCTTCACGCACTTCGAGGAGCTGCACGGCGATCGCACCTTCGCCGATGACCCCTCGATCGTGGGCGGGCTCGCGCGCTTCAATGGCCAGCCGTGCGTCGTCATCGGCCATCAGAAGGGCCGCGACACCAAGGAGAAGATCGCGCGCAATTTCGGCATGCCGAAGCCCGAGGGCTACCGCAAGGCGCTGCGCCTGTTTCGCCTCGCGGAGAAATTCTCGCTGCCGGTATTCACCTTCGTCGATACGCCCGGCGCCTATCCCGGCATCGACGCCGAGGAGCGCGGCCAGTCCGAGGCGATCGGGCGCAATCTTTTCGAGATGGCGCGGCTGCGCACGCCGATCATCGCCACCATCATCGGAGAGGGCGGCTCGGGCGGCGCGCTCGCGATCGCGGTGGGCGACGTCGTGCAGATGATGCAGTACGCCACTTACTCGGTGATTTCGCCCGAAGGCTGCGCCTCGATCCTCTGGCGCAGCGCCGACATGGCGCCGGATGCGGCCGAGGCGCTCGGCATCACCTCGAGCCGCCTGAAGACGCTCGGCCTGATCGACAAGATCGTGCCCGAGCCGCTCGGCGGCGCGCACCGCGA
>Ga0070696_100001381_pt1 | contig 15875 bp, 15 predicted proteins | sample KBSK1253metaG_FD_65474 | JGI IMG/M metagenome (GOLD analysis project Ga0070696, IMG submission 65474) | Corn, switchgrass and miscanthus rhizosphere microbial communities from Kellogg Biological Station, Michigan, USA - KBS K1-25-3 metaG | ecosystem: Host-associated > Plants > Roots >... | reverse complement strand
CGACTCAGCCCGCTCGCGCAGGGAGACCAGGGCCTCGTCGTCCAGCGCGGCGACGATGAGCAGCACCATGTCGGCGCCGTGTGCCCGCGCCTCCCAGAGCTGGTAGCTGCTGACGATGAAGTCCTTGCGCAGCAACGGGGTGTCGACGGCGGCGCGCACGGCGTCCAGGTCGTCGAGGCTCCCGCCGAACCGGCGCCGCTCGGTGAGCACGCTGATGACGGACGCGCCGCCCGCGGCGTAGTCGGCGGCCAACCCGGCCGGGTCGGCGATCGCGGCCAGGGCGCCCTTGCTGGGGCTGGAGCGCTTCACCTCGGCGATGACCTTGACCCCGTCGCCGGCGGACAGCGCCGCGAGGACGTCATGAGCGGGCAGGGCGCGCTCCACCCGTTCGCGCAGCACCGGCAGCGGCACGCGCGCCTGCCGGTCGGCGAGGTCGACGCGCACCCCGACGATGATCTCGTCAAGGACGCTCACGCGCACCCCCTTCGACCCGACGCTGGTCCGCCGATGGTACGAGGCGGGCCGCGGTGGCCCTGACAGCGGGGCGCGCTCACGGCCGGCCGGTCCGCCGGGCAGGCGCGATCGGGGCTTGCGGCGCGCGCCGCACCGTAGAAGTGGACGCTCACCCGGCATGTGCCTGCCGGCAGGTCCGGCTCACGGTGCGAGGAACGCCGCCCCCGGAAGGTTCCGCGCCACGGCGAAGGCCAGCACCAGCACCAGCAGCGCCCAGATGCTCCAGCCGGGGGCCACCCATCGCTTCGGGACGCGTCGCACGCACCGGAGGAGCCAGGCGGCCCACCACCCCAGCAGCACCGGGACGGTGAGCACCATCAGCGGGTTGCGGGCCAGCGCGCCGCGCAGGTCGCCGTGCGCCAGCGCGTGCAGCGCGCGCAAGGACCCGCACCCCGGGCAGAACCAGCCAGTGACGGCCAGGAACGGGCACGTCGGGTAGTGGCCGGGCTCGCTCGGGTCGACGGAGCCGACCCACGCCAGGGCCGCCAGCGCCGAGCAGGCCACCAGCACCGGCCGCGCGAGCACCGATGCCCGCCCCGCGCCGGAGCCACCGGTGGTGTCGGCCAGGTGCGGCAGCGTCATGTCACCGGCCCGGTCAGGCGTTCAGGCCGCTGCCCAGCCCGACCACGACGATCAGCCCGATGTACAGGGCGACCACGATGACCCCGGCCAGCGCCGACCAGATCGCGAACTTCTTGGCCTTTTCGGACGACTCCTGGGCGCCGGCGAAGTCACCGGAGGACCACTTGGAGTTGACCTGGGCCGCGAAGACGATCGAGGCGATCCCGAGCGGCAGGCAGCAGAACAGCGTCGACAGGATCGCCCACACCAGGTAGCTCTGCGGTGGCGGGCCCATCGGCTGCCCGTAGGCGTTGCCGAAGGCCGGCGCTTGCCCGTACGGAGCCGGCTGCCCGTAGGGGGTGGTCGGCTGACCGTACGGCGGCTGCTGCAGGTACGGGGGCTGCCGGGAGGGCGGCGGGGCGCTGCCGAACTGGTTCGGCGAGCCGTACGGCGGCGGCGTCGGCGAGCCAGCCGGGGGCAGGCTGCCGTACCGGTCAGGGGACGGGCTCGCGTAGGGGTCCGGCTGCTCCCCCTTCTCGGCGCCGTCGGGCTCGTCGGGGTACTGCGTCATGTCGCTCCGTCCAGACCTCGGCTCCGCCGGCCGAGCGGTCACACCCTAGCGACCCGGTGCCCCTTCGACCGGCAGGTTGCAGCGAAACCGCCGCACCCGGGTGAGCACCTCCCCCGATCAGCCCAAGGAGCTGGACGACGGGCTCAGGCGACCCCGTGCGGCGTCTCGGGTTCGGCGGGCTTGACCGAGCCGTAGCCGGCCAGGGACATCGCCTTGCCGACGATCAGGCCGATCACGATGATCACGGCCCCGACGACGACGAGCGTCATGCTCGGCACGGCGACCCCGATCGAGGCGAAGAGCGACCCGATCCCCACGATCAGCACCATGGTCCAGGCGGCGACCGAGTTGCCGTGGTGCGAGGCCTTCGTCGTCGGCGCCCCGTGCCCCTGCCGGCGGGTCGCCGTGGCCTGCTCCTGCTCGCCACCCGCGTGCGTGACCATCGTGCGCTCCTTCGTCTCGCTGGCCGTCGTCGTCCTCGACTCGGACCGGCACCGGCCCGTGTGCCGCCATTCTGGCAGGTGCTCAGACCGTGGGGTCCTCGCCCCGGCTCAGCTGCTCCCACGAGTCCGCGGGCGCCGAGCCTGCCGTGGTGTCCTCGACCGCCTGGTGGGGATGCGTGCCCCCGGCGGGGCGAGTCGGCGCGTCGTACCGCGTGGAGAGCCCCGACCAGCGCCGGGCGCGAGCGACCGCCGCCGCGGCCCCGACCAGCACCAGCAGAGCGCCGGCGACGGCCACCCACGGCCACACCGTGTGCTGGGCGACCGGCAGCGCACCGCCGCTGCGGCCGGTCGCGTCCGACAGCACCGACCGCAGCGCATCCGACGGGGTGCGCGCCACGTCCAGCGCGGCTGCGCCCGCCGCGCCGGCGGCGAGGACCAGGAGCAGGCCGGCCACCAGCCGACCGACCGTGCGCAACGTCAGGACGGCCACGGCGCCGGCGAGCGCGACGAGGGCGACCGCCGCGACGACCGGGGCGGCCTGGCGGCCGGTGGCATCGACGGCCAGGCGGCCGGCCAGGGGGTCGTCCGCCACGGCGTGCACCCACGTCCGGCTTACGGCCAGCAGCATGAGCCCAGCTCCTGCAGCCACGCACGCGGCGGCGGCCAGCCGCTCGCGCGTCCCGCCGTCCCGACCGACGGCGGTCACCACGGTCGTCCGGACGGCTGCGGGCCGGTCAGCGTGGCAGCCGTCGCCACCGCCCTCAGCACCGCACGTGACTTGTTCACCGACTCCTGGTGCTCCGCGGCCCCCACCGAATCGGCGACCACCCCTCCCCCGGCCTGCACGTAGGCGACGCCGTCGCGGATCACCGCAGTCCGGATGGCGATGGCCATGTCGAGGTCGCCGGCGAAGTCGAGGTATCCCACCGTGCCGCCGTACAGGCCACGCCGGGTCGTCTCCATCTCGTCGATCAGCTCCATGGCGCGAACCTTCGGCGCCCCGGACAGGGTTCCCGCCGGGAAGGTCGCCACGAGCGCGTCGAACGCGGTGCGGTCCTCGCGCAGCGTCCCGACGACCGTGGACACGATGTGCATGACGTGGCTGTACCGCTCGACGGACATGAAGTCGACCACCTCGACACTGCCGGCGTCGCACACCCGGGCGAGGTCGTTGCGCGCCAGGTCGACCAGCATGAGGTGCTCGGCCCGCTCCTTGTCGTCGGCCAGCAGCTCGCCGGCCCGGGCCGCGTCCTCCTGCGGGGTGGCGCCGCGGGGCCTGGTGCCGGCGATCGGGTGGGTCATCACCCGGCGTCCGTCGACCTTGACCAGCGCCTCCGGGCTGGAGCCCACCACGTCGTACCCGCGGCCGTCCGGCCCGGGCAGCCGCAGCAGGTACATGTAGGGGCTGGGGTTGGACGCGCGCAGCACCCGATAGACGTCGAGGGCGTCGGCGGGGCAGTCGAGCTCGTAGCGCTGCGACGGCACCACCTGGAAGACCTCACCGGCGCGCACCGCCTCCTTGGCGTGGTCGACCATCGCGACGTAGGCGTCGACGTCCAGCTGGGCCCGCACGGCGGGCTCGTCGGGGCGCAGGACGGCCACCGTGCTGGGCGCGTCTGCGGCCAGCTCGGCCGTCATCCGGTCGAGCCGGTGGACGGCGTCCTGCCAGGCCTCGTCCACCCGCTGGTCGGTGTCATCGGCGTTGATGGCGTTGGCCACCAGCAGGATCGAGCCGTCGGCGTGGTCCAGCACCGCCAGGTCGGCGGCCAGCATCATCGTCAGCTCGGGCAGCCCCAGGTCGTCGACCGTGGCGTCCGGCAGGCGCTCGAAACGGCGCACCACGTCGTAGGTCAGCGCCCCCACCATGCCGCCGGTCAGGGGCGGGAGCCCGGGCATCGCCGGGGTGCGCAGGGCCGCGACCGTGGCCCGCAGCGCGGCGGCCGGGTCGCCGGACGTCGGCACCCCCACGGGCGGCTCCCCCAGCCAGCACGCCTCGCCGTCGCGCGCGGTCAGCGTCGCCGAGCAGCGCGCGCCCACGATCGAGTACCGCGACCAGACGCCGCCGTGCTCCGCGGACTCCAGCAGGAACGTGCCTGGCCGTGACCCGGCGAGCTTGCGGTAGACGCCGAGCGGGGTCTCGGCGTCGGCGAGCAGACGGCGGACGACGGGAATGACGCGCCGGTCGCGCGCGAGCGTGCGGAAGGTGCCGACGTCCGGCCAGGTCACCCCGAACCGCGTGGGGTCGTACGACGACGCCGCACCCGGCGCGGCGGGCTCGACCGGTTCGGCGGGCTCGGCGGGCTCGGGGAGCGAGGTCATGCGCCGCCCTCCGAAGAGACCGGCAGGTCGCGGCCGTCGAAGCAGCTGCGGTTCCCCGTGTGGCAGGCCGCCCCGACCTGGTCGACGGTGACGAGCAGGGCGTCGCCGTCGCAGTCCAGCGCCACGGAGCGCACGTGCTGCACGTGACCGCTCGTGTCGCCCTTGCGCCAGTACTCACTGCGGCTGCGGCTCCAGTACGTGGCCCGCCCGGTGGTGAGCGTGCGGTGCAGCGCCTCGTCGTCCATCCACCCGACCATGAGCACCTCACGGGTGCCGTGCTGCTGCACGACCGCGCAGACCAGCCCGTCCCGGTCCCGCTTCAGTCGCGAGGCCACGGCCGGGTCGAGCGCGGAGTCGACGACGCGGGATTCGCTCACGCGGCCATTGTGGCCGACCCGGCCGCACGGCCGTCGGGCAGCGCCACCATGCGGCGGATACCGTCCTTTCATGACTGCGGACGACGCGCCGGACCCGGCCACCACGATCGTGCCCGACGACAAGGACTGGACGTGGGTGCTGGAGCGTCCCTGCCCGCAGTGCGGGGTGGACGCCGGGTCGCTCGCGCTCGACCAGATCCCGGACCTGTTGCGCGACAACGCCCGTGCCTGGCTCGAGGTGCTCGCGCGGGACAACGTCGCGGCCCGCCGCGACGCCGGCACGTGGTCGCCGTTGGAGTACGCATGCCACGTGCGGGACGTGCACCGGCTGTTCGACGAGCGGCTGGCCCTCATGCTCGACCGGGACGACCCCACGTTCGCCAGCTGGGACCAGGACGTCGCGGCCGTCGAGGGCGGCTACGGCGACCAGGTGCCGCGGGAGGTCGCCACCGAGCTGCAGGAGGCCGCCGAGCGGGTGGCCGGCCGGTACGCCGACGTGCCGGACGGCCAGGCGTCACGGACCGGGCGCCGCAGCAACGGCGCGCTCTTCACCGTGACCACGCTGGGCCAGTACCACGCCCACGACGTGCTGCACCACCTGTGGGACGTCACGGACTGAGGCAGGCCGCAACGGTCAGCGCAGCCGCTGCTGGGCCACCCAGCTGGCGTGCAGCCGCGCGTACACGCCGTCCTGCTTCACCAGCTCTGCCGCAGGGCCGCGCTGCACGATGCACCCGGCGTCGACGACCAGCACCTCGTCGGCCGCCTCCGCGGTGGACAGCCGGTGCGCGATCGAGATCGCCGTACGACCGCGGCTGAGCCCCTCCAGCGCGCGCCCGATACGCACCTCCGTGGCCGGGTCGACGGCAGACGTAGCCTCGTCGAGCACCAGCAGGTCGGGGTCGGCCAGGTAGGCGCGGGTGAGCGCCACCAGCTGCCGCTCACCGGCGGACAGCGACTCGCCGCGCTGACCGACGTGGGTGTCGATGCCCCGCGGCAGGCCGTCGACCCAGTCGGCCAGGCCGAGCTCCGTGAGGGCCAGCAGGACGTCGTCGCGGCTGGCATCCGGGCGCGCGAAGCGGACGTTGGCGAGGACGGTGTCGTCGAACAGGAACCCGTCCTGCGGCACCAGCACGACCCGTTCGCGCAGAGAGGCGAACCTGACCTGACGCAGGTCGACGTCGTCGATCAGCACCCGCCCGGTCGTGGGGTCCATCAACCGGGTCAGCAGCTTCGCCAGGGTGGTCTTGCCCGAGCCCGTCTCCCCCACGACCGCCACGCGGCTGCGTGGAGCGATCTCCAGGTCCACGTCGTGCAGCACGGTCGGGCCGCCCGGGTAGGCGTACGAGACGTGGTCGAAGCGCACGGCGATCGGGCCGCGGGGCAGCACCTGGCCGGACTCGCCGGGGTCGGCGACGTCGGCAGGGGTGTCGACGACCGCGAGCACGCGCCGCCACCCGGCGGCCGCGTTCTGCAGCTCGTTGAGCACCTCGGTGCCGACCTGCACGGGCCCGGTGAACAGCTGGACCAGGAACAGGAACGCCAGCAGCTCCCCCAGCGACAGGTGGCCGCGTACCCCCCACCAGGTGCCGACCACGACGACCACGACCGTGACCAGGCCGCTGACGAGCACGCCCGTCGAGAACGCCAGCGCGACCCGGACCTGCGCCCCCACGGCCGCGTCCCGGTGCGCCTTCACCGTGGCGTCGATCCGGCGTCCGGTGCGGGCTTCGACGGCATACGCCCGGATGGTCGCGGCGCCGACCACGGACTCCGAGACCGCGGAGAGCATGTCGCCCACGCGCTCACGGACGCGCTGGTAGGCCGCGGAGACCGAGCGCTGCATCGGCTTCACGACGGCCAGCACGGGCACGAAGCACGCCCACACCACGGCGGTGAGCAGCGGGGAGTACACGAGCATCAGCGCGGTCGCCACCATCAGCTGCAGCGTCGACAGCAGCAGGAGCAGGCCACCGGACTGCACGAACGTCGAGATCGTGTCGACGTCGCTGGTCACCCGCGAGACCATCGAACCGCGCCGCTCGCTGTTCTGGGTGAGCACGGACAGGTCGTGGACGTGCCGGAACGCGCCGACCCGCAGCGTGGCCAGCCCGCCCTCGCTCGCCCGGAACAGCCGCAGGTTCACGACGTACGAGCAGAGGCCCGTGACGACCAGGACCACGGCGGCGACGGCAAGCAGCCCGGTGACCGCCGACGGGTCGGCGCCGCCCGGTGCCATCAGTCCGCGGTCGATGGTCTGCTGGACGGCGAACGGGACGACGATGCGCCCGGCCGTCGCCACGGTGGCCAGCGCCAGCGTGAGCCCGAGCCCGCGGCTCATCTCGGGGGACATCCGCAGCCCGTTCCGCAAGGTCTCGACGACCGTGGGGTCGCGGCCGTCGGTGCGGACGCCGACGACGGCGCTCACCGCAGAACCTCGTCCGCCTCGGCGGCCTCGGCGGCAGCGGCCCGTTCGGCGGCGTCCCGCTCGTAGGCGTCGACCAGGCGGCGGTAGGCAGGGCGCCGCTCGCCCAGCTCGGCGTGCGTGCCGACGTCGACGACCCGCCCGTCGGCGACGAACACGACCTGGTCGGCGAGCGCGATCGTCGCCTTGCGGTAGGCCACGACCACGACGGTCGAGTCCGTGCCGGCCGACCGCAGGCCCGCCAGGATGGCCGCCTCGACCTGCGAGTCGACCGCACTGGTGGCGTCGTCCAGCACCAGCAGCCGGGGCCGGCGGACGAGGGCCCGGGCCAAGGCGATGCGCTGACGCTGGCCCCCGGACAGCGTGGCGCCGCGCTCACCGACCTGGGTGTCGAGCCCGTGCGACAGGGCGGCCACGAAGCCGTCGGCCTGCGCCAGACGCAGCGCGGCCCACACGCGGTGGTCGTCGTCGTCGGCCAGGCCGGGGTCGCCCAGGGTCACGTTGCCGCGCACCGACTCGTCGAACAGGAAGGTGTGCTGGGGCACGAGTGCCGTCGCCCGGGCGACCTCGCCGGCCGCCAGCGTGGCCAGGTCGGCACCGTCGAGGCTCACCCGTCCGGCGTCCGGGTCGACCAGGCGCACCAGCAGTCGGGTGAGCGTGGACTTGCCCGAGCCGGTGGCGCCGACGACGGCCACGGTCGACCCCGCCGGCACGTCCAGGCACACGTCGTCCAGCGCCGGCACGACGTCCCCGTCGGCGGTGACGTGGGAGTAGTCGACGTGGTCGAGCACGAGGTGCGCCGCACCCGTGCGGGTGAGGGTCCCGGTGCCGTAGCCGAGCCGGCCGGTGGCGCCCAGCACGGACTGCACCCTCGACCATCCCATTACGCTGCGCGGCAGCTCGCCGAGCACCCAGCCGAGCGCCCGCACCGGGAAGGCCAACAGCGAGAAGAGGTATGCCACCTGCACGACGTCCGCGACACTGCTCTGCCCGCGCGCGGCCCGCGCGGTGCCGACCGCGAGCACCGCCAGCGTGCCGAGGCCCGGGATCGCCTCGATGACCGGGTCGAACATGCCGCGGGTGCGGCCGACGTCCACGTTCGCGTCGCGCAGCTCGTGGGCCGACGCCGCGAACCGCTGCGTCTCGGTGGCCTCGCGGCCCAGTGCCTTGACCACGAGCGCGCCGTCGAAGCTCTCGTGCGCCACGTCGGAGACCTCGGCGCGCAGGCGCTGCGCCCGGGTCACGAGCGGCGACATCGTTCGCTGGAACACGACGTTCACCGCGAACACCGCCGGGAACACGCAGAACCCGATGAGCGCGAGCATCGGGTCGGCCAGCAGCATGGCCGCGGCCGCCACGACGAGCATCACGACGACGCCGATCGCCATCGGCAGCGGCGCGAAGACTCCGAACGTGGCCTCGACGTCCGCGTTCGCGTTCGACAGCAGCTGCCCGGTCGGGTGCCGGCCGTGCCAGGCCAGCGGCAGGCGCAGGTACTGCGTCGTGACTCGGCGGCGGAACAGCGCGCCCAGGTCGTACATGACCGTGCCGGCCGCGACGCGACGCGTGACCACGCCGACGACCAGCAGCAGCGCCACGACCGCCAGCAGCCCGGCGCCGCGGGCCAGGTCGCCGCCGTCGACATGCCCGCTGCGGAACGACGGCGTGATCACGTCTTTGGTCACCTTGCCGAGCGCCCAGGCCGAGCCCGCCGTCATCACCCCGTAGAGGGCGCTGCCGACGACCGCGACCGTGAACATCCGCGGCGCCCGGCGGATGCCCTGGCCGAGGACGAACAGCCCGCGCCGCAACGTGTAGGGCTCGGACGTCGGGCCGACGCCGAGGTCGGCGCGTGACCCTGCCGCTCGGGCGGCCGGCGCCTCCGTGCGCGCCACCCTCAGTCCCGCGACGCCGCGGCGGTGCGGACCGGGTGCCCGGCGTCGGCCAGCGCCTGCTTCACCTGCGCGATGGTCACCTGACCGAAGTGGAAGATGCTGGCCGCGAGAACCGCGTCGGCCCCGGCGTCGACGACCGGCGGCACGTGGGCGGCCGCGCCGGCGCCGCCGCTGGCGATCAGCGGCACGTCGACGGCCGCCCGCACGAGCCGGACCAGCTCGAGGTCGAAGCCCTCCCGCGTGCCGTCCGCGTCCATCGAGTTCAGCAGGATCTCGCCGGCGCCCAGCTCGGCCGCGCGGGCTGCCCAGGCGACCGCGTCGATGCCGGTGCCGCGGCGCCCGCCGTGGGTGGTCACCTCGAAGCCGGAGCCGGTGCGGGCGTCGCCCTGGCAGCGTCGGGCGTCCACCGAGAGCACGAGCACCTGCGCCCCGAACCGGTCGGCGACCTCGCTCAGCAGCTCGGGGCGAGCCACGGCCGCCGTGTTGACCCCGACCTTGTCGGCGCCAGCGCGAAGGAGGCGGTCGACGTCCTGCACGCTGCGCACGCCCCCGCCCACGGTGAGCGGGATGAAGACCTGCTCGGCGGTGCGGGTCACCACGTCGAGCGTCAGGTCGCGCTCGTCGCTGGACGCCGTGATGTCGAGGAACGTCAGCTCGTCGGCGCCCTCGGCGTCGTAGCGCCGGGCCAGCTCGACCGGGTCGCCGGCGTCGCGCAGGTCGGCGAACTTCACGCCCTTGACCACCCGCCCCGCGGCCACGTCCAGGCAGGGGATGACGCGGACGGCGAGGCTCACCGGTCCAGCGTAGTTGGGCGGGCCGCCACGCTCGGTCACGCCGCGGCGGTCGGCACCGGGTCGGACGTCGGCGCGCCGGCGTCCGCCTCGACCGCACCTGCCGCTCCGGCGTCCGGCGCCCCGTGCGTGAGCTCGTCGTAGCGCACCGCCACGACGCCGCCGATGATGAGCACGCCGCCGAGCAGCTGGACGGGCATGGGCATCTCACCGAGCAGCAGCCACGCCACGAGGATGCTGGCCAGCACCTCGGTCAGGCCAAGGAACGACGCCACCTTCGAGCCGAGGCGCCGGGTCGCCGTGACCCCGGTCGCGTAGGCGAACGCGGTCGACAGCACGCAGAGGCCGACGATGGGGGCCCACCACGGCACCAGCGAGCCGGCGAACAGCACGTCACCGGTGGTCCAGCGCATCGGCACCAGCCCGAGGAGGCCAGCGGCGACCAGGCCCACCGCGCCGACGACCATGCCTGCGGCCGCCAGGACAAGCGGCGGCAGGCCGGTCGTGTCGCGGGCCGACAGCACGAAGTAGGTGGCAAGACCCACGGCCGCGGCGAGCCCCCACAGCACCCCGGCGACGTCCACGTGCATGCCGCCGGTGACATCGAGGACCAGCAGCAGGCCGCCGATCGACGCCACGATGCCGACCATCGTCCAGCGCCGCGGCGTCTGGCCGCGCCGCAGCCACAGCCACACGACGACGAGCACGATGCCGAGGTACTCCAGCAGCAGGGCCACGCCGACGGACAGGGTGCGGACCGCGTTGAAGTAGAACAGCTGGCAGGCGGCCATCGCGAACAGCCCGAACGTCACCACCAGCACGGCGTTGCGGCGGAGCAGGTGCCACCGGCCCCGCAGCATCACCAGGGCCGGGACCACCAGGACCAGCGCCGCGCCGATGATCCGGACGGTCACGGCGGCCGCCGGGGACCACCCCGCACCCAGCAGGCCCTTGGCGAAGGTGCCCGAGGTGCCGAACGCCGCCGCGGACGCCAGGCCGAACCACACGCCGGACCCGAGCGACCGCGCCGACGACGTGACGGACACGGACGGGGCGGGCGAGGTCATGGGGGTTCCTGGTTCCGGACGAGGCATGGTTCGAGGGCATGTAAGGACTCAAAGATGTTACGGTGATGACGGTAACACGCCTCGCCGTCAGGAGTCACCATGGTCTTTGCCCATGACACCGAGACGGCGTTGCTGACGGCGGCCGCCCTCGTCAACACCGCCGCCACCGCCGGCGACACGCTCACGACGTCGGCGGAGCTGGACGCGTTCGTGCGCCGGTGGGAGTTCACCGGCAGCCGCACCCGGGACCGCGCCGAGCTGCAGGCCGTGCGCGACCTGCGAGCCGCGCTGCGGCGGCTGTGGACCTGCCAGGACGACGAGGAGGTCGTCGCCGGGGTGAACGCGCTGCTGCGGGAGGCGCACGCGCTGCCGCAGCTCGTGCGCCACGACCACTGGGGCTGGCACCTGCACGCCACATCACCCGACCAGCCGCTCGCCACGCGCATGGCCGTCGAGGCCGCGATGGCCCTGGTCGACGTGGTCCGCAGCGACGAGCTGGACCGGCTGCGGGTCTGCGACGCCGACGACTGCTCCGACGTCCTGGTCGACCTGTCGAAGAACCGGTCGCGCCGCTACTGCGACGCCGGCTGCGGCAACCGGGTCAACGTCGCGGCCTACCGAGCGCGCCGCGCCGGGGCCGCGGTCTGACCGCTACCTCCGGAGGGCGGTGGCACCCCACCAACCGGAGGGGTGCCACCGCCATCAGGCGGTCAGCTCGCCGGCGGCCGGTAGCCGGTCGGGTTCTCGCCGTGGTCGGCGATGGCGATGACAGGTCCGCCGCCGTGCGGACCCTGATGGTCGGCGGCGATGGAGACGAACACGGCCGGGTCGCCGGTCACGGCGGCGGTGACGCCGCCGACGGTGGACTTGATCTGGCGGTGCCAGGAGACGTCCGAGTCGTCCATCATGGCGTTACGACGGCCGCGAACCATGCCGTCCTTGGTCGCCTCGCACTTCAGGAAGACGTTGACGAGCCGGCCCTTCAGGTCGGTCCAGTGCGGGCGCTCCGGCACGTCGATGCCCGCATCGCGGATGGCCTCCCAGATGCCGTCCGCGTCCAGCGCGTCCTTCATCACCGAGTGGCCGGCGCGGTAGCGGCCGCCCACGCCGCGCACGTTGCCGACGACCACGATCTGCGCCCGGTCAAGCTCCACGCCGGAGGAGCACGAGGCGACCGAGGAGTACAGGTCGAAGTTCTTCATGATCTCGTCGTCGGTGGGCATGCGGCACTCGCCGAGGGCCACCGCGATGCCGAGCGCCGCGGTGCCGTTGGACAGCTCCATCGACTTGAGCGTGTCGTCGGTCCACACGGTCTTGCCGCGCGCGTGGGCGTCGCGGATCGACTCGACGGTGAGCAGCGGCGTCTTGGTCTGCACGTAGTGGACGTCGCCCACGTCCGTGATCCCGGCGCGCTCCATCGCGACCTTCACCCCGGCGGCAACCTTTTCGACCATGGCGACGCGGCCGATGTCCTCGGGACGAAGCTCGTCGCTCATCGCGAAGCCGACGGCCAGCCTCGGCTCGTCGGTCGCGACGGTCTTGTCGGCCGGGACCGTGGCGAAGACGGTGGCGTGCGGCGAGATGATGCCGTCGGTTCCGCCCGACCACACGATCGGGACCTGCTTGACCTCGTCCATCGACCGGGTGCCCTTGGCGACGAGCACCTCACGGTAGGCCCGGTCGGCAATGATCCGGGTGTAGTCGTTGACCCCGCCGTTGCCCTCGGTCTTGCCGATGACGGCGACGACGCGGTCGGCCTCCATCACACCGTCGTCGATGAGCTTCGCGAGGCCCGAGGCGTCGCTGACGTTGAGGATGGGGACCTTGCGGACCTCGATGGGCTCCGGCATCGTGCGATCGCTCCTTGAGTTGATGGTCTGACCTGAGTCGGTCGGTGTGCTAGCTGGCGTCCCGGACGTCGGCACCGGCCGAGACCACGGTCCCGGCCTTGCCGGCGGCGGCGGCGGCGATGTCGGTGAGGGTGCAGATCACGGCTCGCCGTCCACCGTTCTCGACGAACCTGGTGACGGCCTCGACCTTCGGGCCCATCGAGCCGCTGGCGAAGTGGCCCTCGGCCGCGAGCTCGCGCATCCGCTGCGGCGTGGCGTGGGTCAGCGGCTCCGCGTGCGGCGTGCCCCAGCCGAGCACGACGTGGTCGACGTCCGTCGCGATGACGAGCACGTCCGCGTCCAGCGCCCGGCCGAGCAGGGCCGCCGACAGGTCCTTGTCGATGACGGCCTCGACGCCGCGGACGCTGCCGTCGTCGTCGCGGACGCAGGGGATGCCCCCGCCGCCGCTGGTGACGACGACGAAGCCGGCGGCCACGAGCGCGTGCACGGCCTCGGCGTCCAGCACCTCGAGCGGCTCGGGTGAGGCGACCACCCGTCGCCAGCCCTTCTCGCCGCGGTCCTCCCAGACCTCGCCGTGGGACATCATGGCCTGTGCCTCGTCGCGGGGCAGGTACCTGCCGACCGGCTTGGTCGGGTGCGTGAACCCCGGGTCGGCGGCGTCGACGAGCGTGCGGCAGACGAGCGCGGCGGCGGGACGACGCAGGCCGCGGCGGGCCAGCGCCGGCTCGAGACTGTTGAGCACGGTGAAGCCGATGGTCGCCTGCGTCGACGCGCCGCACCAGTCCAGCGGCACGGGGGGCACGACGGACGCCGACACCTCGTTCTTGACCAGCAGGTTGCCCACCTGCGGGCCGTTGCCGTGGGTCAGGACGACGTCGTGACCGGCCGCGATCAGGTCGGCGACGGGCTCCATGGCCGCGCCGATGGCAGCGATCTGGTCTTCCGGGCGGGCGCGGCCGTCAGCGGCCGTCATGGCGTTGCCGCCGAGTGCGACGAGGACTCTCACGACGCGACGCTACGGGAGACGGACGCCCGTCGGCATGGTGCAGCGTTGCCCAATCCCCGGCGTTCCGCTGGCAGGTCTCGCCTCGCCCGGCTCACCGTGCTCCCGCCGCCGGACCCACGTGACCCAGGCGGCGGTAGCGGGCGAGGCGCTGGGCGCGGCGGGTGGCCGGGTCGGTCTGCAGCAGCTCGACCAGCTCGTGCTGCAGCACCTGGCCCATCCGCCCGCAGAAGTCCTCCGGCTCGTCCGCGGCGTCCGGGCGCTCGGCGACGATGCGGTCGACGATGCCGGCCGAGAGCAGGTCGAGCGAGCGGACACCCTGGGCGGCGGCCATCTCGGCGGCGTGGTCGCTGTCGCGGTGCACGATCGCGCTCGCGCCCTCCGGCGGCAGCGGCGACAGCCAGGCGTGCTGGGCCGCGATGACCCGGTCCGCGGGCACGAGCGCCAGGGCTCCCCCGCCGTTGCCCTCGCCGAGCAGCACCGACAGCGTGGGCGCGTCGAGCATGACGAGCTCGGCCAGGCAGCGGGCGATCTCGCCGGCCAGGCCGCCCTGCTCGGCGTCCTGGGACAGCGCGGCACCCGGGGTGTCGATGAGCGTGACCAGCGGCAGCCGCAGCTCGCTCGCGAGCCGCATGCCGCGCCGGGCTTCGCGCAGCGCGGCCGGGCCGAGCGGCGCCGTGCGGGTCTGCCCCCGGCGGTCCTGACCGAGCACGACGCACGGCGCCCCGCCGAAGCGGGCCAGCGCCAGCAGCAGGCCCGGGTCCAGCTCGCCCTGCCCCGTGCCGCTGAGAGGCACCACGTCGGTCGCGGCGAAGCGCAGCAGCCGCCGCACGCCCGGCCGGTCCTCGCGGCGCGAGATCGTGATGGACGTCCACGCGTCGACGTCCGGCAGCTTCTCCTTGGGCAGCTCGGGCACCTCGGGCAGGCCCTCGCGCGGGGCCAGCAGCACGTTGAGCGCCCGGTTGACGACCTCCGAGACCTCCTCTGGCGGGAGCACCGCGTCGACGAGCCCGTGCCGGTAGAGGTTCTCGGCCACCTGCACGCCCGGCGGGAACTCGTCGTCGTACAGCACCGAGTAGACGCGCGGCCCCAGGAAGCCGATGAGCGCGCCGGGCTCGGCCACCGTGACGTGGCCGAGCGACCCCCAGGACGCCAGCACGCCGCCGGTCGTGGGGTGGCGCAGGTAGACGAGGTAGGGCAGCCCGGCCGCCTTGTGCTCGGCGATGGCCGCGGAGATCTTGACCATCTGCAGGAACGCGACCGTGCCCTCCTGCATGCGAGTGCCGCCGGAGACCGGCGCGGCCATCAGCGGCAGCCGCTCGGCGGTCGCGCGCTCGATCGCCTTCACCAGCCGCTCGGCCGCCCCGACGCCGATCGACCCGGCCAGGAACCGGAACTCGCAGGCCACGACCGCCACGCGCCGTCCGCGCAGCCGACCCTCGCCGGTGATGACCGACTCGTCCAGGCCGGTCTTCTCCCGCGCCGCGGCCAGCTCGGCCGCGTACGGCGAGCCGGGCGGCACGGTCGCGTCGTCGACCGGCTCGTCCCACGAGATGAACGAGGAGTCGTCGAGGGTGAGGTCGAGCAGCTCGCTGGCGGACAGCCGGCGTGGCGCCTGGGTCACGACGCCTCCTGCTGCTCGTCCCCCGGGCCGGCGAGCCACTGCCGGATCGCGGCGCCGTGCTGGTCCAGGGTCGGCGGGGTGACGTGGGCGGTGCGGGTCACCTCGGTGCCGCGGGCGTCGAAGAACCGCAGCGGCGGGCCGGGTAGGGAGATGTCGCCCAGGGTGGGGTGCTCGACATCGACGAGAAGCCCCTGGCTGCGGGTCTGGTCCCAGCCGTAGACCTCGTCGATCGTGCGCACCTTGCCGGCCGGGACGCCCGCGTCCGCGAGGCGCGCGAGCAGGTCGGCGGAGTCGATGTCGGCGAACGCGGCCTCGACGACGTCGATCACCCGGGGCCGGTTCGCGACCCGCTCGGCGTTGGTCGCGAGGCCTTCGGCGGTCGCGTCGATGCCGAACGCCGTGCACAGCCGCTGCCAGAGACCCTCGCTGCCGACGG
>Ga0070696_100001379_pt1 | contig 15883 bp, 13 predicted proteins | sample KBSK1253metaG_FD_65474 | JGI IMG/M metagenome (GOLD analysis project Ga0070696, IMG submission 65474) | Corn, switchgrass and miscanthus rhizosphere microbial communities from Kellogg Biological Station, Michigan, USA - KBS K1-25-3 metaG | ecosystem: Host-associated > Plants > Roots >... | reverse complement strand
GCGCTCTCGTCGGTATGAATCAGGAGAATGCCGGCGGCCCCATGGCGCTGGGCCTCCTCTATCTTGTAGGTCCAGCGGCCGTAATAGGTGAGAATCTTGCCGCGGAAGATGGTCGAGTCGACCAGGCCGGGGTCATTGACCAGCATGATGACGGTCTTTCCCTTCACGTCCACCCCGGCGTAATCGTCCCATTGATACTCCGGCGCCACGATACCATATCCAACGAACACGGCACCAGATCGTAGCTGCACCAGCGAGTCATTCCGCATCGACCAGAGGACGTAATCCTTCTTCCAGGTGAGCGAGTCCTTGCCGGCCACGGCCAGCGCGGGCTGCGGGTCGAGGGTGATGATCGGCACTCGCTGGAAGTAGGTGCCGCTGTCTCCGGCCGGCTCGAGTCCCAGGCGCTCGAACTGGCTGGCAATGTATTTCGCCGCTGTTATCCCGCCGCGAGTGCCCGGTTTGCGCCCTTCCAGGGCATCGTCAGCGAGGAACTCGAGATGAGCCCGGAGCACCTTGGGATCAACCGTGTGCGCGACCCGCGAACCTGCTGAGGGAGTGGATTGCTGGGCAGCGGCAGTGATTGCCGTCCCGGCGAGTCCGAGCCACAAGGCGAGCGAAACCAAGTGCATGAGGGTTCCTAAAAGCGGAATCGCTTGAAGATAGACTCGGGTATGATCCTGACTAGAAACATGATAGGACGCCAGAACGCCGGAATGTAGGCCACGTCGCGGCCCGCTTCAATCGAGCGGTGAATGGCACGTCCTGCCCTGTGCGCTTTGGCAAACAGCGGATTCTTTCTCACGTCGCTGGTCATCGGGGTGTCTACGAACCCAGGCTTCAGGGTCAGGACCACCACCCCCGACCGGAACAAACGATTGCGCAACCCCTGCAAGAAGACCCCCAGCCCTCCTTTTGCCGCGCCGTAGACATAGTTGCTCTGCCGTCCCCGGTCGCCTGCGACGGATGTGATCACGGCAATGCATCCCCGCCCCTGCTCCTCGAACCGGGTGGCCAGCAGGGTGAGTAGCGCAACCGTAGAGGTAAGGTTCACGGCGAATGCATTCAGAGTGTCCTCCACGGAAGTCTGGCAGCGGGATTGGTTGGGCAGCATGCCGTGCGCGATGACCGCAACATCCAGCTCCCCCAACACTACGAACGCAGCATCAATCACCGCCTGGTGCCGTGAGACGTCGAGCACGTCCAGCAAGGCAGTCTCGACCTGGGCCGCCCCGCGGGCCCGAAGATCGTCAGCCGCTGCGGTAAGTCGCTCTGGATTCCGTCCGGTCAGATAGAAGCGGGCGCCCCCGGCCGCGTATATGCGGGCGGTCTCGGCAATCATCGTTGAGGTCGCGCCGATGACGAGGATTCGCCGTGCGAGGGGGTTAGACCGGGTGGACACGGCGCCAGAATGACGAAGAGAACTTGGGATCGAGCAAACCGGCAAAGCTCTCCCACTGCGGAAAGAACTTCCGAAAGCTCTCGGAGCTCATTCGCGCGTCCTTGGCCGGATATACGGCGCCACCTGCCTCGAGCACCACCCGATCGAGATCATTCAGCAGCTCTAAGGTTCGCCGGCCGCGAAAACGGAAGTCCACTGCCAAGGTCACTCCCTCCCGCGGGAACGACAGCATTCCGGGCGATGGGATCGGACCAAAGCACTTGAGCACCGCCAGAGTCGGCGTTTCCTCGGAGCGGCTAACGCGATCCAACAACGCGCGGACCTGCCCGGCAATCGGATCGGCGGAAACCACGCACTGGTATTGGACCAAGCCCGCGGACCCGTACAACCGGGTCCAATCGGCTATGCCATCTAATGGAAAGAAAAAGGGAACGTAGGGTATGGTCGATTGGGCAGCAGCCCGAAGGTGTCTTCGGTAGTAGAGCGTGTTGAAGACCCTCAGGCTCAGTCGGTTGAGGAGACCCCGGGGTGCATCGCAGGGCACGCCCAGCTTCGTCGACTGCAAAGGAAGGGGGGATCTGCCCCGAAACGGTACGTGATCCCCTCGCATGAAAATCCCTCGACCTAGCCGCCGTCCCCGGGCGAGGCAGTCCACCCAAGCAACGGTGTATTCGTGTTGCTGATCCGACATTGACAGCTCGAAGAACTCATCCAGGCCGCAGAACCGGATGCGCTGCAGCGATATTCCACTCCCCGCGATCTGCTTGAGGCGAAACTCAGCCCACAAGATGAGTCCCGTCAGGCCGAGACCACCGATGGTGGCCCGAAACAGGGCTGTGTTCTGGGTTGCCGAGCAGAGTATCCGCTCGCCATTCGAACGCAGCAGTTCGAATTGGGTGACATGGCGCCCGAATGTGCCGGCGCGATGGTGATTCTTGCCATGTATGTCGTTGGCTATCGCGCCGCCCACCGAAACCCATCGGGTGCCCGGCACCACGGGTAGAAACCATCCCTGCGGCACAGTGACGGCGAGAATGGCTGCCAGGGTCACCCCCGCCTCGCAGCGGAGCAGACCATTCACCTCGTCGAAGGCGATCAACCGGTCGAGTCCCGAGACGTCCAGCAATGCCCCGCCGTCGTTCAAACAACTGTCCCCGTAGCTGCGGCCGTAGGCGTACGGCAGCACCGTCTCGCTCACTCGCTCGAGCGCCGGCGGCTCGGAGCGCCAGACCACAGGCAGAATTCGAGTATGGGTGGCCTGGGGGTAGCCCCCCCAGGAGCGGTAGGATCTCATGACCTAGAGCGAAGCTAGCATCAGGACTGCACCGACCAGTACTCCTACGACATAGCTTACCGGGTCGCGCACTGTGGCTACGATCGGGTCTTCGTGAATCCGTCCCCGGTACGCTAGAAGCCACATCCGGCCGATCCAGAACAGGAGGAGCGGGCACACCAGCCAGAGGGCCAGAGGTCGACGATACAAGGTGACGACCTGCTCGCTGTTGATGTATAGCGCCAACACCAGGACCGAGATGTAGCCGCTGGCCCCTCCCATCGAGCCCAGCCACTCCCGGTCTTCTGGGAGGTAGCCTCGGCGGCGGGCGGTGCCGGCACCTTCCTGGAGCGCGCCGCTGAGCTCTGCATAGCGCTTGACGAAGGCCAGGCTCAGAAAAAGGAACATCGAAAAGGCCAGGAGCCAGGTGGAGAACCTCACGCCGGTGGCCGCCACGCCGGCCATGACCCGCAGGGTATACAAGCCGGCGAGCACCACCACGTCCAACACGGCAACCCGTTTGAGTTGGGAGGAGTAGGCGGTCGTTGCCACCACGTATAAGACCAGGAGCGCGAGAAATCGTCGCGAGAGACCGAAGCCTGCCAGCACCAGGGCCAGGGTGAAGAGGACGGGCACCAATGCCATCCCGGTCCGGACGGAGAGCCTTCCCGCCGCGAAAGGACGAAAGCGCTTGCTCGGGTGCCTCCGATCGGCCTCCAGGTCGAGAATGTCGTTCAGCAGGTACGCGCCGGAGGCCGCTAGGCTGAACGCCGCGAAGGCGAGTCCCGCTCGCGCCAAGGCCCCGGTATCGAAGACTCGATGGTCCAGCACTACCGGAACGAAGAGCAGAAGGTTCTTGACCCACTGAAGCGGTCGAAGCGCCCGAAGCACTGCGATCCAGGTGGACTGCATCACCCCCGACGGCTGCCCGAGGGGTCGACCCGCGCGCTCCTCCACCACCTGGATCGAGGGCTCAGTCACGGGGCATCGCCGTCACACGGAAGGCGGCAGCCTGCTCGGGCAGCTCTGTCCTCAATCCCAGATCCTGCAGTAGGGCGCGACCGGCCTCCAGGCCGGAACCCAGGGCAGTCCCGGTGGAAGCGATGGATGGGAAGGTGCGGTAGTTGCCCGCGAGGTACAGGTTGCGCCAGGACGTGCTGCGGATCGGCGGGTTGTGGAAGCGTCGGCCGAACACCGGGGAGTACAGCGGCACCCGTGCGATGTTGGTCCAGAACGGCTCCAGCTCGAAGCCGAACACCGAGCGAAAGTCATCCTGGTAGCGCTTCATGAGCTGCTCGTCGGACTCCTGGAAGAGCTGGCGATCGCGGCTTTGGAGATGACTCACGAAGTTCACGCAGGTATCCCCCAGCCGGCCGATGGTCGGATTCAGGGAGCTGAGCAGGAAGATGGCACAGGCAGTTCGGTCTAGCGAGGCCAGGTTGATCCAGTAGGCGTCGGGGCGAATGCGCTGCCGGGTGGCGCAGACCACCGAGATCAGCGCAGTGTAACGGATGCCTTGCAGATTGGGAGTGTCATCGTGTGGCAGCAACCGGAGATAGCTCTCCGTCGGGATGCTGCTGACGAAGAGATCGCCCCGCACTCGTTCCCCGCCGGCCAGCTCCACCTCGTGAATCCGGCTCGCCTGGGTATGAAGCCGATTGGCCCTGCACTGCAAGCGCACGCTTACCTCCTTCTCCTGCACCAGTCGGGTCACGCCGTCACACAATACCTTGGTCCAGTTATCCCCGGGGATGTAGCCGAGGGGAGCGGAGCCCTCTCGGAAATGAAGCCGAGCGCCCAGCCAGGCCCCGCTCACCTCGGAACAGGGCAGCTCGAACTTGAGTCTGGTGAGAGGCTCGAACAATGCCTGGCGCACTCCCGGCCCGGCCCATTCATCCACCAATTCGGCCGCACTCCGGTCTTCCCATTCGGACCAGTTTCGCTTGCGGAACGCGCGCAACATCAGACGCGCGAATCGCAGCTTGTCCGCAAGGCTCATGGGGAAGCGGAGGAAGCCCTTAGGGCTCGCAAGATCGTAGTGCTCTCCCCCGAGATAGAACAGCATGCGAATGCGCCGCCATCTGACCCGATCAAGCGCGCCGATCCTATCGAGGAAGAAGAGCAGGGTCCGGTCGCGGTGCAGGATGTGATGGTATCCCAGCGGATAAAAATGCCCTTCCTGCTCGAAGCTGCCTGCCAACCCACCTAGCGTTGCGCCGCTCTCCACCAGCGTGATGTCGCGGAGTCCGGCTCGCGCCAGGGTGTACGCCGTGGCCGCTCCGGACAACCCCCCGCCCAGCACCACCACGGACGGCTGTCGCACGCGACTACCTCCGCTTGCCCAGGACGTCGCACAGGAAAACCGCCAGGATCTGCCGACCCAATGCCGCCAAAGCCGGCTTGGGTTCAGGGTTATCTTGCACCGCGTTCCCTCCTGGAGATGAAGCGTGCCGATTGGCCGCAGGCGCATCCTGCCGGTCCTGGTGGTAATCGGGATCGCAGCGCTGTCCCGGATCGGGCTCGCTGGCCGGCAAGGGCTGTGGGCTGACGAGATCTTCTCGCTGGCCATGGCGACCGGGCACAGCCTCGAGCACCCCGCAGCCGAGGCCGTTCCGGAGCTGGGCGACTTCGTCGAGCCACCCGAGGCGCAGCCGGCGACGGCGTTCCGCCGGTACCTGTCGCACCAGCCGGGCACCTTCCTGATGCCCCGCGTGATCCGGGCCGTCCTGCTCTCCGATACCAGCCCACCGCTGTACTATGTGACCCTCGCTTGGTGGACCGAACTCTTTGGAACCAGCGACCGGGCGCTCCATCTCTTCTCCACCCTGTGGGCGCTGGCCTGCTTCCCCTGGCTCTGGTATCTGGGTCGCCGCACCGGCGGTCGCCGGGCTGGACTCACTGCCTGCATCCTCTTCGCCGCCGCACCGGTCGGGCTCTACTACTCACTCGAGGGGCGGATGTACTCGCTCCTCTGGTTTCTGGCAGTGTTGACCGGCGCGCTCTCGGTCAAGTTGCACGATCGCGGGAGCAAGCCAGGCTTGCTGCTGCTCTGGATTCTCGTCGGTGCGGCCGGGTTTCTCACCCACTACTTCTTCGCCTTCGTATGGGCCGCATGCGCTGTCTGGCTCTGGTTCTCGCCTGGGCGATCCGCTCGCCGCTGGTTGCTTGGAGCGATCCTCCTGACCGCCCTGCTGGTGCTTCCATGGTACCTGCACGTGCCGGAGAGCCTGGCGCGCTGGCGGATTACCGGCCACTGGCTGGATGGCCGTCTCACTCTCCGCCAGACACTGACGGCACCGGCATATCTCGGGTGGAGTCTGCTCTCCGGCCGCGGCGTCTGGGGCGGGATCAAACGGGTTGATCGCCTGGGGGAGCTGGTTCTCCTGATTCTGGGTTTGCTGGCGTTCTTCCGGGCGCGTCGCTGGCTCTTTTCCGGCCCACGCCAGCTGCTCTGGCTCTGGGTGCTGGCAGCCTGCACCGGCCCGGTAGTCTTCGATCTGCTGCGTGGGACATTCACTGCGCTGATTACCCGCTATGCTCTCGCCGGCGTACCGGCGGCGATGCTTCTCCTCGGAGTTATCCTGAGCCGACTTCCAACGGCAGTGCAGGTCGTCGGCGGCACCCTCTTCCTCAGCAGTTGGATTCCGGGTCTAGCCATCATCTCCCGCAGTACGTCGCGTGGCTGGGAGCCCTATCGCGAGGTGGCCGCAGCGGTCGGTGCTCAGACCGCACCCGGCGATCTCCTCCTAGTCCACTCGATCCCGTCGGGCGTGATCGGGATCGCGCGCTACTACGATGGTGCTGCGCCCATCGCCGCGTGGGTGGGGCAATTGGGGCGCCGGCGTGTGCCGGACGACGTCGAGAATCTGGTCCAGGGCCGACGACGGGTGGCGCTGATCCGGATTCACGAAGTAGGTGATGCTGCAACTCAGGAGGCGTGGCTGCGGCAACACGCGACCCTGCTGAGCGAGCAGCAGCTCCAAAACGCCCACATGGCTTACTTCGCACCCCGTGACGCCGCCACTTTCGAGGCCGGCACTGCTGACACCTCCCGCTGATAGATCCGGGGACCAGTGTCGTTGACAAAGTAGATCAACCTCCACTGATCGGGCGCGTGAGCCACTATGGGCGTGGTGTAGCGTCTCCCGATGTCGACAAACTCCAGCCGATCCACAATCAGATAGGTCACGGGAACAGCGCTTATCAGCCGGTCGGCTTCTGCACCGTCAGGCACGTACGGCGGCATGACGGACGGGAGGCCCGTCTTCAGATACGCCCAGTGGGGGGCCGAGGTTGCCACGATCTCGCCGGGCTTGGCGCGACGAGCGAGCCAGTCGAGCGCGTCATCGTGCAACTGCCAGGTTCGATCGTGGAACAACAGCCGGTAATCGTGTCGCTTGCCGGCCGCATCGACGAACACCGCCGGATGGAGGTACTTGGTGTATGTCTTGTACAGCGCATAGCAGTGCTGGATCAGAATGACGCTGACGGCTCCAAGAAGGCAAAGCCGCGCGCTCCGCCAGACCCAGTGTGCAGTCTGTGCCGCCCACGCAGACGCCGCTGCAAGGGCGTATACCAACGCAAGCGTCAGGAAAGGCGTGAGCGGCACGAGATAGCGGATGAACTGCCCCGGCCACGGGGTCAGGGCCATCAGCAGAAGTGCTCCGACCAGATAGAGCCCGATGATCCAATAGCCGTGCCAGGCGAGCAGGACGGTACCAGCGATCACCAGAAGGCATAGGATGATGATTGCAACATCGGCAAGCCACTTGGGGGCGTGGATGGCCGGGACTTTCTGGTTCAGCTTCTCGACTTCCGAACGCCACCATCCCCGATGGACGCTGACCCCTTCGCCAAGACCCATGGGAAGCTCGCCCAGATTGACGAGCACCCGTTTCACCAGATCGCGCGAGCTCGCCTGCCCCAACTCGGGCCGGAACGGATCCTTGTAGGCCATGTTCTCCAGATAGCCAACGTTATAGAACTGGTAGCCGGCCCGTTGATAGGCGTAGGCCGGCTGTTGGTACTCGGGGCTGTGCTTAACCCCGGAGGTATAGACCTGCCACGTCCCCAAAGCGACGATAGCGACCGCAGCGCGCAGCGCGGCTTGACGGAGACGGATGCGGAGGACGCTCTCGCCGATCCAGGCCCCGAGCAGCGCGACTCCTGCCGATCGAATGGCGTAGGAGGCTACGGCGAGCAGGCCGGCGCCGAATCCGCCGCCAACCAGAAAGAACAGCGTGCTCACGAAGCCGTAGGGGACGTCGGCGGCGAATGAGTCCGACATGAACACGGTCTGGGTGTGCACCGCGCACATCGCCGCCACCAAAAAGGCATAACCCCGGGTCAGAAACCGTCGACTCATACCGTAGACCGCCGCGGCGTAGCCGACGAACAGAAGAAACGCGGAGATCCGCAGCCAGTGTCCCACTTTGACCGGATCGCTGCTGCCGAGCAGCCGTTCATGTATCGCGGCGAACACAGGAAGCAGCGGCGGGTATTGGATCGCCTGAATAGCACCCGGCTCGTTCAACAGCCGGTAGCCTTTTCCCTGGGCCAACGACGTACCGAGCGTGTAATACACTCCTGCGTCGTACCGGAGATCGATGGGACCTCGAAAGCGGGGCAGCCAGGTCGTGACCGCAAGAGCCACGACCACGACGAGCAAGCGGGTGTCCGCCCGGGTCCATGGACCCGCCGTCGGGAGGCTCACGAGCGATCCTCCGGCTGGTTCATGGACATGGCGGAAATGAACAAACTGGAGAACAGCGTGCTGAACCCGATGATCACCAACGTCGCCGCCAGCGAGACCCATTCAGGGTGAGGCAATGGCAGCAGCTTGGACCTGATCCACTCCACGACGATGGCGACCAGGATCCCTCCTCCGATGAGGATGAGCCCGCCGCCCAGCAGCAGCCCGCCTTCGAGCTTGAACCGGGAGTAGAAGCGAGCCAGCGCTTGGTTGTTCCGGTCGAAGCGCCGGCTCCAGGAGTAGGTCTTGGCGTGCAGGCCGAGGCTCAGAATTTCGAAGCCGACCACGCTGAAAATGGTGGCGAAGATCGCGGTCACGCCCGAGGCCGGGCGGCCACCAAAACGGACCAAGCCGAGCAGGACCGCGAGATGGATCAGGAGTCCGAGCGTGAGCAGGATGGAGCCGGGAATGAAGAAGAGCTTATTCGGCGAGTAGAGCAGCATCATCCGGAGGCTGCGCCAGCCATCGCGAAAGGTGCGGAGCTTGGACTCTCCCTTTCTCGGCGCCAGAACGATGGGAATTTCGGTGGTCCGGAGCCCTGCCAAGCCGGCGTTGATGGCCAGCTCCAGATTGAACTCCATGCCGGGGCTGACCGGACGAATCAGGTCGTAGGCGCTTCGGGTGAAGGCGCGGAAGCCACAGTACACATCGGTGTAGCGGGTGCCGAAGAGAAGATTCAGCGTCCGGGTCAGCGCCGGATTTCCGAAGTACCGGTGAAGCATGGTGATGTGCCGGTCACCGCCGTTGAGATAGCGACTGCCGGTCACGAAATCGCACTGCCCATCCTGCAGCGGTGACAGGAACTGGGGGATCATGGTGAAGTCGTAGGTATCGTCCGCGTCTCCCATGACCAGGTACGTCCCGCGAGCCTCGGCGAACCCCTTGAGGTAGGCGTTGCCGTACCCGCGAATGGGCTGGTGCACCACTCGGGCGTGCAGCCCCTCGGCGATCGCCACCGAGGCATCGGTGGAGCCGTTGTCGCTCACTACGATCTCCCCGGTGATGCCAGCCTCCGCGAAGGTGCGTCGAATCTTCTCGATGCAGGCACCAATCGCCGCCTCTTCGTTGAGACAGGGCATCACCACGGACACCAGCGGTTCCGGACTCACGAGATTCTCCCTCACACGGGCGAGGTCACGGCGCCGGCCGCTTCCCGGGCCAACGCGGCGCAAGCCTGCTGGTAGCGCTTCAGGCCGGCTATCGATCCACGGAGCTCGGCCAACGCTAACCGCCGCATGACCTCGAGCGGAGGCGCTTTGGGGCGAAGCGCGCGATAGAGCAACTTGGCCCACCACCAGGCCGCGAGGCGCGCCAACCCTAGACGCTCCTCGGGGTGCGCCAGCGCGGTGCGGACGAGGTAGGCGGAAAATCCCAGGCCGTGATCGGCGATCTGCCGCTCCAGCCCTGCCATGTCGCTACGGTGCCGGTGGCGCACCAGCGCGCGAGGCTCGTAGACCAGAGCATGCCCCGCCTTGAGGACCCGGAACAGGAGGTCGAGGTCGTCCCCTCCACGGCAGATGGTGCCGGCTCCCAGGCAGGGATCGAAGTCGCCCAGCTGGTCGAAAACTGCTCGGCGGAACGCCATGTTCGCGCCCGTGCCGAAGAGCCCGGTCGCTCCATAGCGCCAGGCGATCGATCGCGCCGGACCGGTCGCCTGGGCTCGGATCCGCTCGAACCCGCGGTTGAAGCTGCGATATCGCTCGAACAAAACCTGCGCATCGCTCTCCAGCTCGAAGGGGATCACCAAGCCGGTGACCGCCATGACCTCCGGGTCGCCGACAAAGGCGGCACCGAGCGCGGCGGCCCACCGCGGGTCGACGATGACGTCGTCGTCGGTAAATGCGAGAATGTCGCATTGGGCGTCCGCGATCGCCCGGTTGCGGGCTCGGTCGAGTCCTGGTTGCGGCTCGCGAACATAGCGAATGCGCGGGTACCGCGAATGAATTAGGCGTTCGGCCGCATCGTCGCTGGGCGCGTTGTCTACCACTAGAAGATCGAGCGCGGGATACTCCAGCTGGTCCATAGCATCCAGGCAGCGCGCGAGATCGGCACCCCGGTTACGGGTGCAGACAGCCACCGTGACGCTGGGTGGCGTCGAGGGCGTTGGTACCGGCCCCAGTAGCGCTCGCCGCTGGGATCCAATGGCAGTCTGGATCGCCGCAGGGGAGCAGCGGCCGTTCACCACCGGGATCCGCACCCATCCCACCGGCGTCCCTTGCTCGCGAAGGAGTGCCTCGACCCCGACGTACCGATCCAGCCCCTCGAGAGGTGGCAAGGGCCGGCTGAGCTCCAGGTCCACCAGATGGACCGGGGCCAGCCTGGCATCGGAAGTCCTGCCCTCTTCAACGTGGCTTGGCACGGTAGGCCGCCAGGACCTCGTCGATGGGCCCGTCCCGGACCACTTCGCCCCGCTCGAGCCAGATTCCCCGCTGGCATAGCGCTCGGACCTGATCGAGCTCGTGCGACACCAGGATCAGGGTTCCGCCCCGATCGTGGTAGGCTCTCAAGCGGTGGAGACAGCGTTCCCGAAAAGCCTGGTCTCCCACCGCGAGCACCTCATCCAGGAGGAGGATGTCAGGCTGCAGGCATACCGACACCGAAAAGGCCAGTCTCGCCTCCATGCCGGAGGAGTAGTATTTGAGTGGGGTATCGAGGAAGTCGCTCATCGCCGCGAACTCGACGATCTCGTCGTAGCGTGCGGCCAGCTCGCGTCGGGTGATTCCCAGCACCGACGCGTACAGCGCGATGTTTTCCGCCCCCGTCAGCTCGGGATGGAAGCCGGCACCGAGCTCGATGACGGCGGTAATCCGTCCATTGGTCTCGACCCGCCCGGTAGACGGCCGGTAGATCCCCGCGATCAACCGCAATGCCGTGCTCTTGCCCGACCCGTTGGGGCCCACCAGCGCCACCGATTCACCTCGCTCCACCCGCAGATCAACGGCGCGCAGCGTGAATTCCGCCCGGCGCACATGCAGCGGCCGGCGCAGCACCCGGCGGATGAACCACTCCCGCAGCGAGCTGGTGCGATGCTCGTAAAAGTAGAATCGCTTCGAGACGCCCCGAAGCTCGACCGCCGGAGCCGCCACCGGCTCAGACGATTTCGGCGAAAACGTCGACGTAGCGGTTGAAGATGGCATAGCCGATCAGGAAGATCGCCAGAGACCCCAGAGCCATCCCCCCAAGCAGGTATGGCTCGGGGGCCTGCCCGTTATACAGCACCACGTGGTACAGCGTGAGCAGCCCCGCCATCGGGTTCAGGAAATAGAGCTCGCGCGCCGCCTCGGGGACCATCTGGGCCGGATAGAACACCGGTGAGAGATAAAACAAGGTGGTGAGGGCGATCGGCAGCGCGTGATACACGTCGTAGTAGAACACCGACAGCGTGGCGATGGGCAGCGCCAGTCCGACCGCCAGGAGGAGCTGGAGCAGAATCAAGACCGGGAGCAGGGTGAAGCTCACCGGGACCGCATGGTGCAGGAACACCGCCAGCACTATCACGATCAGGCTCAGCTCCGCTACGAACTCGATGAGCCGCGAGCCGGCCGCGCCGAACACCAGGATCTCACTGGGGAAGGCTACGCTCCGAGTGAGCCGGGAGTGCTCCGCGAAGATGTACGTGCCGGTATTGAGGGTCTGGAGCATGAAGTTCCAGACGAAATAGCCGCTCAGGAGAAACCCCCAGTAATGCGGCAGCGGAATCCGGACCACGTGGCTGAACACCAGAACCAGAATGGTGACCGTGAGCAGCGGGTTGACCAGAGTCCAAACGAAGCCCAGCAAGGAGCGCTGGTACTTCACCTTGAGATTGCGGAGCACCATGGTCCAAAGCAGCTCGCGGTAGCTCCAGACACTGGCGAGGCGACGGGAGGGTTCCAGCGGCTGCCGGGTGTGAACGGTTGTCACCATGCTCGTTGCTCCCGCGCACGAGCCAGCCTATGGGCTCGAGAGTAGATGGTGAGGCCGAGCCAGCAGTTCCACCACATCCTGAGGAGAACCGTCGCGGGCAGGGGATCACGTCCCAAGCCGCGCCGCACCAGACGCACCGCCGGCTTCATCAGGCGCCAGGCCGAGTAGCCCAAGAGCGATCCCCGAGCCCGGCCATCGCCGCTCACCAGGTGTTTGCTGAGGAACGCGAGAACTCCGCGCTGGTGCGCGACGATCTGATCCTGAGCCGCCCGAAGCTCCCGGCGATGCTCGTGCCAGGCGAGCGCGGCCGGTTCATACACCACTGCCCTACCCTCCTGCAGCGCGCGCCACAGCAGGTCGAGGTCGTCGCCGCCTCGGCAGATGGTGCCAGCCCCAAGAGCGGGATCGAAGCCTCCCAGCGCACGAACCGCGTCTCGACGGACCGCGTAGCTGCAGCCGCATCCCACGCTCATGGCCCACGCGATGAGCGGGGCGGGGCGGCCATGCAGCGGCCGAGCCGCATCCTCCGGCAAACGGATCCGCTCGGTCCCGCGAGAGAATCCGCCGTTGGCCTCGAACAAACGCTGCCCTGCCGTCTCCAGGCTCAGCGGCTCCACCCTCCCGGTGCAGACCATGACCTGCGGATCGCTCCGGAAGGCCCGATGAATCGCCTCCGACCAGCCCGGCGCTGCCACCGCATCGTCGTCCAGGAAGGCCACGATCTCCTGGGTCGCTTCGCCCAAGGCGCGATTGCGGGCGAAATCGAGGCCCGGTATGGGCTCGGCCAGATAGCGAACGCCGGGAAAGCGCGAACCAACCAGCGCGCGGGTGGCAGCGCCGGCGGGTGCGTTGTCCACCACCAGGATTTCCGCCGGAGCGGGCTCCTGGGCGAGCAACGACTGCAGGGCGCGCGCGAGCTGCTCCGGGCGGTCCCGGGTACAGACCGCAGCCGTGATGCCGATAGTCTGGCTCATTCCCAGCGGGGCCGCACTGCAGCGGCTGCCTCGCCGTGGCGGATCCAGCGCACGCCGCCCGCTACCAGGCCGGCGGAGTACGCCAGCCGCGCCGCTAGGACGGCCGGGAGCATCCAGAGCGGCTCTAGTACCCGCGCCCGGAGCCAGCAGCCGACGATGTAGCCCGTGCTCGCCACGGCGAGCGGCAGGCTCGCGAGCACCAGCAGTCCGGGATAGCGGTAGATCCAGGCCAGCCGCGCTGCACCGGTGGGAGCCTTGCTCTCGATGGCACTGAACCCCCAGCGATAGTTGCGCCGGAGGAGGTTCTTGAATCCGGGACGATTGTAGTGATAGACGATGGCGCGCGGCTCGAACACGATGCGGCCACCGGCGGCCTGGACCTCGGCCTGCCAGGCTAGCTCTTCGTGGGCATAGGCCACCGGCTGCTCCTCGGTAAACCCACGAGTGCGGGCGAACGCCTGGCGACGAACGCTGAGGTTTCCCGGTGGATGATTGGGGACGTCGCCTCTGCGACGACGGGAGTGCACATGGTACCAGCCGCAGTAGTAGTCGCAGCGAGCCATGGCCGGCAGTCCCGGCGGCAGGTCAAGTGCCCCTCCGACCACGGCGATGCCGGTCTGGTGCACAGCAAGTAATCGGTCGAGCCAGCCGGGCGCCGGGCTGCAGTCGGCATCGAGGAACACGATGGGGTCACCCTGGGCGGTGAGCGCGCCCCGATTGCGAGCGATGGCGGGGTTTCCGCCGCCGGCAGCACCAAGCTCCAGTACCCGAGCCCCTGCGGCGCGAGCGACGGCCACGGTGTCGTCGGTCGAGCCGTCGTCCACCAAAACGATGTCGAGGTTGATTCCTATGGGTTGTTGAGACCGGACGGCGGCGAGCACGTTTCCGATCGAGTGCGCCTCATTGCGGGCCGGAATGACGACCGAAACCGTGCTTCCCGGGCCCGATGGTGAGTCACTATCGGGCGACGGCAGCATGGCGGTGCACCTCCTCGTACAGCTCCTCGACCGTGTGGCTGAAGTTTCCCCAGGCAAGATGGTCTCTGGAGTAGGATCGCGCGGCGCCGCTCAGCCGCGCCGCTTGCCCATGGTCGAGCAGCAGCGTCAGAATCCCATCGGCAATCGCCTCCGTTCGCGGCGCGACCAACAGTGCTCGTTCCTCATTCAGCACGGTCCGGTGAGTCGGGATGTCGGTCGCGACGATGGGACGGCCCGCGGCAAGGTAATCGAACACCTTGAGAGGAAGATTTCCCCCGTATGAGCGGGGCGAAACCAGCACGTCCGCCAACATCAGATAGACGGCCATCTCCTCCCGGGGCTGGCGATCGATGATGCGCAGGGCACCCGCATCCATGAGCGTCCGAGCCGTCTCGCTGGCGGCGAGACCATTCGCCGGGTCCGCACCGACGAGCACGAACGTCGCCTCGGGCACCCGCGATCGGACCGCCGGGATCGCGGCGAGCAGCTCGCTCAGCCCCTGATAGGCCTCGAAGGTGCCGCTGTAGAGCACTACCGCGGCTCCAGCAGGGAGCTGCAGTTCTCGCCGCAGCGTATCAACCTGCCGGGGACTCGCTTCGATGGGAGTGCTGGGAAAGCGCCACTCGCGCACTGGCACGGCGGGCGCCAGGCGGCGCACCCGCTCAGCCAGGCCCGCGCTGCTCACGACCAGGTCAACCCGATCGAGTAGCCAGCGCTCCATGTAATGCAGGAAGGCGGGCACCGGAGGGACCCGAAATACCCGGCGCTGAATCATCTGCTCGGGCAGGCTGGACTGCATGTCGTAGAGCACCGGGATTCCGTGCATGCGGCCGAGCACCGCTGCCGGGAAGGCGGCCTCCTCTACGGCGTGGATGCAAGTGTATGACTGCCGGGTCAGCTGACGCCGGAGAGCAGCGATCAGGGAGACATCGAGCAGCAGCTTGGGGAGGGAGAAGCCGATGGGCACGCTCCGGATACCCAGTGGATTCGCGGTTCGGAAAATCGATAACCCCGGGATCGAAATATCGCTCCCGACGGGGAAGGTGAGCAGGTCGACCCGGTAGCCCAGCTCTCCCAAAGCTTCCAGAACCTGGCGCAGCGCGATCGGTGTGCCCCGGTCCTCATAGAAAGGCTGCGGAGCGAGCACCAGGATGCGACGCTCGGTCAGCCTGGGCACAACGCCGTGGTTGGACCTGGCTTGCCCGCCAGCGGGATCCACTGGGGTCACGACGACGGCTCTCGATTGGTCCACGCTGCCGCTGGATCTCACGGGGCACCCCCGAAGAGAGTAAGCCCTTGCACGGCAAGAAGTTATGTGCTTATCCGAAAGGGCAGACTACCTGGGCGACAGGACGGAACTCGCCGTCAGGGCATGGGGCCGGCAAGGGCCGCCCGTGGTAGACTGGGTCAGCCTAGCCTGGGGAGCAAGAACCCTGCCCACCTCAAGCCCGGGAGGTGAATCACTTCGGAGGGCACTGCGCCACCGCCACCGTGCCGGGATAGCCGAGGGTGCTTTCGCTGGTGAGGACCAGGGTCTTCTGGTCCAGCCAGGCTACTCCTTCCCCTTGAATATCCAGCCGAGCCACGCTGCAGGCCGGA
>Ga0070696_100001378_pt1 | contig 15884 bp, 16 predicted proteins | sample KBSK1253metaG_FD_65474 | JGI IMG/M metagenome (GOLD analysis project Ga0070696, IMG submission 65474) | Corn, switchgrass and miscanthus rhizosphere microbial communities from Kellogg Biological Station, Michigan, USA - KBS K1-25-3 metaG | ecosystem: Host-associated > Plants > Roots >... | reverse complement strand
GGGCCCCGACCCGCCCTCGGAGGTGATCGACCTGATGGCCAGCACCGGAGGGGTATGGGTGGGAACTGCAGTGAGAAGTAAGCTGTGAGGTGACAGGTGACAGGTCAGAGGTGAGAGGTGAGAGGTGAGAGGTGACAGGTCGGCGAGGACTCTGGAGGTTACGTCTCACGTCTCACCTCTCACCTCTCACCTCTCACTGCGGTACAGCTGCTCTATCGCACTCCGGTTGTGCTCCTCCACGATCCGCCGGCGGACCTTGAGAGTAGGGGTCAGCTCCCCCTTCTCCAGCGTGAAATCCTGGGCCAGCAGGAGCAGCTTCTTGGGCATCTCGAACTGCGCCAGATCACGCAAGGTCGTGTGCACCTCCTGTTCCAGCTTTTGCCGAACCTCCGGTAGAGTGAGCAGCTGCTCCACTCCGCCATCTTGGAGCCCCTCTCCCGCTGCCCACGCCCGGAGCGGCTCGGGGTGGGGCACCACCAGCATGATGGGGAACGGCCGGCGATCGCCCAGCATCACCGCGTTGCAGACGAACTTGGATGATTTGGCCAGGTTCTCGATTGGCTGAGGTGCGATGTTCTTGCCGCCGGCGGTCACGATCAAATCCTTCTTGCGGTCGGTAATCCGCAGATAACCCTCGGAGTCGATCAGTCCGATATCCCCGGTATGAAACCAGCCTTGGGCATCGATGGCTTCGGCGGTGGCGTCTGGCTTCCCGAAGTAGCCCCGCATCACGTTCGGGCCGCGGGTAAGGATCTCGCCGTCCGCCGCGATGCGGAGGTCGACTCCGGGAATGGCCCGTCCAACTGTGCCCAGCTTCAGGTGCTCGAAGGTGTTGACCGCCATCACCGGTGATGTCTCGGTCAGTCCGAAGCCCTCCAGAATCGGAATTCCCGCGGCGAAGAAGAACTTGGCGATCTCCGGTGAGAGCGGTGCTCCCCCGGAAAAGAAGAAGCGCACCCGCCCGCCGGTGCGCGCCCGCAGCTTTCCGAAGACCAGCCGATCCGCCAGCCGCTTCCGCATCGCCAGTGCCCGGGGTACGGGGCGGTGGGGAATGACGTATTCCGTCCATTCCTCGCCGGTGCGACGACCCCAGGCAAACATGCGCTGTTTCAGTGCCGAGCCGGAGCGCACGTTCTCCAATACCCGCCCATAGATCTTCTCATACAGTCGGGGCACTGACGCCATGACCGTGGGCCGCCGATCCTGCATGTCCGCCGGCACCGTGTCGATGCTCTCGGCGTAGTTGATCAGCACCCCGGCATACCACATCGAATAGTGGCCGAACATCCGCTCGAAGATGTGGGACAGCGGAAGGAAGGAGAGACACTCGTCGGCGTCGCCGAAGGAAAAGAGCGCCACACAGGTCGTGACGTTCGACGTGATGTTGCCGTGGGTGAGCATCACGCCCTTGGGATCGCCGGTCGTCCCCGAGGTATAGATGATGGTGGCGATGTCTCCGGCGCCGACCTGGAGGGCATTGGCCTGCCAGCCCGGATGTCGGGCGCGGGCCGCGCGCCCGCGAGCAAGCACCTCCTCGAAGCCAAGAACACCGGGCCCGCGCGCGTCCTCGTCGAAGGCGATGACGTGCTCCAGGGGAGGGAGGCGAGGCTGGATGGCGCGGAGCTTTTCGACTTGTTCACGGGAGGATAGCAGGATCGCGCAGGCCCCGGAGTCGCGCAGGATATATTCGGCCTGTCGCGCCGGAAGTGTGGGGTAGATCGGAACGTCGGTACAGCGCGCCGCCAGACAGGCGTAATCAGTGATCGCCCATTCCGGTCGATTCTCTGATAGAATCGCCACCCGGGCTCCCGGCCGAATACCGAGCTCCATGAGCCCGATGCTCAGGTCTTGGACCTGGTTGGCTACCTCCCCGTAGCTCAGGTCTACCCAGCGGCCTCCACGCTTGCTCCGCATGGCCACTGGGCGGCTGCTGAATGCCTCCAGCGTGCCGAAATAGAGCTCATTGAGGGTGTGCGGCGTCGCCATCCGCTATTGGAATCTCACGATGAAGCGCTGACCCGAGCCGGGCACGGGCTCTCCATGGGTGCGATTGGCTCGCACCTGGATGATCGTACTATCCGGTCGGACCTTGGCGGGGTTCAGGGTCAGGACCTCACTGCTGACAGTCCCATCGCTGCCCGTCTGAACCGTATCGCTCAGCACGCCTCCCGTCAGTGTGACCGCCGTGTCCGGCGTCGGCGTGGTGATCTCGTAAATCACCGGCCGATCCGAGAGTGGACCGGCGGTGCGGCTCTGCAGGCTGACCACGAGGGGCGGAGTTGTCAGCGTGGCGCCGGTCAAGGTGAAGATCGAATCGCCCACGATCGCCAGGGTGTCGGCCGGCGTGAGCACGGTGAGGCTGACCAGGTCCGAGGAGAGGGAACCGACGCTTGCTTGGACCCGCGCGGTCCCCGCAGCCACACCAGTCACCAGCCCGGTGGTACTATCCACCGTGACCGTGGGGTCCGGGCTGCGCCAGATCACCGTCGCCGCCACGCTGTCGCCGTTTTTGTCGAGCGGCCGAGCCGAGAGCTGCAGGGTTTCGCCGATTTCAAGGACGGGGGGAGAAGGCACCCGAACCTCCAGTGCCACCACACCGGCCTCGCCTTCAGTTAGACCGCTGCACCCGAGCGCCACCCCAACCACCGCACACCATCCCCAGCACTTCACAGCGTCTCCGGAGCCGGGCTGCTCGCGATTTCCCGCAGGGCGGTCTCGGCGTGTCGGATCCACCGCTCGGCATCGGGTCCCTTGGGGGGACGCGCGAGGAAGGCACGCAAGTGCTCGGCCGCCTGCTGCACATCTCCGCGCTTGAGCAAGAGGAAGGCCACACCATAGTGGGCACCCACCAGTGTGGGATCCAACTCCAACGCTCGCTTGTAGTGGCGGATGGCCTCTTCAGGCTGACCGGTCTTGGTGAACGCGATGGCCATGTTCAGGAGAATTCGCGAATCGCTCGGATCATCCCGGAAAGCCAGTCGATAGGAGGTCAGGGCGGCCTCGAAGTCGCCCTGGCGCTCCAAGGCCAGGCCTTCGTTCAGGTAGTCGAGCCGCTGAGGCTGAGGGGTCTCCCGGTTCTCCCTCCCGAACAGGCGTCGCCAGAAGCTCATGGAATTGCGGAGGTCTCCGAGCAAAGTCGAATGGGGACAACACGTTGGAATGTTGCTAAGATATGTCGTCCCAGCAGTGGCCGCAACGCGAGAAGTGCGAGTGCTTGCATTCGTCTGTCGGTTGCTCCGGCGCTGGAACGGGCGTAGGTTGGGAAGTTGCAGTCTGGGGTTTGGTTCCCGAATGGAGGTACCCAATGCGGCGCACTCCCGCGACCGGTCCCCGTGGCGTGCTCGAGGTGGACTGGCCGTTCTTCGGTGAGATCTGCCGAGCGCTCGCGCTGCGGGTAGCCCGCGATTACCAGCCGGAAATCGTTCTCGGCATTGCCAAGGCCGGCGTCATTCCCGGCGTAGTGGTGGCGTCCATTCTCCAGTCGGAGTTCACCTCGATGGCGGTCACGCGGCGAGAAGCCGGCTCGCAGCCGGTGCTGGTGTCTGGCCCTCCGCCCACCATCCGGGGACGTCGGGTGTTGGTGGTGGACGAGACCTGCGATACCGGAAGCACCATGAGGCTCGCGCTGAGCGAGGTCCGCGCGCTCAAGCCAGCGGAGGTTCGCTCCGCGGTCTCATTCAAGACGGGTGACTATACTCCCGATTTCCACGCCTTCGAGACCGACAATTTCATCGTGCTCCCCTGGGACCGAGAGATCATCCAAGCGGGGGAGCTGGTGATGCGGCCGGACTACGCCGCCCGGCTCTAGGATGTAGCCTGCTTGTAGTTTCCCCACCTCCGCATCGCTCCATTGCAACCTTGTGCTCCCAGCCGCCGTCTAACGGCGGTCCCCTCCCGTGGAGCACAACTGATGCGAGCCGCAACTGCAGTGCTGGTTTCACTCATCTGGCCGGCTGGCTTGCTGGCCCAGCAAACGGAGCGCTACAGCCTGGCCGGTGACGAGGTGGCGATCTACAACCTGGCGGGTCAGGTTCGAGTCGAACCGAGTCAGAGCGGGGTAGTGATTCAGCTGACTCGCGGCGGCAGCGACGCGGGTCAACTCCGCATCGCACAGGGCGAGCTCGACGGCCGGCAAACCCTTCGGGTGATTTACCCGGCCGATCAGATCGTGTATTCGCCATCGGGTAGAAACTCTTCAACGCAGCTGCGAGTCCACGAGGACGGGACCTTCGGCGACGACGAGCACAGCTGGAACCACCATGAGCGGGGGCGTCGAGTGTCGATCACAGGGTCCGGCGGTGGACTCGAGGCCCATGCCGACCTGCGGGTGCAGGTGCCCAGAGGCCAGCGGGTCTGCGTGTATCTCGCGGTCGGGGCCGTGACGGTTACCAACGTCGATGGTGAGCTTCACGTAGATGCCCACAGCGCATCGGTGAACGCGACCGGGGTTCGAGGCGACATGAACCTCGATGTCGGCTCCGGGTCGGTGGGGGTGACGGGTGCCGAAGGCGATCTGCACGTGGACACTGGATCGGGGCCGGTGGAAGTGGCCCGTTTCCAGGGTAGGCGACTGCTGATCGACACCGGATCGGGCGAGGTGACCGGGTCGGAGCTGCAGGCGAAGGAACTCTCGATCGATACCGGCTCCGGCGACATCAAACTGACGGGGGTGGCGGCGTCCTCACTCGCGCTGGAGACGGGAAGTGGGTCGGTGACGGCCGACATCCGAACTGATTTTCAGTCGCTCAACGTGGAAACCGGCTCGGGCGACGTCGCGATCAAGGCTCCGCCAACCCTGGGCGCGGAGATCCAGATCGAGACCTCGAACGGGGATATCGAGAGCGATTTTCCGATGCTGGTGACCGAGCGGGCTCCCGATCACGTAACCGGGCGCATCGGGGACGGACGGGGGAGGATTGCGATCGAGACCGGGTCGGGCGAGATCCGCCTGCTCAAGAACTCGAACTGAGGCCCAGGGCCTCGACGTAGCCCACGCCCTGGGCCATCCGGTCGTACAGCGCGCTGAGCGTGTCGGGGGCGCCGGCGAGGAAGCGACAGCGGGCATCGCCCCGCGAGCGGCACTCGACCTCCATGACGGCGACCAAGCCGTCCGACAGCCGGCCGAAGAAGTCCGCGAGGAGCCCGCAGGTGAGATGGCAGGACGGAAACTCGCCGCGACCCTCGTCGGCGGCCTCGGCCCACTCGCTGGAGTCGAGGGCCAGCACGGCGGGCCCGAGCGGCGTGGCTTCCAGTTTTCCCCATCCTTGCTCGGCGAAGAACTCGGAGACCACCTCGCTCAGAAACTGCACGTCCAGGTCCTGCGGGCGCTCTACTCCTCGCGTGGCGAGCAGCCAGTCGGCGAACTCGGCGTAGAGCTCCTGTCCCCCGGCGAATCCCGCCTCCTGCAGATAGGTCGAGGCCTGCAGGCCGGTGTCGCGCTCCAGCGAGGCCCTGAGCTGGTGGAGCACACGACGGCCTAGGCGAAGGCCGGGACGGGCGGGCCGATGTTCCTGCTGAGTCATGGGAGAAAGGGTTGGAGGTGCTTGATCTTAGGCCGTGCTCCCGACACGGCGCAAGAGCTCCGATTCATCGATGACTTCTACGCCGAGCGACTTCGCCTTCTCCAGCTTGCTACCTGCGTCTTCACCGGCGACGACGGCGTCGGTCTTCTTACTCACGCTCCCTGCGACCCGGCCACCCGCCGCCTCGATGAGCTCAGTCGCCCGGGTGCGGGAAAGGGTGGGCAACGTTCCGGTAAGGACGTAGGTCTTCCCCGAGAGCGAGCCGTCCCCGCCGGCCGCGCGGGGCTCGGCGAAATCGAGGCCCGACTGTTCCAGCCGCTGGATCAGAGTGCGATTCCTCGGCTCCCCGAAGAAGGCCACCACGGCTTCGGCGATCGCGGTACCGATTCCAGGAACGTCGTTGATGGCTTCTTCTGAGGCCGCCATCAGGGCGGACATGGTGCCGAACCGCCGTGCGAGCAGCACAGCGACTGTCTTGCCCACATGCCGGATCCCGAGTCCGAAGAGCAGGTTGGACAGGGGCCGGGCCTTCGAGGCGGCGATCGCCGCAACCAGCTGCTCCGCCGATTGCTCCGCGAAGCGCTCGAGCTCGGTCAGTCGGGCCGCGGTCAACTGGTAGAGGTCGGCCACATCGGCGATCAGCTTGGTGTCGAGGAACTGTCGCACCCGTTCGTAGCCCAGCCCGCGGATGTCCATCGCTTCCCGAGAGGCGAAGTGGACGATTCCCTCGAGGACCCGCCCGGGACAGGAGGCGTTGGGGCAAAAGCGCATCACCTCGTCGGCGGGATGCTCGACCGGAGTGCCGCAGGCGGGGCAGCGGTCCGGCATCTGGAAGGGACGTTCCTCACCCGTTCGCCGGTCGGGCAGGGGTCGAACGACCTGAGGAATTACCTCACCGGCCCGGATGAGCTCGACCCAGTCTCCGATCCGGATGTCCTTCTGGGAGATGAGATCCTCATTGTGGAGAGTGGCACTGCTCACGGTGACCCCGCTCACCTCCACCGGCTCCAGCACGGCGTAAGGGTTGAGCGCCCCGGTGCGGCCGACGTTGATCAGGATGTCTTTGAGCCGCGTGACCGCAACCTCGGGTGCGAATTTCCGGGCGATTGCCCAGCGGGGCTCCCGGCCGCCAATCACGCCTAACTCGCCGTACAGTCCCAACCGATCCACCTTGACTACGACGCCGTCGGCCTGAAACGCGAGGTGGGGAATTAGCTGCTCGAAGCTGGCAATCCTGTCCTGGACCTCGGCCAGGGTCTCGAATCGCTCGCGGTGAGACTCAACCTCAAATCCCCAGGCGTCCAGCAGATCCAGCTGCTCCCAGTGGGTGCGCGCGCTGAAGGTCCCTTCGATCGGCTCCACCGCAAAGGCGAACATCCGTAGCCGCCGTTTGCGGGTGATCGCGGGATCCAGCTGGCGCAGCCCCCCGGCGGAGGCGTTCCGCGGGTTAGCGAACAGGGGCTCGCCCTCCCGCTCCCGCTCCGCGTTCACCCGCTTGAATCCCACGTACGGCAGATAGACCTCGCCCCGAACCTCCATCAGCCGGGGCCATCCCCGTCCCTTGAGGGCGAGCGGGACATCGGGAATGGTCCGCAGATTGGCGGTGATGTTTTCCCCGATGATGCCATTGCCGCGAGTGGCACCGGTGGTGAACTGGCCGTCCTGGTAGGTGAGGCTCACTGCTGCGCCGTCGATCTTGATCTCGGCGGTGTAGCCGGCTCGGCGAACCTCGGGAAGGATCCGGGCGTTACGGTCCTCCCAGGCGGCCAGCTCCTCGGGGGTGAACGCGTTGGCCAGGGAGAGCATGGGACGACGGTGGGTGCACTTCTCGAGGGCGCTGGCGGGGGCCGCGCCGATCCGCTGAGTGGGGCTGTCTGGTGTTCGCAGCTCCGGCTGGGCCTCCTCCAGCGCCTGGAGCTCGCGGAACAGCCTGTCGTACTCGGCGTCGGCGATCTCCGGAGCGTCGAGGACGTAGTAGGCGTAATTCGCGCGTTCGAGTTGCTGCCGCAGGGCAGCCGCACGGGCGGCTACCGCCTGGCTCACCGTGCGGCGGCCTCCTGGCTCAGGACGGCCGCCGCCACCCCTACCAGACGCTGGATCTCGGGCGATCCGGCGCTCGCCACATCGAGCTCGTCATCCTCGCCGGGGCTGGATGGAGGATACGCCGCGAGCAGCTGCCGGAGGAAGCCGATCATTGCCGCCTGTTCCCGCTCTTTGCGTCGCAGGGTCCCGTCCTCACCGCGTCGCTGCTGCAGCCGCTCGAATCGATGGGCGTTGCGCAGCGCCTTGGCGGTCAGATTCGCCACGACCTGACAGAACTCCAAGTCGCCGGCCGAGAAGCTCGGCCCGTCGCGGAAGGTCCGCAGGAAGATCGCGCCGATGGCCGCGCCGCGCCAGGAAATCGGCACCACGGTGATGGTCTTGACCCGGCGCGCGGCGAGGGCCCCTCGGGCCGGACTGAGCGAGACGTCGGTGGCGGCATCGGCGATGTACACCGTCTCGCCGGTCTGCAGCGCCCGCGCCAGCTCGGGGTACCGCTCCAGGTCCACCACGTAATTCCGGATCCCGGGGTCTTCGTAGCTGGCGACCAGGCGGGCGGACTTCCCGCCCCGCTCGGCCAGAAAGATGGAGCAGCGGTCGAGCCCGAAGCATTCTCCCAGCCGCAGGGCAACCGACTGGACGATATCGGCAAAGTGCAGCGTCCCGCCGATCTCCTGGAGGATCTCGATCACGGCCAGCAGATGCTTACGCTCTTGCTCCAGCGCGCTCAGGCGAGCCTGCAAGCGTTCGACCTCGTCGACCGGCAGTGTAGCCGTCATAGGTGTATCCGTGAGGGTGAGGGATGGCGGGGGCGCCAACCAGCAGAGGCGCCTTTGAGTCGCCTCCGCCCTCGCTCATTATAAGGCGGTGAACCCCTCACGAAAACTGTGAACGAAGCTGCAGCCGGAGCTGTCAAAATCTCTGCCGTCGCGATGGTTGACGGCTACCCCGATGCCAGTAGGTTGGAGGAGGCGGTTTCGAGGGCGGAATGGGTGGCTTTTGCGGATCGGCTTACTTCTTGTTCCGAATGGCTGTGGCCAGATCCGCGGCCTGGCGGCGGTAGACCGAGTCCATGATCTCACGATCCGGCACCGCGGCCAGCTCCTCCAGTTGCTGACGGGCATCGGCGTAGCGCTTCCGGTCGACATAGATCTCGGCGAGCTCGAGCCGATGGTAGATGCGTCCGGGATCCAGCTCGACGGCCTTCTGCATGTCGGCAATGGCCTCGTTCCACGATGCCTGCTTGAAGATCCCCGCGCCCAAAAAGCTCTTGGCAAAGAAGCGGCTGAAACCGGAGAGCCGCATGATCTCCGCGTTCCATCGGCCCAGGATGTGATAGGCACCATCGTGCCGGGGATTGAGGGCCAGAGTGCGCAGCGCCTCGTCACGAATGATGCTGGCGCGCCGGATCCGTTCCTTCTTCCCCATGTGGAGCGCCGCCTTGCCCACCGCCGCGGCCAGGGCGAAGTGCCCGTCGGCGCCGGCGCTGTCCTTGGCCACCGCGCGACGGGCAAGCGATTCCGCGCGGGCGTACAGCGAGTCCCGCTCCGGACTGCGCACGCTGTCGGGGATCTGGTCGCCCAAATCGAGCAGCGTGATGGCCGCCCGCCAATTGGCCTCGTAGTTGGTCGAGTCGACGGCGAGCGCGGCCTTGAAGTGGGCCAATCCGGTGCGGAGATCGTGGGCCTGGACCGCCGCCTCACCCAGCCCGACATGATCGACGGCCTGCTGGGCCAGGAGTGGACCAGGTCGAGCGGGAAAGCACCAGAGCCCAACCAGAACGAGAGTCAGTGTGCGCACGCCGGCATCCGGGTCGGATCGAGATAGCGAATGGTGATTCCCTTGCTGATCCAGCACAAGCGCGACGGCCATGCCCTCCGGCCGGAAGACTGGCGCACGCTCATAGGAGAGTACACTGCCGGCCGAGTGCCAGACTACCAGATGGCCGCGCTGCTCATGGCGGTCGTATGGCGCGGTCTCACCACCGACGAGCTTGCCGCATTGACCGATGCGATGATCGCGTCGGGCGACCGGCTCAGCTTCGACGGCTCGACGCTACGGGTCGCGGACAAGCACTCGACCGGCGGCGTGGGAGACAAAGTCTCGCTCCTCCTCGCCCCGATGGTGGCGAGTTGCGGCGTGGCCGTGCCCATGATGTCCGGACGAGGGCTGGGCCACACCGGCGGCACGCTCGACAAGCTGGAAGCGATTCCCGGGTTCCGTACCAACCTCAGTATCCGCGAGGCCAAGGCCCAGATCGAGCGGATCGGGTGCGCCCTGATCGGTCAAACCCCGGAAATCGCCCCGGCGGACAAGCGGCTTTACGCCTTGCGCGACGTCACCGGCACGGTCGAGTCTATCCCCCTCATCTCGGCCAGCATCATGTCCAAAAAGCTTGCCGAAGGGCTGACCGGACTGGTGCTGGACGTGAAGACCGGGAGTGGCGCGTTTCTCCCGGAACCGGCACGGGCGATCGAGCTCGCCCGCACCATGATCGCACTGGGCGAAGCGCGAGGCTGTCCCACGGTCGCACTCCTCACCGCTATGGACCGACCGCTGGGGCGGGCCTGCGGCAACGCCCTCGAGGTGGAGGAGGCAATCGAAGGCTTGCGGGACGGTGGACCACCAGACCTCATGGAGGTCACCTATGCCCTGGGCGTCGAGATGCTGCTGCTGGTGGGAGCGGCTGCTGACCCGAAGGACGCCCGGGAGCGCCTGCAGGCGGCGGTCACCTCGGGCCGGGCGCTGGAGACCTTCGGCCGCATCATCGAGGCGCAGGGCGGCAATCCGGCTGTTATCGATGATCCGGCGGTGCTCCCGCAGGCAGGAGCGGTCGAAGTGTACCGGGCCCAGCGGAGCGGGGTGGTGGCGACAGTAGAACCCCGCCGGATCGGCCAGGCGATCGTAGAGCTGGGCGGTGGCCGCCGGAGCCTGGAGGACCAGATCGACGCCGCCGTCGGGTTCGTCATCACGGTGAAGCCAGGGGATGAGGTGCGCGAGGGCGAGCCGATCGCATCGATCTTTGCGCGAGACAGCGATGGAATCGTCAGCGGCACCGCGGCGCTGGACGAGGCGATTGGGGTGCGGGAGCGGGGCCATCTGACACCTCTGATCAGCCATCGCATCACGTCGACCGGGGTCGAGTCTCTAGCGGAGGCGCGCTAGATGCCGATCCTGAGTGAGCCGGTGGGGGTGTTGCTGGTCGCGGCAGCGGCCATCAGTGGGCTCGTGGTCTGGCTGTTCCGCGATCGCCGTTATCGCGGCCCCCGGCTCCTCAGTGATGATGATGGGATTGATCGGAAGGTGCTGGAGGCGGCAGAGCGAGAGGCGAGAGAGGTGAGAGGTGAGACGTAAGAGGTGAGAGGTGAGAGGTGAGACGTAAAAGGTGAGAGGTGAGACGTAAAAGGTGAGAGGGGAGACCAAGACGTGAGAGCTATGTACTGAGAGAGGCCGTCATCCCGAGCGCCAGCGAGGGACCTTCTTCACCGCTATCGACACCGGGTGAGCAGGTCCCTCGTCGCTAACGCTCCTCGGGATGACGATGTTCTCGTACTCTTCACCTCTCACCTCTCACGTCTCACCTCTCACCTCTCACCTGTCACCTTATACATCCAGATTGCTCACGTACTTCGCGTTCCGTTCGATGAACTGGCGCCGGGGCTCGACCTCGTCGCCCATGAGCTCGTCAAACAGCTTCGACGCCTCGACCGCGTCTTCCATGGTCACCCGAAGAATCGTCCGAGTGGCCGGATCCATCGTCGTCTTCCACAGCTGGTCTGGGTTCATCTCGCCCAGGCCCTTGTACCGCTGGATATTGATCGTTCCTTTGCCGTCCCCGGACAGGCGCTTGGAATATTCATCCCGCTCGGCCTCGGCATAGGCGTAGAACTCTTCCTTCCCCTTGGCCACCCGGTAGAGTGGTGGCTGGGCGATGTACACGTACCCCGCCTCGATCAGTTCCTGCATCTGCCGGAAGAAGAAAGTCAGCAGCAGGGTGCGAATGTGGGCGCCGTCCACGTCCGCATCGGTCATCAGAATGATCTTGTGGTACCGCGCGTCCTCCAGCTTGAAGTCCTCCCGCACCCCGGTTCCGATGGCCGTGATCATGGCCCGGATTTCCTCGTTGCTGAGGATCTTGTCGATCCGGGCCTTCTCCACGTTCAGGATCTTGCCTCTGAGCGGCAGGATGGCCTGGAATGACCGATCGCGCCCCTGCTTGGCACTGCCGCCGGCTGAGTCACCCTCGACGATGTAGATCTCGGAGTGAGCCGGATCGTCGATGGAGCAATCGGCCAGCTTGCCGGGAAGCACCGCGTTCTCCAGGCCCGACTTCTTCCGCACCAGGTCGCGCGCCTTGCGGGCGGCCTCGCGCGCGCGGGCGGCACTCACGGCCTTCTCGATGATGTTGCGGGCGACCGGCGGGTGCTCCTCGAGGTAATTGCCCAGATGCTCGTTGACCACCGCCTTGACGATCCCCTCGACCTCGGAGTTGCCCAGCTTGGTCTTGGTCTGCCCCTCGAACTGCGGCTCCTTCACCTTCACGTGGAGCACGCAGGTGAGTCCCTCCCGAATGTCCTCGCCCGAGAGGGTGAACCCTTCCTTCTTGAGGAAGTCTCGCCGCTTGGCCACATCGTTGATGGTGCGGGTGAGGGCCGACTTGAACCCGGTGAGGTGGGTACCGCCCTCGTGGGTGTTGATGTTGTTCACGAAGGTGAAGGTGTTTTCGTTGTACCCATCCTCGTACTGCAGGGCCAGGTCCACCTCGACATCGTCCTTCACGGCGCTGAACGCGATCGGCTTGGGATGCAGCGCCTTCTTGTTGCGGTTGAGCCACTCGACGAACTGAATCAGGCCGCCCTTGGCGAAGAAGCTCTCGGTCTTGGCCGGCTGCTCCCGCTCGTCCTTGATCGTGATGGTCACGCCCTTATTGAGGAAGGAGAGCTGCCGGAGCCGGTCGGCCAGGGTCGAGTAGTGGAACTCGAGCACGGTGAAGATCTCGGGGTCCGGCTTGAACCGGATGGTGGTACCGGTGCCGCGGGCCTTCCCCAGGATCTCGAGCTTCTTGACCGTCTTGCCGCGGACGAACGCCATGCGGTGCCGGTTGCCGTCCCGGTCCACCACCACCTCCAGGCGCTCGGAGAGGGCATTCACCACCGACACGCCCACCCCGTGCAGTCCGCCGGACACCTTGTAGGTGTTCTTGTCGAACTTGCCGCCCGCGTGGAGTACGGTCAGTGCCAGTTCGACACCGGGTAGCTTCTCGGTCGGATGACTGTCGACCGGGATGCCGCGGCCGTTGTCGTGCACGGTGATGGAATTGTCGGCGTGGATGGTAACGTCGATCGTGTCACAGTGGCCGGCGAGCGCCTCGTCGATCGAGTTGTCCACCACCTCGTATACCAGGTGGTGCAACCCGTTCTCGCTGGTCGACCCGATGTACATGCCGGGGCGCTTGCGCACCGCATCCAGTCCTTTCAGGACCTGGATCGCGTCGGCCTTGTATCCATCCTCTTGCCGGTTCTCTTTGAGAACGGCGCTCTGTTCTTTGGCCATGGTCTCCGTCACTTGGAGCTGGAACTGTCCGGCCCCGTTTCAGGGCGGTTCAACGGACCGGGCACCCAGCGGATCTCCTTCACTCGCCCCGTCCGGCCGGCGTTGAGCCGGGCCAGAATCTTGGGCGCCATCAGACTCAGCTCGGTGGCCCATGCGGCGGTGATCACCCGGACCCGGAGCACACCGTCGGGAGTGATCGACTCCGGCGCCGTTACCGCCGCGATCTGGCTCCCGACCAGCGCCGCCCACTCCTCGATGATGCCCGCCTGCTGTAATCGCTTGCTGAAGCCCGATTGCTTCAGGTAGCTGGCCAGGGCCTCGGCCAGCGGTGCAGGCTGCCGTTTGTCCCTCATGCTCGGGTCACCCTGCCGTGCTCAACCTGCCACACGGGGAGCCTCAGATCGGGCGGCAATTCATCCGCCCGCGGCGCAGTGAGAAACACCTGTCGCTCGCCCGATCCCAGCAGCCGCACCGCCAGACGGCGTTGGCGTTCTCGATCCAGCTCCGCGAAGACGTCGTCCAGCAGCAGACCTGGTTCGGTATCGCGGGCCTCGCGCAGGGTGGCGATCTCGATCAATCGGAGCGCGACCGCGGCGCTGCGTTGCTGGCCGGTGGAGCCGAAGGCCCGGAGCGGCTTGCCGCCGATTTCGAGCACCAGGTCGTCTCGGTGCGGACCCACCGTGGTCATCCCTCGGACCCGGTCGTCCGCTCGGGCGGACTCGAGCGCCGAGACCCAGGCAGCAGGCTCGTCCAGCCCGGGCTGGGAGCGGTAGAACAGCCGTGCCTCCTCCCGCTCACCCAGACACTCGAACTCTGCGGCGAAGCGTTCCGCCGCCCGTCCGGCCCATCCCTCCCGGGCCCGAACCACATCCGCTCCGGCGCCGGCGAGCGGGCCATCGAACGCCTGCGCCATCTCGAGGCGTCCCTGGCGCAACGCGCTGTTTCGCTGGGCCAGCGCGGCTCGGTATCGCATCAGGGCGCGCAGGTACCGGCCATCGGCCAGCGAAAGCAGCCGGTCGAGATATTGCCGCCGTTCCGCCGCCGGCCCCGAGGCGAGTCCCACGTCGGCCGGCAGGAAGGACACGGCAAGCCACCCGCCCACGGCATCGGCCAGCCGCTCCGGCTCGCTCCCGTCCACGCTGAGCTGTTTTCGACGGCCGCTCAGATGGTAGGTGGCGCCGACCGTTCCGACTCCCCCGCAGCCGACCCGAACATCAACGTGGAATCCGGGCCCGCCGAACCGGACGATCTCCGGATCTGTGGACCCACGGAAGGAGCGGAAGAGAACGGGATAACAGACCGCCTCGAGGAGATTCGTCTTGCCTTGCGCGTTGGCGCCGAGCAGGACCATTCCTTCGGCGGGTGGCTCGAGCTCGAGGTCGGCAAGATTGCGAAAGCCTCGAGCCACCAGGTGCTCGAGCCGCACTATTGGATGTGGAGCTGGCGGCTCACGGTTTGTCCAACGTTACCCAACATGTCCACGCCATGGATTCGCACCATCACGGTGGCCCCGCTGAAGCCGATCGTGGAGAGGGGAAGCCCGAACGACACCGTGTCGGCCCCTTCACCCCGGAGCGGAGCAAAACTCAGATTGAGTCCGCTGACATCGAAGTAGACCGTGTCCACCCCGTCGGGATCCACGGTGTGGCCGCTCAAAACGAACGGGTCTCCTTCGACAAGGACAGTATCAAGGGCGCCGGGCTTATCGATCGAGGTCACCGGCCCGACCCCATCGCCGTTGTTGCCGGTATCGGTGGGAAAGGTCACCCGCTCCCGCTCGGCGCACCCCACGATCAGCGCGACAACCAACCACCAAACTGCCCGGCGTGATATCATCAAAAATAGTCGAGCGAAGGGTGAAATTGCAGGCTCATTTCCCCTGGAAGACTGGCTTCCGCTTCTCCAGGAACGCTCGTGTCCCCTCCCGCATGTCTCTAGTCCCGGAGAGGAGGCCGAAGTGATTGGCCTCGAGCAGCAGGGCCTGGTCCAGACTCATCTCCAGACCCGCATCCACCGCTTCGAGACAAGCGCGAATCGCCAGGGGACCGTTCTCCAGAATGCTCCGGAGCAACTGCTCGGCCTCATCCAGGAGACGATCGGCGGGGACCACTCGATTCACCAGTCCGATGCGCCAGGCTTCCTCGGCGTCGATCATCTGACCCGTCAGCAGCAGCTCGAGGGCTCGTCCCTTGCCGACCAGCCGGGGTAACCGCACCGTCCCGCCGTAGCCGGGTCCAATGCCGAGCTTCACCTCCGGCTGGCCGAATTTGGCGGTCTCACTCGCGACTCGGAGGTGACACGCCATGGCGAGCTCACAGCCGCCACCCAGCGCGAACCCGTTCACCGCGGCGATGACCGGCTTGCCGCAACGCTCCAGCCGTCGGAACACCTGCTGCCCAGTAAGTGCCCGCGCCTTCCCCTCGGTTGCGCCCTGTTCGGCGATCTCGCTGATATCGGCGCCCGCGACGAAGGCCTTGGGACCCGCGCCGGTCAGGATCACGCCTCGCACCCCCGGATCGCCTTCGACATGGCCGACGGCATCACCCAGCTCCGCGATGACCACACCGTTCAGGGCGTTGAGCTTGTCGGGCCGATTGAAGGTGATGCGAGCGATGCCGTCGGACACCGCATAGAGCAGCGTGGTGAAGGCCATGGGGAGTTGGGTAAGAGTAGGATGAGGGCCAGCAGCTAAACAGCTAACAGCTAACAGCTAGCAGCTAACAGCTAGCAGCTAACAGCTAGCAGCTAACAGCTAACAGCTAACAGCTA
>Ga0070696_100001371_pt1 | contig 15903 bp, 14 predicted proteins | sample KBSK1253metaG_FD_65474 | JGI IMG/M metagenome (GOLD analysis project Ga0070696, IMG submission 65474) | Corn, switchgrass and miscanthus rhizosphere microbial communities from Kellogg Biological Station, Michigan, USA - KBS K1-25-3 metaG | ecosystem: Host-associated > Plants > Roots >... | reverse complement strand
TGCGACTGTGGCGATCATACAGCTCGCCCAGGGCTCGCTCCTCGCCCGTGCCCATGCGCGCAACGAGCGCGCGGTCCGGCGTCCCAGATCGGTCGGTCTGGATGGGCATCACACTCCGAGATTCGAGACGGATTCCACCGCGAACTTGGCGGTGCTCCGTGGCTAGCGCAAACGCGGCCTCCTGGCTCACGTGCGTCTACGCGCGAGACGGCACCGCGGATTGGTTACAGCTCTACGTACGCGCCCACCTCGAAAACCTGATTCGGCGGAATCTTGAAGAAGGCCGTCGCCCGGAGCGCATTGCGCGACATGAACGCGAACAGCCGCTCGCGCCACATGGCCATCCCCGGCCGATCTGACGCGATCAACGTTTCGCGGCCAAGGAAGAACGTCGTGCCCTCGAGCGGAATGTCGAGGTGGTTCTTCTTGCACGCGGCCAGCACCTCATTGATGTCGGGATCCTGCATGAAGCCGTAGCGCGCGGTCACGCTGTGAAAGCCTTTGCCGCTGCGCTTGACCGTCACGCGACTCTCTTGCACGACGTGCGGCACGTCCTCGGTGATGACGGTGAGGAAGACAATCTTCTCGTGTAGGACCTTGTTGTGCGTGAGATTGAGCACCAGCGCCGGCGGTGTACCGTCCGCGCTGCCGTACATGAACACCGCCGTTCCCGGCACGCGCGTCGGCGGCTCGGCGGCCAGGTCGGCGAGCAAGAGCTTGAGTGGAACCGTCTTCTCCATCATGCGCTTGGAGAGAATCTCCCGACCGCGCTTCCAGGTGATCATCACGAAGTAGAGCACGATCGCGATTGCGAGCGGCACCCACCCGCCGTGCCAGATCTTCAGCGCGTTGGCCGCGAGGAACGTGAGATCGACCACGAGGAACAGGCCGGACACCGTGGCCGCCTTCAGAATACTCCAGCCCCATACCTCGCGGCTCATCACGTAGAACATGACTGTCGTCAGCGCCATGAGCGTCGACAGCGCGACGCCGTACGCGCCCGCCAAATTGCTCGACGTGCGGAAGTACAAGACCAGCGCGATCGTGAGCACCGCCAGCATCTTGTTCACTGTGGGGACGTAGATCTGGCCGATCTCACGCGATGAGGTGTGCTCGATCTCCATGCGCGGGATGTAGCCGAGCTGGACCGCTTGCCGCGTGAGCGAGAACGCGCCGGAAATCACAGCCTGCGAGGCGATGATCGCGGCGGCCGTGGCCAGCGGAATGAGCGGAATCAGTAGCTTGGCGGGCGCAAGAAGATAGAAGGGATTGGCTGCAGCTTCAGGATTCGTCAGCAGCAACGCACCCTGGCCAAAGTAGTTGAGCAGCAGCGCCGGCAACGGAATCGTGAACCACGCGAGCTGAATGGCCGAGTGACCGAAGTGCCCGAGGTCCGCGTAGAGCGCTTCCCCACCCGTCACGACCAGGAAGACCGCCCCTAACACCAACAGCCCGCGACCGGGATCCTCCGCGATGAATTCGATCGCATGCGTCGGCACGACCGCGCTCAGGACGGCGGGGTGGCGGAAGATGCCGTTGACCCCGAGCGCGGCGATGACGAAGAACCACACCAACATCACCGGACCGAATACGGCTCCGACACCCGAAGTCCCGCGGCTCTGGAACGCGAACAGCCCGACCAGGATGGCCAGGGTTATCCAGATGACCCAGGGCTGCAGCCCCGGCGTCGCTACCTCGAGCCCTTCCACCGCCGACAATACCGAGATAGCGGGGGTGAGCGCCCCGTCGGCGTACAGCAGTGCGGCGCCGAAAATGCCCAGCACGATCATCAGCCGCCGCGGTGTGAGTCCGCGCGCCACGCGGCTCCCGTTCACCAGCGCCATGAGGGCGAGGACGCCACCTTCACCCTTGTTGTCGGCGCGGATGATCACGACGTGATATTTCACGGTGACGATGAGGAGCAGCGACCAGAAGATCAGCGACAGCACGCCCAGCACGTTTCCGGTTGTTACCGGTATCCCGTGCTGGCCGTGGAATGCCTCGCGGAGCGCGTAGAGCGGACTCGTCCCGATGTCCCCGTACACGACGCCGAGCGCGAGCAGCGCCAGGCGGGCGAGGTAGCGACCCCGAGGATTCTGGCGGGAGCTACCGGTCGGGGGTGGGGGGGTTTGAGGAGGGGGGACGACCGGTGCGCTCATTGCGGGGGAACCCTATGCGAGCGCGTCCAGAAAGGCCAGAGGATCACCAAACCCAAAGCGCCGACGGCACTTACGACGAACGCCGTCTTCCCATTCGTTCCCTGAAAGACGAGACCCAGCACGATGCCACCGACTAGAGCGGCCACGCCGGTGAGCGCGTGATACACGCCGAACCCGCTGCCCCGATGCCCGCCCGTCGCCGCCGAGACCAGCGCGCGCTCCGGACTCTCGGTCAGCCCGGCAACGACGCCAAGCGCGAGAAACACCAGCCATGCCGCGAGGGGCGTTGTGGCCAGCGCCATACCCGCCGCGAGCACGACGTAGGCGATCCACCCGATCCACATCGTCCGCGATGGGCCGATCCGGTCCGAGAGCGCGCCGCCGACGAACGAGGTCGACGAACGAACGACATGCAAGGCGGACCAAAGCAGCGGAATGAGGGCGACGGCGATGCCTAACGTTTGGGCCCGGAGGATCATCAAGGTCTCGGGCATGCGGAGGAGGTAGAAGAAGGAGATGGCAATGATGGACGACGGTAAAGGACGGTAAGGGACGGTAAGAGACGGTAAGGGTTCTGTAGGCGGGTTTACCCTTACCGTCCCATACCGTCCCTTACCGTCTGTTACCGTCCAGATCGCCAGCAACACCACCACCACCCCAGGCACGAAGCTCGCCAGAATCACCGTCCTCACATCGGCGTTCCGCGACAGCATCCACCAGGCAACGAGCGGCCCAATCACCGCCCCCACATGGTCCAGGCCGCGCTGCAAGCCAAACGCGCGCCCCACGAGCGGCGCCGGCGTGACGTCGGCAATCATTGCATCGCGCGGCGGAGTACGCAGCCCCTTCCCGAACCGGTCGACGACCCGCAGCCCAATCACCTGCCACGCCGCCCCCGTCAGGGCGATGATGGGTCGCACCGCGGCCGCGATGAAGTACCCGCTGACGATCAGCGGCCCACGGCGCGACGGGCGGTCGGCCAGCCGGCCGGCGACCAGCTTGATCAGCGCCGCAGCTGCGTCCGCGGCGCCGTCGAGCGCACCCAACGCCGCTGCCCCGCCGCCCAGCACGCCGGTAACGAACGCCGGCAGCAGCGGGTACACCATCTCACTCGCGAAATCGTTGAGAAGGGAAACTGCACCGAACAGCTTGACCTGCCGGGGGAGCTTATTACTCACCCAGGCCGAGTCCCCAGCGAATCAGGGTGACGGGCAGACCGCCGTACGGGAGCACGGCGTCGTGGAAGGCGCGGAGCGTAAAGTCTTTGCCCTTGGCTTGCCGGAAATCGTCGCGCAACCGCAGCAGCTCGCGCCGTCCGACGGCATAGCAGAGCTGATACGCCGGCCACGCACAATAGCGGCGCACCTCGGCCTCGGCGTTGCCGCGCTCGACGTGCAGCTCGTTCACCATCTGATCGACTGCCTGCTCGCGCGTCATACCGCGCGTGTGCAGCCCGACGTCGAGCAGGATGCGCATCGCCCGCCACAGTAAGTGCACGCGCTGGAAGAACAGCTCCTGGTCGGAGGCGTAGAAGCCCTGCTCTCCCATCATGTCCTCGCAGTAGAGCGCCCACCCCTCGACGGTCAATGGCGTCCAGAGATTCTTGCGGACGTGCGAGGACGATTCCTTCGCGATGACGAGCTGCAGGTGGTGGCCGGGATAGCCCTCATGTAGCGCCGTGGCCGCCAGCTCGTAGCGGCAGTGATCGCGCAGGATCCGCTCCTGTTGCTCGGACGGGAGCCGCGCGTCGGGCACCGTCACGTAGAACCAGCCGGTGCGGTCGCGACTGTACGCGCCCGGGCTGTCGTACGCGGCGTACGGAATCACAGCCCGCATGAAGGCTGGAGTCGGAATCACGCCTAGTGGGGCCTTGGGGATAGGCGCTAGGGCTTTGTCAGCAACAAAGTCACGAGCCCGCGCCATTTCCCTCGCGTAAGCGTCTACCAACTCAGCGGGAGTTGGATGATCCGCGCGCAGCTTGTCGACCAGTTCCGGCCACGGCTTCCCGTCGAGCCGCTTCGCGAGGCGCACGAGGTCGGCTTCGATCTCCTCCTTGAGTCGCAGGCCGTAGCGCCAGAGCTCGGGCGCCGTGTCGCGCAGCGCGTGCTGATAGTGGAGCAAAAAGTTGAATTGCTCTTCGCCGATCGCGAATTGCTCGCTGCCCATTTCGAGCCAGCGTTCGAGATGCGTGTCGAACTTTACGAGCGCGTCGGTCGCCGCCGCCGCCGCCGTCCCCAGGCGCGCCGCATGCATCGGCGCCTGCGCCGCGAGCGCCGTCGCCATGTCCTTGATGAGCAGGCGGCCGCCTTCGGTCATGCGCATCGCGGTTTCAACGAAGACGCGGACCGGCTCCTCGAGCGAAGCCTTGAGATCATCGAGGAAATCGGGGATGTCCTCGAGGCGCCCGATCGTGGCCGCCGCCTTTTCGGCCGGCGTGCGGTCGCCGGAAAGCAAGAGGTGGTGCAAACCACCCAGGAGATGCGAGAGCCAGAACTCGGGATTCTTTGCTTGGGGCTTGATCTTCTCGTAGCGGCGGAGCGCGACCCGGATCTCGTTGAGCAGCGCCGTGCGATCGATCTCCTCTTCGAGATCGGCCGCGTTGACTCCCTCCAGCGCCGTTGCAATGGATTTCAGAGCGGCCAGATGCGGCGCCAGGGCCCGAGGACTGAATCGGCCGTAGCGATCGTCATGACCCGGCACGCCGGCCTGCGTCGCCGCGACCGGATCCATCTGCCAGTAGAGATCGAAGAAGGACTTCTCGACGTCGCGGAAGCTCATTTGCCGAGTAACCGGTGGCATTCTTCGTCGGACAGCACGCGATTCGTCTGTTTCGCGGCGTCAAACAGCTTGCGGCACGCCGCCTCGTCGTCCGGATTGTAGCCATGGCGCTCGAGCCAGTACTTGACGTTCGAGATGCCCGAGACAGGCGAGATCTCGATGCGCTGCTCGAAGCCGAATTCTTCGGCCGGGACGGAGCTGTACACGCGGTCGGCGAGCCAGTTGTGCCCCTTCTTCTTGGCCTTGATGATGGCCGCGGCATGCACGCCGGTGCCGGTCCGGAACGCGTCGTGCCCAATGACTGGATAATTCACCGGAATCGGCACGCCCACCGCGTCGGCCACCAGGCGGCAGTACTCCGGCAGCTTGCGAATATCCCCCTGGTGCGCGCCCAGCAGCTTCAGATTGACGATGAGCAGATCCATCTCGGCGTTGCCGACCCGCTCGCCGACGCCGAGCGCGGTGGCGTGCACGCGGTCGACGCCCGCCTCGATCGCCGCCAGACAGTTGATCAGCCCCATGCCCCGGTCGCGATGCCCATGCCAATCGACTTTCACGGGGTTCTGCTTGACGATTTCTTTCTTGACGAAGTTCACCAACGCCTTTACGCCGTCCGGCGTTGCATGCCCGACGGTATCGGCGAGACAGATCCGCGTCGCACCACACTCGATCGCCGCGCCGTACAATGCCTTCAGCGCCTCGGGCCGGGCTCGCGTCGTGTCTTCTGTGACATACATGACCGGCAACCCGTGATCGACCGCGAACGTCACCGCTTCCTCGCTCGCCTGGATGATCCGCTCGAGCGTCCAGTCTTCTGTATACTGGCGAATCGGTGAGGAGCCGATGAACGTGGCGGCTTCGATCTTGATCCCGACTTCGTCCGAGATCCGCACGATCGGCTCGATGTCCGCCAGCACGGTCCGGGCCGCGCAATTCGGGGCGATGGGGAGCTTCTGATCGCGGATTTCCTTCGCGAGCGCGCGCACCTGCTCGACGACTCGCGGCCCCGCCCCGGGCAGGCCGATGTCGGCGGCGACGATGCCGAGGTCGGCCATGAGGTGCAGCAGCCGTTTCTTGACGTCGAGCGAAGGATCCGTGACCGAAGGCGACTGCAGCCCGTCGCGCAGCGTCTCGTCGTTCAGGTCGACGCGGGCGCGGGACCAATCGAAACTCCCGTTCGCTCCGGCGCTGTTCCAGTCGTAGATCAGCTGCCGCTCATCCATAGGCGTAGTGTCGCGCACCCACCATGCGTGGTCAAGCCACACAAAAACGCGAGCCTCGCTGTTGCAGAAGTCGCGCCAGAAGTCATAGTTTGCACTCGTGATCGACTCCCTCCTCGCCCACGATCGCATCCGCGCGGCGCGATTGCACATCGAGCGCTCGGATGAGACGACGCTCGCGCGTCAGGCCGCGCTGTCCGCAATCCCGGCACCGACGGGCGCGGAGACGGCCCGCGGCGCGCGGGTTGCGGAAATGTTTCGTGAGGCGGGATTGGATCAGGTTACCATCGACGACGTGGGGAACGTTCGTGGCTGGCGTGTAGGGGCGCAGCATGCTGCGCCTCATCCAGAGCAATGCGTGGTGTTATCTGCCCATCTGGATACCGTGTTCGGTCCGGACCTCGACGTGTCGGTGTCCCGAAAAGGGCCGAGACTCGAAGGGCCCGGGATCGCGGACAACGCGCGCGGCCTCGCGGCCCTTGTCTCGATCGGTGACGCACTCACGCGGGCGCGCGTAGCGACCGAGCGGCCGATCCTGTTTGCGGCGACCGTCGGTGAGGAAGGCTCCGGCGATCTGCGCGGCGTTCGGCATCTGCTGGCCGGCCGCATGCGCCCGTACGCGTTCATCGCACTCGACGGCGCCGGCATCGAGCGCATCGTCCACCGCGCGCTGGGCGCCCGCCGGTATCGCGTCACCTACTCCGGCCCCGGCGGCCACTCATGGGCCGCGTACGGCGTCGCGAATCCCGCCAACGCCGTCGGCAAGGCGATCGACCGCATCGCCGACATCCCCACATACGACGCACCACGCACCACGCACGCGGTGGTTCGGCTCGGCGGCGGGACAAGCCTCAACTCCATACCACAAACGGCCTGGTTCGATGTCGATCTGCGCAGCGAGGACCCGCGCGAGCTCGAGAGACTCGATGCGGCATTTCAAGCGACGGTCAGGCACGCACTCGACGACGAGAATCGCCCCCGTCTTCCCGGAACGCCCGCGCTGAGGATGGAAGTCAGCCGGATTGGCGACCGGCCATCAGGACTGACACCGCGCACACATCCGCTCGTGCAAACGGCCGTGGCGGCGACGCGCGCCGTCGGTCACGAACATCAGCTCGCGTGCGCCTCGACCGATGCCAACGTGCCGATCGCCCTCGGCGTGCCGGCCGTCGCGCTGGGCGCGGGCGGCCGTGCCGGCGATGCTCACCTGCCGACGGAGTGGTACGAAAATGAGAAGGGCGCGCTGGGGATCGTGCGCGCCCTGCTGGTCACCGCGGCGATGGCTGAAGTTCGAGCAGCGTAATCTCGGCCGGCGCGCCGAGCCGCAGCGGCGGTCCCCAGTACCCGGTTCCACGACTCACATACAGCCACATCGACTCGAGACGGTGGAGTCCAGCCACAAATGGTTGGAACAGTCGCACCAGCAAGTTGAACGGGAAGTACTGTCCGCCGTGCGTGTGACCGGAGAGCTGGAGGTCGTACCCGGCCGCCTGAGCGGCAAACGCGCTCCGCGGCTGGTGCGCGAGGAGCACACGCACGTCGCTCGGCGGCGCGCCCGCCGCGGCCGCCACCGGATCGGAGGCGGCGGAGAGATCGGTGACGCCGGCGAGCAGCAGGCGCCCGGCGCCATGCTGCACGATCCGATGTTCGTTCGTGAGTACTTCGAGCCCGAGCCGCTTGAGCTCGGCGATCCAGCCCCGGACGTCCCAGTAGTACTCGTGGTTGCCCGTCACGAAAAACGTGCCGTGCGGCGACTTGAGCCGGCCGAGCGGCGCGACGTGCTCGCGCAGATCGGGGACGAGTCCGTCGGCGACGTCGCCGGTGACCGCGACGAGGTCCGGCTGTAGGGCGTTGGCGCGGTCGACGACCGCGTCTACGAACCGGCGCCGGATCGTCGGCCCGATGTGCAAATCGCTGAGCTGCAGAATTCGAAATCCCGCGAGGTCGCTGGGGAGATCGGCGATCGGCACGGTCACCCGCACCACGCGCGGCCGGCGTGCGAGCACGATGCCCAGGACCGTGACGACTGCGGCCGCACCAAGCACGGTCCATACCACGTGCGCGCTGTCCGGCACACGCAGCAGATCGACGACAAAGAAGGATACGATGAGCAGCGAGGACAGCCCCATCGCGATGTACGCCGCCCAGTCGAGCACGCGCGTCAAGAGTCCGGACGCGTGGATACGCTCACGCCGGGCCGTGAACATGGCCACGAGCGGCAGCCACGCCAGCAGCACCACGCCAGCCCAGGCCACCGCGCGCATCCAGCCGGCGAGTGGAGCTGGGCCGAGCACGTGCGCGCCCACATAGACATTGAGCAACGTCCAGATGCTACCAACGATCGCGAGTCGCACCAGCATTTGCGTCCTGGTCAATGTGCCGCGGCTCCGGCGCCCGGCATGCCTTTGCTCTTATGCATCAGCGGCAAGAGTGCCAGTGAGAGGACGAAGACCGCTCCGAAGAGCAGGAACAGTTGCTCGAACGACAGCATCATCGCCTGCCGGGTCACGATGCCGTTCAAGAATCCGACCGCTTTGGTTTGCGCGATCGCCGGCACTTCCCCACGGGCGATCAGCATCTGCGTGATCTGCCCCAGCCGTTCGCGTGTGGCTTCGGCATAGGGCGTGACATTTGCCGCCAGATCGGCGCGGTGAATGGCTGTAAAGCGCTGCAACAGCGTCGCCGAGATCGCGATGCCCACGCTGCCACCCAGCTGCCGCATCAGATTGAACAGGCCGGTGCCGTTGGGAATCTTCGACATCGGGAGATCGGACAGCGCCAGGTTCGTCAGCGGCACGAAGATCAGGCCGAGGCCCACGCCCCGGAAAATCAGCGGCCAGAAGAAGTCGCTCATCCCGCTATCGGTGGTGAAATGGGCGTGCTTCCACATCGACAGCGCGAAGATCGACACGCCGGCCACGATCGACAGGCGCGCGTCGAACTTCCCGGTCGTTCTCCCCATCACCGCCATCGTGAATGCGCTGGCGAGCGCTCCGGGCAGGATCACCAGGCCGGTCTGGTTTGCGGTGAAGTTGCGAATATTCTGGAGATATACGGGCAGCACGAACACCGTGGCATAGAGGCAGATGCCCAGCACGAGTCCGAAGACCACACCCACCGCCAGCTGGCGGCTCTTGAGGATGCGCAGGTCGACAACGGGGTGTTCGGTCCGCAGCTCGTGCCAGATGAACGCGATGAGCGATAAGGCGCTCGTGATCCCGAGTAACCGCACTTGTCCCGACGCCCACCAGTCGAGCCGCTCACCGCGCTCCAGCATCGTCTGCAGCGCCCCGATCCCGACGGCCAGCAGACCGAGTCCGATGAAGTCGACGCTCTCGGACCGCTGCTGATGCCGCGAGTCGTTGATGAAGGACAGCGTCAGCGCGAGCGCGAGCATCCCGAACGGAATATTGATGTAGAAGATCCACGGCCAGCCGTACATATCCGTGATCCAGCCGCCGACCGTGGGGCCGAGGGTCGGACCGACCATCACGCCGACGCCGAAGATCGCCATCGCCGTGCCGTACTCCTCGCGCGGAAACTCCTCGTACAGAATGGCTTGCGATGTCGACAGGAGCGCGCCGCCGCCCAGTCCCTGGACGATCCGCCAGAATACCAACGCCTCGAGTGAGCCGGCGTTGCCGCACAGGAACGAGGCGATCGTGAACAACGCGATCGAGCCGGCGAAATACTTTCGCCGCCCGAAGTAGGCGGAGAGCCAGCCGGTAATCGGCAGCACGATGACGTTCGCGACGATGTAGCCGGTGGAGACCCAGGCGATCTGGTCCAGCGTCGCGCCCAGATTCCCCATCATGTGCGGAATCGCCACGTTCACGATGCTGGTGTCGAGCAGCTCCAGCACCGACGCGAGCGAGACCGTGATCGCGATGATGTATTTGAAGCGATAACGGTCCTGATCGACCGACAACGGCAAAGCGGCGGCGGTCATGCTAGTGCGTTTTGATTGTCGCGACGACGCTCATGCCGGGCCGCAGCGCATGGGCGGGATCCGGCGCGCCGTCCAGGTGAATCCGGACCGGAATCCGCTGCACCACCTTGGTGAAGTTGCCGGTCGCGTTGTCGGGCGGCAGCAGCGAGAACTTCGCGCCGGTTGCCGGCGACAAGCTCTCGACGTGGCCGCGGAAGTGAACGCCCTTGTACGCATCCACCGTGATGTCGGCGGAGTCGCCCGGGGTGACGTCGGCCGTCTCGGTTTCCTTGAGGTTGGCAGTCACCCACACGTCCTCGAGCGGCACCACACTCATCAGCGGCTGGCCAGGCTGAACGAGCTGGCCAATCTCGACCGTCTTCTTCGAGACCACGCCGTTCGACGGCGCCGTGAGCCGCGTGTAGGAGAGCTGGAGCGCGGCCTGATCGCGGGAGGCGCGTGCCGCGGCGACCCGGGCATCCGCGCCCACCAACGCGGCCTGCGCTTGGGCGAGCTGCGCTTGCGCTGCCGCCGCGGCCGCGCGCGCCCCATCGAGCTGCTGCTGGCTCACAACGTTCTGGCTCGCGAGCGGCTCCATCCGCGCGAGATCGGCCACCGCCTTGACGGCGTTGGCCTGCGCCTGGGCGACGGCCGCATCGGCCTGGCCCACACGCGTGCGCGAGCTGACAGTCGCCAAGAGGGCGGCGAGATCGGCTTCGGTCTGCGCGAGCCGCGCGCGGAAGTCGCGGTCATCGAGCACGACCAGCGTGTCGCCGGCCTTCACCGTCTGGTTTTCCTCGATGCGGACTTCGGCGACGAACCCGCCGACCTTCGGCAGCACCGGGATGATGTGACCGTCCACCTGGGCGTTGTCGCTCGAAACGTGCGACCGGCTGAACCACCATCTCCGCGCCCCGATCAGGAGTAGCCCGGCCAGGATCACGCCCATGATGATGAAGACCGTCCGCCGCGAGCTCTGCTTCACCGGCTTCGCCGCCTGCGGGGGGGGAGCCGGCGGAACGGAAGGCGCGGGACGCGACCGAGTCTCTGTGGGTTCCATCGTCGTAGCCATTGTCCTTTTCCTTTAATGCAAGGTCCGCGCGCTGCCCACCGAGCGGGCGAGCGCAATGCGCGCCGTTACGGCCGCGAAGCGCGCATCGATGTCCGCGTCACGCGCGCGGAGCAATGATGATTGAGCGTTGATCACTTCGATATTGCCGGCGACGCCTGCCCGGAACCGCTGGCGCGCCTCGGACACTTCCTGCGCCGCGAGCTGCAACCGATCCGTGGCGATCTGCTGCTGGGCCGCCGCCGAGCGAAGGTCGAGCAGTGCACCGTCGATGTCGGCCGCGACTTGCTGGCGGAGATCCGCAACGCGCACATCCGACTCGCGCACGACCGCTTCCTGCTCGGCCCGCCGCCCTTCGCGGCGGAACCCGTCGAGAATTGGCAGCGTGATCTCGACCGCCAATTGCCGCGTACCGACTGCGTCCGGCACGCGCAAGCCGCTGAAGCCGTAGTCGGCCTCGAGATCGAGCCGGGGTAGCCGCTCGGCCGAGATCGCGCTCGCCGCCTGCCGCGCCGCCGCGCCGCGCGCCTGCTCGGCGAGGAGATCGGGGCGGTTGGCGATCGCCTGCGTCACCGCCTGGGTGCGCTCCGCCGGAACGTTGGCGGCACCGAGCTGGGCAGTGAGAGTGTCCGTCAGCGCGAGCGGCGTGCTGGGATCCAACCCCAGCGCGCGCGCCAGATCGATCTTCGCGCGATCGAGCTGGTTTGCAGCGACGATCAGGCGACCCGCCGCGTCCGCCAGCTGGGTTTTGGCGCGTGTCACGTCGATCGACGCACTGACGCCTGCCTGCTGCTGCGCCACGGCCAGGCCCACGAGCTCTGATGCCAGGGCCGAATCGGCCCGGCGGGCGTCGACCACGGATTGCGCACGCGCCGCTCGCACGTACGCGAGCGCCACGGTCTGCGCCGCCGTCTCGATCACCGCGTTGCGGTCGGCATTGACGGCGCTCACCTGCCCGCGTGCGGCACTCACGCGACTCAGACTCGACAGGTCGAGCAGCGTCTGCGTCACGCGCGCGCGGCCGTCATACGCGTTGAACGGCGGCACGAGCGACGGCAGAGAAAAGCCGGGGATTTTGAATCCCAGCGTCTGTGGATTGAACGTGCGGTTCACCCACGAGCCCGAGAGCGAGAGATTCGGCAACAGCGCCGACCGGGCCTGGCGCACTCGTGCGCCCGCGGCGTCGCTGCGGAATCCCGCAATCTGAACCGCGGGTGGCGCGTCTTGCGAAGCCACCTGATGCACGGCTTCGGCGAATGAGAGCCGCAACGTGGCCGGCTCTTGTGCCATAAGCGGCACAGCGGCGGCGAGCACGAGGGCGGCAAGAACGATCTTACTGTTTTGCGATACCATGGAGATAGAGATCGATGTGAGTGTCGAGATACTTGGCGACGTCAAAGCCTTCCGGCATGCACGCCGAGAAGGCTTTGCGCGCGACGACCGCATGCATGAGGGGCGACATCGCGAGCTTCGCCGCGACCATAACGTTCACCGGACGGAATTCGCCGGCTTTGATGCCCCGCTCGAGGACGCCGGCCATCAGCCGGTGCCCGCGCGTCACGACTTCTTCGTAATAGAAGCGGGCGAGCTGCGGGAAGTTCCCCGCTTCCGCCATCATCAGCTTCGGGATGTTGACGAGCGCGGTTTCGCCGACGAGCCGCCAGTATTCGCGGACGAGCTTCTCGAACAGCGCGCGGGCGCTCCCCGTGAAGCTCTGCGCCAGCGCTTCGCCCTGGGCGATGACCGGGACGATCGTCTCGCGGATCAGCGCCTTGAACAGCGCTTCCTTGTTTTCGAAGTAGAGGTAGATGGTGCCCTTGGTTACGCCGGCCTTGCGGGCGACGTCTTCCAGCTTGGTGGCCGCAAACCCCCGATCGGCAAAGACTTCCAGCGCCGCCTGGATGATCTCCTCAGGCCGAGCGTTCTTGCGGCGGCGCCAGCGGGGTTTGGGACGTCTCGTGATCGTTCGCATCGGGCTCCAAAGTTACTAACTGAACGGTCAGTAAGTAAGTTTGGTTCCGTCCGAACGTCAAGCCCTGCGGCGGTAGTACAGGATGAGGTCGGTGCTGGGCGGGGCCGTTCCAAGTTGGCGCAAGAACGTCACGATCTGGCCCCGGTGGTAGGACGAATGATTGATGAAATGCCGAAACATCTGCCGGAAGGTGTGCACGAACTCGCCGCCGCTGGATGGCTTGACGAGGCGCGTCTCTTCGAGCTGGGCATCCGACATCCCCGACACGAACGCATCCCGCTCACGGTCGACGGTTTCCCAGCGCTCGCGAACGTCCCGCAGCGATTTGAGATCCGTCCCTTGCGCGACTGCGGGGTTGGGCCGCTTCAGCCAGCGGTGGAGCCACAGCTGCTCCGCCCACACGATGTGGCACAGCGTGCCGTGAATGCCGCCGTAGCTGCCTTTCAGATCCCGGAAGTACTGCTCGTCGGGAAGTTTGGCGACCGCATCGAAGATGACGCGGTTCGCCCAGCCGTTGTACACGAACAGATCGAGGACCTCGTTCACTAGCGCGCGGCTGCGATCTCACCCGCATCCATTACCGAATCCTTCATTTCCTTACCGTCGATCACCTGCTGGTCGCCGATCACCGAGCCCTGGACCTTGGCTTTCTTGACCTTGACGCCTTTGCCTAGGATGCTGTTCGCGATCGTGCTCCCCTCTACGGTACTCCCGGCCTCGAGCGACACGTTCGGACCGATCGTCGAGTCCTTGAGGATGACCCCGTCTTCGATGTAGACGGGATCCTTGATCTGCACGCCCGCGGGAACCTTGGATGGCCGCTTGCCCCGCCCGTGGGTGAGCAGATGCTCGTTCGTCTCGAGCAACGTGTCGACCTTGCCGCAGTCGTACCAGCCACCCACCTCGCTGACGAACAGCTTCTTTCCTTGATCCACCATGTACTGGAACGCGTCGGTGAGGTAGAACTCCCCACCCTTCCCCGGCTGGCTCTTGAGGACGTGCTCGATGCCGTCGAACAGCGTGCGCCAATCCTTCACGTACTGCAGCCCGATGTTCGCACGCCGCGAGATCGGCGTGCTCGGCTTCTCCACGATCTTCGTCATGTGGCCGTTCTTGTCCGTGACGACGACGCCGAACCGCTGATAGTCCTCGACTTCCTTGGTCCAGATGATGCCGTCATCCTTGCTCGACTTCACGATCGACAGATCGGCATCGAACAGCGTGTCCACGAAGATCACGATCACCGGACCGTCGACGTACGGGCGTGCGAGGTTCACCGCGCCCGCCGTGCCGTCGAGCACCTTCTGCTCGATGAACCGCGCCGGGATCTTGTAATGCGTGCGGACGTAGTCTTCGACTTTTTCCTTCAAGTGCCCGGTGATGATGATCAGCTCCTCGAGCTGTCCCGCCCGCGTCAGCGCGTCCATGACGTAGTCCATCACCGGCCGCCCCGCGACATTCACGAGCGGCTTGGGCACGCGTTTGGTCAGCGGCAACAGGCGGGTGCCTTTGCCGGCCATCGGCATGATGACCTTCATTTGACCCGTCCGTAGCGGTCTTTGAGCCGGACGACGTCGTCCAGCTCGGGCGTGGAAGCTTCGAGTAGATCGGTCACGACGACGGCCTCGAATTGATGGACCTGTTTGGGAGGAATGTGAAATGCCTCGCCGGCGCGGGCGCGGCGCTCGATCAGCGTCTCGCCCTGCTGGATCCGCAGGATGATCTCACCGGACAGCACGTAAATGGACTCATCTTTCTTGTTGTGGTACTGCAGCGAGAGCACGTGGCCAGGCTCGATGTGCAGGATCTTGCCGACGTATCTGTCGGCCTTGGCCCAGATGATTTCGTAGCCCCAGGGCTTCTCCACCCGGTAGGGTATACCGCTCACGCGAGCCTCAGTTTCAGCGATGAAGGAATCGTCACGCACGCCGTCACGCACACGCCGCAGCCCACACAGCCTTCGGGCTTCAGTACGGGCCGCCCGCGATCGTCGAGCGCCAGCGCTTTCTCGCCAATCGGGCAGGCGCGCGCGCAGACACCGCACTCGGCGCCCTGAAACGTGATGCAGCGCTGGGGATCCAGCTCGAGGATCCCCATATGGACTTGGGACCAGGGGATCGCGGTCAGGGCTCCGGTCTCACAGGCATTGGCGCAGGGCATGTCCTCACATGCGATGCAGGCGCGCGTCGCCGGATCGATGTAAGGCGTCCCCGCCGCGAGGCCACCCCCGGTGGCGGGCAGCTTGAGGATCGCGTGGACGGGGCAGACGTCGATGCAGTCGCCGCACCGCGTACACGCCGCCACGAACGCGACCTCGTCCGCGGCACCGGGCGGCCGGAACCACCGCTTCGGCGCCACCCGCTCCTCCGTCCGCCGCGCAACTTCGTTGAGCAGCTTCCCGAACGTTGTCTGGAAGAACGCCCGACGATCAGACATCGTGCAGTCCCACGCACGACGTACGACGCACGACGCACGTCAAAACGACGGCTCCAAACTCACCTGCCACCGGAATCGCACCCGCTTGTCGGTCCCATCCGCGGCATAGTCCCAGCGGTTGACGACGAACGGTATCTCGAACCGCGTCGTCCACCCCAGCTCGTTGATGCGATGGCGGAGCACGACCCCCACCCCGCCGTCGTACAATGGGGTGTACGAGTGTCCCAAGACCGACGGCGGCACGGCGCGCGAGTCGACCAGGCCTGCGTCCGCAAACGCCTCGAGCGTCGCGGCCGCGAGGATCCCGGTCTCGTTTCTGCGGCGATACACGTTCTTCGTGC
>Ga0070696_100001368_pt1 | contig 15912 bp, 17 predicted proteins | sample KBSK1253metaG_FD_65474 | JGI IMG/M metagenome (GOLD analysis project Ga0070696, IMG submission 65474) | Corn, switchgrass and miscanthus rhizosphere microbial communities from Kellogg Biological Station, Michigan, USA - KBS K1-25-3 metaG | ecosystem: Host-associated > Plants > Roots >... | reverse complement strand
GTAGGCGCGCTGCAGAAAGGTCGAGTAAATCGTGGCGAAAGGTTTGAAGCCTTCGGTCGCGAGCCCTGCTGCGAATGTGACCGCGTGCTGCTCAGCGATGCCTACGTCGAAACAGCGATCCGGAAATTCCCGCGCGAACAGATCGAGTCCCGTGCCCGAGGGCATCGCCGCAGTGATAGCAACGATCTTCCTGTCCTTGCGTGCTTCCTTGATCAGGCTTTCGGCGAAAACCTTGGTGTAAGAGGGCGCCACCACTTTCGACTTGGTTTGCGTGCCTGTCGCAACGTCGAATTTGACGACGCCGTGATATTTGTCATCGGAGGCCTCTGCCGGCGGATAACCGTGGCCCTTCTTGGTCACAACATGGACAAGTGTCGGGCCCGTCTCGTTGTCACGGACATTTTTCAGCACGGGGAGAAGATGATCAAGATTGTGCCCGTCGATCGGTCCGACATAGTCGAAGCCCAATTCCTCGAACAGCGTGCCGCCGGTAATGAACCCGAGCCAGTGCTCGAAGGCGCGGCGGATGATTTGCGCGACCCGCCGCGGTAGGCGCTCCGCGGTCCACTCCCATAATTTCCGCATGCGCGAATAGGTTCGGCCGGAAAGCCGCTTCGCAAGATAGGCCGACATCGCGCCGACGGGCGGTGCAATCGACATGTCGTTGTCGTTCAAGATCACAATCAGGCGCGATTTCATCGAGCCTGCATTATTCATCGCCTCATAGGCCATGCCGGCGGACATCGCGCCGTCACCTATCACGCATATGACATTGAAATCGTCACCCTTCAGATCGCGGGCAGCCGCCATTCCGAGACCAGCAGAGACCGAAGTTGATGCATGCGCGGCACCAAACGGGTCGTATTCGCTTTCGGCACGCTTGGTGAACCCGGAGAGACCGCCACCTTGACGCAGCGTACGGATATGATCACGTCGACCAGTGAGAATTTTATGCGGATAGGCCTGATGTCCGACGTCCCACACCAGGCGGTCGCGTGGCGTATCGAAAATATAGTGCAGCGCCACGGTCAGTTCGATCACACCCAGTCCCGCGCCGAGATGGCCGCCGGTAACGGAAACTGCGTCGATGGTTTCCTGGCGCAATTCGTTGGCGACCTGCTTCAATTGCGCGTGCGAAAGACGTCGCAAATCGGCGGGCAAATGGATGGCATCTAGAAGCGGCGTTTTGACCGGCACGGGCGATTCCGGTGAGCGTTGGCTGAGTGCCTCTTACCCTTACACAAGGGAGCTTGGCCACGCAACGAGACAGCCCAGAATTGATGCGCTTTTTGAGCTCGCATAAAGACCCACGCAGGCGAGATTTCAGACCTTCTTGCCCACTGTCATTGCGCTACGAAAGTTGGCGTCTGAATCCAGGAAGGCGGGTTCCGGTCCGGCCCCAACAGCATCGAAGAACCTGCTGACGAAACTTCGAAAAGCAGCACAAAGCGCAATGTCGCAGATTTGCGCGTCTGTGAAGCCGACGCCTCTCAGGCGATCAATGTTGTCTTGCGTTATCTGAGACGCAGCTCTTCCGTTTATTCGCGATCAAGCGGCTCGGTGCCGGTGACGCGGCCCTTGGCATCACGCGTGATTTTCTCGACGCGCGCTTCGGCTTCCGCGAGCAATGCATCGCAACGTTTCTTCAACGCCTCGCCGCGTTCATAAATGCGGATCGACTCTTCCAACGCAACATCGCCTTTTTCGAGCCGTTGCACGATCTGTTCGAGTTCCGCAAGCGCCTTTTCGAACGGGAGGGCCGCGACATCAGCGTGAGCGTCTTTTGTCTCTTTCGCCATGTCAGGCCTTCATCAATGTGGTGACATGGGCCGCGACGGATTTGGCGAGGCCCTCAAGATCGTAGCCGCCTTCGAGCACCGAAACGACGCGGCCCTTGCCGTGCTTGTCGGCAAGATCCATCAGTTTCTGCGTGACCCAGGCATAATCAGTTTCGACCAAATTCAAGTTCGCAAGCGGATCGCGCATATGCGCGTCGAATCCCGCCGAGATGATGATGAGGTCGGGCGCAAAGGAATCGAGTCGCGGTAAAATCCTGTTTTCGAATGCTTCTCGGAATTGTGTGCCGTTGTCGCCGGCGGCAAGTGGCGCGTTGACGATATTATTGTGAGCGCCCGTTTCGGACTTCGCGCCTGTGCCGGGGTAGAGCGGCATTTCGTGAGTCGAGCAGTACATCACGCTCGGATCCGACCAAAAGATTTCCTGGCTGCCGTTGCCGTGGTGCACGTCGAAATCGACGATCGCGATACGTTCGGCGCCATGTTTTGCCTGAGCGTGGCGGGCCGCGATAGCGGCATTATTCAAAAAGCAAAAGCCCATCGCGGTCGTCGTCTCGGCATGATGTCCGGGCGGACGCATGGCAACGAAGGCGTTCGCGGCCTTGCCCTTCATGACTTCGTCCACAGCGGAGCAGGCTCCGCCTGCCGCACGCAAGATCGGCTCCCAACTCCCGTGCGAAAGCGCCGTGTCCCCGTCGATGCGGGCAAGCCGTCCTTCGGGTGGAATTGCGCCGTGGATCGCATCGAAATATTCCGCAGGATGAACGCGGATCACGGCGTCACGCTCGACGCGTTCTGCCGTCTCACGGGCGAGCAAGGAAAACCGTTCGCTTTCGAGTACCGTCTCGATTGCCCGCAACCGGTCGGGCCGCTCGGGATGGCCCAGAGGGGTCGCGTGCTGGAGGCTCGACTCGTGGGTGTAAAGGAGAGTGGTCATGGCTGGCCTTAGACCGATAAGTTAAGCGACACACGCAGAGAAGGCCACCCGTGTCCCGAAATCACCTAATTTCTCACCGGAGCCACCGAGAAAACGCCCTGAAAAAGTGCGAGTCTTTTCAGCGATATAGCTGAAAGGGCTCTAGTTCCGACTTCGGACGAAGCACGTTGAGAAATCGGTTGAATGAGGAAGCAAGAAACTGATTCAACTTTGCCTCCCCTGAAATGTCCTATTTCGACGCCATAGCGGCGTAAGGATCGCTTTAAGATCGAATCGCATATGCCTATACCGGGCTAGATGTAGCGGACCGGACAAAAATGAGCTTTCGAAAATTTCTCCCGATATTGCTCGCGTTAGGCGCGGCCTTGGTTGCACGGCCCGTCATGGCTGAGCCGATCCGTATCGTCGCTTTCGGCGACAGCAATACGGCGGGCTTTCGGCTTTTCAACGAGAATGCGTACCCCGCCATTCTGGAACGTACGTTACGCGCTAAGGGCTATGACGTCCGCGTGTTGAACAGCGGCGTCTCAGGCGAGACGTCATCGATGGGGCTTGGCCGGATCGACCGCGCTGTACCGGAAGGCACTCATATCGCCATCGTTTACTTCGGCCGCAACGATGTGCGCTGGGGCGTGGCACCCGAAAAACTCCGCGCCAATGTCGACGCCATTGTGAAGAAGTTGCGCGCGCGCAATATCCAAGTGCTTCTGGTCGGATTGCGTACCTTCGATATGTCGCAAATCGCCGCCGCGAACGGGACGCTTTATTACCCTGACTTTTTCGCCAGCGTTTCCAAGGATGGAGAGAAGGATCCGAAATACACGCTGATCCTCGACCCGATCCAGCACTTGAATTCGGAAGGCTATGCCGTCGTGGTCTCGAAACTCGCGCCGATTGTCGAGTCGATGTTGGCAAACCCCGAGCTGCAGCCGAAGATTCGGCCGCAGGCCGTCAATCAATAATTTTGTTCAGCTTTTGCGCGGGCCGAGATTGACCGTCTTCGGTGGCGGCATGCCGTCCGGCACAAAGAAGTCGGGTGCGAGCGCCGAGTCGGGCGTGATGCGATATTGTTCGAAATCCGTAACGCCTTCCGATGCGAGAAACGTATCGTCGATCAGAAAATTTCCGGAAAATTCGCGCGCGGGTTTCTGGAAAATTCGATAGGCCGCGTCGGCAAGAATGTCCGGCTTCCGGCTCATCTTCATCACGCGCTCGCCGCCCAAAAGATTTTCGATTGCCGCGGTCGCAATCGTCGTGCGTGGCCATAACGCGTTTGCAGCAATTCCCTTCGGCCGCAATTCTCCCGCAAGACCCAGGATCACCATGCTCATGCCGTACTTCGCCATGGAGTAGCCCGTGTAGGGCGCGAACCACTTTTCCTTCATATCGAGCGGCGGTGACATCGCAAGAATGTGCGGGTTCTTCGATTTCTCCAGATATGGGATCGCGTGCTTCGACACCATGAAGGTGCCTCGTGCATTGACTTGGTGCATCAGATCGAAGCGATTCATGTCGGTCTGGGCGACCGGTGTCAGCTGAATCGCCGACGCGTTGTTTACGACGATGTCGATGCCGCCGAATTTTGATGCCGCCTGATCGAGCGCGCCCTTGACGGAAGCTTCCTCGCGAACATTGCAGACAATGGCGAGTGCCTTGCCGCCCGCCTTCTCAATTTCGTCCGCAGCGGTGTGGATCGTGCCCTTGAGCTTCGGATGCGGTTGATCGGTCTTCGCGGCAATCGCGATATTGGCGCCATCTTTGGCGGCACGCAGCGCGATAGCGAGTCCGATGCCGCGCGAAGCCCCAGTGACGAACAGCGTTTTGCCCTTGAGCGACATATTACGCCACCAACGCTGCTTCGGATTGCATGACCGATTCTCCGCCCGAAACCACTGCGTGTTCGAGGCCACCTGCGGCGGGCAGCAAATTCTCGGCGAAAAAGCGGGCAATTTCGATCCGTGCCGTGTGAGCGGGGTTTGTATCTCCACCGGAAATCGCGGTGTCTGCCGCCAAGGCCGCTTCCGAAAGATAAGACGCGCCCGCTACTAAGCCAAAAATCCGCAGATAAGGCGTTGCGCCCGCAAGCGCGTCGGTTTGATTTTTGCTAAGCGCGCCGAGCAAATGCTTGGATGCACTTTCCAGCACAGAGATATTTTCGGCGAGCCGCGCTGCCGTCGCGCCGAAAGCTTTGTTCTTCGACGCCTTCATCTTTTGTGCCGTGGCACGGAAACCGGCCAATATTCGTTTTAGTGTCTCGCCTCCAGACTGGCTGATTTTGCGAGTGACGAGGTCGATAGACTGGATTCCGTTCGTGCCTTCGTAAATTGCTGAGATACGGGCATCGCGATAGTGCTGAGCTGCACCTGTCTCTTCGACAAAGCCCATGCCTCCGTGAACCTGCACACCCAGCGAAGCGACATCGATTCCGGTGTCGGTGGAAAACGCCTTGGCGATCGGTGTCAGCAAGTTTCCTTCCTCAAACGACGTCTTTTTCTCGGCCGCGTCCGTCAACAGCTTTGCACGGTCGAGCGCATCGGCGCATTTCAGAGAAATTGAACGCGATGCCGACGTCAACGCGCGCATAGTCATCAACATGCGCTTCACGTCGGGATGCTCGATAATCGGGCTCATGCCGCCATTCGCGCCCGGTGCCTGACCCTGCTTTCGCTCGCGTGCAAAGGCAAGAGCCTGCTGCATCGCGCGTTCGGCAATCGCGACGCCCTGAACGCCGACCGCGAGCCGCGCGTTGTTCATCATTGTGAACATGCAGGCGAGACCCTTGTTCTCCTCGCCGACGATATAGCCAACTGCTCCATCGCCGTCGCCATAGACCATCGTGCAGGTGGGCGAGGCGTGGATTCCCATCTTGTGTTCAACGCCGGCACAGCGCACGTCATTGCGCGATCCGAGCGTGCCGTCGTCCTTCACCATGAATTTCGGAACGAGAAACAGCGAAATCCCCTTCGTGCCCGCCGGCGCGTCGGGCAGACGCGCAAGCACGAAATGAATGATGTTATCGGTCATGTCGTGTTCGCCGTAACTGATGAAGATCTTTGTTCCCTTCAAACGATAACTGCCGTCAGCAGTGCGAGTAGCGCGCGTGCGAAGCCCCGTTAGATCGGAACCCGATTGAGGTTCGGTGAGCTGCATGCTGCCGGTCCATTCGCCGGAAACGAGCTTATGGAGGTATTTTTCCTTCAACTCCTTGCTTGCATGCGCGTGCATCGCCTCGATGGCGGCGATGGTGAGCACGGGCCCCAGCCCCCACGCCATGCAGGCGGAACTCCAGAACTCTACGCAAGCCATGTTGACGAGCACGGGCAGCCCTTGCCCGCCAAATTCTGCCGGCGCGCCGAGACCGTTCCACCCGGCTTCGCACCAGGCACGATAGGTCTCCTTCCAGCCTTTGGGCATGCGCACGACACCATTTTCAAACGGCGTACCTTCGAGATCGCCGACCCGGTTGAGGGGTGCGATCATTTCGCCCGCGAATTTGCCCGCTTCTTCCAACACTGTTTTTATGAGATCGGTCGAAAGGTCTGCGACCCGGCCCTCGTCGGAAAATCGCTTGAGGCTCGTGCAATGTTCAAGGAAGAAGAGGGTATCGGCGACGGGGGCGTGATAAGTCATGAACTCCTCCGGCTTCGGCCGGGTGGCGTGTTTGGCTGAGAGTGACTGTGCGGACCGGAATCGTCAACGTGAGTCGAATGCAAGAAGCCGTAGCGTCAATAACCCGAAGGATGAAGGCGGACGAGGCCGGAATTCGCGAGGCCGCGCGTGTGTTGCAAGCAGGCGGTTTGGCTGCCTTTCCGACCGAGACAGTCTACGGTCTCGGTGCGGATGCAACCGACGCTGGCGCAGTGGCGAAACTTTATCAAGCGAAAGACCGGCCCTCGTTCAATCCGCTGATCGCGCATGTGACGGACATCGTTGCCGCCAGACGCGCGGGCAAGTTTAGTGCGCTGGCTGAAACGCTCGCCGCGAAGTTTTGGCCTGGCCCGCTTACTCTCGTGATATCGGCGACCGATATCGTATGCGATCTCGCCCGCGCAGGGCTGAACACCGTTGCGCTGCGCGTACCAAAGCATCCGGTTGCTCATAGCCTGCTATCGGCCTTCGGAAAACCCATTGCGGCCCCCAGCGCCAATCGCTCAGGCCATGTATCGCCGACTTCCGCCGATCATGTACTCGCCGATCTCTCGGGCCGAATCGATTTCATACTCGACGGGGGTGCGACACAGCTCGGCCTCGAATCGACGATCGTCGATTGCGCGACCGACACACCTCGCCTGTTGCGTCTAGGCGGGATTTCACGCCGCGATATCGAAATGGCATTGGGGACATCGATTGCCGACGCGCCGGACCCCGATGTTCATGCGCCTACAGCACCCGGACGCCTCGCCTCGCATTACGCAACGCGAGCAAGAATACGATTGAACGCGGGCGATGTGATAACGGGTGAGGCGCTTCTCGCTTTTGGACCGGAGCTTCCAAAAAATTTCGAACGCGCCTCCGTTACGCTCAACCTTTCGCCCAAGGGCGATGTCGCCGAAGCTGCCGCCAATCTCTTCGGTTATTTACGCAAGCTCGATGCTTCGGGCGCCGCGACCATCGCTGTTTCTCCCGTCCCGCACGATGGTCTGGGCGAAGCCATTAACGATCGCCTTGCGCGTGCCGCAGCGCCCCGCTGACCGGCGTGCGCGAATGGGTTATGGTAAGGGCATGAAAAGACTAATTCCTTTCGGCGGAATACTTGCTGCATTCGCCTTGTTAGTGTCGCCCGCACCGGCCGAAGTCGAAAAATTTATGCAGATTGGCGATGGGCAGTTACGGCCCTTCTTTCGGCTGAAATTCACGCCGCCAAACGGTTGGGTGCAAGACGCGGAGGCGACGAAAGAAAATCAGCTGCCGATTTACGTCCCTAAAGGCAAGAATTTCGGCAATGCCGATGCGTTGATGTACATCCGTGTGTCCTACAATTCCGACAAGCGCACGCTCGATAAATTCATCGAAGTCGCACATGAGCGCTGGAACGCGGCGGTGAAGGATTCAAAAATCACGAAGCTTGCGAGCGAAAAGCGCGCTAACGGAAAACCCGACTTTGAAATCTATCACTTCGTCAATCCAAGCAAGCCGCAGCAAGCTTACGAAATGATGGCCTACGGCGAGGATACGGATAAGGACGGAAATTCCTACTTCCTGATGATCGCGCTGACGGGCGCTAAACAGAAAGCATTGGATTCAGCCGAGCCCGGCTATCGCGCGGGGCTGCGTGCGCACTAAAATGAGCTTCCGTCCCAAATCAGTTTTGCAGTCGCCGGCACCCAACAAGGCGCTCCTTGACCGTTTCGCGAAGATCGTCGGCGACAAATATGCGGTGCGCGATGCCGACGCGATGGCGCCGTTTCTGCGCGAGCCACGCGAAATCTATGAGGGTCGCGCAGCATTGGTGTTGAAGCCGGGTTCAGCCGAGGAAATCGCTTCAATCCTGGAGCTTGCGCAAGAAACGCGGACGCCGATCGTTCCGCAAGGCGGCAATACAGGTCTTGTCGGCGGTCAGATTTCGTTCGATCAAGGTGCCGTCGTCGTCTCGACTGTGCGTCTCGACCGCATCCGCGAAGTGAACGCTCCCGGCAACACGATGACTTGCGAAGCTGGAGTGGTGCTTCAGCGTGCGCAAGAAGCCGCCGCAAAGCACGATCGTCTTTTCCCTCTTTCACTTGGCGCCGAAGGCACCTGCACGATCGGCGGCAATCTCGCGAGCAATGCCGGAGGAACCGGCGCGCTGGCATATGGTGTCGCGCGCGATCTAGTGCTCGGGCTTGAAGTCGTTCTCGCCGACGGGCGCGTCTGGCACGGCCTGCGCAAGCTGAAAAAAGATAATACAGGTTACGATCTGCGCCACCTTTTTATTGGCTCCGAGGGTACGCTCGGCATTATCACCGCTGCTGTGCTCAGACTATTTCCTGCACCGCGCGCGGCTGAGGCCGCTTTCGTCGGCGTGGCGACGCCGAAGGATGCCTTGGCACTCTTGAATTTGATGCAAGCCCGCGCGGGCGCTTCGCTCACCGGATTCGAATTGATCGCGCAACTTGGCATCGAGTTCGTTTTGAAGCACCTATCCGGCGCACGCGACCCGATGGAGAAAACATACCCTTGGTACGTGTTGCTCGAATTGTCCTCGCCCGAGGCAAGCGGTCTGCGCGATGTATTGGAAAGTGCGCTCGCAGAGGCCGCCGAAAAAAATATCGTGCGCGACGCTGTAATTGCTGCCAACGAAACACAGCGTGCTGCATTCTGGAAATTGCGTACCGGCCTCACCGAGGTGCAGAAGCCCGAGGGCGGCTCGATCAAGCACGACATTTCGATTCCGGTCGCCGATGTGCCCACTTTTCTTGAACAAGCCTATGCCGCCGTGACAAAATTGGTTCCCGGCGCGCGGCCAGTCCCGTTCGGCCACATGGGTGACGGCAATATCCATTACAATCTGAGCCAGCCCGTGGGCGCGGATAAAGAGGCCTTCCTCGCGCGCTGGGACGAAGTGAACGCGATCGTACATGCGCTTGTCGCGAAGCTCGGCGGCTCGATCTCGGCCGAGCACGGCATTGGCGTGATGAAACGTGATCTGCTGTCTAGCGTGAAGGATCCGGTCGAACTCGACCTGATGCGTCAGCTCAAGGCTACACTTGATCCGAATAGTATTCTCAATCCCGGCAAGGTGCTTTGAGTAACGATCCAGTACTCGCTGCCAGCGCCGCCGTTTTTCGCAACGGAAAGGTTTTAATCGCGCGACGCGTGAAGTTACCCGCGCTCTGGAGCTTGCCCGGCGGACGTATAGAGAAAAATGAAAGTCCGGAACAAGCCGCGAAACGTGAACTCTATGAAGAGACTGGCGTCGAAGCCGAGATGATGGGCCTCGCAGGCCAGCGCGAGGTGATGCTGCACGACGAGCGTGGTGAGATCATCGGTAAGTATGTCGTCCTTGCCTTCGCGGCACGATGGGTCAAAGGCGAAGCGAAGCCGGGGTCGGAAGCAAGTGCGGTCGCATGGGTCGAGCCAGATAAGTTAGCGGGTTACGAGATGACCGAAGGGCTACTCCCCATTATCCTGGCGGCGCAGCGCATCGTACAAATTTAGGTGTGCTTGCCGCCGCCTCAGTTCCGGCGCATATCAGCCGCGAGATGTTTTCCATGAAGCGAATTTACGCCGCCGCTTTCGCGCTATTCGCGTTACTCGCGCTTTCGATCGTGCCGGGTTTTGCGCAATTCTGGCCGTTCGGCGGTCCGTTCGGCGGCAGCCCTTATCGTGGCTATCGTCCGCCGCCACAAGGCGGGATCTTCGGTACATTGCGCCCGTTCGATGCTCCGCGCCCAAAAACGAAAAAGAAGGAAGAGACACCGACTGACGCCGCGCTGAAGCAACCTGAGAGCCCGCCCGCGCCTTATGAAGCGGAATTCTCGCGTCTCGCCGAAGTGCTAGGCGCGCTGCATTATTTGCGACCGCTCTGCGGCGAGAAGGAAGCGCGCTGGCGCGCCGAAATGCAGGACTTGCTTGAAGCCGAACAACCCACAACTGACCGGCGCGATCGGCTGATTGCGAGTTTCAACCGCGGCTATCAGTCGTTCGAGCTGACCTACCGCAAGTGTACTCCATCCGCCGACCTCGCGATCAACCGCTTTCTCGACGAAGGCGCGAGGCTTTCACGCGACATTGCAACCCGGTACGGGAACTAATCGAAAGCAATCTATCGCGTTAACCTTCTTTAAAGGTCCGGGGCGACGCCCTGCTGCTTCCCCCTTAAGGTCTACGAACGCCCGCAAGACGGCGGAGGACGAGCTTTGCGTTTAATTCCGTTGCCCAATTTTCTCGGGGATCAAGCACGTGCGGGTTCCGAAGAGGAACGACGCGCCGCGTTCGGCTACATATCAGAAGCTTGGGAAGAAGCCCGTTTCGACGGCATCGACGGCGATTGTCTCGCGCAGGTCGCACTTTTCAGCGCGCTCAACGAGCTGGTCTCGACCTACGGCGAAGACGCTACCGCCCGCTATGCTGAGGGCCTTGCCGACCGCATCCGCCGCGGCGAATTTACGGTCCCGCCCAACCGTCAGTAGTTCAATCAAGTTTGAATCGTACAACCTCGCCTTGACTCGGCGTGACGACTTCACTTTCCCACATGATCCGTTTGCCGCGCACGATCGTGCCGATCGGCCAGCCAGTGACTTTCATCCCGCTATAAGGCGTCCAGCCGCAGCGCGAGCCGATCCATGAATTGCTAATCGTTTCCTGTCTTTTAAGATCTACGATCGTGAGATCGGCGTCGTTGCCTTCAATGATCTTCCCCTTTCCGGCGATACCGAAGAGCCGCGCCGGCGCGGTACTCGACAGATCAACGAAACGTTCGAGCGAAAGTCGCCCCGCATTTACGTGATCGAGCATCACGGGCACTAGTGTCTGCACGCCCGGCATACCCGATGGGCTCGCGGGATAGGGTTTGGCTTTTTCCTCGAGTGTATGCGGTGCATGGTCGGAGCCGAGCGCGTCGGCAATGCCGTTCGCCAAACCCCACCATAAAGTTTCGCGATGGCGTGCGTCGCGTAGCGGTGGATTCATCTGCGCAAGTGTGCCGAGCCGCTGATAACATTCGGGCGCTGCAAGCGTGAGATGCTGTGGCGTTACTTCGACGGAAGCGACATCCCGATTGTCCGCTAGGAATTTCATTTCTTCAGCCGTCGAGATATGCAGCACGTGTACGCGCGCGCCCGTCTCGCGTGCGATGGTCACAAGCCGCTTTGTCGCTTTCAGCGCGGCGATTTCGTCGCGCCAAACGGGATGTGAACTCGGGTCGCCTTCAACCCGCAGATATTTTCTCTCCGTGAGCCGCGGCTCGTCCTCGGCATGAAACGAAGCGCGGCGGCGGATGACCTTCAGAATCGCGCGGAGGCCCGCATCGTCTCCGACCAGCAACTTGCCGGTCGAGGAGCCCATGAATACCTTGATGCCGGCGGCACCCGGCTGACGCTCAAGCTCCGGCAAATCGGCGACATTCTCATGCGTACCGCCGACAAAAAACGCAAAATCGCAATGCATGCGACGTTGCCCGCGCCGCACTTTGTCAGCAAGCGTTTCCGCGGTGATTGTGAGCGGATCTGTGTTCGGCATTTCGAACACGGCCGTGACGCCGCCGAGCACGGCTGAGCGCGAACCAGTTTCCAGATCTTCCTTGTGAACGGCGCCGGGCTCGCGAAAATGCACCTGGGTATCGATCACGCCAGGCAGAATATGGAGCCCCTTGCAGTCGATCCGCTCGGCGGCCGAGGCCTGCATGAGGCTATCGATGCCCGCGATCTTGCCCGCGCGAACCCCGATATCGCGGACGCCAATGCCGTCCACGTTCACGACCGTGCCGCCCGCGAGGATCAGATCGTAGGTTTCGGCCATTTTCCGCTTTCCGTCCGGACTTGGGCTTGCCCCGCACCGCTTGCGGCCTTACGTGTCAGAATGAAACTTGGCAAGAACAACAACGAATCCATGCGTGCCGCACTGCTCCCCGAACGCAGCGTCATTCGCCTAACCGGCGAAGACACGAATCATTTCCTGCAAGGGCTCGTTACAAACAACATCGCAGCACTCGCAGCGGGCGAGGCAAGTTTTGCGGCACTGCTCACGCCGCAGGGCAAGATACTATTCGATTTTATTGTGATTGCCGTGGCGGAGGATGAGGGTGGCGGCTTTGTCATGGACGCGCCCCGCCCGCTTACCGACGATCTCGTCAAGCGCCTCATCTTCTATCGGCTGCGGGCGAAGGTCGATATTCAGCCACGCGCCGATCTCGCTATTGCGGTTGCGATCGAAGGCAAGCCTGCTGAAGAGGCCGGCCTTGTCTATCGCGACCCACGCCACGTGAAGCTTGGAACTCGAATCGTTCTACCCGTCGATGGCGCCGATTCTGCCCTTCGCACGGCGGGCTTTTCGCTCGTCGACGCCGATGAGTGGCAAGCGTTGCGGATCGCGCATGGCGTACCCGAAGGCGGCAAGGATTTTATCTACGGCGATACCTTTCCTCATGAAGCCGACATGGATCAGCTATCGGGCATCGATTTCGACAAGGGCTGTTTCATCGGCCAGGAGGTCGTTTCCCGCATGGAGCATCGCGGCATAGCGCGTACGCGCGTTGTTCCTATCGCATATGCCGATGCTGCGCCGATCTCGGGCGTCGAGGTAAAAATCGGCGAGAAGATCGCTGGATTCTTGGGCTCGACAGCGGGTGGCCGTGGGCTTGCGAAAATACGCCTGGATCGCGTCGAAGAAGGATTTGCGGCGAAGGAAAAACTGAGCGCGGGCAACATTCCGATTACGCTGGTCAAGCCCGACTGGGCAAAATTTCCGTTTCCGGGTGAGGCCGCAAAATCATGAGCGCACTTCTGCATGACGACGGACTTCGTCGCTGCTTCTGGTGCGGCCACGATCCCGTTTACGTGACCTATCACGACACGGAGTGGGGCGTACCCGAATACGACGACCGCGCGCTTTACGAGAAGCTTGTGCTCGATGGATTCCAGGCCGGTCTTTCTTGGATCACGATTTTGCGGAAGCGTGACAATTTTCGCAAAGCATTCTCCAATTTTCAGCCCGCAAAAATTGCCCGCTACGACAAAAAGAAAGTCGCTTCGCTGATGAAAGACACCGGCATCGTGCGAAACCAGATGAAAATCGACGGCGCCATTTTGTCGGCGCGCGCTTGGCTCGAGGTGATGGAAAAGGGTCCTGGCTTCTCCGCCTTTCTGTGGGATTTTATGGACGGTGAGCCGCGCATCAATCGCTTCCGCACCAAGCGCCAGATTCCGGTCGAAACAGCGCTTTCGCAAAAAATATCCAAAGAGCTGAAAGAGCGCGGCTTCAAATTCTGTGGGCCGACGATCGTTTACGCCTTCATGCAGGCCGTCGGCATGGTGAACGACCACCTCGTCGCCTGCCACCGGCACACGAAGCTCGTGCGTTAAGAGCAGATGGCTTCCCGACGTTCGACAACGCCCCGCGCCTGGCAGCGCATGCTTTCCGGCCGCAGACTGGATCTCCTCGATCCCTCGCCGCTCGACGTCGAGATCGAGGACATCGCGCACGGTCTTGCGCGCGTCGCGCGCTGGAACGGCCAGACCGAAGGCCCGCATATTTTTTCGGTGGCGCAACACTCATTGCTGGTCGATGCCGTGTCGCGCCGGCAGAACCCAAATATTGACAATAGCTGGCGCCTCGCGGTTCTGATGCACGACGCGCCAGAATATGTAATCGGCGACCCGATCAGTCCGTTCAAGGCAGTGATCGGCGGTGACTACAAGCCTGTCGAGTCCCGCCTCTTACACGCGATCTCGCTACGCTTCGGCATGCCGCCGATATGGCCTGCGGCGCTCGTGAAAATCGTGAAACAGGCGGATCGTGGCGCGGCATTCCTGGAAGCTACGCGCCTTGCGGGTTTTTCCTCGAACGAAGCGCGGCAATTTTTCGGCGAACCGCCGGGCCTCGACGCGGCCACGGAGAAACGCTACCTCAGTCCGTGGGGTGCTGAACTCGCCGAGAAACGATTCTTGAAACGTTTCAGTGAACTTGCGAGCGATCCAAAGCACAAAGGCAAATCATGATCGTCGTTTGTTCGCTGGCCCGCCTTCCCGAAACCGTGAAGCAGCACGGGGCGCGCCACGTGGTGACGCTTGTGGCCGACAGTGACCTTGTGCTGCGCCCGGAAGGCATCGAAGCCGACGACCATCTCTGGCTTCGCATGGACGACATCGCCGACGAAATCGAAGGCATGATCCCGCCGAGTGAAAAACACGTCGTGGATTTGATTGAATTCCTGAAGCGCTGGAATCGCGAAAAGCCACTTGTAGTACATTGTTATGCCGGTATCAGCCGCTCGACGGCGGCGGCTTATATCGCCGCCTGTGTGCTTGCACCCGAAATCGAGGAGGCCGAACTCGCACGCCGCCTACGTGCGGCCTCGCCGACTGCCTCGCCCAATCCGCGCCTCATCGCACTCGCCGACAAATACCTCGGCCGCAAGGGCCGGATGGTGCGCGCGATCGCGCAGATCGGTCCCGCTCATTTAAGCTACGAAGCTGAGCCCTTTATGCTCTATCTCGACTGACCCAGGCGAAGCACGCCGTGATAGTTTTGCCGCATGGCCGGTCATAAACTTACACCGATCGAGATCGGGCTCACCGCGGCGATCGTCGCGATGGAAGGCGATAGCCCACAAATTCTGGTCGCAGGCGTGGAAAAGCCGCCCATCGGTCTGCCGTCGGGCCCGTTCGATCCACTCGCCCACCGCACCTTCGAGATCGGCCTTCGTACCTTTGTCGCAGAACAGACCGCGCTTTCGGTCGGCTATGTCGAGCAGCTCTACACCTTCGGCGACCGCGGCCGTCATGCACGCGCCGACGACACCGATCCGCACGTGCTTTCGGTCGGCTATCTCGCGCTCACACGCGTCCCCAAGGAGCTTACTGTGCTGATCGCGGCGGGGGCACGTTTCGAGCCTTGGTACAGATTCTTTCCGTGGGAGGATTGGCGCGGCGGCAGACCGAAGCTGCTCGACGATACGATTCTGCCCGCGCTAGGCACCTGGGCTAAAGCCGCACCGCGCGAACCGGGCCGTGCGCTTGGTCGGCGCGAGCGGCTGAAACTTGCTTTCGGGATGGAGGCATCGAATTGGGATGAGGAACGGGTGCTCGACCGCTACGAGCTTTTGTACGAGGCGGGGCTGGTCGAAGAGGCGCGCCGCGACGGGCGCGAAGCAGCCCTCGCCAGAAAATCCATCGCGCCGCTCGGCGAACCCATGCGTTTCGATCATCGCCGGATCTTGGCGACAGCGATCGCACGGCTTCGCGCAAAATTGAAATATCGTCCAGTAGTTTTCGAATTGATGCCGGATGAATTCACGCTCACGGATTTGCAACGCAGTGTCGAAGCCATCGCCGGTCGCCATCTGCATAAGCAGAATTTCCGCCGTCTCGTCGAGTCGACAGCGCTGGTTGAACCGACTGGGGATATGGCGACGGCGACGGGCGGAAGACCGGCCGCACGTTACCGCTTTCGTCGCGAAGTATTGGCGGAACGTCCGGCACCGGGACTGCGTTTCGGAAGGGGATAAACAGACCCGAAACGCCTTACATTTCAATGTCGAGC
>Ga0070696_100001366_pt1 | contig 15914 bp, 14 predicted proteins | sample KBSK1253metaG_FD_65474 | JGI IMG/M metagenome (GOLD analysis project Ga0070696, IMG submission 65474) | Corn, switchgrass and miscanthus rhizosphere microbial communities from Kellogg Biological Station, Michigan, USA - KBS K1-25-3 metaG | ecosystem: Host-associated > Plants > Roots >... | reverse complement strand
CCGAGTCGAGCCGCGGGCGGCCCCCTCGCCCGTCCCCGCGCTCGCGGCGGCGGACCCGTCGCTGCGGGGGCGGTCCGAAGTTCGCGCGCTCACCTATGGCAGCGGCACCGACCGCCGCCGCCCCGAGTACGGCGCGGGGGTATCCCTGCGTACCGATGCCGTCGACGCCTCCCGGCTCGTGAAGAATCTCGGGGGCGTGAAGGCCAGGGTCCGCGAATGGTACTGGGGATTCGGCACGAGCCGCCTTCCCCTCAACGGCCGCGTCTTCTACCCGCAGGGCGACGGCCCCTTCCCGCTGGTCCTCATCGTCCACGGCAACCACCAGATGGAGGACGACGCCGACGCGGGCTATGCCTACCTCGGCGAGCTGCTGGCCAGCCGCGGCTTCATCGCGGTGTCCGTGGACGAGAACTTCCTGAACCGCTCCTGGTCCGGCGACATCGGGCACGAGCACGGCGCGCGCGGCTGGCTGCTCCTCCAGCACCTGGCCGTCTGGCGCGCGTGGAACGAGACCCCCGGCCACCCGTTCCACCGGCGCGTCGACATGGAGCGGATCGCGCTGATCGGCCACTCGCGGGGCGGCGAGGCGGTGGCCCACGCCGCCGTCTTCAACCGCCTGCCGTGCCTGCCCGACGACTGCACGGTGACGTTCGACTTCCACTTCTCGATCCGGGCCCTCGTGGCGATCGCGCCCACCGACGGCGGCTACGTGCCCGCCCATCAACCCGCACCCATCGAGGACGTGAGCTACCTCGTGCTCCACGGCACCCACGACGGCGACGTCGCCAACTTCCAGGGCCTGCGCGCGTACCGGCGCGTGAAGTTCACCGACGGCAGCCACCGCTTCAAGGCCGCCGTGAACGTCGGCGGCGCCAATCACAGCCGGTTCAGCACCGGGCTGGGCGCGTCCGACCTGCGCGGCCCCTTCCGGGGCTTCGCGCTGATGGGCCCGCTGCTCGGCGGGGAGGAGCAGCGTCGCGTCGCCCGCGTGCTGATCGGCGGGTTCCTCGAGGCCACGCTGAACGATCGGGCCGAGTACGTGCCGATGTTCCGCGACGTTCGCGCCGCCGCCGCCTGGCTGCCCGAGACCGCGTACTGGAGCCAGTTCGAGGACTCCACCTACGAGGTCGTGAGCGACTTCAGCGGGATCGACCTCGGCCGCGGCACCCTCGACGGCGTCCGGGAGGCCGGCCGGCACCTCTCGCTCTGGCGCGCGGGACAGTTCAAGGGACGCGGGGACTGGCCGTTCCAGGTGCCCGTGCTGTACCTCGGCTGGGGCGACCGCAAGGAAGGCCGCGCGCCGCCGCCGGGCGAGCCGGCGAGCTACCGGATCACGCTTCCCGACGGCACGGCCGCGCGCTGGCGCCTGGATGGAGCCCGCCGGCTGGTCCTCGTGGTGGCCGACGCCCGGGAAGGTCGTGACGAGACACCGCTCGATTTCACGATCGAGATCGCGACCGCGGACGGCTCCCTCGGGCGCATCCCGCTGAGCCGGATCCGTCCGCTTTCCCTGGTGCCGAGGGTGAGGCTCACGAAGTGGGCGTATCTGGATCGCCAGTTCTTCTTCGGCGAGGCCGAGCCCGTGTTGCAGACCTACGAGATCCCGCTGGAGACGTTCGCCGCCCCCGGATGGCAGCCGGCCCGCATTCAGGACATCCGCCTCGTGTTCGATCGTTCCCCTTCGGGAACCATCGTCCTGTCGAGCGTGGGATTCAGCGGATCTGGTGCTTGGTGACGAGCCGGTGGAAGGTCTTGCGGTCGATGCCGGCCGTCTTCGCGGCCGCCGAGATGTTGCCGTCGTGGCGGTCGAGGAGCTCGCGGAGGTAGTTGCCCTCCAGCACGGTCATCCACCGCTCGCGGGCCTCGGTCAGCGAGAGGCCCTCGGTCGACGTCAGCCGAGGATCGACGCCCCCGGCGCCGCCGCCGGCCGCCGCCGTGCGCAGGCGTTCCCGCGCCAGCACGTAGTCGGGTAAGTCCCGGCGCCGCACCAGGTCGCCGTCGGCCAGCGCGCACGCGCGCTCCACCACGTTCTGGAGCTCCCGCACGTTGCCCGGCCAGCCGTACGCCTCGAAGGCGGCCAGCGTGTCGTCCTCGAAGCCGCCGATTCGCCCGTGGCCGTACTTCTTGAGGAAGGCGTGGGCGAGCAGGGTCACGTCGCCCGCGCGCTCGCGCAGGGGCGGCAGCGCGATCTCGATCACGTTGACCCGGTAGTAGAGGTCCTCGCGGAACTGCCCGCGCGTGACCGTGTCGCGGAGGTCGCGGTTGGTGGCCGACACCACCCGCACGTCCACGTCGATGAACGAGGTCGCGCCCACCCGGCGAACCTGCCGCTCCTGGATCGCGCGCAGGAGCTTGGACTGCAGCCCGAGCGGGATCTCGCCGATCTCGTCGAGGAAGAGGGTGCCCCGGTGGGCCATCTCGATCAGGCCCGGCTTGGTCTTGATGGCCCCCGTGAACGCGCCCTTCTCGTGGCCGAACAGCTCGGACTCGAGCAGCTGCTCGGGCAGCGAGGCGCAGTCGACGGGGATGAACGGCTGCGAGGCCCGGGGGCTGTTGGCGTGGATGGCGCGGGCGATCAGCTCCTTGCCGGTGCCCGATTCCCCGAGCACCAGGATGTTGGCCTCGGAGCGCGCCGCCTTCTTCACCAGCTCGAACACGCGGACCATGGCCGGGCTGCGGCCGATGACGTTCTCGAGCCCGAAGGTGGCCTGCAGCTGCTGGCGCAGGTTGCGGTTCTCGACCTGGAGCTGGCGCTGGCGGAGCGCGCGCTCGACCGCGACCTGGAGCTGGTCGAGCGTGAAGGTCTTGGGCAGGTAGTCGAACGCGCCTTCCTTGACCGCGGCCACCGCCGACTCGATGGTCGCGAAGGCGGTGATCATGATCACGGGCAGCGAGGGGTCGAGGTCGCGGGCCCGGCGCAGCAGCTCCATGCCGTCCATGCCCGGCATCTTCAGGTCGGTCAGCAGCAGGTCGGGCGATTCCGACTCGAGCAGGGCCAGCGCCCGGTGGGGATCGGTGGCGGTCACGCAGTGATGGCCGGCGCGGCGGAGGATGCGCGCGCAGTTCTCCACCATGTCCGGCTCGTCGTCGACGATCAGGATGGTGGCGTCGCTCATTCCGTGTCGGCCTGCGAGCGTGGCGAGGACGCGATCATCCGCTGGATTATACGTGGGGTGCTAGGACATCAGTGCGGCAGGCGCACCCCAGTGGCGTCGGCGCCAGCGCCCGACAAGCCCGCGAATTCTCGGAATTCGGGCGTGGCACCCGGGTTGCTCCGTACGGGCGGCATGATCGCGACGCCGAGTCCGAGGAGGACGTCATGACCGAGCTCGTGATTCCGAGAGGCAGACCGGGCGATTCCGTGCGGACGCGGCTCGACGCGCTGCTGGCGGCGCGGGGGATCGCGCCGTCGCGGGTGAGCGTCGCCTTCGTCGACCAGAACGGGCCGAAGGGCGGCCCTGCCGTCCGCTGTGCCGCCGACGTGACGCTGGCCCGGCACCCGGCGCTCCACGTCGAGTGCGTCGACACGACGCCGCGGCGCGCCTTCGACGCCGTCCTCGACGCCATCGATCGCCGGCTGCTCCGCTTCGTGGGCCGGCTGCGGGATCGGGCCCGCCGGCCGAAGAAGTACTTCACGGCCAAGCGACTGCTGACCGGATCCCGGTGAAGGAGGCCACCATGAAACGCATCCTCGTTCCCCTCGATCTCACGGCCGAGCCCGACGCGATCACGCGGGTGGTCGGCGACGCCGCCCGCGGCGCCGGCGCCACCGTCCGCCTGCTGCACGTGGCCCCGCCGCCCGAGGCGGTGGTCGACGTCGACGGCCGTACGATCGCCTACACCGATCAGGAGACGGAGCGGGTGGAGGCGGAGGCGCTCGACTACCTGCGGGCGATCGAGATCGCGCTCGACGACGTGCCGGTGGAGGCCGTCGTGCGCTTCGGGGACCCGGCGGAGGAGATCCTCCGCGAGGCCGACGAGTTCGGCGCCGATCTCATCGCGCTCACCACGTCGCGGGGCATCGGCCCGCGCTGCTTTGCGCTCGGGGGTACCGTCGGGCGCGTCTGGCGCCACGCCGCCGCCGCCGTCCTGCTCCTGAAGCCGCCCGCGCTGATCGCGGCGTGAGAGCCGGCACGGCACGGGCGCCGTGGGCGCCCGTGCTACACTCGCGCGCGGCGCGACAGGTCGCGCCCAGGAGACTCCTTCGATGACTCGATCGAGGCGGGGTGTCGTGGTCGCCGCGTGCGGCCTGATCGTGTTCGCGTTCGCGGCGGCGGCCCACGGGCAACCCGCGCCGACCCAGCCCTTCGCCCCCGACTGGGGGATGCTCGCCGGCTGGGACGTGTTCACCAAGAAGAGCTGCGGCCAGTGCCACAGCGTGCGCGGGGTGGGCGGCACCGCCGGTCCCGACCTCGCCCGCGTCCAGAGCGGCACGGGCTTCTACGAGCTGGGGGCCGCCCTGTGGAACCACCTGCCACGCATGGGTGAGCGCATGCGCGAGGGGCGGATCGAGCGGCCCGCCCTCACCGCCGCCGACGTCTCGAACCTCCTCGCCTTCCTCTTCACCGCGGCCTATCGCGACGAGAGCGGCAACCCGAAGACCGGCGAGGCGCTGTTCGCCTCGAAGGGCTGCGTGCAGTGCCACGCGGTCGGCGCCAAGGGGGGCGCCATCGGCCCCGCCCTCGACGCGCTCAAGGGCGCGAACTCCCCGGTGCTGGTGGCGGCCGCGATGTGGAACCACGGGCCGCGCATGGCCCAGGCCATGGAGGTCAAGGGCGTGGCGCGGCCGACCTTCAAGGGCCGCGAGCTGGTCGACGTCATCGCCTACGTGGTCTCCGCCGCGAGCGACGGCAGCGCGCCGACCGCCCAGGTCATCCCCGGCACGCCGGAGCGCGGCGAGAAGCTCTTCGCGGAGAAGAGCTGCGCCACCTGCCACGCGGTCGGCGGCGGTTCGCGAGCCGCAGGACGTCGCGGGGCTGGGGCCCCGCCGTCCGAGGCGAGCGAATCCAAGGGCGGCAAGATCGGCCCGGTGCTGGGCGGGCGCGCCCACCACGTGAGCCTCACCGACTTCGCCGGCCTCATGTGGAACCACGGCCCGGCCATGTGGGCCCGGATGAAGGCGCACGGCGTTGCCGTGCCCCAGCTCACCGGCCAGGACATGGCGGACGTCGTCGCCTATCTCTACGCCTCCCACTACTTCGACGCGGCGGCGGGCCAGGCCGGGCGCGGGCGGCAGCTCGTGCAGAGCAAGGGCTGCGTGGGCTGTCACTCGGTCGGAGGCAAGGGCGGAACGGTGGCGGCGGACTTCGCGACCTCCACCGTCGTAGGCTCGCCTTCGGGCGTGATCGCGGCGATGTGGAACCATGGCGCGCGCATGGAAGGCCAGGCCCAGAAGCAGGAGACCTCGCTGCCCATGCTCACCGGCCAAGAGCTGGCCGACGTCACCGCATACCTCGGCTCGTTGACCCGTCCCCGGCCCCCTCAGAAGAAGGCCAAGTAAGGCGCCACGCAGTCCCGGTGGGAGCGGGGCGCGCGCTCCCCACCGTTGACCCTCCGTCCCGTGCCGTCCCCGATCGCCCACGGGTGACGCCCGTGATTCCGCATCGTGACGCAAGCTCCTGATGTGGCATGGACGTTGCCGTTCTCCCGGCGACAGACAAAGGACGACGCGATGAGATCACTCTGGACACGAACGGGTTGGAAGCTCGGCGCGCTCGGCCTCGTGGCGGCCGGCATGACGGTCGGCGCGCTCGCCTGGCCTCTCGACGCCCAGCAGAGGAACGTGCTGGTGGCCAAGAAGGCGGCGGCCGCGCCCGCGCTCGACGGCGCGCTGGACGACGCGTGGAAGGCCGCCCCCGCGTTGAGCGTCAAGGCCGTCGGGGGCCGGAATCTGCCCGGGGGATCGAGTGAGGTCACGCTGCGATCCCTCTACGCGGGCGATACGATCTACTTCTTCATGCGGTACGCGGATCCGACCGAGAGCGTCAAGCGCAGTCCGTGGGTGAAGCAGGCCGACGGGTCGTGGAAGCAGCTCAAGGACCCGGCCGACAAGGGCGGCGACAACAACCTCTACTACGAAGACAAGATGGCGATGATCTGGAACATCAGCTCGCCCGCCTTCGAGGCCAAGGGGTGCATGGCCGCCTGCCACACGGGCGAGGGCAAGCCGTACGGCAACAAGTACCTGCCCAACGCCGGTGAGCGGGCCGACATCTGGCACATGAAGGGCGTGCGCACCGGGACCGTCGGGCAGATCGACGACCAGTACCTGGACGCCACGCGCTACGACAAGGACAAGTCGCCCGAGGCCGGCCGCAAGAGCGATCCCAAGACCGGCGGCGGCTACGTCGACAACGTGAGCGACGACAAGAAGGGGCCGAAGTTCGCGCTCAAGGGCGGAAAGCCGGCGCCTCCGTACTGGATCACCGACGCCGACAAGGAGGCGTTCGACGACGGCAAGTACAAGGCCGGCGACGAGGTGCCCGGCATCGTCGTGGCGCCCTTCACCGGCGATCGCGGCGACATCGCCGCGAAGGTGACGTGGAAGGACGGCGTCCGCACGATCGTGTTCTGGCGGAAGCTCGTGACGGGCAGCGAGTATGACGTGCAGTTCGGCGACCTGAAGAAGGAGTACGCGTTCGGGGTGGCGGTGTTCGACAATGCGCAGGTCCGCCACGCGTTCACGCCGGGCGTGCTCAAGCTGGCGTTCGACTGACCGGCTCGAGGCGTCGGGGGATGGGGGCCCGCGGCGAGGCCCCCATGTCCAACTAAGCCGTTTGACTCATTGCGAGGCCGGCGAGGGAGGGGCGATGCTGCGAGCCGTGCGCAACGGCATGCGAGCCGGCCTGTTGGTGTTCGCCCTGCTGATGGTCTCCCCGGTACCGGCGTGGGCGCAGGGCTCGGCGCCGCCGCAAGATCCGCTGGCGGGATCGCGCGTGTTCGGCGCCCGCGGCTGCGTCAAGTGCCACGCCGTGAACGGAATCGGCGGACGCGTCGGTCCCGACCTCGGGCGCCTCGCCCGCCCCCGATCGTTCTTCGACCTGGCCACCGCGATGTGGAATCACCTGCCGCGCATGGCCGATCGCATGCAGCAGCTCGGCATCGCGCGTCCCCAGCTCGAGGTGCAGGACGCCGCCGACCTGATCGGGTTCCTCTACACGCTGAACTACTTCGACACCCCCGGCAACGCCGTCGCGGGGCGGCGGCTGTTCGCCGACAAGCGCTGCATCGTCTGTCACCAGGTGGACGGCGTGGGCGGCGTGGTGGGACCGAACCTGGACTTCCTGCGGCCGTTCCGCTCGCCGATCTACGTGGCGGCGGCGATGTGGAACCACGGGCCCCAGATGATGGACGCGATGGCGGCGCGCGGCATCCAGCGCCCCACCTTCACGGGTCCGGAGCTGCGCGACCTGATCGCGTTCCTGGCCCCCGGCACCGGCGGGCCCGCGGAAGGACCGATCTACGTGCTGCCCGGGCGGGCCGACAACGGGCGCCGGCTCTTCGCCGAGAAGCGTTGCGCGGAATGCCACGGGCCCGGACGCGTCGGCCCCGATCTCGGCGAGCGGGCGACGCGCCGGAGCACGCTCGACTTCGCCGCCGCGATGTGGAACAAGGCGCCGCGGATGCTCGCCGAGATGAAGCGGCGCGGCATCGCCGCGCCGCAGCTCCGCCCCGAGGACATGGCCGACCTGATCGGCTACCTGCACTCCGTGCGGTACTTCGCCGAGCCCGGCGACGTCCGGCGCGGGTGGGCGGTGGCCACCGCCAAGGGCTGCCTGACCTGCCACGCGGTGGCCGGCGAGCGCGGCAAGCCGGCCTCCGACATCACGCGCGCGCGCCTGGCCACGCCCGCGGCGGTGATCGCCGCGCTGTGGAACCACGCGCTGGTGACGGCGCCCGCCCCGGGCGGGGGCAAGCTGGCGTGGCCCGAGTTCCGGCCCGAGGAGATGGCGGACCTGTCCGCGCTGCTCACCTCGTTCGCACGGGTGCGGTGATGCTGATCCTGCTCGTCCTCGCCGCCGTGCTCGCGCTCGCGCCGTCGCCGGCCGGCGCGCAGGCCCCCGCTGCCGACAACTGCGCGACCTGTCACCTCGCCATCGGCGACGAGCGGCTCGAGAAGCCGGCCAAGGCCTACGTCGAGGACATCCACCGGGCCAAGGGCTTCGGCTGCGTCGCCTGCCACGGCGGCAGCGAGAAGGACGCGGGGATGGAGGCGATGGATCCCGCCAAGGGCTACATCGGCAAGCCCGGGCGCAAGCAGGTGATCCAGGTCTGCGCGCGGTGCCACGCGGACGCCACGTTCATGAAGCGCTACAACCCGTCGCTCCGGGTCGACCAGGCCACCGAGTACGCGACGTCGGTCCACGGCCGCAAGCTCGCCGCCGCCGACGATCCCAAGGTCGCGACGTGCGTGAGCTGCCACCCCGCTCACGCGATCCGCCCCCCGTCCGATCCCAAGTCGAGCGTCCATCCGTTGCGCGTGGCCGAGACGTGCGGGGCCTGCCACGGCAACGCCAAGTACATGGAGGGCCGGCGCCTGCCGACCGACCAGCTCGCCAAGTGGCGGGAGAGCGTCCACGGCAAGGCGATGATCGTGAAGGGCGATCTCTCGGCGCCGACCTGCAACGACTGCCACGGCAATCACGGCGCGGCACCGCCGGGCGTGACGTGGGTCGGCAACGTGTGCGGCCAGTGCCACACCGTGATGGCGGACCTCTTCGCCAAGAGCGTCCACGCCAAGGCGTTCGTGGACATGGGCAGCCCGGGCTGCGCGACCTGCCACGACAATCACGCGATCCGCCCGGCCGGCGACGCGATGCTCGGACTCGGCGGCGACGCCGTGTGCGCGACCTGCCACGGTGAGGGCGACAAGGGCGGCCGCGCCGCCCTCGAGATGCGCGGGCTCATCGACGGGCTGGCCGGGCGCCACCGCGCGGCCGGCGCGCTGCTCGATCGCGCCGAGCACGCGGGGATGGAGGTCAGCCAGGCCCGGTTCGACCTCAACGGCGCCCGGGACGCGCTGGTGAAGGCGCGGGCGGCGGTTCACGCCTTCACACCGGCCGCGGTGCGGGCCGAGACGGCCGCCGGCACCGCGGTGGCCGACCGGGCCCACGCGCGGGGCACGCGCGCCCTCGACGAGCTGGCCTTCCGCCGCAAGGGGCTCGGCGTCTCGCTGGTGATCATCCTGGCCGTGATCGCCGGTGTGCTGCTGAAGATCCGCCAGGTGGACCGTCGCGGCCGCGCGACCGAGCACGGATAGGAGAGGATCGATGGCGCACGTGGACGATCCGTCACGACGGCGATTCGTCGACTGGTTCCTCGGCGGGAGCGTGGGCGCGTTCCTGCTCGCCGTGCTCTACCCGGTGAGCCGCTACCTGGTCCCCCCGAGGGCCGGCGAGTCGGCCGCGGGCACGGTCACGCTCGCCCTCAAGCCCGACGACGTGAAGCCCAACAGCGGGCAGATCTTCAAGTTCGGCAGCCGTCCGGGCATCCTCGTGCGCACCGCGGGGGGCGAGCTGCGGGCCTTCTCGGCCGTGTGCACGCACCTGAACTGCACCGTGCAGTACCGGCCCGACCTCAGCCAGATCTGGTGCGCCTGCCACAACGGCCACTTCGACCTCAACGGCAAGAACGTCGAGGGCCCGCCGCCCCGCCCGCTGGAGGCCTTCACCGTCAACGCGCGAGGCAACCAGATCGTGGTGAGCAAGGGCGCGTGACCATGAGCCCGGCCGAGGAGCACGGCGCCCTCTGGCGGTGGCTCGATCGCCGCATCGGGCTGGCCGACCTCGAATACCTCGCCCGCAAGAAGCAGGTGCCGATCCACCGGCACACGGTCTGGTACTACTTCGGCGGCATGACCCTGTTCCTCTTCACGATCCAGGTCGCGACGGGGATCCTCCTGCTCTTCTACTACCGGCCGAGCGCGGAGGAAGCCTACGAGTCCGTCCAGTTCCTGATGGCGGAGGTGGAGTTCGGCTGGCTGATCCGCTCGATCCATGCCTGGGCCGCCAACCTGATGATCTTCACGCTGTTCGTGCACCTGTTCAGCGTGCTGCTGCTCGGGGCGTACCGGGCTCCGCGCGAGGTCACGTGGTTCTCGGGCGTGGCGCTGATGGGGCTCGCCATGGGCTTCGGGTTCACGGGCTACCTCCTGCCCTGGAACGAGCTGGCGTACTTCGCGACCAAGGTCGGCACCGAGATCACCGGGGCCGTCCCGCTGGCGGGGCCGTTCCTGCGCCGGCTCCTGCGTGGCGGCGACGAGGTGACCGGCGCCACCCTGACCCGGTTCTACGGGATCCACGTCGCGGTGCTGCCCGCGCTCACGACCGCCCTCGTCGGCCTGCACCTGTTCCTCGTGCAGAAGCACGGCATGAGCGTGCCCCTCGACGTCGAGCGGGCGGGCGGCCCCGCCCGGACGATGCCGTTCGTGCCGAGCTTCCTGCTGCGCGACATGGTCGGCTGGCTGGCCGCCCTCGCCGGCCTGGCCGCCCTCGCCGCCTTCTTCCCGGCCGAGCTGGGCCGCAAGGCCGATCCGTTCCTGCCCGCGCCGATCGGGATCAAGCCGGAGTGGTACTTCATGTTCAGCTTCCAGACCCTGAAGTACCTGCCCCCGCGCATCCTGGGCCTCGACGGCGAGGTCGTCGGCGTGCTCGGCTTCGGCCTGGGCGCGCTCTTCCTGCTCCTGATCCCCGTGCTCGACCGGCGGGCGGCGCGCGGAGAGCGGAGCCGGCTCTTCTTCTGGATCGGGGTGGCGATCATCGTCTACATGGCCGTGCTGACCTGGCTCGGCTACACGGCGAGCGCGACCAAATGACGCGACTCGGCGTGGCCCTGGCCCTCGCGGCGATGACGGTCGCGAGCCCGGCGTGGGGCGAGCCGCCGGGAGACGCGGCTCGCGGGCGCGCGGCCTTTTCCGCCAAGGCGTGCGCGCGCTGTCACGTCCCCCGCGGCCAGGCCGGCGTCGGGCCCGCGCTCGAAGATCTCCGGCGGCCGCAGGGCGCGTTCGTGCTGGCCGGCCGTCTGTGGAACCACGCGCCGGGGATGTTCACGGCCCTGAAGATGGCGGACGTCCAGTGGCCGGAGATCAGCGCCGCCGAGATGGCCGACCTCATGAGCTACCTGGAGGCCGACCCGGCCCGGGACCCGGCCCCGGATCCGACCAAGGGACAGCTCACGATCTTGCGGAAGGGCTGCCTCAAATGCCACAGCCTGCGCGGGGAGGGCGGCCGTCTCGCCCCGGATCTCTCCGCGCAGCGCCCGTCCTACGATTCGGCGGTGGCGTGGGCGACGCGGATGTGGCGGCACACGCCCGCGATGGCCGCCAAGGCCATGGAAATCGGCGTGCTCTATCCGCGCTTCGCCGGGGATGAGATGCTGAACCTCGTGGCGTTCCTCAGGAGCAGCGCTCGGTGAACCCACACACACCTCAGGGGAGGACCTCCAGCGTGCGAACCCTCGGCTTCTGCGCTCTGCTCGTGGTCGCCGGCCTCGTGGCCGGCCTCGTCTCGCCCTCCGACGGCCCCGCCCAGCCCAAGATGCCCGACCCGTTCGGGTTCCCGAAGGGCAAGGACAGCCCCGGCGTGGTGACCTTCGATCACGCCAAGCACAAGGACGCCGGCGTGGACAAGTGCACCTCGTGCCACGTCAAGCTCTTCAAGTTCAAGAAGGGTCAGAGCGGGACCCTGACGATGGCGAAGATGAAGGCCGGCGAGTACTGCGGCGCCTGCCACGACGGCAAGACCCAGGTCGGGGCCAAGGTGGTCTTCACCACCGACGACAAGGCCAACTGCGAGAGGTGTCACGCGAAGTAGCGCCGCGTGGACGGCGAGGCCCGGCGGCCGTGGTGGAAGGCCCACCTGCTGTGGATCGTGGTGGTGGGCGTGCTGGTCACGGCCGGCGCGGCCACGGCCGGTCTCTGGAAGGCCTCCACGAGCCCGCGGCTCTGCAACTCCTGCCACATCATGGAGCCGTACGTGGCGGCCTGGAAGGCCTCCCGCCACGCCAACGTGACCTGCGTGCAGTGCCACTACCCGCCGGGGTTCCGGGACACCCTGTGGGTGAAGTACCAGGCCCTGTCCCAGGTCGTGAAGTGGGCGACCCACACCTATAGCTCGAAGCCCTTCGCCGAGGTGGAGGACGGCAGCTGCCTGCGCTCGGGCTGCCACGACCGCACCCAGCTCGCGGCCCGGAAGACCTTCAAGCGCGGGGTGGTCTTCGACCACACGAGCCATTTGACATGGGGGGCCTCGAACGGGGCCGCCGTACCCTCCTCGCCCCTCGACCATCGGCGGGGACCGATGCTGCGCTGCACGAGCTGTCACACCCAGGTCGTGGTGTCCACCCACATCCAGGTCAACGAGGCCACGTGCTTCCTCTGCCACTTCAAGGGGGCGGCGACCGCCCGCGAGCTGCGCCCGGTCGCGGGGTGCACGGGCTGCCACGCGACGCCGCCGGGCGAGATCATGCTCGGCACCGTCCGGTTCAGCCACGAAGAGGTCGGGCGGCGCGGGGTGGCCTGCCAGAGCTGTCATCTCAACGTGGTCGAGGGCGACGGCGCGGCGCCCCGCGAGCGCTGCCTGTCCTGCCACAACCAGCCCGAGAAGCTCGCGCGCCACGGTGACTCGCCGGCCATCCACGCCACCCACGTGACCACCCACACCATCGAGTGCGGGCGCTGCCACACGACGGTCCAGCACCGGCTGCCCCCACCCATCGGCGCGACCGCCCAGGCGCCCCGATGATCCGCCTGACCCTCCTCGTCCTCCTGGTCGGGCTGGCCGCGGCGGGGCCGGCCGCGGCCCAGCGCGAGGCCGGGCCCGCCGGCCGCCCGGCCCCGCACCCGCCCGGGGCCGGCGAGCTCGAGTGCCGGAACTGTCACGAGTCCACCCACCAGGGCGTGGTGCAGATGTACCTCGGGCTCGGTGGACGCGGCACCCCGATGATTCCCAGCCACATGTTCCAGGTCCGGGTGCAGTGCGTGGCCTGTCACACCGCCCTGAAGGAAGGCGCGGCCGCGGCCGCCATTGTTGGAAGGACGTTCCGCCCGACCGAGGAGGCGTGCGTCGGCTGCCACGGCGCGAAGTACCGCGGCATGCTCGCGCGCTGGGTGGAGACCCTCGGGGCGATGCGCGGGATCGTGGAGCCGAAGCTCGCGGCCGCGCGCGCCGCCCTCGGCGCCGCCGACCCGAAGGCCCCCAGGCCGGCGCGGGCGCGGCGACTGCTGGACGACGCGGATTTCAACCTGAAGTTCGTGGTGCACGCTCGGGGCGTGCACAACGTCTTCTACGCCGCCGACCTCCTGAAGCTCTCGAACACGTGGGCCGACGAGGCCCTGGCCGCGCTCGGCAAGCCCGCGGCCAAGGTCGACGACGCGCTCGTGCGCGGCGGCTACTGCGCCGTGCTCTGCCACGAGCAGGCCGGGGTCAGGCTGCCGGCCACGGTGAGCTTCGCCGGCCGGAAGATTCCGCACGCGCGGCACGTGGCGGAGTTCGGCGCGGTCTGCACGGCCTGCCACTCCGCCGAGGTCCACAAGGCGGTCACGGCCAAGCCGGCGACCTGCACCGCGTGCCATCACAGCCCCGCCAGCGAGCGCTGCGAGTCCTGCCACCGGGTCCAGAGCACGTTTTATCGCGGCACCGTCACGACGGGCCTCGCCAAGGCCACGCCCAACGTCATGGTGAACGCGGTGGGGTGCACGGGCTGCCACCAGATGGCCACCAAGCACTCCCGTCAGGCCGTCGGCGCCACCTGCGCGAGCTGTCACGACCAGGCCTACACGAGCTTCCTGGACGAATGGACGAAGGGGGCGGATCAGGAGATCACGAGGACGGCGGCGGCCGTGCAGCGCGCGGAGACGCTCGTGCGCGGGGGCCGGGCGACCGCCGAGGCCCGGGCCGGCGTCAAGGAGGCCCGGGACGCGCTGGCGCTCGTGCGCAAGGCCCGCCCCGTCCACAACCCCGAGGCCGCCGCCGCCCTGCTCGAGGCCGCGCGCCGGAAGGCCGACGAGATCGCCGGCGCGAAATAGTACGAACGGCTCATTGATCCAGGAGGGACCCCAGCCTATGGTGGGGCCGACTTTTTCCGGACCGGGTGCGGTGCCGCTGTCAGAGGAGGCCCGTGTGAGTCGACGTCAGCGTCGATTGATGGGTGTGGGCGGTATCGGGTTGGTTGTCCTCGCCTTGGCCGTCGCGGGCTGCTTCCGCTCGTCCACCACGGCAGAAAGCCCGGCGCGCGCTGCCGCTCCGGCTCCCGTGGACCCGGCCGGAGGCGGGTACGTTGGCGCCGACACCTGCAAGGGCTGCCACGAGGAAGCGTTCAACCGCTTCTCCCACACCAAGATGGGACGCCTCTTCCTCAAGCAGCCGCGCAACAGCCGCGAGCGGCTGGCCTGCGAGACCTGCCACGGCCCGGGCGCGGATCACGTCAACCAGGGAGGGGGCGGGCCGGGTAAGGACCCCAAGCTCATCACCTTCGCCAAGAACGATCCGACGCCGATCGAGCAGCGTAACCAGGTCTGCCTCACCTGCCACACCAAGGGCGCCCGCGTCTTCTGGCAGGGCAGCCCCCACGAGGCCCGCGACGTGGCGTGCACGAACTGCCACGCCGTCATGGCCGACCACTCGCCCCGGGCCCAGCTCGTCAAGGCCTCGGAGATCGAGACCTGCGGCACCTGCCACCTCGAGCGGCGCGCCCAGCAGATGCGCTCGTCGCACATGCCGCTGCGCGAGGGGAAGATGACCTGCACGTCCTGCCACAACCCGCACGGCACGGTCACCCCCGCGCTGCTCAAGGAGAACTCGCTCAACGACAACTGCTACACCTGCCACACCGAGAAGCGCGGCCCCTTCCTGTGGGAGCACGCGCCGGTGCTGGAGAGCTGCGCGAACTGTCACGATCCCCACGGCTCCAACCACGAGAAGATGCTCAAGGTCGCCAAGCCGCGGCTCTGCCAGCAGTGCCACATCGAGACCCGGCACCCGACCAATCCCTACGGGCGCGACTCCGCGTCCCTGAAGTTCGTGCTCGGGCGCCAGTGCTCGAGCTGTCACGTGGCCATCCACGGGTCGAACCATCCCTCCGGCTTCGCCTACACGCGATAGGAGGGCCGCATGCTCGCGAGAACGCTCGGGCTGATGGTGATGGCGGTGGCCGTGCTGGCGGTGGCCAGGCCCGCGGCCGCGCAGCTCTCGATCGGCGGCATGAACGTCGAGGGCGAGGTCGAGGCCGGCCTCCGGCTCCTGCCCGGCGAGCCGTCGGGGGCCGAGCGCGGCAAGTTCGAGGAGTACCGGGACTTCACCCAGGGCCCGTTCCTCCAGGGCCTGCAGCTCCGGATCTTCCGGCCTGACGAGAGCTACTCCGCCTCGTTCTCGGGCGCCAAGTGGGGCCAGCAGGACCAGGAGTTCTCGCTGCGGGCGGGCCGGCTCGGCCTCTGGGAGTTCGCCTTCGACTGGGACCAGACCCCGCACGTGTTCTCGACCAACGCCCGCATGCTGGCCACCCAGGTCGCCCCCAACATGTTCACGCTGCCGACGCCGCGGCCGTCGCTCTCGGCCTATAACGGCGCGCGCCGCCTGAACGAGATCTCCATGCGCTGGGACACGGGGCGGCTGTCCTTCGTGGTCACGCCCACCCCCGACCTCGAGCTGCGGGCCGAGTACACGCGGATCAAGAAGGACGGCGACCGTCCGTTCAGCATGGCGTTCGGCAGCCCGGGTGGCAACTTCATGGAGCTTCTGGAGCCGATCGACCAGACCGTTCACGACCTGCGGCTCCGGGCGACGTACGCGACCGCGAACTGGCAGCTCCAGGCGGGCTATACCTTCTCCGCGTTCCAGAATGCGTTCAGCAACGTGAGCTCCGACAATCCCTGTTTCGGGCTGACGGCCGACCTCACGGCCCCGCGACCGGGATGCGGC
>Ga0070696_100001365_pt1 | contig 15917 bp, 14 predicted proteins | sample KBSK1253metaG_FD_65474 | JGI IMG/M metagenome (GOLD analysis project Ga0070696, IMG submission 65474) | Corn, switchgrass and miscanthus rhizosphere microbial communities from Kellogg Biological Station, Michigan, USA - KBS K1-25-3 metaG | ecosystem: Host-associated > Plants > Roots >... | reverse complement strand
GATCCCGCGCAGAGGCCGTACCTCCCTGTACTGCCGGCCATCGCCCTTTCCCGCGGTGGCCCAGCCACGTTCCGCACGGAGGTGCGCCTGATGCGCCGTCTCTTCCTTGCCCCCGCGCTCCTCGGGGTGATTGCCTTCGCGGTCGGCCCCGTCGCCGCTGCGAACCTGCAGTCGCACAACTCGTACAGGGTGACCCCGCTCGTGTCCGACACCGGCGTCGGAGGAAGCACCCTTGACTCGAACCTCGTCAACGGCTGGGGCATCACCGCCAGCGGCAGCTCGCCGTGGTGGGTCGCCAACAACGGCACGGACACATCGACCCTGTACCGGGGTGACGGCACCATCGTGGCGCGCGTCGTGAGTGTCCCCGGCGGACCCACGGGCACCGTGTTCAACGGCGTCGGGACGTTCGCGGTCTCGGCGGGCGGCGTATCCGCCAACTCGGTCTTCATCTTCGCCAACGAAGCTGGCGAGATTCGCGGTTGGAACCCGAACGTCCCTTCGCCGAACCCGAACAACCTGACCGAGGTGGGCGCGACCGGCACCAACGGCGCCAGCTACAAGGGGCTCGCGATCGGCACCTCCGGCGGCAACGCCTACCTGTACGCCACCGACTTCCACAACAGCAAGGTGGACGTCTACAACGCCAACTGGGCTCCCCAGAGCTGGGCCGGCGCGTTCGTCGACCCGGGCATTCCGGCCGGCTTCGCGCCGTTCGGTATCCAGAACCTGAACGGCATGATCTTCGTGACCTACGCGAAGCAGGACGCCGAAGCGGGTGACGAGGTCGCCGGTGAGGGCCTGGGCTACGTCAGCGCCTTCGGCACCGACGGCTCGTTCCTGGGCCGAGTCGCCTCGCGCGGCGCCCTCAACGCGCCGTGGGGTCTGGCGTGGGCGCCGGCGACCGACGGCCAGGGACATCCCGGCTTCGGCAAGTTCAGTGGCGACCTCCTCGTCGGCAACTTCGGCGACGGCAGGATCAACGCCTTCGCGTGGACGGGCTCTGCATGGGAGGCGCGCGGCCACCTCAAGACCGCCAACCACCACCCGCTGGTGATCGATGGCCTGTGGGGCATCGGCTTCGGGAACGGCTCCGGTTCGGGGTCGCTCACGACCCTGTACTTCGCCGCCGGCCCCGACGACGAGAGCCACGGTGTCTTCGGCTCCGTGACGTCCAACCAGTAGCCAACGGTGCGGCCCCAGGGCCGCATCCCTTGCCCGAAGGACCCCGGAAACGCCACCGGGGTCCTTCGGTGTTCGGCCGATAGACTCAGCCACCGATGAGCGCCACCGGGGGTCCACGCGCGCCGCTCACCGTGCGAGTCGCGACTTGGAGCGCGCGGCATCGCTGGCCCGTCTTCGTGCTCTGGTTCGTGGCGACCTTCGGGATCCTGGCGGGCAGCCTCGCCGCAGGCGGGATCCACACCCTCGACGTCAACGACGACCCGAACGGCCCGAAGCTCGAGTCGGAGACGGCCTACGACGTGCTCGGGGCAGGCGAGCCGGTCGCGCCGAGCGAGCGCATGGTCGTCGTCATCGACGGCGGACCTGGCGCGGCGACGGACACGAGCTTCCAGGCGGCGGTCCACCAGCTCGCCGCGGACCTCACCGCCGCCAAGGCAACCGTCGATGGCGTGGAGCAGCCGACCTTCGACAGCGTCGTCGACCCTTTCGCCATTCCGGCGGAGCAGGCGGCGGGGGTGATCTCGCCCGACGGCTCGACCGTCCAGGTCGTCGGGAACATCCCCGGCGAACGGCCGACGGTCGAGCAGAAGCTGGCGCCGGTGCCCGCGATCATCGACGCGGCGCGCGCCCGCCTCCCGAACGCTCAGATCCACGTCATCAGCAGCACGTTCATCAACCGCGACATCAACCAGCTGATCAACGACGAGCTCGACGGCTCGTTGCGATTCACCATCCCGATCACGTTCCTGATCCTGCTCGCGGCCTTCGGAGCGATCGTCGCGTCCGTGATCCCGCTGCTGCTGGCGATCACCTCGCTCGCTGCCGGCTATGGATTTCTCTCGCTCTACAGCCAGACCGTTGGCGCGGTCAGCCCGAACGCGAGCCAGCTGATCATCCTCATGGGCCTGGCCGTCGCGGTCGACTACTCGCTGTTCATGATCACCCGCTTCCGAATCGAGCGGAGGGCGGGCCGCGACGTCCTTGCGGCCATCGAGACCAGCAGCAGCACCGCCGGCCGGGCGGTGTTCTTCAGCGGGATCGCGGTCGTGATCTCGCTCGGTGGGCTCGTGACGCTGGGGATCTCGCTGTTCACGTCGATGGCCGTGGGGACGATGGCCGTCGTCCTGGTCTCGGTGATCGGGAGCCTGACCTTCCTGCCGGCGAGCCTGGCGATCGTCGGCGACCGGGTGAACCTCGGGCGCCCGATCACCTGGCTGCCGCGCCTTTTCCGCGCAAGAGGCGCTCTCGCAGCGCTCGACCAGCGCGCCGCGCGGCCACCGGGCAGCGGCTTCTGGGCGCGACTGGTCAACGCGGTGATGGCGCGGCCGGTCCTGATGACCGTCCTGAGCGCCGCGCTCCTCATCGCCATCGCCACGCCGGTCACGCGCCTGCGCACCGGCACGACGGAGATCACCGGATTGCCCTCGTCCATCGACGGCATCGCGGCGATCAAGCTCGTCAACGAGAAGTTCCCGTTCGGACAGGGCATCACGCTGGACGTCGTGGTCACCAAGGCAGACCAGCCCGCCGTCAAGGCGACGATCGAGGAGCTCAAGCACTGGTTGGATGGAATCCAGGGCCTGAGCGGGCCGCCATTCGAGCGGACGAACCCCGATGGGACGGTCGCGCTGATCTCCTACCAAATGGGCGGCGGCAGGAACGACGAGGCGAATCGGGCCATCGTTCGAGAGGTCCGCACCGAGGCGGTGCCCGGATTGTTCGACGATCCGGCGCTGTCCGGGGTGAACGTTTACGTCAGCGGCGCGGCCGCCCGGACCCTCGACATCGTCGGGATCTACACGGACGCGACGCCGCGCATCTTCGCCTTCGTGCTCGGCCTGTCGTTCGTGCTGATGCTGGTCGCGTTCCGCTCGATCGTCATCCCGATCAAGGCGATCCTGCTCAACCTGCTGTCAACCGCTGCCGCGTTCGGGGTGATGGTGCTGGTGTTCCACGAGGGCTGGCTCGCCGACCAGCTCGGGATCGTGCCCGGCGGGGTGATCGAGAGCTGGGTCCCGATCTTCGTGTTCACGATCCTGTTCGGGCTGTCGATGGACTACCACCTGTTCATCCTCACGCGGATCAAGGAGGCGCGCGATCGCGGGCTGGACTCGCGTGCGGCGGTGGCCCGGGGCATCTCTGTCACGTCGGGGACGATCACCAGCGCCGCCTCGATCATGGTCGTGGTGTTCGCGGTGTTCGTGACCTTCAGCTTCGTGTTCATCCAGCAGCTCGGGCTGGGCCTGGCCGTCGCCGTGTTCATCGATGCGACGCTCATCCGGAGCGTGCTCCTGCCGGCGACGATGACCCTGCTCGGCGACTGGAACTGGTGGCTGCCGCACTGGCTCGGCTGGCTGCCGCACATCACCATCGAGGCGGAGTCGGGCGAGCCGGAGCAGGCCGAGGTCGAGGTCGTCCAACCGGAGCCCGCGCGAGCCTGACCGATGCCGACCTTCCAGGACGTCCGCGAGATCTCACTCGGCCTGCCCGAGGTCGAGGAGCACGTCACCTGGGGCACCGACGTGAACTTCCGGGTCCGAAACAAGATGTTCGTGATCGGCGGTGAGGACGCGACCGGCGTGTCGCTGAAGGCATCGCTGACGACGCAGGCGGACCTCCTGGACTTCGACCCCAAGACGTTCTCGAAGGCGGCATACGTCGGGCGATTTGGCTGGGTCAACGTCGACCTCGAGCGCGTCGATCGCGCCTTGCTCGAGAAGCTCCTCCGCGACGCCTGGCGATCGACGGCACCGGCGAGGCTTCGCGGGCTGGTGCCGGAGTGAGCGACGGCGGTCGGGAAGAGGTCCCGATCCTCGATGGCGAGCTCGTGCGGCTGCGCCCGATGGTGGAGGCGGACCGCGCCGCATTGATCGGTGTCCTGGCGGATCCCAGCGTGATCGAGTGGTGGGACACGCGCGGCCCGGAGCACAGCGCGACCGAGCTCATTGCCGGCGAGCAGGGCTGGTTCGTCTGGGCGATCGAGGCCGACGGCAAGCTCGCGGGAAGCATCCAGGCGACCGAGGAGGAGGACCCCGACTACCACCACGCCGGCATCGACGTCTTCCTGTCCTCGCCGTTCCAGGGCCGCGGGCTGGGCGCGGACGCGGTGCGGACCGTCGCGCGGTGGCTGTTCGGCGTCCGCGGTCACCACCGGCTGACGATCGATCCCGCGGCCGCCAACGCCCGGGCGATTCGCACCTACGAGAAGGTCGGGTTCAGGCGCGTCGGCGTGATGCGACAGTACGAGCGCGGCGTGCATCGCACCTTCCACGACGGGCTGCTGATGGACATGCTCGAGGGCGAGCTGCGCTGAACCGGGGTAGGGTGGCGGCATGACCGACCGCGTCGTTTCGATCACCGGCGCCACCGGCAAGCTCGGCCGCGTCGTCGCCGCGCACTTCGCGGCCGCGGGAGCGAGGCTCGCGCTGCTGGCGCGCTCGGAGGAGAAAGTGGCGGCCCTCGCCGCCGAGCTACCCGGCGGCTTCGAACGTCACGCGGGCTTCGCCGTGGACCTCGGCGATGCCGCGTCGTCCAGGGCGGCCGCAGCCGCCGTTCGGGATCGTCTCGGACCGGCGTCCGCGCTGCTCCACCTCGTCGGCGGCTACGCCGGCGGCACGCCGTTCGGCGATGGGGACGACGAGGAGTTCCGCCAGCAGATCGACCTGAACCTGTGGCCGGCGATCCATGCAATCCGGGCCTTCCTCCCGGACGTCGTCGCGGCCGAGCATGGCCGGATCGTGACGGTGTCGACCTACGTCGCGGCCTCGCCGACGCCGAAGCACGCGGCCTACTCGGCCTCGAAGGCCGCGGTCGAGGCGCTCACGATCTCGGTCGCGCGCGACCTGGCCGGCACGACCGCGACCTCGAACGTCGTCGTGCTGCGCTCGATCGGCGACGAGAAGCCGACCGAGCAGCGGCCCGAGGAGATCGCCGCGACGATGGCCTGGCTGTGCTCGCCGGAGGCGGGCACCGTCAACGGGCAGCGGATCAACCTGTTCGGGCGCGCCTGAGGCCCTTCGCGGGCCCTCAGCCCGCGAACATCCAGAGCTCCTTGAACGGCGTGGACACGTGCCACGTCATCGCCAGGCCCGCCGGGAACGACACGATGTCGCCGGGACCGAGCTCCAGGTTCTCCCGGCCCTCGAAGTCGATGCGCACTGAGCCCTCGAGGATCAGCGCGGTCTCGCGAGACTCGGGCGTCCACTGGATCGGGCCGTCGGTCGCGTCGATGCGCGACATCCCGACCCACACGCCGTCGCGCTTCACCACCTCGTGCATCGTCGTGCCGGGCACGTCCGGGTCGGCCTCCCACTCGTTAGCCGATGTCCGAGAAACGAACAGCCCATCGCCCAGATCCATCCGTCAACCTCCCTCGCCGTCACGGCCTATTGTGTTCGGCGCCCACCTGGAGGACCTCGCCGTGCTGACCGCCCCATCGATCCACGTCACCCGCGATCGCTACCACCTCGCCTGGGATCCGGCGATCGAGCCGATCGAGACCGTCGACCAGGGTGCGGTCGTCGAGTTCGACCTGCTCGACGCGTCATGTGGCCAGCTCGATGCCGACTGTGGCGTGCCCCAGCTGCTGACCCTCGACTTCGACCGGGTCGACCAGGTCGTGGGCCCCATCGCGGTCGCGGGCGCCGAGCCGGGCGACACGCTCCAGGTCGACCTGCTGGCGTTCGAGCCGGCCGACTGGGGCTGGACGGCGATCATCCCGGGGTTCGGGCTCCTCGCCGACGAGTTCCCGAAGCCCGCCTACCACGTGACGCGCCTCGGCCCGACCGGGCCGATCGAGTTCATGCCTGGCATCCGCCTCCCACGGGCGCCGTTCTGCGGCGTGATCGGGGTGGCGCCGGCCAGCGGGCCACTGTCGACGATCCCGCCGGACGTCCACGGCGGGAACATGGACACGCGTCACCTCGTCGCCGGCTCGACGCTGTTCCTGCCCGTCTTCCAGCCGGGCGCGCGAATCTCGATCGGGGATGGCCACGCGACGCAGGGCGACGGCGAGGTCTGCGGCACGGCGATCGAGACGCCGATGCGGGCGACGGTGAAGCTCACCGTCCGCAAGGACATCAAGGTCACCGCGCCGGAGTTCCTCGCCGCGCCGGACCCGAACTCGGAGCTGCGCAACGGCCGCCGGTATTCGACGGACGGCGTCGGGCCGGACCTCCTCGGCGCGGCGCGCGATGCCACGCGGCGCATGATCGACTGGCTCGGCCGCGAGCACGGCGTCAGCGGCCCGGACGCCTACATGCTCTGCTCTGTCGCGGTCGACCTGCGCATCAGCGAGATCGTCGACATGCCGAACTACCTCGTCACGGCGTACTGCCCGCTCGGCATCTTCGACTGAAAACGACGATCGGGCGGCCTCCTCGACCGCCCGATCGACTTCCACTTCGAGAACGGGATCAGGCCTCTGCGACGGCGGCTCCGATCTCGCTGGTCGCCTGCGGGTTGCGTGCCCGCAGCCAGAAGAACAGCACGATGCCCGCAATTGCCCAGATCGTCAGGATCTGCGGCGCGTGGTTGAACGGCTCGGCGAGCGGATCGAGCGTCACGTTGAGGACGGGGATGGTCAGGCCGCCGAGGGCGGATACGAAGCCGACCAGCATCACGATGATGCCGAGGACCGGCACGATCACGTGCTTGACGAAATTGAAGTCGGCTCGGCCCTCACCGAAGGCGAAGTAGCCGATCGCGGCCGCGTTCACCGCGATGTACATCGCAGCGAAGGACAGGCCGAGGATGTAGCCGATGAAGAAGTACGTCGTCAGCGCTCCATCGGCAGCGCCTCCGCTGAACATCAGGCTGAGCACGACCGCGAGCACGAGCCCGACGGCGCCTTGGACGTGGACGGCGTTAACCGGCGTCCTGTGCTCGGGGTGGACCGACGCCAGCATGCCCGGCAGCAGGTGGCTGCGCCCGAGCGAGAAGATGACACGCGTCGAGGCATTCGCACCGGCGTTCGCGTTCGCGAGCGAGCTGTTCACGATCGCGAACGTCACCAGCAGGCTGCCGATACCCGGCAGGACTTGCTCGGCCATGCCGCCCCACGGGTTGCCATCGTTCGCACCGATGAAGTCGGCCTTCATGTTGCCGGGGCCGAAGAACACCGTCGCCGCGTAGTAGCAGAAGATGTAGAACAGCCCGATCAGCACGCACGAGAGCAGGATGGCGCGCGGGATCGTCCGGCGTGGCTCGCGGGCCTCCTCGCCGAGCGGTGCTGCGCCCTCGAAGCCCACGAACGCCAGGATGCAGAACACCATGCCCTGCAGCGCCGGGGTGATGTTGCCGTCGGCGGGGATGAAGACTGACGTGTCAACCGGCGAAGCGGCCTTGGCGATGAGCAGCGCCGAGACCACGAGGAAGATCCCGATCTCGATCACGCCGAGGATCACGCCAACGCGGGTGGAGAGCTGGATGCCGTAGTAGGTCAGCGCCCAGACGACCAGGCCGCAGACGACCGTGAGGACGAGCCAGAGCCAGTCGTTGGTGAACCCGGTCAGCTCCGTGATCAGGGCTGCGCCGAAGAAGCCGAAGGACGCATAGAGCGCAGCGGGCACGATCGGGCCGGCGAGCGTGAAGATCCACGCGACCAGCCAGCCGAAGAACGAGCCGAGACCGCGGCTCACCCACGTGTACATGCCGCCGGCCGATGTCATCCGGCGGCTGAACTGCCCCATCGAATAGGCCGTGAACAGACATGCAATCAGCGCGAACACGACCGCGAGCGGGGTGATTCCGCCGGCGAAGGTCGTCGCGAACCCGACGGACAGCGCCGCGGCGACCGCCGGCGCCATGAACGTGATCGACTGGAACAGGACTTCCGTGAGCCCGACGGCTCCGCGCTGGAGCTCCGCTTCGGGACGCGCTCCGGCCATCGCTTGCTTCCTCCCTCCCGGCAAGCCGTGGGCACGGCCTCCTGTGCCGGAATGGCGCGATGGTATGCCCGAGCACAAGCGGCGCAAGGACGAAAACCCGGCGACTTCGGGTATTCTTCCCGGCCCTGGGCCCGTAGCTCAATGGCAGAGCAGCTGACTCTTAATCAGCGGGTTGAAGGTTCAAGTCCTTCCGGGCTCACCACCAGGTTTGACCGCTGCCGCGCGGTGACGACGTCGCAAGCGCCAGGCGAGCAGGCCCGCACCTGCGGCCCCGAGGGCGATGAGCAGGCCCGCCAGGTATATCGGCAACCGGCCCGATCCCGTCGCTGTATCGAGCGTCTCCAGCTCGCCCGATGTGAGCGGCTGCGCGTTGCCGTCCACGGTCAGGCCATCGACGTTGACGAGATGCATGACCGGACCGGCCGCCGCCTGCGCCGTCCGGTTGTTGGTGATCGTGATCAGCTTCGGGCGCCCTGAGTGATCGATCTGGATATGCAGGCCGCGCGGGATGCCGCTGTGGCCGTTCGCCGCGACGCCGACAACCTCGTTGTCCGCGAGCGTGATGTCCTCGATGGGCGCCTTGGTCGCATTCGCGGTCGACAGCAGCCAGCCGTCAAACTGGGTCATCAGGGAATACGCGCCGATGTGGTTCGACTGGAAGACGTTTCGCCTGACCTGCTGGCCGTCGAAGTTCGGTTCGATGTCCCAGGCGTCCAGGCCGATCTTGTCGAACGAGTTGCGCTCGACCAGGACATCGGTCACGTCGATCGAGCTGATCGCGTTGCGCCCGATGTAGCTCGCGGTGTTGTCGTGGACCCAGACGTACGAGGAGGGCTCGTACGGTGCGACGTTGCGGCCTTCGAGGTAGGCGAAGTCGCCGTAGATGTTCCGTGCGTCGATGCCGCTGATCTCGACGTACGACGACGGGCCCTGCCCGCCCCAGCCGGAGAGGGCGAGCACATGACTGTCTTCGCTGCCGGACGTGAACACGGTGGTCGTGTTGGGGTTGTTGCCAAGGACCGAAGCCGGACCCTCGATGGCGATGTGGCTCGACTGGCGAATGAAGAACGGCGAACTGTCGGGCACGTTGCCGGGACCCTGGACCCGGAGGGTTGCGCCGTTCAGCCGCAGCATGAGGTTGTTGCGCCGTTGGATGGCGAACCCGGTATCGAGGTCGATCGAGGCATTCGCCGGGAACTCGACGATCGAGCCATCGGGTATGTCCGCGAGCCATTTGTTGAAGCCGGAACCACTCGTGACCGAGGCGGGCACCGCCACAGTCCGGCTCGTCACGGGCGCCGCAAATGGCCGGGTGAATGCGGATCCGGTCGCGGCGGGGCTCGCCGCGGCCACGGGCGTCGCGGTGATCAGGATGCTCACGAGAACCGCGAGCGCGACGTTCTTCCGGGGCTGCATCAGCAACATCTTCCGCCAAGCGGCCCACCTCGATAGTCCGTTCGGATGGGGACGCGGGTCGCGGGCGACCGTACTATCGGCCCAAGGGCGACCGAGGGCGCGCCCGTAATCGGGGAGGGTTCCTTTCGTCATGCGCAAGCTCAACACGCTTGCCGTTGCGCTTGTCGCGCTGGTCGCCGTGCTGGCCGGGTGCACAGGCGCGCCGGCCGCGAGCGATCCGTACCAGGTCGTCTACGACGCGAACGGGAAGTGGGACACGGTCCAGGTCAACGTCGGCCTGTCGGTGCAGGGCGGCGCTACGCCGCTGACGCTGGACCCGAGCGCGGTCAAGTTCGTCGTCGATTCGAATGCCGGCAAGGCGCTCGTCCACCTCAGCCTGCCGCTCGCGCAGCTGCAGGTCGACGCCGCGACGCTCGGCCAGCTCGGGATCACGGGCGACACGCTCGACCTCGACATCCTCTGGAGCGGCGACGCCCTGTATGCCAAGGCGCCGGCCCTCAAGAACGCCGTGCAGCTCCTGCTGATGCAGGCGGGTCAGACCGTCACCGGCGACCTCGGTGGCTGGCTGCGGTTGGCGACGAAGTCGGAGTTCGAGGCGCTCGCCGGTCTCGCCGGCGGCGCGGCGACCCCATCGATGGCGCCGATGGCCTCGGCTGCCAGCGCGGCCGATCTCAAGGCGAAGGCCGAGGCCGCGGGCCTGGTGCTGACGCTGGCCGGCAGCGAGCAGCATGCCGGCGTCGACGCGAGCCACCTCACGTTCACGCTCGACTGGCAGAAGTTCGCGCAGAGCGAATTCATGAAGAGCGCCGAGGCCTCGCAGGCCCAGGCCTTCCTGACCGCGATGGACGGCGCGACGGTCACCGGCGACATCTGGGTCGACCGGACGGCCAAGCGCGTCGTCGGTGTCGATGTCCACGGGGCCGCGAAGTCCGGCGAGAAGCTGGACCTGACCATCACGGCCAAGACACCGGATGCCGGAACGAGCTTCGACGCTCCGGCCGACGCCGTGAGCCTGCCGCTCATGGGCATGCTCACCCAGCTCATGACGCAATTCGGCGGGAGCGTGGGCGTCCCGCAGTAGGACCGGCCCGGCGCGCATGCGGCGCGCCGGCGGCATGACCAAGCCCCTGCGGTCATCCGCAGGGGCTTTTCAGAATGGCAGGCACTCGGAGACGTGCCGCGGCGCAGGAGAGCGCGGGTATTCTTCGACGGTGACGACGGCGCCCAACCGCCCGACGCCCACGCCGGTCGGCTCCGTTCTCCTGCATGTCGGTCCCCACAAGACGGGCACGACTGCGCTGCAGGGCGCACTGTGGGCCGCGCGCACCGCGCTCCCGCGGCAGGGCGTCCGCCTCGCCGGCCGCTCGCGCAACCCTGCAGCCGCGGTCCGGGCCGTCACGGGCCAGGCGTCGCCGTACGCCGACGACGGGCAAACGCCGCCGATGCGGCGCTGGGCCCGGTTGGCCGGTGAGATCAGGGCGGCTCGCGAGCCCAGGGTGGTGGTCAGCAGCGAATTCTTCGCCTGGGCCGATTCCGCGGCGATCCGGCGCATCGTTGAGGACCTCGGCGAGGATCGGGTGCACGTCGCGGTCACGCTCCGGCCGCTGGCGCGGATCGTCCCGTCGATGTGGCAGCAGAACGTCCAGGCCGGCACCGTGACCACCATCGACGACTGGCTCAAGGTGGTGCTCGACAGCCAGTCTGGGGAAAATCGACACACGTTCTGGACGCTGCAGCGCCACGACGAGCTGATCGAACGCTGGGCGAAGGTCATCGGCACCGATCGCGTCACCGCCGTCGTCGTCGATGACCGCGACCACGACGTGCTCATGCACGCCTTCGAGGACCTCCTGGGTCTTGAGCGCGGGACACTGGCCCCGCAGGTCGACTGGCTGAACCGCTCGCTGACGCTTCCCGAGGCAGAGGCAGTGCGCGCCTTCAACGTCGCGTTCAAGGAGCGCCAGCTCCCGCGTGCGCGGCACGCCCGATTGATGCGGTTCGGCGCGGCGCAGCTCATGAAACAGCGACCGCCAGCGTCGGAGGAAGCGCGCGTCGTCCAGCCGGACTGGGCGGCTTCGGCGATCGAAGGAATTCAGCGCGACATCGTCGGCGCGATTCGCCGCTCGGGCGTCCGGATCGTCGGCGATCTCGATCGACTCATCGAGCCCGCCGCGCCAGCGGCTCCCCGGAAGGCGGGGCGCTCAAAGTCCCCCGCGTCCCCGGCCGATGAGATCCTCGTGCGGCCGGACGCCGCCGCGGCGATGGCGATGGGCATCCTGGTCGCCGCGGGCGAGGCTCGTCCAGATCGCGCACGGTTCGAGATCGCCGAGCCCGTCGAGTTGCTCGACGTGCCGACCTACCAGCTCGCCGCCACGGTGCTCCTTCGCACGTGGCGGACGGGCGTGCGAACGGTCGAGCGCATCGTCAATCGGCTGAAGCGCCCGTTCGCGGGCGCGCCGCCCCTCGTCGAGCCATGAGCGCCGTGCTGCCGGAAGGAACGCGGCTGGTCCACATCGGCCCGCACAAGACCGGGACCACGGCCGTCCAGAACGCGCTCTGGAATGCCCGATCGAGCCTCCGCGACCAGGGCGTGTACCTCGCCGGTGGCTCGCGTCATCCGTCGAAGGCGGTTCGTGCGGTCACCGAGCAGTCGTCCCCGTACGAGGTCGGCAAGCCGCCGTCGATGCGGCACTGGCGCGACCTCGTCAGCGAGATTCGAGCGGCGCAGGAGCCGCGCGTGGTCGTGAGCAGCGAGTTCTTCGCGTGGGCCGGACCGGAGCAGATCGAGCGGGTCGTCCGCGACCTCGAGGCGGAGCGCATTCGCGTGGTCGTCACGCTCCGCCCGCTCTTCCGGGTGATGCCCTCGATGTGGCAGCAGAACGTCCAGCAGGGTCGGACGGTCGCGTTCGAGGACTGGGTGCGCGAGGTGCTTGCCGATCCGAAACGGCCGTTCTGGACCCTCGAGCGGCACGACGCGCTCATCGATCGCTGGGTCGCCGTGGTCGGGGCGGATCGGGTGACCGGAATCGTCGTCGAGGACACGGATCCCGATGCCCTCATGCGCGCATTCGACGACCTGCTCGGGCTGGAGCCACGAACCCTCGTCTTCGAGCGCGAACTGATGAATCGCGCCCTGACGATGGCCGAGGCGGAGGCTGTCCGCGCATTCAACATTGCCTTCAAGGCGCGAGGCCTGCCCCACGACCTGCACACCCGGACGATGCGCTTTGGCGCCGCGCAGCTCATGAAGCGCCGAGTCCCGGCGCCGGAGGAGCCGCTCATCGCGCTGCCTGGCTGGGCCCATGCGGACGTGACGCGAATTCAGCGCGACGTCGTCGCCGGGATCAGGGCGTCCGGGATCGCGACCATCGGCGAGCTCGAGTTCCTGGGGGCCGCACCGCCGGCGCCCGCGAGCGTTGCCGATCCCGTCGTTGCCATTCCGCCCGAAGTCGTCGGCTCGATGGGCATGGGTCTGCTGGCCGCCATGGGCGCCACACGTCAGGGAGCGGTGAGCAAGGGCCCGTTCAAGTACGCCGAGCCGGCGGAGGTCATTCGCGTGCCGACGTACCAGCTGCTCGGCGCGCTCGGCCTGCGTGCCTGGCGAGCGACGGTGGGGCGGATCGCCATGCCCCGAAGACGGGGCGCCGCGGGCGACGCGGCAGGGCGTCAGGAATCGGCGGGCCCGGGATCGAGGCGTGCACGGATGCGCGACACGGACTCCGAGACCGGCATCACCGAGGTGTCGAGGAGGATGTCCGCGTCTGACGGTGGCTCGTAGGGCGAGTCGATGCCGGTGAAGTCGGCGATCTCGCCCGAGCGCGCACGCCGGTACAGACCCTTCGGGTCCCGTGCCTCGGCGACCTCGAGCGGCGTGCTTACGTAGACGAGCAGGAACGGCGCCACGGGTTCGACGATCGCGCGGGCCTCGCGCCGTGACCGCTCGAACGGGGCGATGAGGGCGCTGATCACGATCTGGCCCTCGGCGGCGAATCGCGCCGCGAGCTCGGCCGCGCGGCGGACGTTTGCCTCGCGCGACGCGGCATCGAAGCCGAGGTCGGCGGAGACCTGCTGGCGAAGGACGTCGCCGTCGATGATCGTCACCTCCCGGCCGGTCTCGCGGAGGGATTCGGCGAGCGCCTCCGCGATCGTCGACTTGCCGGCGCCGGACAGCCCGGTCAGGAAGACGACCGCCCCGCCGGTCCTCATGGCCCCGCCGTCTCGCTCGCGCTCGCTCACGAGGCCGGGGGCCGTGGCGCGCCGCCGCCGCTTCACCGCTCGCCGGATGACCACCCAGGCCAGGCTGCCGAGGACCAGCGCCGCCACGGCGGCCAGGAGCACCAGCTCCGTGGCCAGCCCGAACAGCCGCAGCCCGGACGCGAGCAGCAGCACCGCGAGGGCGCGACGAATCACGCCGCCGGGTGCCCGGCTGGAGATCTGCGCCCCGATGAACGCCCCAGGGATCGCTCCGACCAGGAGGGAGACCGTGATCGGCGCCGAGAAGCTGCCGAACAGCACGTGCCCCAGCGCCGCCGCGCCGACGAGCGGGATCGCCTGGGTCAGGTCGGTGCCGACGAGCGCGGACGCCTTCAGCCCCGGATAGATCATGAGCAGGACCACGATCACGATCGAGCCCGAGCCGACCGATGTGATGCCCACGATGAACCCGGCCACGGCGCCCAGCACGATCGTCGGGATCGGCCGCAGGATGACCTCGGGCCGCGACGGCTTGGCCGCTCCCTCGCCGAGCGGCAGCGCGTTCTGCCACATCTGGAACAGCGCCCGCAGCACGAGGCCGCCGGCCGCCACGAGCAGGGCAAGCCCGAGCAGCAGCTTGAGTGCGTTGTTGAGGTCGTCGCCGCGCGGCTGCGAGCTGATGAACCATGCGCCGATGAACGCCGCCGGCACGGAGCCGACCACGAGCAGTCGGACGAGGCCGACGTTCACCGTCTTCGCGCGGAGGTGGACGAATGCCCCCGCGGGCTTCATCACGAAGCTCGCGACGAGGTCACTCGAGATGGCCGTCAGCGGGTCGGCGCCAAAGAAGAACACGAGCATCGGCGTCATCAGGGCGCCGCCGCCCATGCCCGTCAGCCCGACGATGATGCCGACGAGGAGGCCGCCGAAAGCGAGCGGCAGGTCGAAGGTCATGCCGGGACGGGGATCACGGCGCGATGATACCTTCGGCCCTCCGTCAGACGAGGTCCGAGAGAGGCCCCTTGAAGTCCCACGTCCTGAGCAACCTCCGCGCCCTCGAGGCTGAGAGCATCTTCATCTTCCGCGAGGTGGCCGCGGAGATGGCGCGGCCGTGTCTCCTCTTCTCCGGCGGCAAGGATTCGACCGTCATGCTCGCGATCGCGCGCAAGGCATTCGCCCCGGCGCCGATCCCGTTCCCGATCATGCACGTCGATACGGGTCTCAACTTTCCGGAGGTCATCGCGTATCGCGATCGATGGGTCAAGGACCTCGGGCTGAAGCTGATCGTGGCCTCGGTGCCGGAGGCGATCGAGCGGGGCCTCGTCCAGGAGGAGCCGAACGGTTCGCGCAACAGGATCCAGACGCCGGTGCTGCTCGAGGCGGTCGAGCAGAACGGGTTCGACTGCCTGTTCGGCGGGGCGCGCCGCGACGAGGAGAAGGCCCGGGCCAAGGAGCGCGTCTTCTCGTTCCGCGACGAGTTCGGCCAGTGGGATCCGAAGAACCAGCGTCCGGAGCTGTGGAACCTCTACAACGGGCGCGTCCACAAGGGCCAGAGCATCCGCGTCTTCCCGCTGTCGAACTGGACGGAGCTCGACATCTGGACGTACATCGCGTCCGAAAAGGTCGAGATCGCCCCGCTGTACTTCGCCGCCGAGCGGGATGTCATCAGCCGCGACGGCATGCTGTACATGGTCAACGAGTTCACTCCGAAGAAGGACGGCGAGGCGCCCGAGCGCAAGTCGGTGCGCTACCGAACGATCGGCGACGCGAACCTGACGGCGGCGGTGGAATCCGAGGCGGACACGCTCGAGGCGATCGTCGCCGAGATCGCGGCCGTGCGGATCACCGAGCGCGGCGCCACGCGCGGCGACGACCGCGTCAGCGAGACGTCCATGGAAGACCGCAAGCGCGAGGGCTACTTCTGATGCCCGCGGCGCCGAAGGCCGCCGCATCGAAGGCCGCCGCGGAGGCGCCCGCGAGTCGGCGAGTACGCGAGAGCGACCTGCTCCGGCTCGCCACCGCCGGCTCGGTCGACGACGGCAAATCGACGCTGATCGGGCGCCTGCTGTTCGACTCGAAGACCTTGTTCATCGACCAGCTCGCGGCGGTCGAACGGGTCTCGCGCGAGCGCGGCCATGACTTCACGGACCTGGCGCTGCTCACCGACGGCCTCCGCGCCGAGCGGGAGCAGGGGATCACGATCGACGTCGCCTACCGCTTCTTCGCCACGCCGAA
>Ga0070696_100001364_pt1 | contig 15920 bp, 7 predicted proteins | sample KBSK1253metaG_FD_65474 | JGI IMG/M metagenome (GOLD analysis project Ga0070696, IMG submission 65474) | Corn, switchgrass and miscanthus rhizosphere microbial communities from Kellogg Biological Station, Michigan, USA - KBS K1-25-3 metaG | ecosystem: Host-associated > Plants > Roots >... | reverse complement strand
GACATAGGCCGCCGCGGCACCGGCTCCATCGGTCGCGAGTCGCGTGGTGTCGCCATTCGCGGCGATCAAGAGGAGATGCACGCCCCGGATGGGAAAGGCCGGCGCCGCACCATCGCCGATCGCGAGAAAAATCTTGGCGTAGAGACTGTCCGTGCCGAATGCCACCGGGTTCCCTGCCGGGACAATCTGGGCACGTGCTCCTGTCCCGGTGGCGAGACAAGCCACGAGCAGGAAGCCGAATTCCGCCACACGGCGAACAACCGGGTCAGCGCGCATTCCCGGATTGTCGCGCTTTAACCTGCTGCGCGTCAAGAGTGGCGCGAGCCCCGCAACGCCGCACGCCGGGGGCGCGTACTAGTTGTCGGGCCGGAAGCCGGCGGCAGATACCCTCCAGGCCTCTGCGGCAGTTCCCGGCTACAACCATCCTCCGGAGGGATACAATGAAGCGCGTGTACATCGCCATTCTGGCGCTCGCATTTCTGGGCGGAGCCGCAACCACGGTGAGCGCTCAGAGCGACCAGGGAAGCCAGCAGGGTGGGCGGGCGGGTGGACGGGCCCGCATGATGGACCAGTTGCTCAAGGGAATCACCCTGAGCAGCGCTCAGAAGGCGTCCGTTGATTCGATCCAGACGCAGTACCAGTCGCAGATGCCGGCATTCACCCCGGGCTCGCCGCCGGATTCCAATGCTCGCGCGCAGCGGCGTGAGCTCATGCAGAAGGAAACGGCCGACATTCGCACCGTGCTCACTCCCGATCAGCAGAAGACGTTCGACAAGAATCTGGAAGACATGCGAAGCCGCATGGGCAGACGCGGACGGTAAGCCCATGCAGGATGGGCCGGCCCGATGGCCGGCTCGTGCTCTTCCACCTTCAACCAGGGCGTCCGGCGGGTTCCGCCGGGCGCCCTGTCGTTGTGACGCGCCGGATACTGGAAAAGCGTCCCGACAGCAAAGTGCGGCAGCAGAGTGAGAGTCGCGCGACCGTCCCTGCGTTACACGTCTGCGCGGCCGTGTGCGCGGCGCCCTCTCGTCCCGGCCTCGCCGGCGTCGAGCCGGATCATCACTGACTCGTTCGGGAGCTTCTTCATGCCACGCTTCATCTCGCATCTGCTTGCGCCCGCCCTCGCTCTGGCGCTCGTGTCACCGGCCTGTGCATCCGCGCAGTTCGGTGGCCTCATCAAGAAGGCAAAGAAGGTGACGCACACGGAAGCGGCCGCGGCACCTGTCGCGGGAGGGCCGCAACTCACCGAGCAATCGGTGCAGGGATTGCTTCGCGCGCTGCCGGTGATTCAGGGCATGACGCAGACACGCAGCTCGCTCGTGACCCGCCAGCAAGCGGCGAGCCGCGAATACAGCAGCCTCACGGAACAGCACGACGCCGAAAACGCGGCGTACAACAAGTCCACACAGGATGTCGGGAGTTGCCGCGACGATGCCTTCAGCAAGATCAATGACGCGCACCAGAAGGCGATGGAGGCAAAGCAGGCAAATCTCATGAGCGATCCCGCCGCCATGCAACAATACATGGAGCTGGCTCGGCAGACAGCGGCGCTGCAGGCCAAGGGCGACACGAAAGGCGCCATCGAGCTCGGTCAGCAGTTCCAGGCCAAGATGCTCGGCGTCAGCCCGAAAGCCGATTCGGCACACGTGGACAAGGAATGCGGCAAGATACCCGCAAAGCCCGCGTGGCTCGCGCGGGCGGATTCGCTCGCCGCGCTCTCGAATACCTTGAGCGACAGCGTCCGCTCCATCGAGAATCGCATGGGGACGGAGGGCGCTCGGGCGAGCGGAATGGACATTGTGGCCTACAATGTCGCGTTCGAGCGACTCACCACCTGGTACCATGCTCCGAACGGCAGCGGGAATCTCAGCAAGGCCGAATACGCCGTACTGGACTCGCACAAACAGCAACTCGAACAATACGCCGGCATTTTCCGGTGACCGGCGTACGGCGGGGCATCGCGTGCGCGCTCGGCGCGCTGCTGCTTGGTGCGCCGAGCCAGCCGGCGGGTGTGGCGTTGCCCCGCTCCACGCTGGCCGTGCGCGCCAACGGTGCGTGGCGCGTCTGGTGGCGCGCGGCTGAGGCGCCGGACAGATGGACCGGCGTGGACACCGTGGTGGCGTCCTCGATCTCCTGGCGCAGCGCGGGCACCGGGATGCGGTGGAGTGAGATCGAGCTCGCCGGCTCCGGCGAAGCCTGGCGCACGCGGGTGGTGCTGGTGACGCTCGATTCGCGCAGGGTGCGGCTGCGACTCGACACGGCGTTCACCGCACGACTCACTCCCGCGTGGACGCTCGCGCGCGCCGATCCGCACGCTGTCTTCGCGGTGAACGCCGGCCAGTTCGTGCAGGCGCTGCCCTGGGGATGGGTCGTGCTGAAGGGGCGGCAGTTCCTGGCGCCCGGGCGCGGCCCGTTGTCAGTCGCCGTCATGATGGATTCCAGTGGCGCACTCCACTGGCTGCGCGGCGACGACGTATTGCGTCAGCCGCCAGCGCACGTGGAGTGGGCATTCGAGTCCTATCCCGCTCTGCTCGATTCCGGCGTGGTTCCTGAGGCGCTGCGCGGCAGCGGTCGCGGCCTCGATGTCGCCCATCGCGACGCACGGCTTGCGCTCGGCCGGCTGGCGGATGGTACGGTGCTGGTCGCGCTCACCCGATTCGATACATTCGGCGGCACGCTCGGATCGGTGCCGTTCGGTCTGACCACACCGGAGATGGCCGCGCTGATGGGCGCGCTCGGCTGTCGCGAGGCGGTGCTGCTCGACGGCGGCATCTCCGCACAGATGCTCATTCGCGATGCATCAGGCGCGGCGCATCGGTGGCGCGGACTCCGTGAGGTCCCGCTCGCGCTGACGGCGGTGACTACTCCCCACGAGGCATGGTGAGCGTGAAGATGGAGCCCACGTCTTCGCTGCTCGTGAGCCGCAGCTCGCCTCCCATTGCACGCGCCAGATCGCGACTGATCGCAAGACCAAGACCGGCGCCGCTGCCGCGCCGGTTGAGCGCATTGTCGAGCTGCACGAAGGGCTCGAAGACGGCCTCGCGCTTGTCGCCCGGGATCCCGATGCCGGTGTCCATGACGCGGATGTCGACCGTCCGGTCCTGTGGCACGCACTGGACGATTACCCGGCCGCCGGCCGGCGTGAACTTCGTGGCGTTGGAGAGCAGGTTGACGATCACCTGCTGCAGCCGCGCCGGGTCCGCGTACACCGTGCACGCCGCATCGCACGGCTGATATTCGTATTCGATCTGCTTGCGCTGCAACTGGGTGGCGATCATGTCGACAGACGACGCGATCACGGTGTCCAGCGTGACGATTTCCGGGTGGAAGGTCGTGGTTCCCGCCTCCAGCTTGGCAAAACTCAGAATGTCGTCAATGAGGCCGGTGAGGTGGCGCTGGCTGCTCTCGATCCGCTGCAGATCGTCCCGCTGAGCGTCGGTGAGCGGTCCATGCAGTTCCATCTGCAGGAGTTGCTCATAGCCCAGGATGGCGTTGAGAGGTGTCCGCAGCTCGTGGCTCATGTTGGCCAGGAAACGAGCCTTCGCTTCATTCGCGTATCGTGCGGTGTCGAGCGCGGCGGACATTTCCCGGTTGATACTGATGCGTTCCAGGCCGAAGGCGACGCGTCGTCCCAGCTCCTGTGCCCGCGGCACCATGGCCGGCACGAGATTCGTACTCGGCGTGACCGAGAGCAGCGTGATGGCGCCCAGGATCTCATTTCGCGACGCGAGCGGAACGATCTTGATCGCACGTGGGATGAGTAGAGCTGGCAACGCCGGATTCGCCGTCGTGTCCGTCAGCGTGGCGAGCACGCCGTCGGAAATGCGCTCGGACACGAACGGGTCGCCGGTTTCGAGGACATGAAACACCGGGTTGGCGGAATTGGCGAAGGCGCGCAGCGCGAGGCGTTGCGCGTCGTCCTGCAGATCCGGATTCCGGTGGAGCACACGACTGCGACGCCACGTGCCGTTGTCGTCGCACGTATCCAGGATGACCCAGTCGGCGAGCGCCGGCACCACCAGCGTCGCGACGCTGTCCATGAGCGTGTCGGCGTCGAGAGCGGTGGTAACCACGCCGCTCACCTCCGCCAGCACTCGCTCGTAGCGCTCGATACGCCGAAGGACAGTCACATCGTCCACGGCGAGGAGAATGAGTGGACGGTCGTCACCGAACTCGAGCCGCCGCGCGTTGATCACGACCGTTCTGCGGCCGATCGCCTTGAAATCGTGTTCGGCCTCCAGATTCTCGATCCATCCGGGGCGCTCGAGAATCGCCTGCAACCGATCGCGAAATCCGGCGATATTCCACCCGCCGTCGTCGAGCTCGAAGAACGTCGTTCCCACGATGTGCGCCGGTGTGGGTTGGAAGCTCGCGCAGAAGGCCGCGTTGGCCAGGCGAACGCGCATGTCGGAATCGAGAACGAGCAACGGCTGCGACAGGGCCTGGATGATGGCCATCAGTTGCTGCCGCGGCCGTTCGACCTGTAGCGTGGCTCGCGGGCGCAGCTCCCTCTCGCGGAAGAGGACGACGACTCCATTCATCTGGTTATTCGTGGACCAGTATGGCCGGACCAGCACGGAGTACCAGCGTCCACCCGCATCACGCATGTCGCGTTCACTGATGGTGCGTGCGGTCATCGCCGCGTGAGCAAGCGCATGCAGATCGCCCGTCCATGCGGGCATCTCGATGGCGCCAAGGAGCTGACCGAGCTGCGCCTCGCCAATGTGCAGCAGATGCTCCGCTGCCTGTGTCGCGCCGCAGAGGCGCAGGTTCCGGTCGAGCAGTAACAGGGGTGGCGCGAACTCGGCGATCACGCCGCTCAGGCCGTCCGCGAGTCCCACGAACTGGTCACCGAGTGCCCCGCCTGGTTCCGGAATCGAATCCGGCGATGCTGACGCGCCAGATGATGTCACTGGCCCGCCCGCACCGGCATTACTCCCGGCATGACAGTTGCCCCCTCGTGAAAGTGATGACCGAGTCCATCTCCAGCGCCATCTTCCGTGAATACGACATTCGCGGCGTTGCCGGCCGCGACCTGACGCCAACGGTGGCGCATGCGATCGGCTGCGCCTTCTCCGTCCTACTTGCCGACCGCTGCAAGACTGGCGCCATAGCGGTCGGCCGTGATAATCGGACCAGCGGTCCGGAGTTGCACGACGCCCTGCTTCAGGGACTTACGGAATCGGGAGTCAACGTATGCGATGTGGGCGAGGTCCCGACACCCACCCTGTACTGGACGCTGCACACGCGAGATGTCATGGGCGGCATCCAGGTGACCGCGTCGCACAACCCGCCGCAGTTCAATGGCTTCAAGCTCTGCATTGGCACTGCGGCGCTCTACGGCGACGACATCCAGCGCATCCTCACTCTGATACAGGACGGACGGCGCGTTCGCGGGCACGGCGTCGTGCGCCAGCTCCAGGTACTGGATGACTACGTGGACGACATCGTGCGCCGGATCGGGACGTTGAAGGGAAATCCGGCAGTTGTGCTCGACGGGTCCAACGGCGTAGGAGCCGGGCCCGCGCGGCTGGTGCTGGAACGCCTCGGCGCACGAGTCACCTGTCTCTCGTGCAGAAGCGACGGACACTTTCCCGATCACCCGCCGGATCCCAGCAACGCGCACAATCTGGCGGCTCTCATCGCGACGGTGAGGGCCGAGCACTGCGGCCTGGGGCTCGCCGTGGATGGCGATGCCGACCGCGTGGGCGTCATCGATGGGAGCGGCGCGATGGTGCCGGGCGACCGCGTTCTGGCGCTGCTGGCTCGTGACGTGCTTCCGCGCCACGCTGGTGCGTCGGTGATCTTCGATGTCAAGTGCTCCATGACGCTGCCCAAGGTCATTCAGGATGCCGGCGGCGTGCCGGTCATGTGGAAGACGGGCCATTCGCTGATCGAGGCGAAGATGGCGGAACTGCAGTCCCCGCTGGCGGGCGAGCTGTCCGGGCACATGTACATTGGCGATGACTACTACGGATTCGACGACGCCATCTACGCCGCGGCGCGACTGCTGGCCATCGTCGCCAGACGCGATGCGGATATTCGTGCGCTGCTCGCGGATGTGCCGGTGTACCCCGCCACGCCGGAGATGCGGATTCCCTGCCCGGATGACCGCAAGTTCCACATTGTCCGGCGAGCGATAGACCACTTTGCCCGGGAGCATCATGTCGTCGACATTGACGGCGCCCGCGTTGACTATGGCGATGGCTGGGGCCTCATTCGGGCGTCGAACACGGAACCGGCGCTCGTGCTGCGCTTCGAAGCGAAGAGCGACGCGCGGCTCAAGGAGATCGAAGGGGAAATGCGGGGGTGGCTGAAGACGGCGACTGCCGCTGCTGCGCAGGTGAAGGGCTGATCCGTTCGTCGCGGCAATGCGCGGCCCAGCGCGCCACAGGGTCAGACCCTTTGCGTGTTACCAGCCACCCTTTCTGAACACCAGCACCGGCACCGTCATCAGCATGATCTTCAGGTCAAGCACCAGCGACTGGCGCTCGAGATAGGCGAGGTCGTACTGCAGCTTCGTGCGCACATCGTCGAGCGACGTGTCGTAGTTGTGATGGATCTGTGCCCACCCGGTGATTCCGGGCCGCACCGCCTGGCGCGCGGCATAGCCGGGAATCTGCTCACGCAGATCGGCGAAGATGCTCGGCCGTTCGGGACGCGGACCGACGATGTTCATGTCGCCGCGCAGCACGTTCACGAGCTGTGGCACCTCATCGAGACGTGTGCGCCGGAGAAAGCGGCCCACCAGGGTCACGCGCGCATCTTCGGGCGTGGCCCACACCGCGCCGCAATGCTCCTCGGCATCGGCGTGCATGGAGCGGAACTTGTAAATGGTGAAAAGCCGGCCACCCGCATTGTGCTTCCGCCGGTCGTAAAGCGCATGGACGGTGGTACGCTGACGGTCGTAGCCCACGCGCACCTGCGAGTAGAACACGGGGCCGCGCGACGTGAGCTTGATCGCCAGCGCGACCAGGATCAGTAGCGGCAGGAGCAGCGTAAGGGCGACGAGTGCCAGCAGCACGTTCACCAGGCGGTTCAGCACGTCCGCGCGCTCGCGGGGCTGCACCCGCGGCGTCGTACGCGGGTGCTGATGGAGCGCGCGCTTGCCTGCACGCTGCAGCTCTCGCCCGACAGGAATATCCAGCGTCCGTTCGACGGCCGACCCGCGCGGCGATGGCACAGCGGGCAGAGCATGTCCCATGCGCCGGGTCCATGGTGGATGGGCTCCGCTGGTGCCTGTGGTCATGCCGCGATGTGAATCATGAAGGGAACGCATGATACCGCTCGTACAGTGCAGCAGTCATGCCACCATCGGGTCCACCGGCCTGTCAATGCACCGGCTCATTCGCGCGCCAGGATGTTCGCATCAACCTCGGCTGCGCTGGGCACGCCCAGGGTCACGGTGATGTGATGTGCAGCACCATCGTCAGCGAGCCGAGCCGTTCCATCCTCGACGGTCCGCCCATCCAGCTCGACCGTGCTCACGCCTCGCGTCACACCCTCGGGGTTGCGCACTTCTATCACGTACTGACTGGCACCGTAGCGATACTCGATCGTGAACTCCCGCCAGTCGCGCGGCACGCACGGCTCGATTCTCAGGTGCTCGCCGCGCTTCGAGAAGCCGAGCAGCGTTTCCACCGCAATGCGATAGGTCCACGCAGCCGAACCCGTATACCAGGTCCAGCCGCCGCGTCCAACATGGTCGGCCGCGGTGTATACGTCCGCACACACCGAGTAGGGCTCGACCTTGTAGCGCTGGACATCCGCGTCGTTGCGGGCGTGTGTGAAGGGATTGAGCATGCTGAAGAGCTGTGACGCGCGATCGCCATCGCCGGCCAGCGCCGTCGCGAGGACGGTCCAGAGCGCGCCGTGCGTGTACTGCGCGCCGTTCTCACGGACACCAGGCAGATATCCCTTGATGTAGCCCGGGTTCTCGGCCGACTTGTCGAAGGGCGGCGTGAGCAGCATGATGAGCCGTGCGTCGTCGCGCACGAGCTGGTCGTACACCGCATGCATGGCGGAGCGCGTTCGATCGGCCGGAGCGGCGCCGGCGATGACCGACCAGCTCTGCGCGATGGAATCAATCCGGCATTCCGCATTCGTGGCTGAGCCCAGCGGGGTCCCGTCGTCGTAATACGCGCGACGATACCAGGCGCCGTCCCATGCATCCTTCTCCACCGCTTCGGCGTACCGCGCCGCTCGCTCGCGGAACCGCGACGCCACCCCGGCATCGCCCCGCCGATCCGCATGCTCGGCGAAGCGACGCAGCGTGAAGAGAAGAAACCAGGCCAGCCAGACGCTCTCACCCTGGCCGCCGGCACCGACCAGATTCATGCCGTCGTTCCAGTCGCCGCCTCCCATGAGTGGCAGCCCGTGGGTGCCCTCGGTGCTCGCATGATCGAGCGCACGCACGCAATGCTCGTAGAGCGTTCCGCTCTCCGGGCTCACGGCAGGCTGGTCGTAGGCATCCTGTTCGCCCGATTCGAGCTCGCGCATGGCGAGATAGTTGGCGCGCTCCTCCCATACGCCGTCATCTCCGGTGACACGCACATAGTGGTCAGCCGCGAACGGAAGCCAGACGAGATCGTCCGAGAATCGCGTACGTACGCCACGGCCGGTCGGCTCGTGCCACCAGTGCTGCACATCCCCTTCGAGGAACTGGCGGCCGGCGCAGCGTACCAGGTGCGCCCGCGTCACGTCTGGCGCCGCGTACACGAACGCCATGGAGTCCTGCAATTGGTCACGAAAGCCGTACGCACCGCTCGACTGATAGAACGCTGAGCGTCCCCACATCCGGCAGGAGAGCGCCTGGTAGAGCGACCAGCGATTCACCAGCGCGTCGAATTCGGGATCGGGCGTGTGCACCGTGATCGTGGCGAGGCGTGCATCCCAGGCCTGCACGGCGCCGGCGAGCGCCGCCGACGCGGCTCCGGGTGCGCCGGTGCGCGCGATGATGTCTCGCGCATCATCTTCGCCGCGCGTGGCGCCGAGCAGCGTCACCACCTCGCGCGTCTCACCGGGTTCCAGCGTGAGCGCGCAGCGCAGCGCCGCGCATGGGTCGTAGCCGGCACCCGTCGTGCCGGAGAGCGCATCGCGCCAGAGCGCCGCCGGCGCGCCAAGGTCGCCGTTCCGCCCAATGAACTCTTCGCGATTGGCGGTGAAGGATTCGACGGGGCCGCTCATCCAGGAAAACGCGATGGACGAGGCAAAATCATCTGCGAAGAAGTTCTGCGCCAGAATGGCGCCGGTGGCGGTATCGCGCCGCGTATGGATCTGGTGTCGCGTGTGCTCGCGCTGCGCACCCAGGGTCCACTCCACGTACGAGGTGACGGTGAGCCGGCGGCGGCGTGTGCCCTGGTTCGTGATGCGCAGCCGCGCGATCTTCACCGGATCCGACTCGGGAACGCCAAGCGCCAGCTCGGTCGCGATGTCATCGCGGGTGTGTGTAAACGTCGTGAGGCCCGGCGCATGGCGGACTGCGTACTCGGCCTCCGCGGTGGTGGCAGCGTCGGCCCGAAATGGTCCGGGCGTTGGCGTCCAGCATGCTCCCGACTCGGCGTCGCGCAGGTAGAGGACCTCACCGCAGGGATCGCTCACCGGATCGTTGGACCACGGCGTGAGCCGATAGAAGAAGCTGTTCTCCGCCCATGTACATCCCCCGCCCCGCTCCGTTACGCAGAAGCCGGCGCGCGCATTCGCAATGATGTTCGCCCACGGCGCGGGCGTGGGATTCGCCGCGGAGACGCGAATCTCGTAATCTCCGTTTTCCGCGACCCTTCCGGTGTGTCGCGCGACCGGCGCGCGTCGGGCACCGTGTGTGTCCGCGGGGAGAGGTGGCTCCCGTTCCGGCCGATCGATGAGCGACTCGCGTTCGCGCCTGATCTGGCTTTCGCGCACCTCGGCTTCCGGCGCCGGTTCGGACGGCGGCGCCAGTTGTCCGAGCCCCACGCCGTCGCAGAGCACACTGATGCGCGCGGTGGCACGAAGCAGAGCAACATCCGCCGGACCCAGCAGGTCACCGCGGCGAATGCACACTCCACCGGGGCGGTCCACGAGCGCCCCTTCGCTCGAGGCCACGAGCATCGCCGTGAGCTGATCCTGCAGTTCCTGCTGGTAGCTCGGTCCCCGATCATTCAGGATGACGAGATCGGACGTGATGCCCTTCATGCGCCAGTACCGGTGCGCCACCAGCAACTGCCGCACGCTGGAGAGTCCGGCTTCCTGGCTGATGGTGCCGAGCACGATCGGCCAGTCGCCGGAGATGCCGTGCGCCCAGAGGGCCTGCTGACCACGCCGGTTCTCGGCGCGTTCGAACTGCAGCGCGCGGAGCTCCTCGTGCGGATAGAGCAGCGCGCCGGCCAGATCCTGATAGAGCGCGGCCTCGGCCGATGTCACGTCGAGATCGCGCAGCTCGACCTGCGCCTCCGTCCACGACAGCGCGAGCGCCCGCTCGGACGACGAGATCTCGCGATACCGGTCCGCGTGCTGCAACACCGTCTCGCGGTCATCGCCCACGATAGTAGTGAAGGCGACGGTTGCAGCCCGGCCCCCATCGAGATGCAGGCGGATTCGCAGCGCGAACACCGGATCGAGCACCGCACCCGCCGTGCCCGCGAGTCCACAGTCCTCGTCAAGCGCGCGTGGCGCCCGCGCCGTACGGCCACGCCCGATGAAGCGCGCGCGATCGGTCTCGCAGGTCACCGCACCGACCTGCTCCGGGCCCGCCGCGACCACGTGCGCGCACCAGCGCTGGCGCTCGTTCGGCGCGCGGGGCCGGCGACTGGCCACGACCGCGGCGCGCTCGGCAATCCACTCCGTTTCCACGAACAGACTCTGAAAGGCCGGATGCGCACGGTCCGCGTCCGGGTCGGTGAGCACGATCTCGCCGTAGCTGGTCAGCTCCACATCACGCGGCGTACGCGACCGATTGGTGACCGTCACGCGCCGGATCTCCGCGCGCTCCCGCGGAACGACCACAATCTCGGTTCGCGTATCAACGCCTCCATCGCTCCGCTCGAAGAGCGCCCGATCCGTCGCGAAGGTCACGCGATAGTCATCCGCCGCAACCCTGGTGGGTTGGTGCGCCGCCGACCACACGCGTCCCGTGGCGAGATCCTTGACGTACACCCATTGGCCGGTGTCGTCGCGCGTGGCATCGGCGCGCCAGCGCGTAACGGCCATGCCGTTTGCCCGGCTGTAGCCGGCCCCGGCGTTGGTCACGAGCACGCAATAGCCCTGTCCGCCAAGCAGCGCGACGCGCGGCTCACCCGTGTGCGCCGTGAGGAATTCGCGCAGTACAGGGCCATCGCGCGACGGCCGTTCCGGCGCTTCGGCGCGCGGCGAATCGGACTGCGGCTGCTGCACGACGTAGAGGCGCGGCACGCGCTCGTCCAGCAGCAGCTCCGCCGCCCGCACCATGGGGTCCGCCATGAACCGCCGCTGCCAGATCCCTTCACCACGATGCTGATGCAGCGCATTGTCGAGCGCCACGAGGCTCATGCCGATGTGATGCGCCATGGCAATGCGCACGACCGCGTGCGATTCGCCGGGCTCGGGACGCGTATAGTCCAACGCATCGTGAAAGCCATAGGGGCCCAGCGCGCCGCGTTCCTCCAGCGTGGCGAGATTGGCCAGCGCTTCGTGCGGCTCGACGAGCAGCGCCAGGGCCGCCGCGTACGGCGCCACGACGAGATCGTTCGCCAGGCCGCGCCGCAACGCGAGGTCCGGCACCCCGAAGGCGCGGTACTGATATGTGGCGTGGCGGTCGCGCAGATTGTACGCCGACTCGGACATCCCCCACGGCACCCCGCGTGCGTGCGCGTAGTGAATCTGGCGCCGCACCGCGGCGCGATGGGTCTGGTCGAGCAGCGAGAATGGGCGCGACGGCATCACCAGTACGGGCATCAGGTACTCGAACATGCTGCCGCTCCAGGACACGAGCGCGGTCGCGCCGCTCGCCGTCGTCAACGAGCGCGCCAGGCGAAACCAGTGCTCGGCCGGGACATCACCCTTGGCGACAGCAACGAAGCTGGCAAGACGCGCCTCGGAGGCCAGCAAATCGTAGAACGAGGTATCGAGTCGCGCGGTACGCGCATCGTACCCAATGGAAAAGAGTTTGCGCCGCTCATCGAACAGCAAACGGAAGTCCATGGCCAGGACGAAGGCGGTCGCGCGACGCGCGAGGGCGGCCAGGCGGGGCGCTGCGGCATCTCCCTGTCGTGCGAGAGCACGGCACATTTCCGCGAGCGCAACCAGGTGACCGGCGAGATTTCCCGAATCCACGGTGGAGACGTACGGCGGATCCAGCACGCGGAGATCGGTGACGTCGTACCAGTTGAAGAAGTGACCGTGAAAGCGGCGCATCCGATCCATGGACGCAAACGCTCCGTCGAGGCGCGCCAGCATGTCGTCCAGCGTGAGGAAGCCCAGATCGTACGCCGAGGCGGTGGCCAGGAGCTGCAGGCCGATGTTGGTCGGCGACGTACGCAGCGCGGTCACCGGCAGGGGGGTCTCCTGATGGTTGTCGGGCGCGAGCCAGTTCGTATCGGCGCTCACGAATTGACTGAAGTACGCCCAGTGCAGCCTCGCGTAGCGGAGCGCCGCCACGCGGTCGGCGGCCGCCAGCGCGAGTTCGCGGCGCCTGAGGGGCGCGCTCAGGACGTGCGCGACTTCGGGCATGACCATCCAGATGACGCCAACGATCAGCGCGACGAGCCACGTCACCAGGTCAGCGCCCGTCCGGCTCTCGATCAGCCGCCAGAGCGAGAGTGCGACAACGACGACGGCGCCACCTATCACGATGCCGAAGCGGTGCCAGCGCACCGTACGCGTGGATGCGGTGACCCGTTCGACGCGGGACGCCGTCTGCCACTCGAGGAGGTGTCGGTGCGAGACCATCACCCGGAACAGCGTCCGGCCGATCGCGCTCGCGGCAACGAGCGCCTGGTGCGGAAGAAAGACAATCGCCAGCGCGAACTGCATGAGCGCCGTGTTCGCATCTCGGGCGACCGCGGCATAATATGGTCGCCACGACTGGCCGGCGGGCGGCCGCAGTGCCGCAAAGAGTGGCGGGGCCAGAAGCGGGATCGCGAGCGACACCAGCACGGCGAGCAGCCACGCGAGGCGGGCGCCCGGCAGCACGAGCCAGGCGAGGAGCAGCCAGAGCAGCGTGGCGATCGACACGAGGCTGCGCCGCATGTTGTCGATGATCTTCCACCGTGAGAGTGCGGGCAGCGGATTCGGCGTCACGCCACCGTCGCCCGGAATGCGGGAGCCGAGCCACGGGAGCAGTTGCCAGTCGCCGCGGATCCAGCGCTGCTGGCGGTGGAGCGCCGTGAGGTAGCGCGTGGGGAAGTCATCGAACACCTCGATATCTGTCACGAGAGCGGCGCGCGCAAAGATACCTTCGATGAGATCGTGGCTGAGCAGCGCATTCTCGGGAAAGCGACCACGCGTCGTCCGCTCGAAGACATCCACGTCGTAGATCCCCTTTCCCGTGAACGTGCCTTCGGCGTAGAGATCCTGATACACATCCGAGACCGCCGTCGTGTACGGGTCTATGCCGGGATGACCCGCGTAAATCCGCGCGAAGCGCGACCGGTTCGCGCTTTCGAGCGTCACGCTCACCCTCGGCTGCAGGATGCCATAGCCGTGCGTCACGTGGCCGCGGGATTCGTCGTATTCGGCGCTGACGAGCGGATGCGCGATCGTGCCGACAAGGGCCTGCGCCGATCCGCGCGGCAGCACCGTGTCCGCATCGAGCGTGATCACGTAGCGGACGCGGCCGAGCCATTCGGTGTCGCCCTCGACGATCGAGAAGGCATCGCGCGCGCCGCCGCGCAGATAGTCATTGAACTCGCTGAGCTTTCCCCGCTTCCGCTCCCATCCCATCCACACCCCCTGGGCCTCGTTCCAGCGACGCGGCCGGTGAAATAGATAGAATGGCGGCGCTGATGCGCCATACTTCTCGTTGAGGCGCCGCAAGTGCGCGGTGGCCGCGTTCACGATCGCCGCATCCGCCGCCATGTGCTCGCTGCCGGCATCGGGCACATCGCTGAGCAGTGCGAAGCGAATCCCGGGATCCCGATTGGCCAGATACTGCGTCTCGAGCCGGTCAACGGCGTCGTGCGCGGCGTCCTCGCTCCAGAGCAGGAGCGGCACGACGACGATGGTGCGCCGGTCCGCGGGGACACCAGCCGTGAAGTCGAGTCGTGACAGGCGCGTCGGTGGCAGCGCACTGGTGACCAGCTCGTTGACAAACGCAATGGCCGCCGCGGTCGCCGGCAGGAAGGCCAGGCACGCCGCGGCGATGATCGCGGCTGCTCCGGGGTGATCGGGCAGCGGCAGCAGAAAGAGCGCAATGGCGATCGCTGTCGCCAGCGCCAGCGCGCCGAAGTAGACGGGGCTGGGATGGCGCAGCACCCAGCGCCGCAGCCGCTCCCCGAGTGACGGGCGATAGGACAGCGCGCGCTCGAGATTGGCGCGTCCTTCATCCATGAGGTAGTAGCCGACGTGGCGCAGGCGCTCGGGTGCATCGGCGCGTGCCGCAGCCGCCACCGCAATGGCAATGGCTGCCACTTCCGGCTCCGCGCGCCCGGCGCGCCTGGCCAGGCGCTCGACCGCGTGTCGATAGCGATCGCGCGTCTCGAAGGTCATGGTCGAATAGATCCCGGCCGGATCCCGGCGGAGGGCGGCATCGGAGACGCTGGCCGACTCCACGAAGGCGCGCCAGTCGAGACTCGCGACGGTCCGCAGGCTCGTAATGCTGTTGGCCATGACGAGTTGCGTGAGCGCGAGGCGCTGCGTGGAGCGCTGGGTGGCCTCCTCCATGCTCATCCCGTCCTCCGCGATCCACTGCTCGAGCCAGAAGAGCGGCGTGAAGTCGGTGCGCCGGCTGCGCAGTTGCTGCACGAACCGCGTCAGGAATGCGGGAGTGAGCTCGGGTGGCCCATGCACGAACGCGGACAGCTCACGCGCGAGGGCATTCCGGGATTCCAGTGTCGCACTCCGGAAACGCGTGACCCACGCATCGGCCGCCTCCTGATCCACCAGATCTCGCGCGGTCCGCAGCGCCATGCGGCGCACGTTCTCGAGCAGTCCCATGCGCAACATGATGGGGAGTGCCCAGAGCTCACCGATCGTCAGCGGCTGCACCTGCTGGTATTCGCGCACCAGGAGCTCGATGTTCTGCAGGTCTACGCACCCGTCCGTATGGGCGATGAGCTCGATGGCCAGTTCATACACACGCGGAAAGCCGGCGAACGCACTGGGCGCGTCGAGCTTGGGAAGTTCGCGGTAGTAGCCGGCCGGCATGCTCGCGCGAATCTCCCGCACCTGTTCCTGGATGACGAAGTAGTTATCCAGCAGCCAGGCGCCGGCCGGACTCACATCGAGGCCACGTCGTGCGGCGCCCTCCAGCGCGGTGCGAACGTCGGCGAGCACGCGTTCGTTGCGACGGAGCCGCGCGAGAAGCGGGCCGCGATGGCGGCGCCGTGGCAGACGATCCGCGCGGGAGTCCGCAAGCAGCTGGTGGCGGGCGAGCTGGCGCGCGTGCGTCGCGAGTCGCTCGGGCCCGAACAGGTCGTCACGGCGCCCGGCGCGTTCGGCGGCTCGGTCGTGATGCAACGCGGCGAGGCGCCGGCTGCGTGAAGCGAGAAGGGGTGGCATGTTGATTGTTCGTGTGCAAGAGATGCACCCGATCAGCCGCTGCTGCGCACACGCCGAGCCGGGGACCGTGCGGGCGGCCCCCCGGCAGACGCATCATTCGCCTTGTGAGCGCGTCGCGCACGTGCCGTGCGCGCGACGCTCACGCCTGGTGCTCCTGCGGGTCAGTCCCGCTCCGGTCCCGGTTCCAGTTCCAGCCCGCCGCTTCCGGCCGATCCGAATTTCGGCGTCGTGAGCCAGCGTCCGGTCGTGGT
>Ga0070696_100001363_pt1 | contig 15920 bp, 15 predicted proteins | sample KBSK1253metaG_FD_65474 | JGI IMG/M metagenome (GOLD analysis project Ga0070696, IMG submission 65474) | Corn, switchgrass and miscanthus rhizosphere microbial communities from Kellogg Biological Station, Michigan, USA - KBS K1-25-3 metaG | ecosystem: Host-associated > Plants > Roots >... | reverse complement strand
GACGCCGTCGAAGGTAGCAAGTCATCCACGATGCTGCACGCGACGGATGGCCGCACGCTGTACGTATTCGCGGGTAAAGACCGCCATCTCTACGCGATCGATCGCCAGGACGGCACGTACCGCGCGCTCGGCGGCGAGATCAAGTTCCAGGGAAATGAGGACCCCAGCGCGCTCGAAGTTCGGCCGGCGGGCCTCGTCCTGAGCTCCGCACAAAACCTCGCGATCGTGGGCCGCGACGGGCAGATCAAGCAACAGATCTACAATCCGGCGCCGCAGCTCCCCGGGCTCCTCCGGGCGCTCTACCGGATCAACTCGGTACGGGCGGGACTCTACGGCGCGGCCGCGTCCGCCTACGGCGACGCGTTCGCCCAGATGTCACGCCAGGCGACCGATACGACCGCCAAGCGGCTCACGAGCCAGCTCGCGACCGCGTACTCGCAGGGCGGGACACAGCTGAGCGGCTACTCGAGTCAAGCGGCCGCGCTGGCGTCCAAGCGCTTCAAGGCTTCGCTCGCGACGCCGAGCTCGGTGTTCATGCTGACGCGCTCACCCGATGGGAACGGGAACGTGCTGCTGCAGATCGACAAGGACAACGCACAACCGCGCTCGCGCGTGGATCTCGGAAAGCAGCGTGAGCCGGTGTACGCGGTCGACGATATCGCGGGGATGCTGTTCCTGCAGACGACGACGGGGACGCTGGCGGGCTACCGACTCTAGGGACCGGTCGTCGTCGTAATCGTAAACGTCCCGCTCGTGATCGTCGTGGCACCGCTGGTGCTCGCGATCAGCGTATACGTGCCGGCTTTGTCGATCGCGAGATTCGTGAAGCTCGAGATCCCGTTGACCGGGCGGACCGCCGTGGTGCCGCTCAACGAGGCGCCCGTGGAGTTGGACGCGAGCGCGACGACGATGGTCCCGGTGAACGAGCTATCGGTGCTGCCGACGGAGTCGGTGGCCAGGACTTCGACCGGCGGGTTCATGGTCTGACCGACGTTGGCCGTGCTCGGACCGACGAAGAACGAAAGGACGGGCGGCGCGCCATTGCCGCCGCCACCCCCGCCGCCGCCAGAGATGCCCATCAGGCCGGAGCCGGTGCCGCCGCAGCCGCTGATCATGAGCGGGACCAGTGTGCATATGATATTCCAGCGGGTAGGTCGCATATCTCGCTTACCCATACAACCCTGCGCCGTTCCCGCGCGTCACGAGGACAAACACAATGCCCTGGGAGAACATTGTTCGCCCAGGGCAGTTGTGTTTTGAGACTATTACGGCGTGGCGGCGAGCGCCGCATCCGCGGTCGCGAGTCCGGCGCCGGTCGCGTTCGCGCCCCACGAGACAGTCGTGGTCGCGCCACTCGGCGTGAAAATCGTGCGGCTGGCGGCGGGCAACGGGATCGCCGTCGCTTCAAGGATCGATTCCGCCTGCGAAGCGGTGAGAGCCGGATCCTTCTCCGCCATCAACGCGACAATGCCGGCGATGTGTGGCGTCGCCATCGACGTGCCGCCCAGGAAGAAGTAGGACGGTCTCAGATTGCCACTGTTCAGCTGGAACGGGCCGACCACCCAGGATCCCGGCGCGAGGACATCGAGATCCTGCCCGGGACGCGCCCGCCCCGAGAAGGGCGCCACGTAGAAGTCACTCGCGACCGTCGGTTCAGCCACCTGCCGATTGTTCCACCAGTTCCCGTTCCCCGGAGGTGTCCACTCACCGATCCATCCTGACGCCCCCGCCGAGATCACCGGGGCGTATGCGCCGGGAAAGTCCATGCCCGCATTGCCGCGGTTGCCCGCCGCGGCGACGATGATGACGCCGTGGGCGATCGCAAAATCGATCGCCGCGCGCTCGAGCGCGTCGAGGCCACCACCACCGAGGCTCATGTTGATGACCATCGGATGGCCCGCAAGCGGCCCGGTGTGGAGGGCGGTGATGTACAGAATACCTCGCGCGATTGCCGACGACCACCCGGACCCGTTCTGGTTCAGGACCTTGACTGGAATCACGGTCGCGCGGGGTGCCACGCCATTGATTGTGGCGGCACCGATCTGGTAACCGAGAATCGTGCTGGTCACATGCGTGCCATGAGAGTTCTGATCGTGTTCCCATATGTTCGTCGGCTGGGCGTTGCTATTTGGGCTCCGGCCTTGAAAGGCGGTCGCGAATTGCGAGGCGATTCGCTCCTGCGGGAAGTAGATCCGCCATGAATCAAGCAAACCGGTATCCAGCACGCCGATGTAGACGCCATTGCCCGTAAACGTCGTGGTGCGGTCGGGTCCGGGCTGGATGTTGGTGACGTTGATAGCGTCGAGGTTCCAGGTGTTGCGACCGTCGCTGAAATTGCTCACGGCGACGGCGTCGACCGGTGAGCCGTCGCGTTCCTGGTCAGGATTCGCCGCGAGGACATAGGGGAGCGCTTGAATCGCGGGAAGATCGCCGGCGCTCGCACGCATCAATACCGCGTTCAGCTCCGCCATCTCGTCCTGGATATTGCCGAACGTCGCCAGCTCGGTGAGCTGGGCGGGGGTCGGGGGACCGACGAGCAGAACGTTGATATCGATGGGTTGATTGAGATTCTTGGTGGCGGCGAGGTCGACGGTGCTGCGGGCCATGTTGGGCGTGTACGTCGCAGTCGGTTGATCGGTGGCGCAACCCAGCGCCAGCGCGAGAACCGCGACAGCGACAAACCGGCGATTCAGTCTCATGCGGCAACTCCAGGGACGAGGGAACTGACAGATGTACCGCGCGCCGCACGACCCAGCAAGGCGCCACCATCGTGCTTCCAGTTTCCGATTGCCGTGGGTAAACTGGGGTCCATGCCAACACAGGTTGAAGGCCGCCGCGGCGGGGCCGTCGGCGCCAAAATCGAGTACCGCGACGGGCGCTGGATCGTCCCCGACCATCCCATCATCCCATTCATCGAAGGCGACGGCACGGGCCCCGATATCTGGCGCGCCGCGGCCAGCGTGTTCGACGCGGCGGTGGCCAAGAAGTCCGGCGGCAAGCGGAGCGTCGTCTGGCGCGAGGTCCTCGCGGGCGAGAAGGCGTTCAATCAAACCGGCAACTGGCTGCCCGAAGACACCCTCGACGCGATCCGCGAGCATCGCATGGCGATCAAGGGTCCGCTGACGACGCCGGTGGGAGGGGGGATCCGCTCGCTCAACGTCGCGCTGCGCCAGATCCTCGACCTGTACGCCTGCATCCGGCCCGTCAGGTACTTCGAGGGCGTCCCGTCGCCCATGAAAGACCCCGGCAAGCTCAACATCATCATCTTCCGGGAGAACATCGAAGACGTCTACGCGGGCATCGAGTACAAGGCGCACAGCGCGGAGGCCGACGCGATCATCGAGTTTCTCTCGCGGCGCTTTAGCGCCAAGATCCGCGAAGGCAGCGCCATCGGCATCAAGCCGATGTCCAAGTTTGGGTCGCAGCGATTGATCGCGAAGGCGATCCAGCATGCGATCAAGCGCCGTCTGCCGTCGGTCACGCTGGTGCACAAAGGCAACATCATGAAGTTCACCGAAGGCGCGTTCCGCGACTGGGGCTACGAGCTCGCCAAAGAGCGCTTCTCCGACCAGACGATCGCCGAGGCCGAGGGGGGGGGCGGCAAGCGCAAAGAGGACGTCGGCAAGGTCATGATCAAGGACCGCATCGCCGACTCCATGTTTCAGCAGCTGTTGCTGCGGCCCGACGAGTATTCGGTCCTCGCGTCGCCGAATCTCAACGGCGACTATCTGTCCGACGCGGCGGCCGCGCAGGTCGGCGGGCTGGGCCTCGCGCCGGGCGGAAACGTGGGCGACGGCTACGCCGTGTTTGAAGCGACGCACGGCACGGCTCCCAAATACGCCGGTCAGGACAAGATCAACCCCAGCAGCGTCATCCTCTCGGGTGTCATGATGTTCGAGGAGCTTGGTTGGGATGACGTCGCGCAGGCGATCGTGCGCGGGCTCGAGGGCGCCATCGCCTCGAAGCGGGTCACGTACGATCTCGCCCGGCAAATGCCCGGCGCGACCGAAGTCTCGACCTCGGCATTCGCCGACGGGATCGTCGAGCATCTGGCATGAAGAGCTCCATCTCGACCAAAGCGCTCACTGCCGCGGAGACGCCGCTGCTCGCCGTGCTCGTCGCCCAGGGCGGCGCGCCGCCAATCAAAGACGCGAGCCTGGAGCGGGCGTTCGCGAGCGGTGACTACAAAGGAAAGAAAGACGAGACGCTTCTCGTGTACGGCTCGAGCAAAGCGGAGCGCGTGCTCCTGGTCGGCGTCGGAAAGAGTAACGAGGTCACGCGCGGCGCGGTCCGCCGCGGCGCGGCAATCGCCGCCAAGCGCGCGCGCGGGCTCGGCACCAAAACACTCTCCATCGCCGTCGCCAAAGAGGCGCGGGCGAGCCTCGGCGCCGCGGAGCTGGCGCAGGTGCTCATCGAAGGCACGGCGCAGGGTGGCTGGCAATTCACGGAGCTGAAGAAGCAACCCGACGATCCGAAGCCTGAGGTCGATGCGGTCGAGATCTTCGTGAACGCCGAGGACAAGGACGAGGCCGAGGCGGGACGCCGTATCGGCGACGCGATCGCGGCCGGTTATCTGTTCACCCGCAATCTCCAGATGCAGCCCGGCAACGTCTGCACGCCCACCTACCTGGCCGAGCAGGCCCGGAAGCTGGCGGAGAAGCACAAGTTCGGCGTGACGATTCTCGATCTCGCGCAGATTAAGAAGGAAGGGATGGGCGCGCTGCTCGCGGTCGCGCAGGGCAGCGCCCAGGAACCCCGATTCATCGTGCTCGAGTATCAGGGGGGCAGCGGTCCGCCAGTCGCATTAGTCGGCAAGGGCGTCACGTTCGATGCCGGCGGCATCTCGATCAAGCCGGCGCTGAACATGGAAGACATGAAGTTCGACAAGTCGGGGGCCACGGCCGTGCTCGGCACGTTCGAGGTGCTGGGCCGGTTGAAGCCGAAGATCAACGTCGTCGGCATCATCCCGGCGACCGAAAACCTGCCATCCGGCACCGCCGTCAAGCCCGGGGATGTGGTGAAGAGCCACCTCGGCAAGACGATCGAGATCATCAACACCGACGCGGAAGGGCGCCTGATTCTGTGCGACGCGCTCTCCTACGCGCGGCGCTTCAAGCCGGTCGCGGCCATCGATGTGGCGACGCTGACCGGCGCCGTCGTGATCGCGCTCGGCCATCACGCGATCGGCATGCTGGGCAACGACGAGGCGCTGCTCGCCGAAGTGCGCGACGCGGGTGAGCGCGCCGGCGAGCGCTGCTGGCCGCTGCCGCTCTGGGACGATTACCGCGAGCTTCTCAAGTCCGACGTCGCCGACATCAAGAATTCCGGCGGGCGCGCCGCCGGCACCATCGCGGGCGCGTGGTTCCTGCGCGAGTTCGTGGACGGCAGCTTCCCGTGGGTGCATCTCGACATCGCCGGGACGGCGTACCTCGAGGGCGAAGGGGTGAGCCACGCGAAGGGGCCGACGGCGATCGGCGTACGGCTGTTTACGGAGTTCCTGCTCAAACGCGCCGGCGCTTGATTCGCGCGGGCCTACTCGCCCTCGCCCTCGCTGTGCTCCCGAGCGCGCTGTCGGCCCAGGTCGACACCACGCGGCGTGACACGACGGCCCGATATCCGGCGACGCGTGACACGACCGGGCGCGACACGACCGCCGCGCGCGATACGGTGCCCGCGCTCCTGCCTGTGTTCGGCGCCGCGCTCGCACCCGGACCGCTTCCCAAGAACACGCGCTACACCTTCACCGTCGACTCGCTGCTCCTGTCTGGCACACGCACGCTGAGTGATCTGTTGGCGCACGTCCCCGGCGTCTACGTCGCGCGTGGCGGCTGGTACGGACAGGCTGAGATCGTCTTATACGGCGGCCGGGGTCCCGCGTCGTTGGAGCTCTACTGGGACGGGATGCCGATGTTGCCGCTCGGCCGCGATTCGATCTATCTCGATCCCGCGCGCATCCCGCTCGCTCCGCTCGAGCGCATCGACGTGATCGTATTGCCGGCCACCCTGCAGGTGTATCTCGTCACGTCACAGTACCGGTCTACGACGCCGCGCACGCAGATCGGCATCACCACGGGCCAGCAGGATATCGCCGAGTACCGCGCCGGCTACTCCACGCGGACCCGCTCGGGACTCGGCGTCACACTGCTCGCCGACTGGGCGAGCATCGGCGCAGGGCCCATCGCGAACACCACGACACCGTTTGGAACCAGCGACATCTGGGTAAAGGCCGACTACGTGCCACCCGACGGCCGCATCGGGGCGTCGTTCCAGGTGTCGAGCGCGAGCTGGCACCGCGCCACCGGCACCAACGTCGAGGGTTGGCGCCAGGATCGGCGCGAGCGCATGCTGAGCATGTTCGTCGCCCAGCGTAACGACGGCCTGGGCTGGCGACTGAGCGCGACGCTCGGCACGAGCGGAATCGATCATGACACGCTGATCGGGCGCCGCAGCGTCTCGGGCGCGGGAGTGGAGCTGCGGCAGGTTTGGCGCAATGCGACGATCGCCGGCACCGCGCGATTCGGCGCCGGCGGGCTGCCGCAGCAGTTCGAGGGGCGCGGCGGTTGGATGCCGATTCGCCGGCTCACGCTCGCCGGCGCCGTCCGGCAGACGTTCTACAGCGGTCAGCGCTCGGGCCTGCGAGCCTTCGCGACCAGCGGGCTCACGTTGCCGCTCGGCCTGTCGGCGCGGGCGGAGGTTGCCTGGCAACGCGACGTGCAGGCGCCGCTCGTTCGGACCGATCGCGTGCAACAGACGCTCGACGTCGCCGCATGGGTGGGGATCGAGAACCGCCTCCTCACGTTCGAAGTCGGCCGAGGCAGGCGCGATCCGTTCGCACCGCTGGGATTCGCGGTCGGCATCCCCACTGTGGATTCGCTCAACCCCACGCCGCTCACCGAGTTCGTCGCCGCGCACGGGAGCCTGCGGATCGCGCCGGGTTTCCGGTTGTCGGGGTGGTATTTCGATCCGGTCGTCGGGGGCGGGGACTTCGAGCCACCGCGCCACGGCTTCGTGTCGCTGAGCTTTTACTCGAAGTTCTGGCGCGTCTTCAAGAGCGGTATCTTCGCGCTGCGCGGCGAAGTCCTGATGGACTCCTGGAGCCGGTGGGCGCTCGGCGGCATCGACACCACGCTGAAGCGGCAGCGCAACATGACCGGGTCGAGCTTTGTGAGCACCAACCTGGAAATGCAGCTCGCCGGTGTAACCCTGTTTTGGAACGTCACCAACATCAACATCATGCGCTCGAGCTACGTGGAGGGGTTGGGGTATCCCAAGGCGGCGCAGCAGTATGGCGCCCGCTGGTTCTTCACTAACTAGCGCAGCCTACTACATTCAACGCCCTGTGCCACGCAGCATGACAGGGTTCGGCTCGGCCGAAGATCGGGTGCTCCGCGGGCGGCTGCGCGTCGAAATCCGCACGGTCAACCACCGCTTTTTCAACCCGCAACTGAAGCTCCCGGCGGACCTGGCGGGCGTGGAAATCGAAATGCGCGAGCGCCTGCGCCAGCTGCTCGAGCGGGGCCACGTGGCGGTGACGGCCCGCTGGGTCGAGGTTCCTGGGCCGGAACGCTCGGTGACGGTCGATCTGGCCAGAGCGAAACAGGTGCTGGCGGCGGCACAGGAGCTGAAGAAGAAGCTGAAGCTGAAAGGGACCGTGGACCTGGCATTCGTCGCGCGGCATCCCGATGTGTTGAACGCCACCAACGGCGCCAGTGAACAACCGGTCGCGTGGGCGGATGTGCAGGGCGTCGTGGAGCGCGCCGCGCGCGATGTCGTGGCGATGCGCGAGCGGGAAGGACAGGCGCTGGCCGCGGAGCTGAGCACCCGGCTCGACGCGTTGGAAGCGGCGGCGGGCGTGATCGAGGAGCGGGCGCCGGCCCGCCTGACGGCCGAGCATGACCGGTTGAAGCAAGCGGTCGCCGAGCTCACCGCGCAGGCGAACGTCGACGAGCAGCGCCTGGCGCTCGAGATTGCGCTGCTGGCCGACCGCGTGGACATCACGGAGGAGCTGGTGCGGTTCCGCGCACATGTGGCGGCGGCGCGCGCGGCTCTCAAGTCGGACCAGGCGGTCGGGAAGCAGCTGGGGTTCCTCGCGCAAGAGCTGCTGCGCGAGGTCAACACGATGGGCTCCAAGGCGAATGACGCGCGCATCACCCAGACGGTGATCGCGATGAAGGGGGACCTCGAGAAGTTCAGGGAGCAGCTGGAGAATCTGGAGTGACCCCGCGGATAGTCGTCCTGTCCGCGCCATCGGGTGGCGGCAAGACGACGATCGCGAAGACGCTCCGCGAGCGGCATCCCGAGCAGTTCGGTTTCTCGGTCTCGGCGACGACGCGCAAGCCGCGCGCGGGCGAAACAGACGGCGTCGATTACCGGTTTTGGAAGCCGAATCAGTTCCTGGACGGCGTGAACCAGGGGCAGTTTCTGGAGCACGCCCGGTATGGCGACGAGTTGTATGGCACGCTGCGCAGCGATGTGGCGAAGATTCTCGAGTCCGGTCGCCATGTGTTGCTCGACATCGAAGTGAACGGCGCCGCGCAGGTGCGGAAGCTGGATCCGAACGCGCTCACGATCTTCATTCTCCCGAGCGACCCGCGGGTGCTGGTGCAGCGCCTGGTCGGACGGGGGAGTGAGTCCCGAGAGGAGATCAAGCGGCGCTTGGAACGGGCAATCGAAGAGATCAGCGAAGCCACGGCGTTCCACCGCTGGATCCGGAACGATGATCTCGATCAGGCCGTGCAGGCGGTGCTGAAAGCCACCGATCAACCTGCTAGATTTGTGCGGGATCCCAAGGACCTGCCGTGGATGAAGCAGTATCTGGTGGATCTCGAAAACGAGAGGCACCGCCTCTGAAATCGTACAGCGTACGCGAAAGGTGAAGCAATGCGGATCGTGACACCGGCAGAAGTCGCAGGACAGACGCAGAACAAGTACCTGGGCGTCCTCGTGGCGGCCAAGTTCGCGCGTTTCGTGAATGATTTCCCGCGCGACCGCTCGGTCGACTGGGAGGAGAAGCTCACCACGCGCGCGTTCGACGAGCTGGTCCGCGGCGGCCTCAAGTACCGCATGGTGCGGCGGCGGCGGCAGCAGCAGGAAGGCTGATGCCGCATGTCGTGCTGGGCGTGTCCGGCGGGATCGCCTGTTACAAGAGCTGCACGCTGGCACGACGCCTGACAGAAGCGGGGATGACGGTCGACGTCATCCTCACCGCGGCAGCCGCCGAATTCGTACGCCCCCTGACGTTCGAAGCACTCACCGGACGGCCGGCTCTCACGTCGTTGTGGGAACGCGGCCACGCGCTCGCGCACATCGACCTCGCCAAACATCCCGATCTCGTGATCGTCGCGCCCGCGACCGCCAGTGTCCTGGCGCGCGCGGCGATGGGCATGGCCGACGATCTGCTGACCACCCTGCTGCTCGCGCGCAGGGACCGTCCCGTGCTCGCCGCGCCCGCGATGAACGACGACATGTACGCGAATGCCGCGACCACCACTAACATCCAAACACTAACCGCCAGGGGTTGGCACTTCATCGGGCCGGAAATCGGCGCGCTCGCCGAGGGCCCGAGTGAGCGACCGGGCCGGATGAGCGAGCCGGACGCCATCTTCGCGGCCGCCGAGCGCCTGCTCGGTGGCGATGCGACGACAAGCAAATGGTCGGGGAGGCGCGTCGTCGTTACCGCGGGGCCGACGCGCGAGCACCTCGATCCCGTGCGGGTGATCACGAACCCGTCGAGCGGGCGGATGGGGTACGCGCTTGCGGAGGCCGCGTTGGCGCGTGGCGCCGCCGTCGTCCTCGTGAGCGGACCGACTGAGCTGCCGCCGCCAGGAGGCGTGGAGACGCGACGCGTCGAGACCACGAGTGAAATGCAGCAAGCGGTGCAAGCCGCGATGCAAGATGCGGCTGCGTTGTTCATGGCCGCGGCGCCCGCCGACTTCAAGCCCAAAGTCGGCGGAAAGGTGAAACGGCCCCGCGCGTCGGGCGCGATGACGCTCGAGCTGGAAGTGACGCCCGACATCTTGCGCTCACTCAAGCGGCCGCCCGGATGCGTCGTCGTGGGCTTCGCACTCGAGACCGGGGATGGGCTGGCGCGCGCGCGCGAGAAACTGCAAGATAAGGCCCTCGACTTCGTGGTCCTGAACGACGCGCTCGAGCCCGGCGCGGGATTCGAGGTTCCGACGAATCGTGTGACGGTGTTGGGCAAAGGGGGACGGCGTGTCGATCTGCCGCTCCTGCCGAAACGCGATGTGGCCGAACGAATCCTCGACGTAGTGGAAGAGGCGCTTTGACTGACGCGCGGGCTCTGGCGATGGAATATCTAAAACAGCAGCGGTTGCTCGGTGGGGACTCGGTGATTCTTGCTGGGGCCTCGGGCCTCGGGACTCGGGCCTCGGGAACTGTATCGAGGTCAGCCAGCACTCCGATTCCTGAACCGTCGAGCGCTAGGCCCGAGGCCCCAAGCCCGAGCCCCGGCATCTCGTTCGACCCACCCTCAGCAGACCTTTTTGCCACCGATCCCATCCAGCAGACCGCGACACTGCAGGACGTCGCGACTCTCATCGCCGATTGCCGCAAGTGCAAGCTCTGCGAAGGCCGCACCAACACGGTCCCCGGCGAGGGACCGGCCACCGCGCGCCTCGTGGTGATCGGGGAAGGACCGGGCCGCACGGAAGACGAAACCGGGCGGCCGTTCGTCGGACGCGCGGGCGAACTGCTCACCAAGATTCTCGAAGCCATCAAGCTGCCGCGTGAACAGGTGTACATCTGCAACATCGTGAAATGCCGGCCGCCGGAAAACCGCCTGCCGCAGTACGACGAAATCGCGGCGTGCCTGCCGTTTCTGTATCGCCAGATCGAGCTGGTCAAGCCGAAAGTCATTCTCGCCATGGGAGGGACGGCAGCCCAGAGCTTGCTCAACACCAAGCAGTCCCTCGGCGCCTTGCGCAATCAGATTCACCGGTTTCGCGGCATTCCGGTCGTGATCACGTATCACCCGGCCGCGCTGCTCCGGAACCCCAACTGGAAGAGACCAACCTGGGATGACGTCCGTATCGCCGCTCGCCTCCTCGACAACTGATCGAGCCAGCGAGTACGCCGGTCGCCAGACGCCGTGGAGTAATGAGGCGGAGCAGGCGGTCTTAGGCGCGATGTTGCTCGACCAGGATGCGGCCCTCAAAGCGGCCGAGATCCTGGACGACACGATGTTCTACAAGGAGAGCCATCGCCTCCTGTTCCGGTCGATGCTGTCCCTGACCGAACGGGGCGACGTCATCGATCCCGTCACCCTCCGAGACGAGATCAGCCGCCGCGGCGATCTCGACCGCGCCGGCGGCATGGAGTACATCGCCGCTCTGATCGACGTCGTCCCGACCGCCGCGAACGTCGACTACCACTCGAGGATCGTGCGCGACAAGGCCGTGTTGCGGCGGCTGGCGGAAGCCGCGACGGGCATCATCCAGGACATCTACGACGGGCACGGTACCGCGGGCGAAGTGCTCGATAACGCCGAGCACCGTGTCTTCCAGGTTGCGCAGTTCCGGCGTGCCGAAGAGTTCATCCGGATCAAGGAGCTGATCTGGCCCACGATGGAGCGGATCGAGCAGATCCAGTCGGGTGCCGGCGCGCTCACCGGCGTCCCCAGCGGCTTCGTCGATCTCGACCGGTATACCGCCGGCTTCCAGCGCTCCGACCTGATCATCCTCGCGGCCCGGCCGTCCATGGGAAAGACGGCGCTCGCGCTGAACATCGTGCAGCACGCCGCGATCGAGCACAACACGCGAGTCGCCTTCTTTTCGCTGGAAATGTCGAAGGACCAGCTCGTCCAGCGGCTCCTGTGCTCCGAAGGCCTGGTGGACGCCCAGCGGCTGCGCCGCGGCCAGCTGCGGGACGACGACTACCCCAAGCTCGCGCGCGCCGCGGGCCTGCTCGGCACCGCGCCGATCTGGATTGACGATTCCGCCGCCCTGACGCCGCTGGCCATGCGCTCGAAGGCACGGCGGTTGAAAGCCGAGCACGATATTGCGCTCGTGATCGTGGATTACTTGCAGCTGATGCAGGGACCGGGCGACGTCGAGAATCGCCAGCAGGAAATCTCGTACATCTCGCGCTCGCTCAAGGCGCTGGCGAAGGAGCTCGACGTCCCCGTGGTCGCGATCTCCCAGCTCTCGCGTGCGCCCGAGCAGCGCGGCGGCGAGCACCGCCGGCCTCAGCTCTCGGACCTCCGCGAGTCGGGCGCGATCGAGCAAGACGCCGACGTCGTGTGCTTCATTTATCGGCAGGAGTTTTACGACGGGCCGGTCGATCCCAAGACCAACGAGAGCATCGAAGGCCTCGCCGAGGTGATCGTCGGGAAACAGCGCAATGGGCCGACGGGCACGGTGAAGCTGCACTTCAAGAAGGAATACACGCGCTTCGACAACTACACCGCGCGCGAAACTCCCGCCAGTGTCTAAAGGCAAATCAGTCTTTCGGTGCACCGAGTGCGGCGCGGACCAGCCCAAGTGGGGCGGGCGCTGCGATGCGTGTGGGGCGTGGAATTCCTTGATTGAAGAGCCGGTTAGCCGGTTAGCCGGTCAGACGGCTAGAAAACCGATGACGGGGCAGCCTCCTATCCGTCTAACCGACTTACAACAAACGACTCTAGCACGTTGGCGCACCGGCCTCGCCGAGTTCGATTTCGTCCTCGGCGGAGGGATAGTTCCGGGATCAGTAACCCTCGTCGGCGGCGAGCCCGGCATCGGCAAATCCACCCTGCTGATGCAATGCGCGGCGCGGCTCGAGAGCCAGGGCGTCTCCACGCTCTACGTCTCCGGCGAGGAGTCCCCCGATCAGCTGCGCCTGCGTGCCGATCGTCTCGAAGAAGACGCCGGCAACATTCACGTCCTCGGTGAGACTCGGCTCGAATCGATCCTGCATCACGCCGCTCAGCTGAAATCGAGCGTCGTGCTCCTCGACTCGATACAGACCACCTACACCGAAGAGCTCGAGGGCGCGCCCGGCAACGTCGGGCAGGTGCGCGAATGCGCCGCGCGATTGATGCGCTTCGCCAAAGAATCAGGCCCCGCCGTCCTGCTCGTCGGTCACGTCACGAAAGGCGGCGGCATCGCCGGCCCGAAGACGCTCGAGCACATCGTCGACACGGTGCTGTACTTCGAAGGCGAAACGACGCTCGACCACCGGATCCTGCGCGCGGTGAAGAACCGCTTCGGCTCGGTCGATGAAATCGGCGTCTTCCGCATGACGGGCAGCGGGCTCGAGCCGGTGGCCAATCCCGCCGCCGCATTCCTCGCCGGGCGGACCACCGGCGCCTCCGGCTCGGCGGTGACGGCCTTGATGGAAGGCACGCGCCCCATGCTCGTCGAGATCCAGGCGCTCGCGTCGAAGGCGGGATTCGGGACGCCGCAGCGCGTCGCCACCGGCCTCGATCACCGGCGCCTCGCGCTGCTGCTTGCGGTCTTGGAGCGCCGCGGCGGACTGCCGTTCGGGAATCTCGATGTGTTCGTCAACGTGACAGGAGGGGTTCGTCTCAGCGAACCCTCCACCGATCTGGCGATTCTGGCGGCGCTGGTGTCGACGGTGCACGACCGGCCGGTGCCGGCGGACGCACTGTTCCTCGGCGAGGTCGGTCTCGGCGGCGAGATCCGTCCGGTGGCAGCCGTCGAGCGGCGCCTCGCGGAGGCTGCGCGGCAAGGCTTTCGCAGAGTGTTCCTCTCGAACAGATCGAAGACCAGCAAAGACCTTGAGGTGATCGGGTTGGAGGGAATTGGTGAGCTCACCCGTCGTCTCGCAGCCTGACGTCGGGGTCGTCGTGGTAGCAGCCGGGGCAGGCGTGCGCGCCGGTCCCGGAGAACCGAAGCAATTCCGTCCCATTCTCGGCGTGCCGATGCTGCTCCGCGCACTCCGCCCATTTACGAGTCATCCGGAAGTGCGGCAGGTGGTGGTCGCGCTGCCCCCGGGCTACGCGGAACGGCCGCCCGACTGGTTGGCGAAGTTGCGTGGCGAGCGACTGGAGTTCGTTCCCGGCGGCGCGCAACGCAGCGACTCCGTGCGCGCCGGCATCGAGGCGCTGCCCGACGAAACCGCCGTGATTCTCGTGCACGACGCCGCGCGGCCATTCGTCAGTCGCGGCACGATCGACGCGGTGATCGCGCGGGCGCGCGCGGGCGTCGGCGCCGTCGCCGCGGTTCCCGCATCCGACACGCTGAAAGAGGTCGGCCAGGGGACGCATCGCCCGACACCGCGGATCACGCGGACGGTCGATCGCGAGCGGATCTGGCGCGCGCAAACGCCCCAGGGGTTTCCCCGCCAGATGCTGCGCGACGCGTACGCCCAGCTGGGAGCGACCGCGAACGGCGGCGCGCCGAGTGACGACGCCGAGGTGTGCGAGCGCGCGGGGTTTCCGGTCGAATTGATTCCCGATTCGCCGTACAACTTCAAGATCACGACCGCCGACGACTTCCGGATCGCCGAGGCTCTTGCGCGTGAGCTGCGGTGAAGCCGGTTCCGTTCCAGTCGGACGCGGAGATTGCTGCCGCGATTCCGAAGGTCGTGGCGCATCTGCAGGGCGGCGGGCTGCTCGCCTATCCCACCGAGACGGTGTATGGTCTGGGATCGCGGGCGGTACAGGCAGACGTCGCCGCGCTGGCGGCGCTGAAGGGCCGGGCGGCGAGCAAACCCTTCCTCTTATTGATCAGTGATCGCGGGATGGCTGAAGCGCATGGTCTGGCATTCAACGCGGCCGCGGACGCGCTCGCGCGGGCGTTCTGGCCCGGCCCGCTCACGCTGGTCCTGCCGGGGGGTTCCGGCCGGCTGCCCGATCTCCTGCGCGGCCCAGAGGGCGGGATCGCCGTGCGCTGGACCTCGCACCAGGCGATCGCGCAGCTCGTCGCGGCACTCGGCACTCCCCTCACGTCGACATCGGCGAACCTGCCTGGCCAGCCACCCGGCCCCGGGGCGGACGCGATCACGCGCGACTTTGCGGCCGCGGTCGACAAGGGACAATTGCTGGTGCTCGACGGCGGCGTCCTCGGGAACCGGCCGCCCTCGACGGTGGTTGACTGCACCAGGCCGCAAGCGCAAATCGTACGCGAGGGCACATTGAGCGTTCACGAGCTGCGCCGTGCGGTCGGTCGTCTGGCGCCATGATTCAACACGTTCTCTTCGTCTGCACCGGCAATATCTGCCGCAGTCCGCTCGCCGCATCGCTGCTCGAGCGCGCGCTCCAGGAGCGCGGTCTCGAGGTGGGCGTGACGTCGGCCGGCACGGGTGCGTGGGACGGCGCGCCGGCGTCCGAGGGCGCGTATCTCGTCGGCCTCGAGCGGGGCCTGGATCTCTCCGGGCACCGCGCCCGGTTGCTGACCCGCGAGCTGGTGGATCGCGCCGACCTGATCCTCACGATGGCCCGGCATCACCGCGCCCGCGTCGACGAGCTCGGCGGCGAGGGCAAGGTGTTCGTGCTGGGCGAATACGCGGGCAAGGGCGGCGACGAGGTCAGCGATCCGTTTGGCGGCGACCTGGGCGTCTACCGCGACACCGTGCAGGAGCTCGAGTCCCTCGCGGCCGCGGTGGCCGACCGCCTCGCCGCTGAGAGCAAGCGTGGAGATCAGCGCTAAGACACGCCTCCTCGCGGTCATCGGCGACCCCGTGGCCCATTCGCTTTCCCCCGCGATGCATAACGCCGCGTTTCACGCGCTCGGCATCGACGCCGTGTACCTGGCGCTCCGGGTGCCGGCCGAGTCGCTCGCGAGCTTCATGGCGGCGCAGGCCGCCCTCAGCGGCGCCGGCAACGTGACCGTGCCACACAAGGAAGCAGTAGAACGGTCCGTCGCGCGAAAAACGGATGTCTGCGCACGAGTCGGCGCGTGTAATACGTTCTGGACCGAAGACGGCGTGTTGGTGGGCGACAACACTGACGTCACCGGGGT